>Ga0123329_1000091_pt1 | contig 79627 bp, 55 predicted proteins | sample BioC12SIPDNA_FD_89703 | JGI IMG/M metagenome (GOLD analysis project Ga0123329, IMG submission 89703) | Anaerobic biogas reactor microbial communites from Washington, USA - Biogas_R1_B C12 SIP DNA | ecosystem: Engineered > Bioreactor > Anaerobic > Unclassified | place: Washington, USA | collected...
CAGGCCTGCCGCCCAGGCCCGGACAGCACGTCGACGGCGTCAGCCTCGTGCCGTTGCTCAAGGGGGGCGCGATCGAGGCCCGCGACCTCTTCTGGCACTATCCGCACTATGGCAACCAGGGAGGCGAGCCCTCGGCGATCGTCCGCTCCGGCGATTGTAAGCTGATCCATTATTATGAGGACGGCCGCGACGAGCTCTACAACCTGGCCGCCGACATCGGCGAACAGACCGACGTGGCCGCCGAACACCCGGCCATCGCGGCGGCCCTGCGCGCCAAGATCGACCGCCTTCTCAAAGAAACCGGCGCCCGGCTGCCGCGGCCGAATCCGAACTACGATGCCGAGGAGGCGAAGCGCGACGAGGAGGCCATCCGCACCAAGGGGCTCGCTGCGCGCGAAAAGCAGCACGCCGGCTACCTCGATCCGAACTTCAAGCCCAACAAGGACTGGTGGGGCAGCACGCCGACGAGAGACTGATCGTAGTTTGATTTCCGGCCGACGACGGAGCGCGTGGGGGGGGGGCCAACGCGGACCACCCCCGACGGGCCTGGAGTCGCCGATCCGTCGACGAGCTGACCTTGCGTTGCCGAGCAGCCTGGGAACCGTGCCCATGGGCGGCTACGGGTGAGCCGTGGAGAATCCTGCCAGGGCTCGAATCCACTGCCGGCGGAACCCCACGTAACCGAAACCGATCGTCACCAGGCAGTAGACCGCAATCGCTGCCGGCTGCGCGCCGTGCTCAAGGAGTTGCGGAGTGTCCAGGTAGGAAGCGCCGGAGACCCAAGCCGCCGCCAAATAGACGCCATTGGCCAGGATGCAGAAATTGGCGACAAACCACATCCAGTCCCTCCGCACGAGGATCGCGACGGCCAGGGGAATTGCCGCGCCAAGCACCGGTCCGCCCCAAAGCGTGACGAGCGGCCGGGGGTCGGGATCGAAGATGCTGTAGGGCAGATGCCAGGGCGCCAGATCGGCCGTCTTCAAGGTCCCGCCACAGGCCCAGCCGCAGAGGATGTGGCCCGACTCGTGGACGAACGTCATCACGCACCACGACGCCAGGAGCAGCATCACAAACTTGAGAGCACGTGTGAACAATCCGATCTGCCTCGCTTGCCGCGAACGTGGGACGGTTTCGTTTCGGCCAACGTCCGGATAGGAAGAACTGCCGATCATCAGCACACAGCCGATCGCCGCCAGCAGAATGGCCAGGACGATTCGCTGCGGTTTCCTGGGGGGCTCCATTCTATCACGTCAGGTAAAGCAATTGCCAAGATGCAATGCCACGATGGGCGGAGTGCCGCTGGATCGCTATTGGAGGCCGCCCGCCGCCGCCGCCTTCGGTGAACGCGGCCGTGCGGCGCTCCGCGCCGGTCGAATATCATGCGCGTAGAGCCAATCGCCGTGCCGCAGATCGAGGCGGCCGCCGTGAATCACTGGATGCGCCCACGCGGGGCCTTGCGGCCCCTTGGGCAAATTGAACTGGCTGACGATCTCGAATTGCTCGGGCGCTTCTCGCCTGGAACCGATCTCAATCCGCCGCGCCGAGATCGATCACGGCAACGTCCTCGGCCGCCAGCCGAAGCGTTGTCTCGCCGTCTTGCCAGGCAATCTCCCGGCCGCCGACCAGGTCGCGGCTCGGCGCCGGCGACCGCCGCAGCGCCGCCTCGATTTCCAGGGTGACGCTGCGGTCCTCCCGGCTGTCGTTGAAGACGGTCAGGTAGCGGCCGCCGAACCGTTCGACGTAAACCCGCGGGTCGCTCGATCGGGCGAGCGTGAGCGGCTCCCAGCCCGCCTCCGCGACCAGCTTGCACAGGGGTACGTACTTCTTGAACAGCGGGCGGTCGCGGTTGTAAAATTCCGGCCGCGTGAAGTAATGGCCCTCGGAGGCGTTGTGGCTAAAAAAGCCTGGAAACATCCCGTAGGCCAGCGATCGCCGCATGTACTTTTCGACCAGCTCGTAAGAAAAGTCCTCGAAGCGGGTGTTCATCAGGAAGCAGTAGGGCTTGCCCTTGCACATCGCGCGGCGGTAGAGCAGGTCCGCGTCGGACATCGGCGACCAGCGCCCGCTGCGGTTCCAGTCGGTCTCGGTGCCCATGACCTCCAGCAGCGGGGCGAGCCACGCAAGGCGGATCGGCGTGCTGTTGGCCATCATCAACTTGCCCATGCCATGCAAGTCATCGGCGATTGCGCGGACGTACTCGAAGGCGACCAGCCCGCGAAAAATCGCCGGTCGGCAATCGCCGGACGAGAACGTCAGCGGCGTGGCGGCGGCCGCGAAGTGGTCGCGGCGGAAGTCGAGCTCCGCGGTCACGTAGCCTTCGCTCGAATCGATGTACTCGCCGTCGAGTTCTCCCTTGGCGTCCGCACCGTAGAGTCGCTGTTTCAGGTCGGCGTTCCACTTGAGCCGAAAATCGGTGACCTCTCCTGCGATGCCCGGCATCCCGTTGACGCTCCAGACGGCGCCGTTGCACCAGGGCGTGTCGAGGAGTTGCGCGACGAACCGGCCCGACGGGTCATGGAAGCCGCTCGTCAGCAGGGCCTTGGCACGGGCGTCACCCTTTTCGGCCAGCCGCTCGGCCTCGGCCAGGGCGGCCTCGTAGGTCCGGGGCATTTCGGGCGGCATCCGCATCCACCAGGTCATCGGTTCGGTGTAGCGGAAAGTCGTCACGCCATGCTCGTCGTCCCAGGCCGTCTCGTCGTTGCCCTCTTTGAATTGGAAGCCGAAATCCTCCCACCCCTCGACCTTACTGATCTTGGCGAACGGCATCCAGAGCCCCTGCTTCGGCGTGCGGCAGCGGAAGGCTTCGGGGAACAACGCGTAGTAGCGGGCCAGCGCTGACCGGAAACCCCAAGCAGGCTCGAACCCGAACCGGCAGAATCGCAGCCGCGCGGAAGGCTTCTCCGGCGCAAGACCGATGTCGAACGCGAGGAACAACTCGCCCGTGCCGGAGTTGTAGCCGGTTCGATAGACGGCCGGATGCGCCATGTCGATCCCCAGGGCCACGCCCTCGCCCGCCCCGGCGACCGCCGAGAACGGATAGCGGGAGATCCGCCCGTTGGCCCCTAAATGGAAGCGGGCGGCGTCCATGTATTCGCGCCGCGGCTCGACGGCGATCGACCGCCGCGGGTCTTCCAGCCATGCGAGTCCTGCCGGGTCGACGGGAAGGGCATAGACCAGCGTCACCGCGCGGTCCCTGCCGGAGGTGTCGGAGAGGACCAGGTCGAACAGCTCCGCGCCGTCGCGCTGCTCCGTCCGGCACTGAAGTTTCAAGCCCAGCGCCTCGCGCTGGAGGCGCACGAAATCCGAGTCGGCGGCGGCGTCGCGGACCTGGAATCCGGCCTGGCGCGGCCCCTGGCACGCCACGGCCAGCCCGTCGAACAGGCTCGTCCCTTCGCCGGCGCGAAGGACCTGGAGTCTCGGGTTGCGAAACCACGCCTTGCCCGCACGGCCGCGAAGCAGCAGGTAGAAGCTGACCTGCCGGACCGGCTTGCTCGGGACGATCACCACCTGCCGCCGCTGCCAACCGTGCGTGCCGGTGTCGAACGCGGCGGACTGGCCCCAGAGCGGCGTGCCGTCGGCATGAACCAGGTCGAGGTAGAGCGAGTAATCCGCGCCGGGGGAGCCGGAGACGCCCTCGCAGCGGCTTTCGACGGAAGCGATGATCGGCTCCGGCTCGGTCTGATTGAGAACGACGGTCTGGCGGGCGCCGCGGCGGCCACCGCTGTCGCCCGCATTGTCGCAGACAATCTCCGCCCCGTCTCGCGCCGCCCCCTGCTCGTAATCGCCCCAGGCGTCCGGGTTGAGCAGATCGGCCCCGGTGGCCGAGGCGCGGAGGAGCTGCTTGACCACGGCGCCGTCGGCCGCCTCGCCGGCGCCGGCCCATGCCGGGGCAAGAGCCAGGAACAGCGCCGCCAGCGGCATCGCCAGGCAACGGGGCTGGGTTCGGACCGGGTAAGCCATTGGACGTCTCCATGCAAAGCGTTTCGAAGTCGCAGGTGACAGATGGCATGCGACAAGCGACAGGTTACAGATCACAGGTCACCGTAGTCAGTGTTTCAGCCCCTCGTCTTCATCCAGCGGGCATTCGCCTTTCGGCATTCGTCATTCCCTCGACGCCTCTACCACCCCATGACCATGTTCGACTCGATGACCTTTCGGGCGCGTTCCAGGTCGCTGCCGGTCTCGTGCATGTAGAGGCGGATTGCGTGGAGCTTGTCGCCCGCCGCCCGGTCGAGGCAGTCGCGCGCGGTGGCGCAGGGGTCGGTCTTGCCGCGAATCCCCAAGGCCGCCTTCGAGATCACCCAGGTGTCTCGGGGGCGTTTCGTCACTCGGACCGGCTGTTCGGCGGGATAGCTCTCGGCGAGAACGGCCCGGGCGGTCTCTTCGTTGTCAGCCCACGTGATCACGATGTGTGATTCGGTCTCAATTTCGAATAGCGGCATTGCCATCCCTTTCTTCGTCGTAAGATAACCTCTACCCGTTCAGTTTCCGATGCAGTACAGGAACCGGTCGGAGCGGATCAGCAGGCGGCCGTTGCAGACGGCGGGCGTCGCCTGGAAGGAGCTCGGATCGTCAAGCGAATTCCTGGCCAGTTCGAGCAGCTTCGGCCCCGGCGCGAGAACGATCGTCTCGCCCCGCCGCGTCACTCCATACAGCTTCTCGCCGGCGCGCACGAGCGACGCATAGACCTTGTCGCCTCTTCCATCGACCTGCAAATTCTGCTCGTAGAGGAGCCCGCCGTTGGCGGCGTCGATGCAGACGGCGTTCCCTCGCTGGTCGATCCAGTGGAGGCGTCCGGCGTGGTAGAGGGGAGTCGCCACCTTGGGCGTCTTCTCGGTCTTCCACAGCCGGTGCGACTCCGTCACGTCGCCGCGCCCGCCGAGGCGGATCGCCATGCAGAACGGCTTCCTGCCGCCGGTAATGTAGGCCACCCCCCCGTGGGCAACCACCGAGGGGCAAACGAAATCGTCGACGCTCTGGCACTCCCAGAGCTGCGTCCCGGTGTTCGGGTCGAGGCCCAAGGCCTTGCCCTCCGCGCTGACGACAAGCTCCTCGCGGCCGCCCACGGCCGCCGCCACCAGCGGCGTGCTCCACGACTGCCGAATTCCCTCTCGCCGCCAGGCCTCCTGCCCCTCGGCCTTGGTCAGCGCGATGATCGCCCCGCTCTCCACGCTCGCGTTGACAATCACCAGATCGCCGTGGAGCACGACCGACGTGGCCGAGCCCCATTCGTGTCGGCCCGAACCGATGCTTGCCCTCCAGACCGGCCGGCCCGCCATCGTGAAGGCCAGCACCCCGGACCGGCCAGCGGCCACGTAGACCCGCTCGCCGTCGGTGGCCGGCGTGCCCGAAGCGTATCCGTGAATCGCCAGGAATCCGCGGTAGTCCTGCTCGGGGATCGCCGCCTCGATCTCCCGCGCCCAGGCCACACTGCCGTCCGACAGGTTCAGCGCTGTGAGCTGAATCCGCAGGTCTTCCTGCCCGCCGGGATGGTCCTCGTCAAGGCCGTAGCCGTTGTAGCTGGTCACAAACACCCTGCCCTGCCAGGTGATCGGGCTGGAAGCGCCAAAACCAGGCAGGGCCGTCTTCCACAGCACGGCGTCCGTGGCGGTCCAACGCGTCGGTCCGGCGACATCGTCCGACGCCCCGCTGGACTTCGGTCCGCGGAAACAGGGCCAATCCGCGGCGACAAAACACATCGCCGCAATCGCCACCGCCACGGCAAGGCGCGAACGGGCCTGCCGTTCCCGCATGACGCTCTCCCGCCCCGCGCGTGGCATTCTCTTCGCGACTGGCATCGATCCCCTCTCCATTCCTGGCCTGAGCAAAAAACCGTCCCCCTCCAAACTCCATCGCACCCCCCTCGACGACGGGTCCCTCGGTCAACGGACTCCCACCAAATCATAGACGACAGCGTCGCGACTCGTCCAGGTGCCACGCGGCAGCGGCCGCCACATGACCATTAAAAAATACCGCAGATTTCCCGCATGATCCAAACTACCTCCGTTATCTTGCCGCGTCGGTGCGACTCTGCTACATCTTCGGCGGAGGCGTGTCTTGCCTCCTTGCGCCCCCCCTCTCCTGTGACCTGCAAGCTGTGCATGCACATGGACTTCGTTCAGGGAAGAACCGATTGTCTTCGCTGGCTCGCCCGCCGCGACTGGGCGGAGACCCTTGTTGGGCCCAACGGACTGCGGCTGGAGGACTGGCTGGGAGCGGGCACGGTTCACGTTTTCAAGCACGGGCCACATCGGACGGTTTATCGGGTGGCCGCCGGTGAACGGGATTTCTTCGTCAAGCACTACCGCTGTAGCACCTTCTGGGACCGTGCCCGACACCTCGTTCGCCGCAGTCCGGCTCGCCGCGAGTGGGAACATGCCCAACAGGTCGCGGAGCGGGGCATCGCCACGGCCACGCCGCTGGCCTGGCAGGAAGAGAAAGGCCGCGGCCCGGTCAACGGGTCTTTTCTCGTTACGCAGGCGATTCCGGGCGGATGCCCCCTCGATGTCTACTGCCGTCAACTGCTGCCGGCGCTTGCGGCCACGGTCCGCCGGCGCGTATGGCGCCAACTTCTTGTGGACTTCGCCGCCCTTGCCGCGAGAATCCACCGGGCGGGCATCTGGCACGACGACTTCCACGCCGGCAACTTCGTGGTCTCGCTTCAAGAGGGGCTCCCGCAGGTTGATCCGGCGACGGGCCGATTCCAGATCCGCGTGATCGACCTGCCCGGCATCCGCCTCTCCACGCCGCTCGATTGGAGAGCCGTTCGCGGCAACTTGGTTGCATTGAACGCTTCCTGGTCCGAACGCGTTTCCCCTCAGGATCGATACCGCTTCTGGCGAGCTTACCTGGCCGAGCGGCCGGAAATGCGCTTGCGCTCCGAGCGAAATGCCCTGCGGCAGGTTGTCGCGGGGACGGCCGGCCATCGGCAGCGGGTGCTCCGCAAGCGCGACAAGCGCCCGCTGCGAAACAACCGAGATTACATCCGGCTCGCCATGCCGCAGGGCCGCGCCTACGGGGTTGGCGATTTCAGCCCCGAGAGCCTGCGGGATCTCTTCGAGACCTCCGAAGGCCTGCTCCGGCGGAATCTGCACCGGAGCGTCAAGCTCGACCACGGAACGATGATCGTCGAGGCCGAAATGCCGCTCGGCGGCCGTCCCGTTCACATCGCAATGAAACGCTACCAGCCGCGGTCGTGGTGGAAGGCCCTCTTGGCGCCCTTTCGCCGGGCCAGGGCGGTCCGCGGCTGGCGTCACGGTCACGCGCTGCGGCTCCGCAACATCGCCACCGTGCGGCCGATCGCCGCTTGCGACGTGCGACGGCCGTGGTTCCACTGCCGCAGCTATCTGGTTGTCGAGTGGATCGGGGGCTCCGAAAACCTGCACCTCTACCTCTGGCGGATGGCACGCCAGCCCCATCCACTGCGGTTTCGCCATGCCTGCCAGTGCGCCGAGCAACTCGGGGGGATGCTCGGGCGGATGCACGCTCAAAACGTCCTTCACAGCGATCTGAAGGCCAGCAACCTGCTGGTCGCCGAAGAGTCGGGCGAACTCCGCACCTACCTGGTTGACTTGGATGACGTATCGTTCAACGGCAATGCCACCCTCCGCCAGCGCGCGACCGACCTGGCCCGGCTGGCGGTCAGCATCCAGGCCCACCCCTGGATCTCGCGAACCATCGTCTGCCGATTCCTCCGTGCCTACCAGCGGCAGATCGGCTCGACGGCGGGCGGCTGGAGGCCGCTCTGGCTCGCCACCGCCAGCCGCAGCGAGAGAATCGTCCGCAGGAAACGCCGCAAGCAGCAAGCCATTCTCTGAGCAGTTGTCCGCCACCGGTTGGCAGTGATCGGCAATCGCAGCCGCGATCGCTTGTGGGCTGCCAACCGGGAGTGGGGGAAAGAGTTGGGACAGCGAGGTGTGGGCTGGGAGGAAGTCTTCGTCGCCGAGCTGGGGCTTGGCGGCGCGGTGTGCCCACGCGGTGGGGCCGGCAACCGGCGGTGCGGAACGTGCTCTTCAAAGATGCGTCCGCACGCGCAATTCGCCGTTCTCGATTGTGACTTCCACGGCGCCGCGTTCACCGGTGTAGATCAGCTCCGCTCCCACCTGGCGGTAGGCGCTCTCCAGCGCGGCTTGGCGCGGGTCTCTGTGCCCGCTGACCACCACCAGCAGGGGCGAACACCAGGCAGCCAATCCAGCCGCGTCGCTCCGCCAACTGCCGTGGTGGGGAGCCAGCAGGACGTCGCAAGGCAGCGGCGAACCTGCCAGCAGCATCTCCATCCCCAGCCCTTCCAGATCGCCGGTCAGCAGGATCCGACGCCCCTGGTACTCCACAACCAGGACGAGACTCGCGGCGTTGTCGCTTTCCCCGCGGAAGCTGCTCGGCGGGTGGAGCACTCCGACGGTCGCTTCCCCGGCGCGAAACCGGTCGCCCGCAACCAGTTCGCTGCTGGGGATGCGGTGGCGGCCAATGACGCCGCGGAAGTGCCGAATTGCCCCTTGGTCGCTGGCGAACATTCCGGGGCCGACGTAGACCCGCTCGGTTGGAAAACGGCGAATCAGCTCGGGAACGGCGTTGAAGTGGTCCGTATCGCCGTGGGAGATGATGATCGCGTCGATCGCATTGATCCTCTTCTCCCAGAGGCAGGCGGCAATGCCGCGGGCGCCGATCTGCGGCGCGTCGAGGCGGCCCGCGTCGTAGAGCAGCACCGCCCCATCCGGCATTTCCAGCAGCACCGCTGCCCCATGCCCCACCGACAGGAACGTGCAGGACAAGCGTCCGGACACCCCCCGGCGATGGTTGGCCAGTCCGCCAACGGCGATCCAGACGGCCACCGCGGCCAGCACCCACCCGGCCGCCGCGCGGCGGTGACGGAGGCAGAAAGCGAACGTTCCGAAGACGGCGTAAAACGCAACGAGCCACCAATCCGGCAGGCCTTTCACCCAGACGTGGTTGCCCGGCACGCGATGAACCCACTCGATCATTGCCTGGAGCGTCGCCAGGGAGCCGGCACAGGCCCATGCCAATGGCGTGGTTGCCGGCGGGAGCAGGCAGCCGGCGAGGATCAACAGGAACCCGAACACCAGGGCGGCCGTCATCGGGATCCCGATCATTGGATTGACCACCGCCGCTCCGAATGCGGCAACGTGGAAGCGGCTCATGACCAGCGGCAGCGTGACCATCCAGACCGCGGCGCTGACGAACGCTGCGCGCCCGAACTTTGCCAGGCTCCATCGCAGCAACCGCTCGCCGCGGCTGCGGCTCTGCTCGATCAGGCGGTCGAGAGGATCGCGGTTGGCCTGGCTGGAGAACCATTGCGGCCTGAGCCAGATCAGCGTCGTCACGGCCAGGAACGAGAGGTGGACGCCGGTATTGAACAGGTCGGCTGGGTTGAGCGCCAGGATCACCAGTCCCGCGGCAGCCAGCGTGTTCCAGGGCGAGGGCGGCCGCCGGATCGCCCGCGCGAAGCACAGCACGGCGATCAGAATCGCCGCGCGGATTGCCGGCGGCTGCGCGTCGGTCAGCAACGTGTAGCCGCCGGAGAGCGCGGCCACGGTCCAGAACACGGTGATCCGCCGCAGCGGCAGCGCCCGCAGCGCCACCAGGAACACACCGGCGAACATCCCCACGTGAAGGCCGGAGACGGCCAGCAGGTGCACGGTGCCGGTCTCGATGAAGATGTCGGTCGTCTCCGCATCGATCTCCTCCCTGACCCCGAGGAGAACAGCGGCGGCCAGATCGGCCCGCTCGGCCGGGAGGTTTCTCCACAGCGTGCTCCGCGCGCCCGTCCGCACTCGATCGACCCACCACCAGGGACCGCGCCGCGGAGCCCTCTGGAGCAATCGGATGGCATCCGGGTGGCTTGCCCAGAGGCGGCAATGCTTCCGCGCGCCGCGCAGGTGGCCGACCTGGTCGAAGTCGCCCGGATTGGCCGCGCGGCGCGGACTGGAGAGACTGCCGAACACGCGGACGCGATCGCCCGGATGGACGCCGACAAGTTGGCCGTCGACAGTCAATCCCACGCGGCCGCGCGCCGCGATCCAGCCGGCCCCGTCGCGGATCGCCGCGGCTTCGAGTTCCAGTCGCGTGCGTTCCCCGACGGCGACGGGGCTCAGCGGGTCGGGGGGCCGTGGCGCCACGCGCCGCGGCCCCTTTCGCACGACCGCCTCGACGCACGCCGGCTGCGGGGCCGGCCGCGCGAATCGGCCCAGATCGTCGGCCGCGTACCACGACCAGCGAAGCTCGTGCCAAGCGCCGGCCAGCGCCCCGGCCGCGGCCAGCACGGCCGCGGCCGCTGCTCGATTGTGGCCGCCGCGGCCGAGGGCCAACCACGCGCCCAGGCCGCCGACCCCGATCGCACACCAGCCGGGCAGGGAGACGCCGGCCGCGCGGTCCAGCACGATCCCCGCACAGGCGGCCCCCAGCACGAACGTCAGCGGGTTGTAGCGGGCACGGCAGTTCGGCGCGGACGGGAACATGCCGCGTATTGTCGGCACAATCCGCTACACATGCAACTCTAGTTGAAAGTGGTGCCTTTAAAAAATGTCAGGGCAGCGGCGGCCAGCGCGGCGTGCTCTTGCTCGGCAGTTCAGCCATCTGATCGGCCCAGCAGGCAAGCAGTTCTTCGCGAACCGCCCGGCGGAACTCGTTCTTGCTTTCCGGGGCGTTGGCCGACTTGGCGACAATCCACGGGATGTCGATTTCAGCTTCCGAGAGCGCCCATTCGAGAAACGTCCGGTTGCCGATCCAGACGCGTTCCCGCTGCGACCAGAGCGCCTTGGCATCTTTGGAACGGTGCGTGAACTGGAAAAACGTGTTCACGGCCAGCCGGACGGCGCTGCGGAGGCGCAGATCTCCGGCGCGCCGACGGATCCACCGCTGACGGCGCGTGTGCGGCTGCAGTGGTTGCTTGGTCTTCATAAGCGGTTCCTCTCATGCCATTTGCGACGATTACCGAATAGCCGCACGACCAGCCCTCTGCCCCGTTGGCGGACAGACTGCCGGCAGCGCTGCCCTCCCCGCCGCCAACCGCCCGGCGGCGGCGCCGCCAAGAACCCATCCCGGGACCAGATCCGGCTCAACTCACGGGAGTCAGGATCGTCTCGTCGAGCAGGCTGTTCAACTCTTCCAGCCCCTCAAGGAATTGGCATTTCAATTCTTCCACAAAACTGCCGGCAAGCTGCCGGTAGTGTTCGATGCCGCACAGCAGGTTTTCACGAAATTCCGACAGGTACTCGGGCGTTCGGGCCGGCAGCCCCGCGGCGTATTTCTCGCTCTCCTGGCGCAGGTGGTCAATGTACAGGGCGAGTTCCTTCAAGAACATGTGCGGGCGGCTGGAATTCACTAGCAGCGACAGCCGTCCATAGATGTGCCCGACCATCTCGTCGAGCGTGGCGATCTTCGAGAAGTTGACGATGTTCGGGCCGCAGCAGACCGCCGGCGTTGCCGCCGCGTCGATGCCGTACTTGAGGGTCGCTCCTCCGGCCAGGTCATGGCAGATGCAGGCCTTTGCCAGGACGCTCTGGCGGAGTCGTTCCCGCTGCTCCTCCGGAAGGTTCTCCTTGGCGATCTGCGCCAACTTCAGCCGCTGGTACTGGCGCGACGCCGTGCAGATCGGCTCCTTGGTGAATTCCGTGTTGTACAACTTCGCGTGCCCCTTCAAGCACGGACTGCCCGGCGCCCCCCGAGCGATCCGCTCGCGCCGCAGATTCTCGCTCGCCGAGCTCCGCAGGGTCCAGATCGGCACGCCGATCGGGGAACACTCGCTCAGGTAGACGTCCTCTTCCGTGGCGGCGGCGAGCTTGACGAGATGCTCCGGGTCGACGCTGGTCACCTCGGGCACGAGCAGGAACGGTGTCCCCCAACCGGTCCCCTCCACGCCGTAGCGCTGGTGGAGCATCCGGTCCTCTTCGGCCGTGCCGATCCCGCCCTGCACCGTGACGCGGATTTCCGGCGCGCGCTGCGGCACGGGACGTCCGGCGCGGGTCAATGCCTGGCCGTAGATCGCCCGCAATTGGTCGCTCAACTCTTGCCGATTCTTTCGGAACTCCTCGAGGATCGGGCCGAGCAACAGGCCCTTCGTGGCGAAGGCGTGCCCTCCGCAATTCAGCCCCGACTCGATCCGGTACTCCGACACCCAGAGGCCCCGCTTCGCCAGATACTTGCCCTGGACGATCGCCGAGTGATAGTCGCTGACCTTCAAGACGATCCGCTTGGCGCAGTTGCCGGCAAGATCGGGGAAGAACCCCTCGAACTCGGCGAGATAACTGTACAAACGGGGATTCATCCCCGCCGAAAACACGATCGCCGAACGCACGGTGCTGAGGGCAAATCCGCGCAACGCCGCCGCCGCGTCGCTATACTTGGAGGGGAGCGGCTCCCCGTCGCGGTAGGCGGTCCGGTCGAGTTTCGACATGATGTTCACGTCGATGCTGCCGGGCACCGCGAGCCGCCGAAGTTGCTCCTGCCGCTCCGCCCGCCGCTCGGGATCGGCGGTCGCCAGCATCTCGCCGTAAGCCTCTTGGAGCTGGCACGCGGGCAGCAACTCGAAGTAGCGCGTGATCTCCGAACCCGGCTCGAACGGCGCGGCCTGCAACCGGCGAACCTGCCGCGCGACAAGGCGGTCGACCAGATCCAAGTAGGCCGTGATGCGGCGCGCCCGGGAGTCCTCCTCGTCGCCCCGGATCTCGTCGTACGGTTCGCCCTCCTGCTCGAGATGGAATCGCCGCATCTGCTCGATCAACGAGTCGTCGACCAGCGAGATCACGGAAGAAATCCCGTAACGCGCGACTTTCAGCGGAGTGTCAACCAGAAAACCGGTACCCATCACGGGAATTGAAAACGTGTGAGCGCTCCGCAAGATCGCGTCGTCCATAAATCTTCCGATCCGGCGCCAACTGCAACTGGCGCCGGCGGACGCCGAGGGGCAGCGGGACTGCGAAAAGGCCGCGGTTGTTGGGTCAAGGGAGACTTCCCTCAAAGCCTCATTCTAACCCCTGCCGAGTCAAAAGTCATGCCCCGGCTCTCCTTGGGGGGTGGCCGGCAATCCCGATTCCAGAGGCCGGCGGAAAGGAATCTGAGGAGCTGGGATGCGGCCGAGGCCGCCGAATGGGGGGCGGCAGAGGATTTCTCCGAAGATTCTACCAGACCGATTCATTAAACCCTGCGGGCATGGTACAATGCGGGTGATAGTGGTGAGAAACTCAGCGAGCCCCAACTGCCAAGTTTTCTCGTTCGATATCGCCCAGATGCTGGAGCGGCGGCAATTCCCGCGCCGATGCCAATCCGCGATTGGTCGTCGATTTTCTCCCCCCTACTGTTTCGACCGCACTCCTCCTCAACGAGACGGGGGCTCTGAGTGTTGAGTATGCGGCGTCGTGGAAAACTTGGTTACTTGTTTGAAGGAATGGCAAGCATGCCGCAGGGAAAGATCAAGAAAGTTATCGCTGACAAAGGTTTTGGATTCATCGAGGGGGAGCGGGGAGACATCTTCTTCCATCACAGCGCCCTGGATGGAATCGCCATCGAGGCCCTCCAGATCGGCCAGTCCGTGACCTACGAGGAAGGCCGCGGACCGAAGGGCCCGCGCGCAGAGAACGTCCGCCTCGCCTAAGGGCACGGATTGCAGCGCTACGACCCTCGCCAGGCACGCACGACTGCCGGTCGCTCCTCCCAGGCGCGACCGGCAGCGGGCGGCGCCGGGGGCGGCCGATTCAAGAATCGAGAATCTGTAGACTCTCGCTGGGCAGCATCTGGTTCAGGCTCCCCGATCGGAAGCCCGCCAGGTCGAGCGCTACATACTTGAATCCGGCCTCGCGGAAGACTTGAACCACCTTGTCGCGAAACTCCGGATCGATCAGCCGCGGCAGCGAATCCGTCGTGACTTCGATCCGCGCCAAGTCGCCCTTGTGGTAGCGAACCCGAAGCGGCTGGAAACCCGCGCCGCGAAGGAATCGCTCCGCTCGATCGATCATCGCCAGACGCGTGCCGGTCACCTGCTCGCCGTAAGCGATCCGGCTGCTGAGGCACGGCGTGGCGGGCTTGTCCCAGATCGGAACCTCCCATGCGGCCGCCAGCTGCCGGATTTCGGCTTTCGTCAGGCCGCATTCGGCCAGGGGACTGACAACATTCTGCTCGCGGGCGGCCCGCATGCCGGGCCGATGCTCGCTGCGGTCGTCGCGGTTCGAACCGTCGCAGACCACCGCCACGCCGAGCCGCTTGCTGAGCTGTTCCACCTGGAGGAACAGCTCCGTCTTGCAGTAGTAGCAGCGATTGGCGTCGTTCTTCTGATAGTCGGGATTCGACAGCTCGCCGGTCTGGAGAACCTCGTGCCGAATCCCGATCGCCTTGGCAACCGCGCGGCATTCGTCCAACTCGCCCGCCGCCAGGCTCGCACTGACTCCCGTGACGGCAATCGCCCGGTCGCCCAGCGCAAGCCGCGCCGCCTTGGCAAGCACCGTGCTGTCGAGCCCGCCCGAGAAAGCCACGGCGCAACTGCCCAGACTCTGGAGAGACTCAATCAGCCGATCGCGCTTCTGGAGCAGTTCCGGAGACAACCCTGCACTCGCCATGCTCTGCACTCGACCACCTCTGCTCGACCCGCAAGAAAATCCGGCGATTCTCCGATCTGTCGCCCACTGTCGTCACCCAACACATCCGCGAGACATTCACAACCCGACGCGTCAGCGAGGCACTCACAACCCGACGCGTCAGCGAGACATTCACAACCCGACGCGTCAGCGAGACATTCACAACCCGACGCGTCAGCGAGACATTCACAACCCGTTCGCGCGGCCAGCTCATGGATCATCCGCCCCGAGACCGGGCGTTTTACCGCGCGGGCAACAGCCGCTCGACAGTTCAGTCTAGGCGGCCGGGGCGGAAAAAAAGGCGGCTGCCGAACCCTCGCCGGCAAAGCCACCTGGCGTCTCTGAATAAGAACGGCCCTCCACCTCAATGCCGTGGCGGTGCGCGTTTGAGAGCCCGTCGCGTAAAGGGGGCGACCTGGAACCCGGGTTGTGTGATCCGCTGCTGTCCCTGCGGACAGTCTGGCGGCTATACACGCGGCCGAGTTCGTTGTTTCAGGCACCCAACGGGCAAATTATCGGCTCACCAAATTTTAGTCACCGTCAGCACGAGCATGGTAGAGGGCCGCGCGTTGAATCCTCGCCCCAAGCGCCTCGCGAACGGCGCCGCCGGCGAGGACCCAACGCGCGGTATCCTATCAGCTTCCAGCACCTCGGGCAAGCCAGCTTCGCGCCACAGGCGGCTCTTGGGCGGTTTTTTTCAGGGCGACATTTGGTTTTGCGGGCTGGGAAAATGCCGCCGTCAGACGCCGTCCCGACGGCCGAACCAGTTCCCCGGCGGGCGAATCGGAACGAGCGGCACCATCGCGATGACCGCCACCGCGAACAGGCAATAGCTGACCGCGATCGCCTCCGGCGAGACGTCGATGAACAACAGTTCGTGGACCCAATGGCCGATGAACGAGCCCGGGTACGTCGTCTCGCCGGCCCGGAGCCGAAGCGACTGCTCCAAGGTGGTGAGCGGGCAGAGCCTGCCGGTCAGGGGGGACATCGCCACGATCACCACCAGGGCCAGATGAGCCGCGCGCAACCAGAAGTTGCCGACCCATCGCCACCGCAGGCAACCCCCGACCGCCACCGCCGCGGCCCCGGCCACGGCAAAGGCGGCGAGCAGTCCGTGAACGATCACTACGAGGTCCGCCAACACGCGATAGGTCAACATCCACCATCCCGCCCAGCGGCCGAGTTGCCGCCACCCGGCCTTGCAGGTCTATTCGCTTCTCGCCTCCCGGTATTGGCGGAAGGCGTCGGGCAACAGCCGCAGCAGATCGCCGGCCACGAGCGACTCTTCCCCAAGCCGTCTGGCGGCCAGGTCGCCCGCCAGCCCGTGCAGATACACCGCCAGGCGGGCCGCATCCAACGCCGGCAAGCCCTGGCTGAGCAGCCCGGCAACCAGTCCCGTCAGCACGTCGCCCGTCCCGCCGGTGGCCATCCCCGGATTGCCGGTCGAATTGATCGCGGTCGAGACTCCATCGGTGATCACCGTGCGGTGTCCCTTGAGCACGACCACCGCGCCGATTCTCCGCGCCAAACGCGCTGCCGCGTCCGCGCGCTGGCCGTCGCCGGCCGGCTTCTCTCCGCACAGCCGGGCGAACTCCCCCGGATGCGGCGTCAACACGCGGGCGCCGGCCGGCCGGCCGAGGGCCTGCGGCCGCCGCGCAAGTGCGTTCAGGCCATCGGCGTCGATCACCATCGGCCGATCCAGCGCTGTGAACAACCTCGCCACCAAGGCATCTAGTCCCAGGGAACGGCCCATCCCCGGCCCGCAGGCGACGACCGTCGCCTTGCCGGCCTGGCGGAGAATCTCCGCCAGGGCGACGAAGGCGATCCGGCCCGCCCGGTCGGAGGCCAGGGGCACGGTCATGTATGCAGGCTCGAATCCCGCCACCGTCTCCAGGCAGACGTCGGGCACGGCAAGGCGGACCAGCCCGGCGCCGCTCCGCAACGCTGCCATGCCGGCCAGCGCAACAGCGCCGGCCATGCCGCGCGAGCCGCCCACGACAAGTGCCAGCCCAAACCGCCCCTTGTGGGCGTCCACATCGCGGACCGGCAAACAGGGCAGTGACGGACACGGATCGCCGCCAGGCATCGCCCACTCCCTTAAATCCTGATCAAAACCTGGTTCCCACTTGTAACCTGGTTCCCAAGCGCCAGCTTGGGGACCCGGCGATGCGGATCACCCTCCCCGGCGTCTGACGGCATTCCCGGCAATCAGGCCGCCGATGTATCCGCCCTTGAAGCCGGCGTCGATATTGACCACGGTCACGTTCGCGGCGCAACTGTTGAGCATGCCGAGCAGCGCGGCGAGCCCGCCGAAACTGGCGCCGTAGCCGACACTCGTCGGCACGGCGATCACCGGGCAGGCGACATGGCCGCCGACAACGCTCGGCAGCGCGCCCTCCATGCCGGCCACGACGACCACCGCGTCGGCATCGGCAATCGCCGGCAGGCTGGCCGTGAGGCGGTGGGGCCCCGCGACGCCGACGTCCTGGACCGTAACCACTTCGGCGCCCATCCAAAGGGCGGTATCGCGGGCCTCCTCGGCGACCGGCAGGTCGCTGGTTCCGGCGGTGACGATCGCTACCTTGCCGCACGGCCGCGGCGGCTGGGGAAGCGGGAGCCGAAACGTGCGGCCGACGGCATTGTAGCGCCCGAGGGGGAATTTCGCCAACAGGACGGTGGCTTTCTCCGCAGACAGCCGTGTTGCCAGCACGTCGATCCCGTGCTCGACCATCGCGCGAACGATCGTCTCGATCGTCTCGACCGGCTTGTCCTGGGCATAGATCACCTCCGGAAAACCGCAGCGGCGGCTGCGGTCGAGATCGACCTGGACCTCGCCCAGGTCGGCAATGGACGGTTGGCACATCCGGCCGGTGAAATCCTCGACGGACATCTCGCCCGAGAGCAACCGCTCCGCCAGCCTGGCAATTTCGGTGGGGTCGAAGGGGATCATGGAGCTCTATCTTAATCTGCCGGCGGGCGCGGGAAAACCTGGTTTGCGCCTTGAGAAACCGCCCGCGAGAGCGTAGTCTGAGGGATTACCGTGTTGGCACCCGTGGAAACGACAATGAAAGACCAGTACCTCGGTCGTCGGGATCGGCTGCGGCGCTTGCTGAATCGATCCGCCGCCGGCGCAATCCTCGTCACCAACCCCGTCAACGTGACCTATCTGACCGGATTCACGGGAGAAGACAGCTACTTGCTCGTTGGCCAGGCCGGGGACGTGTTGCTGAGCGACTTTCGTTATAGCACCCAATTGGAGGAGGAGTGCCCCGGTCTGGAGTTGGCCATCCGGCGGCAAGACCTGACGATGGCTGAATTGACCGCCAAGACGGTCGGGTCTGCCAAGGTCCGCCAATTGGCCCTGGAGGCCGAGTCGATCAACTGGTCGCTGCTCGAGACGATCCGCGAGAAGATCAAGCGGATTGAAACGGTTGCCACGTCTGGGTTGGTCGAGCGACTCCGGGAGGTCAAGGACAAGACGGAGATCGGCGCGCTGCGAGCTTCGATCGCGGCGGCGGAGAAGGCGTTCGGCGTCCTCCGCGCGACTCTCCGCCCTGAGAAGACCGAGATCGAATTGCGCAACGAGTTGGAATACCAGATCCGTCTGTTCGGGGCGGAGGATCGCGGCTTCCCTTCGATTGTCGCGGCGGGGCCTCGCGCGGCCCTGCCGCATGCAGCGCCGAGCAACGCCCGGATCGGCGATAGCGACTTCGTTCTGGTCGACTGGGGCGCCCGGGGGACCCTTTACCGTTGCGACTTGACGAGGGTCTTGGTGACAGGTAGAATCTCGCCCAAACTCGAACGGGTTTATGGAGTTGTGTTGAATGCCCAGTTGCGGGCGATCGAGGCCGTTCGACCCGGAATTCCCGCCAGCGAAATCGACCAAATCGCTCGTCGCGTGATTGGCGACGCCGGCTTTGGCCGATACTTTGGGCATGGACTTGGGCATGGGATCGGTCTGGATATTCACGAACGGCCGCGGCTGGCCTCGACGAACTCCACGCCGCTGAAGCCCGGCATGGTGATGACCGTCGAGCCAGGAGTCTACATCCCCGGGTGGGGGGGTGTTCGGATTGAGGACGATATCCTGGTCACTCGAAAGGGCCATGAGGTGCTGACCTCAGTGCCCAAGGAGCTCGACGCGGTCGTCGTCTCCTGAAAGGCAAATCCCACCCTGCGGACAGCCGCCTTGGACCGGTTTCCGGGCGGTCTCCATCCGACAACGGAAGCAGGCCGGCCGCGGACAATCGGGCGACGCCGGTTCGCAGGCGACAGAAAACCGATCGACGGGTTAAAAGAAGCACATGGAAAGCGGAGTCAACGGGATGGGCAGTCCCTCATCTACCCAAGACGTATTCGACGTGCGGAAGATCCGCCGATTGATCGAGTTGATGAACGATCACAACCTCCAGGAGATGGACCTCCGGCAGGGCGACATGCGGATCCAGCTCCGCCGTGCGAGTGATCCGGTCGCCGGCAGCCTGCCTCAGATGCAGCCCGTCCTGGCCCCCACGGCCCCGGCCGTCGCGCCCGCGCCGGCGGCCCCGCCGGCCGCGGCTGAGCCGGTGGAGGACCCGAACACGACGATCATCAAGAGCCCGATGGTCGGCACCTTTTACGCCGCCCCGGACCCGGATTCGGCCCCCTACGTGAAGGTGGGCGACCCGATCGGGCGGGATACCGTGATCTGCATTGTCGAGGCCATGAAGGTCTTCAACGAGATCCAAGCGGAAGTCGCCGGCATGATCACCGCCGTGCTGGCGGAGAACGGGGAACCCGTCGAGTTCGGCCAACCGCTGTTCCGGGTCAAAACCGCATAATCGCATCGACGGATAGACGGACCGCCATGTTCAAGCGCATCCTGGTTGCCAATCGCGGTGAGATTGCCCTGCGGGTCATCCGCGCCTGCCGCGAGATGGGCATCGAGACCGTGGCCATCTTCAGCGAGGCCGATCGCGGCGCCGCGTATCTCGATCTGGCCGACGAAGCCTTCTGCATCGGCTCGGCCCGAGCGAGCGACAGCTACCTGAAGATCGATCGGGTGATCAGCGCCGCCGAGGTCGGCAACGTGCAGGCGATTCATCCCGGCTACGGCTTCCTCGCGGAGAACCCGCACTTCGCCGACGTCTGCCGGAGCTGCCGGATCGAGTTCATCGGCCCGACCCACGAGGCGATGTCGCTGGTCGGCGACAAGAACGCGGCGCGCAGCCTGGCCCGGCAGATCGGCGTGCCGACGGTGCCGGGGAGCGACGGGCTCGTCGAGGACAAGCGGCAGGCGCTGTCCGTCGCCCGCCAGATCGGCTTCCCGGTGCTGATCAAGGCGGCGGCCGGCGGCGGCGGGCGGGGGATGCGGGTCGCGCTGACCGAGAAAGCGCTCGAGTCGGCCCTCGACCAGGCCCAGGCCGAGGCCGGCGCGGCCTTCGGCAACGCCGACATCTACCTGGAGAAATACGTCGAGCACCCGCGGCACGTCGAGGTTCAAGTCCTCGCCGACACCCACGGCAGCGCGGTGCATCTCTGGGAACGCGATTGCACGATGCAGCGGAGACACCAGAAACTGATCGAGGAGAGCCCCGCCCCGGACCTCGACGATTCGGCCCGGGCGGCGATGTGCGCGGCCGCCGTGAATCTCGTCAAGGCCGCCGAGTACACCAACGCGGGAACCGTGGAATTCATCGTCGACCGCCAAGGCAACTTCTACTTCATCGAAATGAACGCCCGCATCCAGGTCGAACACCCGGTCAGCGAGCTGGTTACCGGAATCGACCTGATCAAGGCCCAGATCCGCATCGCGGCGGGCGAACCCCTGCCCTTTGCCCAAGAAGACATCTGCTGCCGCGGCGCGGCGATCGAGTGCCGGATCAACGCGGAAGACACGACGAGGAATTTCCAGCCCTGCCCGGGCAGGATCGAAAAACTCATCGTGCCCGGCGGATTCGGCGTGCGGTTCGACTCGCACGTCTACGCGGGCTACACGGTTTCGCCCCATTACGATTCGATGATCGGCAAACTGATCGTCCACCAGCCGACGCGTGATGAGGCGATCGCCTGCATGTTGCGGGCCCTCTCCGAGTTGCGGATCGAGGGCATCCACACGACGTTCCCGCTGCACAAGCAACTGCTCGCTCATTCGGCCTTCGCCGAAGCGCGGGTCGACACGACGTTCATCGAGCGGACCTCGATCGGCTGACGCGCCGGGCCCGCCCGGTGGTGGCGCGCCGCCGCCCCCGCCCGGCGTTTCCGACGAATTTCTGAAGGCATTCGACTTTCCTTGACTTAGATTGCGGAGTGAGAGCGATGGCAACGCCCCTGACCAGCCCCCAGCGACCGGACACCGACCTGCGGCGCGTGGCGATCCTGTTTTCCGGCGGGCCGGCGCCCGCGGCCAACGCGGTGATCGTCAGCGCCGCCATGTGCTTCTCCCGCGCCGGCATCGAAGTACTCGGCATGAAGAACGGCTACACGCACCTGATGGGGTACAAGCCCGGCGACGTCCTCGAGGAAGGCCAGGCGTACATTCTCCTCGATCACAAGGAGTTGGAGGGCAAGCGGACCGCCCAGGGGATCATGATCGGCACCGCGCGGGCGAACCCCGGCAAGCCGCTGAAGACGCCCGAAGACTTGAACGATCCGGAAAAGACCGGCCAGCTCAAGACCGTCTACGACGCCCTGCGGTCGCTCGGAGTCGGCGCGCTGATTTCCATCGGCGGCGACGACACCTTGACCACGGCCGCCAAGTTCAAGCTCTTCCAGGACACGTTGCCCGGCGACCAGCCCCGAGTCCGCGTCGTCCACCTGCCCAAGACGATCGACAACGACTACCAGGGCATCGATTTCACGTTCGGCTACTTCACGGCGGTGGAAATGCTCGCCAAGCAGACGCGCAACCTGCTGGCCGACTCCCAGGCCGCCGGCGCGTGGTTCATCTGCCAGTTGATGGGCCGCGCCGCCGCCTGGCTGACCTACGGCGCAGCGATCGGCGGCGAAGCGAGCCTGGCGATCGGTTTGGAAGACATCGACGAGTCGTGGTGGGGGGTCGAGCCGACGGTTGATCCAAGCACCGGCGAGACCGTCAAGGACGACTACGGCAAGGCCGTGATGCGGAAGATCTTCGATGTCGAGAAACTCGTCAAGCGGATCGCCGACACCGTCGTCGCCCGTGAGGCCGAAGGCAAGTCGTACGGCGTGGTCGTAATGGCCGAAGGCCTCGCCGAGTTCCTCCCCCTGGACGAGATTCACAAGTGCCTCAGCGAGGACGAGTATCTCAACCTCAAACCCGACTCCTTCGGCCACTTCCCCGTCTCGCAACTGAAGTACTCCAGCCGGATCGGGCGGCTGGTGGCGGCGGAATACAAGCGGCGGACGGGCAAGGACAAGAAGTTCAACGGCCTCCAGTTCGGCTACGAGGTCCGCTGCAACACCCCGACGGCGTTCGACGTCATGCTCGGCAGCCAGCTCGGCGCCGGCGCCTACCGCGCTTTGGCCGAAAAGGGAATGGACGGCGTAATGGTCTCGGTCTCCGGCCAACTCGGCCTGGTCTTCCCGCCGTTCGAGCAGCTGATCAACTACGAACGCCTCCGCGCCCACCCCAGGCCGATCCGCCCCGGCGAGGACTTCCACCAGCTCGCCCGCTACATGGAGACGTGGGTCGCGGAGTAGGCGACGATCGCGGGCCGCGGCAACCGCGGAGCGCCTGAAGCCGCTCACGAGGCGGCCGGTAGGGTGGTCCGCAGCGGCGAGCCGGCGCGATACGGATCAGACGAGCAGAAACGCTCCCCCAGGGCGATCAGGGTCGCACAACCCAGCGGCGAGCGGAGGCTGTTTTATTTTATGGAGGAAGTGATTGGGAATGGGGAGTGGGGGCGGGAGGGGGGGCTACGAAAGATACGAAAGACACGAAAAAGATGTGAGAGATGAAAAGAGGCGAAGGACAGGAATAGGATGCAACAGAACGCTTCTGGGGGGGCGTGGAGTGTGTGGGACTGGGATGGTTAGGGTGTGTGGGGAGATAGAAGAAGGCGGAACATGACGCGAACAAACGGTACGTTGGGGCGGCGCTGTTGTACGCGCCCTTTCCGGGCTGCCGGTCCATGATGGATGCCGTGCCCAGGGCGTTGCCCTTACGTTGATTTGTTGCGGCCCCTGCGGGGCCAGAGGGCGACCCGTGCCGGAAACGCGTGGGCCGGTGTGGTGGAGCGAAAGGGTTCCATCCCCCTATCCCCCATTCCCCCGGATTGGCCTTGTCTCAACTCCCGCACTTCGGTATCAGACACGCTCCATTCGGAGCGGCCCGGGCCCCCCTTTCGCAAGGGACCTGTGGGCCCCGGGCGGCCAAGGAGGGATAGTCCCGATGGCGCGAGCGAAGAAGACGTCGAACGGCCCTGGCGCCGACCGCTTCGTCGACATGTGGGCGCTGGCCGGCGCGCACCCGACGAATATCGATCTGTTGCGGCGATTGCGATCGGCCGACGACCGGCAGTTTGGCGCGAACATGGACGTCTGTGGGTCGATATCGGAACGCGACTCGAAGACGGGCAAGTGGGAGGAGACGCGGATCGTCGCCATCCGCAGCGACGTCTGGAATCCGGGCAAAGAGAAGTTGCAGCAGCGGCTGAAGTCGCTCCAGGAGCGCCGGCGTGACCAATTGCGGCGCGCGATCCAGCGTTCCGGCCGCCTGGACGCCGGCCAGACGAGACAGCTTGCCCGGCGGCTCCAGCACGACCCGGTGATGCGCTTGAGGGCGTCGGACCTGTTCCACCGGCGCCTGGTGATGAAGATGTTCCACTCCAGCGGCGCGCGAATCCGCTGGGCCGGCTCGATCGAGGAGGTCACCACCCGCGAGGTCCATAACTCGCTGGGCTCGCGGCGCCGGCTACTCTCGCTGGCGGCGATCCTGCCGGGCTACGACTACGTGATCGCGCTGGAGCAGAACCACCGCACGTTCCGCATCCCGGCGGTGTTCACCTTCTCGTTTTTCGACGAGCAGGAGAAACAGGTCCACTATGTGTCGATCAAGCGGAAGTGGATTTCCGTGGGCGCCGATTTCGAGATCGCGTCGGACGGCCGGAGGATCGGCGAGATCGACGGCCAACTGCTGAGCTTCGGATTCAACGCCCGGGTGAGCGTTTGCGACCCCGCGCTGGCGGAAAACCGGCAACTTGTCGACCTCCTGACGCTGTTCACGGCGACGGTGGGCTATCACCGGGCGATGCGCGGAAGCGTGCGGCGGCGCGTGCGGGCGGTTGCCGCCGGGACGTCGTTCCAGCACCTGGTCGAAGACGAAGAGGTCTGGCTCTTGAAGAACCCGCGCCGCCGGGCGGCCTGACGGCAACGTCAGAGGACTCCCTTGGTGCTCGGCACGCCGGAGAGCCGCTCGTCGGGAGCGGCGGCCATGCGGAAGGCCCGGGCGACGGCCTTGAAGATCGCCTCGGCGATGTGATGGCTGTTGCGGCCGTAGTGGAGCTGGATGTGCAAATTGCACAAGGCGTTGGCTGAAAACGCCTGCCAGAAGTCGTAGACCAGCTCACTGTCGAACTGGCCGATCTTGGGCGAGGGGAAATCCGCCTGGAAGACGAACACCGCCCGGCCGCCCAGGTCGATCGCCGCGGTGACCAGCGCTTCTTCCATCGGCAGGGCGAAATGGCCGTAGCGGCGGATTCCCGCCTTGTCGCCGAGCGCCTGGCGGACCGCCTGCCCGAGGCAGATGCCCGTGTCCTCGACCGTGTGGTGCTGGTCGACCTGGAGGTCGCCGGCGGCCTTCACGGTCAGGTCGATCGCCCCGTGCCTGGCGAACAACTGGAGCATGTGGTCGAAGAAGCCGACGCCGCTGGCCACCTCGCCGCGGCCCGTGCCGTCGAGATTCACCGCCAGCTCGATGTTCGTTTCGGCGGTCTTGCGCTGGATTTGGGCTTTTCGCATGGAACGAGTCCAGGGGGGGTGGCAAATGTCGAATGTCAAATGTCGAAATTAATGACGAATCAGGAATGTCGAATGTCGAAATTCTTTCGACATTTGATTTTCGACATTCGTCATTCTTTCGACATTCGTCATTTTCCCGAGGCCATCAACTCCCGCAGGAGCCGCAGGGTGCGGTCGATCTGCTCGTCGGTTCCCACGCTGATCCGCAGCCCGTCGCCCCAGCCGGGATAGTTCATGTATCGGACGAGGATGCCCCGCTGTTTGAGCCCTTGGTAGAGCGGCTGTGCGGGCCGTTCCGGATGTACGTTCCAGGTGAAGTTTGCCTGCGAATCAACCGTTATAAACCCTAGCCGCCGCATGCCCTCGACGAGGCTGGCCCGGGTGGCGAGAATCTTGGCGCGGTTTTCGGCGAGCCAGTCGCGATCGGTGATCGCGGCCGCCGCGCCGGCGATCGCCAGGGCGTCGCAGTTGTAGGAATCCTTGACCTTGGCCAACTGCTCGATCATCCGCGGCTGGCCGACGACGTAGCCGAACCGCAAGCCGGCCAGCCCATAGGACTTGCTCAACGTCCGCGAAACGAGAATCTTCTCTTCCTCGGCCACCAGGTCGAGGCAGTTCGTCTCGGCGAAGTCGGCATACGCCTCGTCGACCAGCAGGGGGCAAGGGAGTCGCCGGGCGAACTCGAGCACGCATTGCGGCGGGATGACCGTGCCCGACGGGCTGTTGGGGTTGGGCAGGAAGACCAGCCGGAGCCCCTCGCTTCCGGCGGCGAAGCGGTCGCTGAGCGTCCAATCCGCCTCGAACCGCACCTCCTCGCTCCGCGCGCCCTGAAGGTCGGCGAGGGTCTTGTAGAGCACGTAGCTCGGGTAGGGGAGCCGGAGGAGCTGGCCGGCGCCGACGAACGCCCGGGTGGCGATTGTGAGGATGTCGTCGCTGCCGTTGCCGCAGAGGATCCAGTCGGGCGGGACGCCGAGGACCGCGGCGGCCGCCTCGCGGAAGGGCTGACCCAGCGGATGCGGGTAGCGGCCGAGCCCGCGATCGAGCGCCGCCCGGATCGCTTCGGCAACCGCCGGCGACGCCGGGTAGGGGTTCTCGTTCGTGTTGAGCTTGACGACCGCTTCGCCATGCCCCGGCTGCTCGCCCGGCACATAGCCGGAGATTGCCTCTATTTCAGGTCGGAAGTAGCACATGAGGGGTCGGAAATGTCGAAGGTCGAAAACCAAATGAGGAACGAATGTCGAAGGTCGAAGGTCGAAAACCAAATGAGGAACGAATGTCGAACTCCTGAAGGATGAAGGTCGATGCTCGATCGGTGGAGGCGTTTGTGCCTCCGCGCTCGCGTGGCCTTCTTCATTTGTCCTTCGTCATTCTTTCGGCATTTGATTTTCGACATTTGTCATTCCCCTCTTGCCTGGATCTGGTTCCGCCAGGCGGATTTCGACGCTGGCGCGGTGGGCCGTGAGCCCCTCCTTGGTCGCCAGAATCCGCACGGCGGGGGCGAGGCGGCGGATTCCTTCCCGGTCGAAGTGGATCAGACTCGAGGAGCGGAGGAAATCGTTGGCCGACAGTCCGGAGGCGAAGCGGGCGGTGCCGCTGGTCGGCAGCACGTGGGAGGGGCCGGCGGCGTAGTCGCCGAGCGCGACGGGCGCGTAGTTGCCCAGGAAGACCGCGCCGGCGTGTTGGATTTTTCTGGCCAGCTCCGGGGCGTTCTCCGTGGCCACGTGGAGGTGCTCGGGGGCGATCTGGTCGGCGAGTTGGCAGGCCTCATCGGCATCGCGGGCGAGGATCACCGCGCCGAAGTCTTCCAGGCTCTGCCTGGCGAGTTGGCCCCGCTCGACTTGATCGATCCGACGGGCGACTTCGCCCACGGCGGCCCGCAGCGCTGGCTCGTCCCAGCCGATGAGGATGCTGGCCCCCGGCGCGTGTTCGGCCTGGGCGAGGAGGTCGTAGGCCGTGTAATCGGCACGGGTGGATTGATCGACAATCACCACGACCTCGCTGGGGCCGGCGATCGAATCGATGGCGACGTCTCCGTAGACGTGTTTTTTGGCCAGGGCGACGAAGAGATTGCCCGGCCCGACGATCTTGTCGACCCGCGGCAGCCCCTCGACGCCGTAGGCCAATGCGGCGACGGCCTGCGCGCCGCCGAGCCGATAGACCTCGTCGATTCCCAGTTCGCGGCAGGTGGCGAGCATGTCGTGGTTGTAGGCGCCGAACCGCGTAGGGGGAGCGACGACGGCAAGCTGTTTCACGCCGGCGACTTGGGCCGGCACGGCGGTCATCAGCACGGTCGAAGGATAGGCGGCGGCCCCGCCCGGCACGCAGACTCCGACGCGCGCCAGCGGCAGGTATCGTTCGACGAGGTAGCCGTCGGGGCGGTCGATCCGCACGTCGCGGTGGAGGATCGCCCGCTGGAAATCCGCGATATTCTCGCGGACCTGGCGGACGGCGGCGAGGAATTCCGGGTCGGCCTTGGCGTGGGCCTCGTCCAGTTCGGCCTGGGGAACGCGGATGGTCTGCGGCGCGAGTTCGGCGTGGTCGATCCGCGCGGAGTAATCCAAGACGGCCTCGAGGCCCTTTTGCTCGACGTCGCGGCAGATCCGGCGGACGACTTCCGAGGGCGAGAGAGGCTCGCCGAAGATTTCGATGGTTCGCTGGCGGCCCTCCTGGCTGACGATCTCGCCGCGTGGGCTGAGCTTCTCTCGGAGGCGGGCCATCGCCGCCTTGATGTCGTCCTTGCGGCTGTCAATCCAGGTGATTTTCAGGTCTTGGAGCGGCATCGAGGAGTCTCCCATGGGGCTTTTCCGGGCCGAGCGGCATGGCTCGCCAGAACATCAGACCGGGAAACCATCCATTGTGTTCGCTGCCGCCGAGCAGCGGAACCCCCTCGCGCGTCGGCGGCGTGTCTGACCGGGAGGGCCGACTTTTCCGGCTTTTCCACCCCGGCGCGCGCGGAATCCTGGCAGGGAGCGCCGCGGGCGCCCTACAATTGGTGAGGGCCCGCGCCCGCTAAGGGTCCGCGCCCGATGAAAGTCTGTCTTTCGCCGTTTTTCATCCCCGCTTGCAACGCCCGTCAGGTCCCCGCCTTGGATCCCGTGCTGTTCTTCATCACCTGCCCCACCTGCGAAGCTCGGCTCAGCGTCCGAAATGCTGTGGCGATTGGCGCGATTTTGAACTGCCCCAAGTGTGGGAGCATGGTCCAGGTCGCGGCGCCGCCCGGCTGGCGGGAGCAGGCAGCGGCGCCGCCTGGATCCGGTGCTGCGGGAGAGCCGTCGGCGGAAATGCCGCCGGTCCGGGCGCGGCGTGGGGCCGGCGTGGGGCCGCCGAACCTCCCGGCGGAATCTGGGCGCGGCTCCGAGGCCCTCACTGGATGCGAATCGGGAGAAGACCACGCCGTGGCGAACCGGCCGAGTCGCGCGGGCCGCCGGCAGCCGCAAGAAGCGGCGCCGCAGCCGATTGGCCGAGCCGCGGCAGTCTCGCCGGCGGGGGCGATTGCGGGCGGTTCGGCTTCGGCGCAGGCGGCGCCCGCGGCGGCGCGGGAGGCGCAGCCGCCGTCGTTGGAGCCTCCGGCGGAGATGGCCCGTCCGGGCGTTCCGCCCTCGCCGCTGCCACCCCCGGTCGATTGGGCTTCGCCGGCAGAGGCGGCTGCTCGCAAGTGGCTGCTATGGGGCGCTGCTTCGGTGGCGGGGTTGGTGGTCTTGGTCGGCGCCTGGTCGCTGCTCTCCAGCGGCAAGACCTCCAGGGACCTGGCGGCGTCAAGCCCGCCGGTCGCTTCGCCCGTGGAACCGCCCGCCCCAGCGCCGGCCGGCCCGGCGCTTGATGCCCGGTGGATTCCCGACGCGCCCGAGTTGCTGCTCCGCCTGGAGGTGGCGACGCTCGAAGCCTCGGGCGTGCTGGAGACGATCTACCAGGCCGCCCCCGGCGTCCGCGAGGCCGTTGCCGAGAGCCTCTTCAAGGGCTTTGGCTTGCAGCCCAAGGCGGTGCGGCGCGTGACGTGGGCTTCCGCGGACCTTGGCGATTGGACCGGCCAGGGGGTTGCCGTGATCGAACTGGCCGAAGGCCAGAATGCCGGCGTGCTGCGTTCGGCGGGCGAACCGCTCGACTGGCGGCTCGAAGGCCGTCCGGCTCGGCGACTGAACCGGCCCGCCTGGACGCTGCCCTACGTTGTGCTCGACGATCGCACGATTGTCACCGGCGAAGCGTCGCTGCTCGGGCAGCTTGCCGGCCGCGGCGGAGACAGCGCGGACCTCGGCGGGCTGTCGCCGTTCTTCGCAGCCGCACCGGCGGACGCCGATCTGCTGCTGGGAATCGATCTGTCCGCGGCAAGAACGGCCGGCTGGCCGCTCCCGACCGAGTGGCTGGATGTCTGGCCCGAAGGCAAGGCCTCGTGGAACCTGATCTGGGGGATGCCCGTCGGATTGGGCGTGGTCTATGAGGGCGGCGACCTGTCGTTGATGGAATTGGCCCTGATCTGCGAAGGGCACACGGCGGCCGACAAGATCCGCACGGCTCTCGGACAGTTCTCGCCCCAGGCAAGATCGGTGCTCGCCAGCCGGATCGACCGGATGGCGGCCTCGATCGCCGCCGGCGAGATCGAGGCCGCCGAGGCGAGTCGCTACGAACTGGCACTCCGCGGCTCGCTGGCCGCGCTGGAGAGCGCGGAGGTCGACCTGGTCGATCGCTGCGTCTGGGTCCGGACGGACCTGGGCGGCAATTCGGCCGAGTGGACCTCGGCGGTGGCGGCGAGCGAGGCGGCCGCCAGATCGGACTGGCTTCGCGCTGCCGGCGCGGTTGACGAAGAAGCGCACGGCCGCCTCCACGGGGCGTTGGCCAGGCACGACGGCGACGAGGGACGGATGCCCGCCGGCGTGCTCAACCCGGGTCTGCTGCCGCCAGAGACTCGGCTGAGCTGGATTACGGCGATGCTCCCCTATCTGGGGCACGCGGCCTGGTCCGAACAACTGGATGCGAGCTACTCGTGGGACGGTCCCAAGAACAGGCCGGTGACGACGAAACGGCTTGGCGAGGTGCTTAATCCGGCCCTCCGGCCGCGCCAGACCGATGCCGGTTATCCGGTTTCGCACTATGCGGGCGTGGCGGGGATCGGCGCCGACGCGGCGATGCTGCCGCGCGACGACCCGCGGGCCGGCGTCTTCGGCTTCCAGGCGAGCCGGCGGCTGGGCGAGATTCCCGACGGCGCAAGCAACACGATTGCCACGGCCGGCGTGGCCGCCGAACTCGGCCCCTGGGCGGCCGGCGGAACGGCCACGGTGCGGGCTTTGACCCAGCAGCCGTACATCAACGGCCCCGATGGTTTCGGCAGCGGCCAACCCGGCGGAATGTATGTCGGGATGGCTGACGGTTCGGCCCGATTCCTCTCGAAGGACATCGCTCCGGAGGTCGTCGAGCAGTTGGCGACCGCCGCCGGCGGGGAGGTTCTGAAACTCGCGGGGGAGGGACCAAAGCCGCCCCCCGTGCCGGAACCGCCGAACGCGGAAACACCTGGCGGTCCGGAAGGGCTGCCGAAGGTTGACAAGGCCGAAACAGAAAGCCACGGCGGGCAGGAAGCAACACCGCCGATTGACAACCCGGAAGCATCCGCGGTCGCCGAGCAACCGGAGGGCGCGCCGGATGCCCAGCCGCCAGCAGCGCCGGCCGCCGATGCGGCCGTGCAACTGGCCGCGGTGATTTCCGGCGTGGCGATCACGGACGTGCCGCTGAAGGATGCCGTCGAAGTCTTCAGCCGCTATGGCGGTTTCAAAACGACGTTCGATCTGGCGGCGATGTCGGAACTCGGCGTGCGGTTCGATCGGCCGGTCGCGCTGCGGCAGACGGGGACAACCGTGGCGACCGCTCTGAATGTGATGCTTGGCAGCTGCGGACTGGCGGCCGTCCCCGTGGGCGGGCATGTGCTGATCACCAGCCCGGCGAGCAGAAGCGCGGTGTTCGGCTCGGTTCGCTACACGGTCGACGACCTGGCCGAGCCCGGCGGCGCGGGGGTGTCGGAACTCGGTTCCCTGATCACGCGGCTGGTGGCTCCGGAAAGTTGGCAGGCGGCCGGCGGGCCGGGCACGTTCCGCGCGGACGGATCGGTGCTCGAAATCGGCCAGACCGAAGCGGTCCACCGGCAGATTCTGGTCTTTTGCGAGAGACTCCGTGTCGCCCGGCGGCTGCCGACGCGGAGCAGCCGGCCCGCCGAGCAATTCGCGTTGACTCCGCGGCTGATCCGGGCGGCGCCGTTGCTTGCGCGCCCGGTGAGCGTCAATTTCTTCGAGCCCGTGCCGGTCGAGAGGATTGTCGAGGAACTGGCGCGGATCACCGAGTCGCAGATCGCCGTCGAATGGCTGGCGTTGGAAGAGCAAGGCAAGTCGCCGGCCGTGGCGGCGGCGATCACCCTCCAGGATGCGCCGCTGGGAGAGGGACTCGCCACGTTGCTGGGGCCGCTGGAATTGGCCTATCGCGTGATCGACGCGGAGACGATTGAAATCACCACGCCCGCGCGGCTGGCGTCGCAGCTGGAGCGGGAGTTCCACCCGATCGGCGAGTTGCTCGAAAACGGCCAGACGGCCGCGGCATTGATCCAGCGAATCCGCGAGGAAATCGGCGCCGCGTGGGCCGATTCCGGCGGGCCGGGCCAGATCGTGTTCGACGAGCCGTCGCGGTGCCTGATCGTGCTGCACTCGCAGAGCGTGCAGGCGGCGATCGGCCGCCTGCTCGGGGAGCAGTAGTCGTTGGTGGCTGGAAACAGGGCGGCATAGCCGGCATTGCCATGCCCCCGGTCAATGGCCACATCGGCCAGTGCGACGATTGCCGCAATCGCCAGCAGATCCCGCCAGGAGACCGGCGGTTGGTCGCGCGCCGGCAGGGGCGTTGGACCCTGCCAAATCTTCCTCCGAGGGGCGGCTGAGATTTTTTTCGATTTTTCCTCTTGCTTTTTCGCCGGGATGATCGAAAATAGTCCAGCGGTGGCGGCCGTTGCCGCCAAAACGCGGAAGAGAAGCCACATGAGCCGATCCTACACCTACTTCTGGTTTTATTTTTACCCGCCGGGTCGCGGGACCGGAGGTAGTTTGTAGATTCAGCGGTTGATCCTGACAAACACCAAAAAGCCCCGAGACTCGGCTGATGAGTCTCGGGGCTTTTTTTGTTTTCTCAAGCAGCAAATCGGCGCAAGAGACGCCTGGCGGGTCCGCAGAGGGCCGGTCCGAAAACACCTCGAAAGGGAAAGGAACGTGCGGCCATGATTGTGGTCATGAAACAAGGTGCAACGAAAGAGCAGGTCGAGCACATGATACGGCGAGTTGAAGAGCTGGGACTCAAATCCCACGTGATCCACGGCACGGAGCGGACGGTGATTGCGGCGATCGGCGACAAGCGCGACGAGGATCGCCAGTCGCTGGAGAGCGGGCCGGGAGTGGACGAGGTCGTGGCGATCCTGGCGCCCTACAAGGTGGCCAGCCTGGAGGTGAAACGAGAGCGAACGATCGTCCACTGCGGGTCGCTCTCGGTCGGCAATTGCCATCTCGGAGTGATCGCCGGCCCCTGTTCCGTGGAGAGCGAGGAGCAGACCCTGGCGACGGCCAGGGCGGTCAAGGCCGCCGGCGCCACGGCGCTCCGGGGAGGGGCGTTCAAGCCGCGCACCAGCCCGTACAGCTTCCAGGGGCTGAAGATGGACGGATTGAAGATCCTGGCCGCCGCCAGGGCGGAGACCGGCCTGCCGATCGTCACCGAGGTGATCGCCGCGGGCGACGTGCCGCTGGTCGCCGCGTATGCGGACGTCCTCCAGATCGGCGCGCGAAACATGCAGAACTACCGGCTGCTCGAAGAGGCGGGCGCGGCCGGCAAGCCGGTCCTGCTCAAACGCGGGCCTTCCGCCACGCTCGACGAACTGCTCCTGGCGGCCGAATACATTCTGAACGCCGGCAATCAGAACGTGATGCTCTGCGAGCGGGGCATCCGCACCTTCGAGACGCACACGCGGTACACGCTCCCGGTCGCCAGCGTGCCTTACCTGCACGATCGGACGCACCTGCCGGTCGTGGTCGATCCGAGCCACGGGACGGGCCACACGAGCCTTGTCCCGCGGACCGCCGCGGCGGCCGTGGCCGCCGGCGCCGACGGGCTGATGCTCGAGGTCCATCCCGACCCGGAAACGGCCCTTTCCGACGGCTACCAATCGCTGACCTTCCGCCAGTTCGAAGAGACGATGGCCTTGATCCACCGAGTCGCGGAAGCCGTGGGGAAACAGGTCTGACAGATCCAGCCGATCGCCCCGGCGCTCAGAAGTCGCTGATCAGCAACTGCCCGTCCGATCGGTCGGCCAACTGCTGGAAGACCTGCGGCTCGATCGTCTCGCTGATGAACCGCACGGAGCCGTCGCCGAGAGCGAAATTCGCTCCGCCCGGATGGTGGCTGCCGAAGGGGCCGACATACAGCTTGCCCTTGTCCTCGGGCGGGGCCTCTGCGGCCTGGCCGTGATCGGTCCGCGTCTGGTTGGCGTTGATCTGTTCGCCCGCGTTGCGCAGCGTGGCGCGGGTTCCGCTCATCCAGCCGAGCGAGTCGTTGTCGTCGACGAACTTCTCGCCGAGGAACAGGGTCTGCGAGCAGCCGTCGCCGATCTCCTCGTAGCGGAGCGCCGCGTTGAGGAAGAACACCCCTTTGTTGTCCGCGTCGATCGGCGCCTCGACCGGATGGTGGCAGCCGGCATAGTTGGCGGCGGCGGTTTCACCCGGGCGGTGTGGGGAGGACGGGCAGCGGAGCGTCGGAATCCACCGCTTGCGGACCTGGGCGTTGCTCTCGTCGTAGACGCCCTGGCTGAAGTCGATGTGCCGGTAGGTGTTCCGCTCCTCGATGTAGGGGAGAATCTGCGCGATCCAGTTGTGGTGGTATCCCTGGCTCTCGCTGGCGATTGGCCCCTGGCTGTTGATCGTGCCCGGCGGATAGACGCCGTGGGCCATGTTGTAGTTCTGCACGGCGAGGATCAGCTGGCAGGCGTTGTTGAGGCACTGCACGCGGCGGGCCGCCTCCCGAGCCGCCTGGACCGCCGGCAGCAGCAGCGCGATCAGGATTCCGATGATCGCGATCACCACGAGCAGTTCAACCAGCGTGAACGCCTTCGATCTGTTGGGTTTCATAATCGGTTTCGCTCCGTTTCAGGATTGACGACTTGAGCGGCCCTGACCGCCAGCTCCCTGCGGTAAACGTTCGCTTCCGGCGCGCGGCCGAGGCGGGCCTCGACCCGAATTGTCCGATCCCCTTTCGATTCACTCTTGGCGACCTGGATCGTCACCACGGCCGGCCGGGCCGCGCCGAGCGTCTCTGCGGTGACCTCCCACGTTTCCCCCTCGTAGTCCGGCGAAGCGGCCAGTCCGCGGATCGCCCTCTGCACGCCCGCCTCGGCCAGCCAGAGGGCCTGGTGCTGGCCGCCGAGGAGGCGCGCCTGGCGGTGGTGGACGAGGACTGTTTTCAGCAGCGCCAGCCCCAACATGCTCGCCACGAGCAGGCTCGCCAGGACGAGTGCCAGGACCGATCCGGCGCGGCGGACTCGATCGGCGACGACTGGCCGCCTTGGGCCGCGGAGTGTTCCGCGGCGAAAGCCGCCGCCAGGCGTCGCCAGACGCGGGGCGAACGGTTCGGCAGAATCGATCGGACAGATCATGGCATTTCTCCCGGCGGCAGCGGTCCGAGGAGTCCCACGGCGGCCTGGATCTCCACGCCGCCTCTGGCGATCGAGTCGGCGCCGCCCGGCGGCGCGGGGGCGACCTGGAGTGCGACGATCGGCGCGGCGGCGCCGCTCGACAGCGTCCAACAAACGGCCGGCGAACCGGGCAGCCGGTAGGTCTCGCGGTGCGCGACCGTGCCTTGCTGGCGAACCACCCGCTCGATCCGTTCCGCCCGGATCGAGTAGTCGATCCGCCGCTGGCCGTGGAGAGTCAGCCGGAGCGAGCCGGCCGGCGCCGACTGCTCGACTGGCGCGGGCAGGTCGGCCGCGAGCGCCTCGTGGGCGTCGGCGCGAAGCTGGATCGCCAACCGCTCGATCCCCAGTTCGATCTCCACGTCGGCACGCAGTCGGGCGAGTGCCCGCCGGATGCCGCCGGTCGCCACGGCAACGGTCGTGAAGGCCACGGCAATCAGGCCGATGGCCACGACGCACTCAACGAGGCTGAAACCGCGGCGGCGTTTCATCGCCCTTCCTCCTTGGCAGGGAATTTCCAGCCGACGAGGCAGACCGGCGCGGCGCGTTGGCCCAAGGGGTCATGCCAGGCGATTTCGATGCGGATTCGCCTGGCGTCGGGCTTCTCGTCGGTGATTTCGAGCTTCAGTTCCGCACCGGGCAGCCACTGGCGGCAGGCTTCTGAGAGGCTGACCGGCGATTGGCCGGGTGCCGTCTGTTCCCAGGGGCGGGCGGCGATCTGCTCCATCAGGTTTCCCGCCTCGAGGACGGCTGCGGCGCGTTGCCGGGCGAGGTGGCGCTGGTTGGCGACCACGGTCAGAATCTGCGCGACGCCGACCGAGAGGGCCATCGCCAAGGCGAGGGCCATCATCGCCTCGTAGAGGAGAACGCCGCGTCTGTGTTGGGAGCTTCTCATGTCAAGCAGAGGATCATCTTGAACAGGGGGGAGAGGATGGCGAAGGCGATCAGCAGCACGCATCCGCCGAGGGCCAGCAGCGACGCCGGAAACGCCACGTTGACCCATGCCTGAATCCGGTAGACCGAGCGCCGCACGTGGCTTTCGGCCATCTCCTCAAGGGCCCAGGCGAGGTTGCCGGTCCGCTCGGCCGCGCGGAACACGGCGGCCTCCGGCTTGCCGATCAATCCGCACTTTTGCAGGCAGCCGGTCCATTCCGCGCCTTGGTCGATGCGTTTCGCCGCCCGCTGCAACTTGCGGCGGAGGCCGGCGCGGGTGAGGTAGCCCGCCACCAGCCGCATCATCTCCGGCAGGGGCCGGCCTTGCCGGACCGCGTGCGCCAGCCATTGCAGGATCACGCTGCGGTCCGCCCGTTGCCAGCTTGCGATCATTCCGGGCAAGTAGCGCGGCGAGTAGACCGTCTGGCGGGAGAGACTGCGGACCAGGATCACCAGCCCCAGAGCCGCCAGCAGCAGGATCGCCGGCCAGAAGTCGATCAAGACCCGCGAGACCGTGATCAGCGCACGCAAGGCGGCTGGCGCCGTCACCGAGAACTCAGTGAGGATTTTGACGAGGGCCGGCACGATCTTGACCATCATGAACGTCAGGATGCAGAGTCCGATGAAGACGAGGCAGGCCAGGTAGAAAACCCTCTCGACCGCCGATCGGAAGACAAATTCCGCGTCGTCGCCGCGGCCGAGCGCCTTCCGCAGAGCGCTGCCGAGATTGCCCGTCTGCTGGCCGAGCTCCGCGGAGAGCAGCACCGCCTGGGGGAAGTGAAGGTGCGAGCGTTTGAGCGCCAGGGCCAGCGGCAGGCCGGCTTCGAGATACTCGGCCAGGTCCCGCACGCGCTGCCCGGTCGCGTCGCGGCGTTCCTCGGCAAATGCCCGGGCGGCCGTGTGGAGGGGAATCCCGCGTTCGGCGGCGAGCATCAGGGTCCAGAGGAGCGAGCGCCGCTCGACGGCGCGGTAGCGGTGGAAGAGGGTGATCAGGATCAGGGCCGCGACGATCCACGCCAGGAGGAAGAAGGCATGGGCCATGAGGCCGACGGCGGCGAACACTCCGACGAGAAACAGCACCCAGCCGAGGGCCGTCGTGGCGCTTGCCAGCCAGTCGGGGGCAATCGTCCGGCGGTTCTCCGCCCATGCCCGGCCCTGCGCCCAGAGGATCGCCAGGCCGGCAATCGCCAGCGCCGCGGAAAGGAAGAATGCCAGCAGTCCCTCGACCATCGCGGGTTCCTCAGGAAAGGCTCGATACGAGGTGGATCAAGGGGAAGAACAGCGCCCCGACCACGAGCAGGACCACGCAGCCGATCGACAAAAACAGCAGCGGCGGCAGGGCTGCATGCAGCCACAAGGACCGCATGCGGATGCGGTCCTCGAGCATTTCGCAACCCATGGCGAGCGACTCGACGAGTCCGCCGGCCTGCTCGCCCCAACGGACGAGCGGAACCAGCGAGGCGGGCAACTGCCGCTGCGATGCGATCGCCTGCGAGAGGCTTCTGCCCCGGCCGACCCCCTCGGCCAGCGCGCGGGCGATCTGGCCGACGTTGGCATTCGAGGTCCCGCCGGCCGAGAGCCGCAGGGCGTCGAACAGCGTCATCCCGTTGCGGACCAGGACTTGCAGGAGCCCGATCCATTCGAGCAGGCCGAGCCAGTGGCAGATTGGGCCGAGGACCGGCGCCGAGCTCAGCAGGCGGTGCCAACCGGCACGGCCCAACCGCCAGCGGAGCAGCGTTCCAAGGATCAGCGCAAGGGCTGCGACAAGCGGCAACAGCCAGCCTGCCGCGCGGCGAAAGCCGAAGAAGACGACGGTCACCGCCGGGAGTTGGACCGCGAACTCGTCGTAGATCTCCTCGAAGCCGCCGGCGACGAAGACGATGACGAGGGCCAGGATCACGGTTGCCATGCCCAGGACGAGGAGCGGGTAGGCCAATCCGTCGCGAATGCTCTGGCGGAGCGATGCGGCATCGCGGTGGTGTTCGACCAGTTCGGTCAGGGCAGGTCCGAGTTGGCCCGTTAAGAGGGCCGCCCGAACCAGGCCGTTGACGTGGACCGGAAGGAATCCGGCCGAGGCATCGAGGACTTCCTCCAGTGGGCGGCCCCGCTCGAGCTGATCGGCGAGCCAATCGAATGCCCGGGCCAGCTTGGGACTGCCGCTCTCCTGGCCGGCCGCCCGTAGCCCTGCCGCCAGCGGCAATCCGGCGGCGCTCCATTGGGCCACGCTGCCGACCAACTCGCGGGCCTCCTCGACAGAAAGAGCCTCCGCGGGGATCTCGTCGGCGGGGCCGCCGGATGCGATGATCTCCAGAACACGGAGCCCCTCGTCGGCGAGCCGCCGCCGCGCATCGGCGACCGATGCGGCGTCGACGTGGCCGTCGACCCGCTCGCCGTTTGGGCCTTCCGCGGTGTATCGGTAGCGGATCATCGGACTGGCCTGTTCTTTCCGGGGTCGATTGATTCTCCAGTTCCGCGCTGCGGCGGCTCAAGGCAATGCCAGGTGGTCGTAGAGCCTGACAATCGGCAGGAACGTGACCAGCGCGCAAAGCAACGTAGCGGTTCCGCCCGCGAAGAGGGTGAGTGAAACCGGCAGGTAGACGGCGGCCGCCCTCGCCGCCCGCGATGCCCTGGTGCGATAGACGGCGGCGGTTCGCGACAGGGCGTCCGTCAAATCATCCGGCCGCCCGCCGGACGAGAGCAGCCAGCCGAACAGCGGCGGCAACTCCGGCGGCAAGTCCTCGTATTTCTGGAAAACCTCGCCGCGCCGCAGCGCGTCGGCGATTTGACGCGCGGCGGAGATGATCGACGGATCGCCGCTGGCCTCGGCGGCGAGGACGGCCGCGTCGCCGAGCGGTACCTGCGCGCGGAGGAGCAGCGCGATCACCTCGCTGAACGTGGCCATCCGCCCCATCCGCAGGGCCTGGCGAAAGCCGGTCCCCGGCAGGCTCCGGCCAGGTCTCCAGGCGCTGGCGCGGCCCCTGCTCCAGAGTGCCTGGCCCGATCGCCACCAACACACGCCGCAAACCAGGGCCACCGTCAGCGGCAAGGGAATCGCCCACCAGCCGGCGGTCCGCCCAAGCCCGTGGAGCGCGGCCAGGAGCGGCTCGGAGCGCCCGGCCAATTCCAGGTTCGCCTGCAACGCAACCGGAACCAGCCACGTCAAGAGAAACAACAGGAGCAGGTAGGCCAGCGTGACGACGATCGCCGGATAGACGATTCCGGCGGCCACGATCTTGCGTAGATCGGCAATTCTCCGCGATGTCGCCGAGAGCGACTCCATGGCCGCCGCCAGGTGGCCGGACCGCAGACCCGCCTCGACCACGGCCCGCCAGACCGGCGGGAACCGCTGCTCCGGGTCGGCGAGTATCTGGGACAGGCTCTCGCCGGCGTTCAGGCGGTCGGCCAGCATTTCGGCCAGCTTTCCGGACCGTCCGGGCAGGTCGCCGCCAAGTGCCTTGAGCCCCTGCTCCAAGGGGACGCCGGCGCGAATCAGCGCCGCCATCTCGTCGTTCAAGGCGACCAACTGTTCGAGCGTGATCGCGGTATTGGATTGTCCGGTTCCCACGGCTTGCACCGGTTGAGGTTGGAGATACCGAGGAACAGCGCGCAGGTTGCGGTACGGAAGCCGATCGACCGATCCGCCGGCTCGCTCGGCGGGCGGCCCTCCGAGACGCAGATCACGGTTCCGGAGAGACTGGGATATCGTCCGGCCACGAATCGGGGACGCTTTGCCGTGCATCAATCACCGGGCGCGCCGAGCGCCTGTAGGAATCAACGACGCTCGAAGCCCGCGCGCACGCAAAAATGGGACCACTCACCAATCTTTCCTGGTTCCCAAGCTCCAGGAACCCCGGCTACCCCCCGACCGTATGGCCCCCGCGGCGATTTGAGCCAATTGCCCCTGGTTGCCAAGCTCCAGCTTGGGAACCTCGACCCTACCGTGCGGGCTTGCCCCGCGACTTGAGCCGCCGGGTCAAGTCTTCGTTGTCATTCTTGCGAGCGTATTGACTAGATCGTAACCCGATGTGGGAGGCGGCAGCGGCCTCCCCTCGCGGTGACAAAACTGGATTGTCTCTTCGACAATCTCGCACAGTTGAGCGAAAACCGCTTTCTCATCTTGGCCATGGCAACCGCCAAAGAACAAGCCGGGGCAGCTTCCGACGTAGCATTGATCTTCATCGGACCACTCAACAATCTTCACGTATCTGGCCGCTTGACTGACGACTGTGCCTCCTCGATGGCTTTCTTGGCCGCGCGCTCCCGGGATCGTTTTGCGGCGGCGATTGCTTGACAAGCGCGAGTGGAGCGCTAGGATTTAATCAGACGCGGTCGGCGGGATTTTGGAAAACTGACAACGTTGGGCCCCTTTCGTGTGCGTACATGAGAGGGGTCTTTTTGCCTTGACTTCCGTTTTCCGCTTCGATGGCTCGCCAGGCCGTGCCGGTTTTTCGGCCGGACAATGCCGGCGGACACCGCTGGGATGATCGAACGGCCCGGACGCTGGGGACGCGGTTTGACAGAGGCCGCGATCGAGTGGATAGTCAACGGGAACAGCGTGGACGGAAGTTCACAAGAGGCATCGTTTGGAGGATCGGGCAATGTGTGGAAAGCGATCCGTGATTGTAGTGCCGGCGGCAATTCTGGCGTTGGCATGGATGAGCATCCAGGCTGTTGCGCAGGAACCGGTTGCGGCAACGGCGGAGGGAGACGAGGAATACTTGTTGCGGGGGCCGCTTCACGAGGCGTTTGCGGAACCGCTGACGTTTGATCCGCAGCCGGGGCTCGTCGTGCCCAAGGCGCCGCCCGAGCCGGTTCCGGAGATGCCGCCGGAAGTCAAGCCCGACGAAGACGCCGCGTGGATTTCGGGCTACTGGGCCTGGGACGACGAGCGCGAGGACTATATCTGGATTTCCGGGGTTTACCGCGTGTTTCCGCCGGGTCAGCGCTGGGTCCCCGGCTATTGGCGCCAGGCCGACAACGGGCATCAATGGGTGCCCGGGCTCTGGGCGCCCGTCGAGGCCCAGCAGGTAGAATACCTGCCCTCGCCCCCAGAGAGTCTCGAACAGGGCCCGTCCAGCCCAGCCCCCTCGGACGATCACTTCTGGATCAACGGTTGCTGGGAATACGAACGCGACGATTATCTCTGGCGGCCGGGCTACTGGGCGGCGGGGCACGACGGCTGGGTGTGGGTGCCGGCGCATTATAACTGGACACCGTACGGCTGCATCTACGTGCCCGGCTACTGGGACTACCAGCTCGTGAATCGGGGCATGTGCTTCGCCCCGGTCTACTTCCGCCGGACGGTCTACGTCCGGCCGGGATTCTACTACAGCCCCCGCCGCGTGATTGATCTTGGTCGGCTGTACATTCACCTCTTCGTGCGGCCGGGTTATAGCCATTATTACTTCGGCGACTGGTACGGTTCGCACTCGCGCTTCGGCATCTACGCCTCGTTCAATTTTCACGGGCATCGCGGATACGATCCGCTCTGGTCCTACGATCGCTGGCACTTCCACCGCCGCGGCATCGACTACGAGAACCGCATCCGCGGCTGGCACGATTACTTCAATCGCCACGAGGATCGCCGCCCGCCCCGCACGTGGCACGACCAGCAACGATTCGTCGAGAGGAACCGCGGCTACGAGCACCTCAAACAGGTGGTCCTGGCCGACGACGTCAAGCACGTCCTGTCCAGGCCCGATCGCCGCGTGCATTCGATCGGCGACGATGTCCGGCGAGAAATGCGCGCCAGTGCGACGGAAGTCCGCGACAAGCTCGTGGAGGCACGACGCACTAGTGAAGGGAGAACACGGTCCGGGGGGGGACCGCCGCGGGACGGGGCCGAACGGCTCAAAGAACGGTGGACGCTGCCGGAGACGCCCGATCTGCGCCATGCCGCCCGGCACACCTCCGGGCGAGGACCTGAGTTGAAACGACAGCCCCCCGATCGGGGGCGGACGCCGGGTCTGGATCGGGGCAGGCCGGGCGAGAGCGGGCCGGCAGCGAAGACGCCGCGGGTCGAACGGCCGGCGAGACCGCCGGAATTGAGACCGCCGGAGGGCCCGAAGCCGGGGGAGAGACCGCGGATCGACCGCGGGCGAACGCCGGGTCTGGATCGGGGCAGGCCGGGCGAGAGCGGGCCGGCAGCGAAGACGCCGCGGATCGAACGGCCGGCGAAACCGCCGGAATTGAGACAGCCGGAAGTCTCGAAGCCGGGGGAGAGACCGCGGATCGACCGCGGGCGGACGTCGAGTCTGGATCGGGGCAGGCCGAGCGAGAGCGGGCCGGCAGCGAAGATGCCGCGGGTCGAACGCCGCCAGCCGCCGACAAGATCCCCAAGCGCTTCGCCGGCGCCGAAGGTCCAAACCCCTCGATTGCCGGCGGCTGGGAACCGGGAAGTGCGCCGCCCCGCGCAGCCGAGTGTCCGGCCGCCGCAGACTCGCAGTTCCGGGAATGTTCGGGCTGGCAGCACTAGCCGTGCCGGCCCGAGCTACACGCGCCCGCCGGCGGCGACAGCCCGATCGGGCGGCCAGCGGTCGACCCGCGCGGCGTCTCCCTCCGCTCGGAGCGGGCGGTCGGCGAATCGCCCGGGCGACGGCGGCGGCCGTGGCAGAGGAGACCGTGGCAGGGGCCGATGACCGGCCGCAGCGGGCGGTCAACCCGGTAAGGAGAGATTCATGATCAGGCAGTCTGCGCCAGCGGGGTACATCGGCATCTTGGCTGTTCTCATCGCTGCCGCCGCGCAGCCGGCGCCGGCTTCCGAACTGGTTGCGCCGGGCGCGAAAGTCGAATTGCTCGCCGGCGGATTCGCGTTCACCGAAGGGCCGGCCTGCAACGGCGAGGGAGACGTCTACTTCACCGACATCCCCAACGAGCGGATTCACAAGTGGTCGGTCGACGGCAAGCTGACGACGTTTCGCGAAAACAGCGGCAAGGCCAACGGGCTGTACTTCGACCGCGAAGGCAACCTGCTCGCCTGCGAAGGGGGCAATCGCCGCCTGACGTCGATCTCGCCGGACGGAAAGGTCGCCGTTCTGGCCGACGGCTTTCAGGGCAAGAAGCTCAACAGCCCGAACGACCTCTGGGTGGATCCGAAGGGGGGCGTCTACTTTAGCGATCCTCGCTACGGGCAGGAGGACGGACTGGAGCAGGACGGCTTTCACGTCTATTACCTGCCGCCGAATTGCCCGGAGCCGGTCCGCGTCATCGGCGATCTGGTCAAGCCCAATGGAGTGCTCGGCGCCACCGACGGCAAGACCCTTTACGTGGCCGACGCGGGGGGCGGCAGGACGTACGTCTACCGCATCCAGGCCGACGGATCGCTCGCCGACCGCAAGCGGATCGCGCCGGTCGGCGCCGACGGCATGACGCGCGACGAGCGCGGCAACCTCTACCTGGCCCGCAACGTGGTCCACGTCTACAGCCCCGAGGGTAAAGCCATCACCACGATCGAGGTCCCCGAACCTCCGGCCAACGTCTGCTTCGGGGGCAGGGACCGGAAGACGCTGTTCATCACGGCGCGGAAGGGCCTGTACGCGGTGCGGATGAACGTCCGCGGGCAATAACCGGGTGTCCTGCCGGCGACGGCCTTTCGCCTGGATCCTTCAAGAATCGCCGGACAAGCCCGCAGAGCGATCACTTTGCGAGTATGCTCGCGGCATTCTCGCGCGTGATCGCCTTCACCTGTTCGGCGGACAAGTCCGACTCCTGGAGCTTGAGGATCGCCGATTCCAGCAGGAAGTACGGAAAATGCGAGCCGAACAGAAGCCGGTCGAGCGGGAAGCGATCGAGCAGGCTGCCGATGCCGCCGACTCCTTCGAGCGTCGATATCTCGAAGCAGACCTGCCCGGCGCCGATGAGTGAGGTGATTGCGGCCCCCCGGAGCGGGCCGAGCGCGTTGAGCAAGACCAGCCGCAACCCGGGCCGGTTGGCCAGCAGGGCCGGCAGGGGCCCCGTGTCGACATCCGGCACCCGCGTCAAGGGGTGCTGCATCCGCGGGTCTTCCATGCGAACGGCCAGCGCGACGACCAATCCGCGCCGTTCGGCCTCGGCGAGCAACTCGGCAAACAGCGGATCATCCAGCCGGTATCCGTGGTAATTCGGATGCAGCCGGATGCCCGGCATGTGGTAGTCTTCGTGGCAGCGGCGGAGGTCCTCGCGCCAATCGGGCAGCGTTGGGTTGACGGCGCCGAAGGGGCGCAGCAGGCCCGCCGGAGCCTTGCGGCAGTCCTCGGCCAGCCGGGCGTTGACGCCGCCCAAATCCTTGTGCAACAGGCCGTCGAAGCTGCCGGCCCAGGCCTGCGTGACGCCGCAGGCCTCGAGCCGCTCGACCAGCCTGGCGGGCTCGTCGCAGGGGAGCCGGCGGAAGGGCCATCGCGACAGGTTGACGTTCACGTCGGTGATCATCAGGCAATCCCCTTGGCGGCGAGAATCGGCGCGAGGATTCTCCGGATGTTTCCTGAGAGGATCAGCGCCTTGGCTTCTTCTGGAACGTCGGCGCCGTAGACCTTGGCGAGTTGGGAGGCGAAACTGCGGCCGGAAAAGTCGCTGCCGTAGATCACGCGCTCCGCGCCGAGCTCGCGGACGGCCATCTCGACCATGCCCGCCGCCGGATCCCCGCCGCAGATTTCGGCCACGACATTGGCTGTCGAACGGATCGCGCGAATGCCCGGCTCCCAATCCCCGCCGCTGTGCGCGGCGATCAGCGTCGCTGCGGGATGCCGCGCGGCCAGGGCGGCCAGCTCGGCGGCGGTCGATTCGCCCGGCAGGTTCCCGGTGATCTTGGACCACGTGTGCTGAAGCACGGGTGCTTTCAACTCAGCCGCCCGGCGGACGATCGGATCGAGGCAGGCCTCGTGGCAGTGCACCGCGACCCAGAGTTTGACGCCGACCATCGGCCCCTTGGCGACGCAGCGATCCAACTCGTCGAGGCTCGCCTGGGTGTGCTGCGGGTTGAGGTAAACGAAACCCAACGCACGGCCCCGGGAATGCTCGACCGCTTCGAGAACCTGGTCGTTCTGGCGGCGGAATTCATCGGGCGAGGGGTCCTGCGACCAGGGATACCCCATGAACACGATCACCCGCTCGATCCCCATGCGGTCGGCGAACTTGAGCAGATTGGCGAGCTTCTCCGCGGGCGTGTCGCCCGGCGCGCTCAGATGGCCGTGCGCGTCCCAGACGACGTGCTGGGCGCGTGTCAGCCCGGGCTGGCGCCGAACCGGCCCTTCCGCGCGCGACATGCCGGCGGCAACCGCCGCCTGCGCCGCGCCGACGAGCACCGCGCGCCGCGTGATTCTGCAATCGGATGACATGCGTCGGTATCCTTTGGTCCGGTTGTCTCCCTGCCACTTTGCCGATGCTCGGAAGTCTAACGATTTCTGCCGATTCTGCAAGCAAGCCGCATCATGGCCTGGCCAGTCGCTCCGCCGACGAGAGGTTGGTGAGCGGCGCCTCGCAGACTGCTGGCGCTTGCAGCCTGTGAATTGTGGCCTGCCCGCTGACCGCTACTCCTCCCCCCCTGCGAATAAGAACCGGTACCGCTTCTTGAACTCGACCAGTTCGGCCTCCTGCTCGGGGCTGAAGGAGCCCTGCGTGTGGCCGTAGGTGTCCATCCAGGTATAAAGCCGCTCGAATTCATCCTCATCAAGCTTGATCTCCTTGTGGACCTTGTCGGCGGCGAGGAACTCTAGCAGCTTGCTCTTGAGCGAGGGGGACTGGCCGGGCGTGGAAAGGTCCTTTTCGAACACGAGGCTGCCCAGGTCGTTGTCGGCATGGGCGAGCAGGGCCGCGTGCGACTTGTCGCCGGTCAGATCGTATTCGGGGCATTTGCCGCCCGGCCGGTGGCAGCTCACGCAACGGCGATCGAGCGCCGGCTGGACCAGCGTATCGAATCGCAGGGGCCATGAGCCCTCGCATCCGGGCCGCAGCGGCGAAGCGCCCCTGGCCAGGGCCAGCGGGGCGGCGGCCTTGGGGGCGGTCTCCCGATTCTCGTGGCAACCGGCGCAGGAGAGCGTCTCACCGGCCTGCACGTAGGTCAGCGAGCGCATCGTCTGGACGGCGCGTCCCCGTTCGTCCAAGGCCTGGAAAAACAGCGGCACTCCCGACGGCACTTCGAACAACGCCGATCCATCGGCTTCGACCGGCGCGGAGCCGATCACGTATTTGCCCGTCTCCTCCCGGCTGACGCCGAGCGCGGGGACGTTCATGTGCGGCTGGACCTTGGGCGGCACGCCGATGATCCGGATTCGCTTGACCCCTCCGCGCTCGATCCCCGCCAGGCCCGAATAGATATCCTGGAGGAGATAGCGGCCCACGCCCGAGGCCGCGTACCGGGGCTTTGCGGGTTGAATGGGCGGACGCGGCCGGGAGCGAACCGGGATCGGCGACATGCTCGAGATCGCCGCGTCGCGGTGGAGGAGCTCCAGATTGCCGTGGCGGTCGAGCAGGTAGATTCCCTGGGCGTTGACCGGGTTGGCTTCGTCCGTGGTCACGCGGCTATGCGGTGGCAGGCGGCGGTTCGACCAGCTCACCAGGTAGAGGTCTTCCGAAAGCGGCCAGGGGTTGGCATAGTAGTGGCCGACGTTTTGCTCAGTCTCCGGGAACGGCGCCTCGGGCGTCAGCCGGGTGATCGGCCCCTCGCCCTCGGTCCCCTTGGTGCGGTCGAGCAGCGCCAGCGACCCGCCGGTGATCGAATGGTGCGCCGCGCCGGTGAAGAGAATCTTGGTCGAGCCCGGCACTTCGCGCGGCTCCATCGTGGCCTGCGGCGCCCTGGTGTAATTGCCGTAAACAAGCTGGGCGTTGCTGCCGTCCTGGTTGGAGGACCAGAGGCTGAAGAAGTGGCCGTTGAAGCGGTCGATATAGTCCCACCGGCAATAGAGAATCCGGCCGTCGGCGGCGAGCGACGGCGAATACTCGAACGTCTCGAAGGCCGAGAGGGGCGCGATCCCGCCGCCGTCAGGATTCATCACGTGGAGGGTGAACACCGGTACGGGGCGGGAATTGCCGCCGCCGCAGCGGACATAGCTGTCAGGCAGGTCCGCCGTGAGCGTCTTGGCCGTGTTCTCCGCCGAGCACTGGAGAAACGTCCCCTTGCGCGTGGAGAGGAACAGCAGCCGCCCGTCGGGAAGATAGCGGCCGTCGAAATCGTCGTAGCGCCCCCTTGTCAGACGCCGCGTCTGGCCGCCGTCGAGGTTGGTCTCGTAGAGGTGGTAGAAGGAGTCCTCGGGCATGTTCGCCTTGACAACCTTGTCCTGGACCTCGGCGACGTGCCGGTAGTGCCTGGCGTAGGCGACGACCAGCCGCTGACCGTCGAAATCGAGGTCCGGCTGCGCGAAATTGCCGGGGGCAAACTGGCTCGTCAGGCAGCGGAGCGAGGGGCTCGGCGACTTGAAGCCGTCGAGAACGTACACGCCGCCGCCCGGCCGCGACCACCAGCCGTAGCACTGGTCGGAAAGGTGGGGGAACTGCGTCGGCGCCCGCTTGACGAACAGGATCGAGTCGAAATCGAGCAGCGGGTGGCTGACGAGCGCGTTGCGAATCGCCCCTCGGGCATTGAAGTAACAGGCCCGCCAGGCCTCCTCCGCGGTGGCCGGCAGCCGTTCCGCGCTGGCGGCAACCTGCCGCAGGACGACGCGCAAACGCGTCACGTCGACCTCCAACCGGGCAAGCGACTCCGCCAGGCGGCCGCCCCGCTCAATCGTCGCCCTGACGATCGCCGGCCAGCCCATCTCCAGCTTCGCGGCCGGCTTGGACCACTGGCTCGTGCTGCTTTGCGTCGCCGGTTTCCCTCGGGCGACGTTCTCCTCCGATCCGCTGGCGAAGATCTGCACTTCATCCAGATGGAAATAGCTCGTCGTGGGAAGTTGCAGGCGAACGTAACGGGCCGGCTTGCCGCCGAAGCGGACCGAAAGCGGATCGCCCCCGCTGTGGCCGTAGAAGACTTGCCCGCCGTGCCGATAAGCCACGGCGAGTCGCTCGGGCGCGTCGCCCACGAGGATCATGATTTGCGAGGCGCGCTCGGCCATCCCCTTTTCGCAGCGGTTGTAGATCACGATCCGGTCGATGCTGACGGCCTGTTGGAGGTCAACTTGCCACCAGGGATTCTTCTCGTTGGCCGTGTGGAACCCCCACTTGCCGTCGATCAGCCCGTCGCAACCGCCCGCCGCGTCGGCATCCGTTGACGTCTCTTCCGATCGCGCGGGAAAGCGAAGCTCGGCCTGCTTCAGCCAATCGGCTTCGACCTGGCTGCGGGTCAGCGCCGGGCCGCCTCTGGCATTCGCTTCGGCCGATGCCGCGCCTACGACGCCAAGACAGACCGCCAGCGACAGGGCCGACTTCATGCACGGGTATTTGCATCGCTTTGTCATAGACAATCCTCCTCCGCGCGGGCCGCGACTGCCGCTTCCTGAGAGAACACCCCCCAAGATGGCGTCTTCCCGCGAACTAGTCAATCAACCTGGCGTCGAACGTCTCTCCGGATTCCCAAGCTCCAGCCTCTTCTCTGGTTCCCAAGCTCCAGCTTGGGAACCTTCCGATCCCCCCGACGATGATTTTCATCATTCCTGGCGCCGCCTGGCAGTATGCCCTGCCTGGGCCAGGCGTTCCCAAGCCGGAGCTTGGGAACCAGGGAGGTCTGGCGAGATGACAAGCCGGAACCGATTCCTGGCCAACTTCTGCTCGGGCCTTATAATGTCCGTGGGGTGTCAGCCTGATCTTGGCGACGGGGAAGCCCAGCATCGGCTCTCCACGAAGGTCTGTCGAAAGGCTGGACAAGGGAGGGGTGGCGATGCGGCGATATCTCTATTTTTCGATGAGTCCGGAGTCGCTGGTGGCATCGCAATTGCCGCCGGAGGAGTTCGGCAGGTACCTGGCGATCGGCACCAAGAAGAGCGCCAATGACCAGGCGATGTTCTTCGATCTGAAGGAGGGCCTGGCGAGCACGGAGTTCGATTTCAGCCTGGTCGGCCGGCGGTGTGTGCCCCACCCAGACGGGCGGCCCAAGCATTCCCTCTATCTGGCGATCTACCGTGTGCTGGAGCGATTGCCGTTGGGGGCCTTGGGCAGCCTGTGGCTGGTCACGGTTCGCGGCCAGGTGCTGGAGTTGAAGGCGTCGACGGAGCCGCCGCGATTGTCCGACAATTTCTACCTCTATCAGGAACTCTGCCCGGTCCATCCGTTGATCGCCAGCGAGCTGGACCCGCCGGCGTTCGTCCGTTTCATCACCGATCCGAGCAAGCCGCTGTTTGTGCCGAGAATCTGCTTTGCCGACATCGACCTGGGGGACCTGGCCGCGGATCCGCGGCAAGGGACGCCCCGCGAGCTCTACTACCCCGACCGGTTCTGGCATTTGCGCGAGTGCCTGCTGGAGTTGCAGGCCCACGAGCACAAGCACACCAAGACAGTCGATCGGCTCCATCCGCAGCAGTTCCCCTACCACTGCATCAAGACGGGCGTCTACGTGGGCGACCAGCACGAAATGCTGTTCTATCCGTTCCCCAGCCGTGCGGATTTGGAGGGACAATACTACTATTGGTGGCGCCGTTCCGCGCATCACTGACCGCGACCGACAGGGTGGTTCGGAGGGGGCCGTGCGCGCGATGTTCGAAAGCCGCTGCCGTTGGCGGGCGCGGGGCGATTTCACGCGACGAGACGCGAGCGCCGGTCGAGCATGGATGCCGCCGGGCGTCAATCGCTGAAGAAGACGGGGGCCGGGCTCTCCCGCAAGACGGTCTTGGTCACACCGCCGAGCAACAGATCGCGGAGCGTGGAGTGCCTGCTGACTCCCATGACCAAGAGCCGCGCGCGGCGATTGCGGACCTCTTGAACGATGATCTGCCCAGTGGGCGCGGACGACATCCGCGGGCAAGAGGCGGCGCGGATGCCATGCGACTGCAAATACTCCACGGCCTCCTCGGCCTGACCGCCGGCCTGCTCCTCGGTGGTGCCGATGCACAGCACAACCACCTCCTCGCCGAAATCCAGCCCCGAGGCCTGAAAGGCTTGCAGGGCGCGATCCGCCTGGGGGCTTTCGTCATAGGCGAGCACGACCGACGAGCCCGGCTGGAGTTGCGGCGGGGCAATCGCCACGGGGCGCGATTCGCGCCTCAGCACGCGCCACAGGGTCTGATCCGGCTTGTCATGCGTCTCGAAATGAAAATGGGTCTCATGCCCGAGCAGCACCAGGTCGTGGCGGTGCGACTTGCGGAGAATCTCCTCATACGGCAAGCCCGCCTCGTCGATCACCTTGCAGGATACTCCAGCCCGGTCGCATCGGTCGTTGAACGCGTCGAGGCGCCGCTCGACCTTGCCGCGCGCCGCGGCGATCCGGTCTTCATCCCGCTCCATCCGGAACAGTCCGCCGCCGATCGGCACCGGCTCGTGGCTGCGGCTTGTCGGTACGTCGACGATTCCCAACCCGACGAGCACGGCATCGCACTGCTTGGCCCACTGAAGGCCCAGTTCCAGCGCGACTTCGCTGTAGTCAGAACCGTCCAGCCCGATGAGTATGCTCTTGAGCATCGGCCACCTCCCCTGCCAGGCAAGCAGCAACCCCCGCTGGCCGAATGAATTCTAGCGCCTCTCCACTCGGCGGCAAGCGTCGCGCGGCGGATTGTGGCGGCCGGAGCAACGGTTGGCCACGCGGTTCACTCCCGGTAAACTTGGGGTGTCTCCAGCGCTCGTGTTGAACTCAGTCTTGAAAATGGGATAAGCATGGCGACGGGCACCGTCGCCTGTGGTAAGACGGAGGGGTCGACCCCCAAGATTGCCTGGCATAGACCAGTGTGAGGGAAGTGCCAGCATATCAGCCACAGGAGGAGCGGACCATGGCGAAGAAGAGAGGATCGCCTGCCCCGGCCAAGTTCAAGGTCGGAGATCGGGTTCGGGTGAAACGAGGCATCAGGGACACTGAATACCCGGATATGCCGCTGGGCGGATGGGCTGGGATTATCTCCGCATCCGACAAGGACGGCATGTTCACTGTCCGGTGGAGCCGCGAGATACTTGCTGCCATCCATCCCGTCGTCAAGAAACGTTGCGACCGGGATGGCATGGAATTGGAGGAGTATTGGCTGGGCGAAGATGACTTGGAGCCGGACGAAGGTGGCCCCCTCGACATCGAGCAGCCTACGGAAATCACGACGAAGCCACTTTCCCCCAGAGATCAAGATGATCGGGTGAGGATGGTGTTTGGGCTGACCAGTAATGATCCACTGCCTGCTGTGGACTACGAAATGTTGCAGAGATACCAAGAGCGCCTGTCGAAGGACCTGGTCTTTCCCTTCGGGGCTAGGTATACCGTGGAAACCGGCCCCTTCTCCAGCAGAACGATACCGGTAAAGGTCGTTGGCCTTGGCGATCCTGGCGAACCGATGATCGATGAAACATATGGCATCTTTTGTGAAGCTCGTCAGGAAGGGCGCTTGGTGACCCTGCCACTGGGTGAACTGGAGGTCAACCAGGGTAAACCGAATCGGCAGTTGATCGCGGATTACTCATACTGGTTCTGGAATTGGCGGTGACGTTGCAGAACAGACGATGCCCCAGAGCCGCATTACGATCATCTTTGTCAACTGGCCAATGATGCCTGGGGGATCGGCTTCAAGACGGCGGAAGAAATAGCCGCCAGGATGGGGATCGACAGCAACCGCGCTCGCCGGGCGGGGCGTATCTCCCGGCCAGTGGCGAATTGAGCCCTGCCCGGTTCGAACGGCGCCTTGAACCCCGCCGGAATTTTCGGCCGCGGCGGGAAACGCTTCCGGCGGTTGCCCGTTATATTTGTATCGGGGGTGCGCGCCGACGTTTGTCTTTTGAAACCAGGAGGCGTCCGATGTTTCCGGCCAGATTTCTCGCTCTGTTGTTGACTTGGTGGTTGGCTGCCCCTGCCCTGGGAGGTGACAAACCGGTTGCACCGGGCGCGACGGCGACCGACGCCCCCCTGGTCGCCGCCGGAATCCGCGCGCTGATGCAGGACGCCCAATACGCCGAGGCGGTGGCGGCGATCGACGTGGAAGCCAAAAAAGCAAGCGCCCCGGCCGACTACCTCGGCTATCTGAAGGGGCGGGCGCTGTATCTGGACAGGAAATACGACGCGGCAGTGGCCGCCTTCCAACAGGTCGAGGCGCAGTCTCCCCAAAGCACGTGGCTCCGCCGCGCTCGGTTCGGCGAAGCGCTCTCCCACGCCCGAAAAGGCGACTTTGCCAAGGCCGAGGCGATCTACCGCAAACAGGCCGAGCACCTCCTCTCGGCCGATCGCAAGCAGCAGATCGCCGACATCTATCTCCAGTTCGCCGACGATTACTTCGATCCGCCGGGGCTCATTTCGCAGGCGGGAAGACCGCGCGGGGACCGGCCCGGCGCGCCGCCCAGCGCGCCAAGCGCGGCAAACCCCGCCAATCCGGAGCCGACTGCCGATCCATTTGCCACGCCTCCGCCGGCTGCCCACGCCGGCGTCAAAGATCCCGAACGGCAGCCCGACTACGAAAAGGCGCTGATCTTCTACACCAAGGCGCTCGAAGTCGGTCCGAAGGCCGACGAGCAGGAGCGGATCGAACTGCAAATCGCCCGCTGCCACCAGCAGTTGGGCCGTCTCGACGACGCGGCGCGGCTCTATCGCGGATTTCTCGACGCCCACAAGACGAGCCCCTTGCGCGTCGAGGTCCGGTTCCGCCTCGGCGAGGTCGAACTGGCCAAGGGGCAGCACGCCGAAGCCCGGCGGACCTGGCAGGACCTGCTCGCCGAGCACGTCGACTCGTCTTCCGCCCGGATCGCCGAGGCGATGTTTCTCCTCTCACGAACCTGGCAGATCCCCCAGCCGCAAGACGACCGGCAGCTCAATCTGGGCGTGGCCGCCCTGGAGGGGTTCCTGAAACGGTTTCCGGGCGATCCCAAGGCCGCCGCCGCGCAGCTGGACATCGTCCGCAGCTACATCCACCGCAACCGCTACGAGGAGGCCGTCGCCAGCCTGAAAGCGTTTCTCGCCCTGGATCGCTACGCGCAGCGCGTGGAGGTGGCCGAGGCCCGCAATCTCTTGGGCCGCTGCTACCAACTCCAGAAGAAGTTCCCCGAGGCCCTGGCGACGTGGCAGGAATACCTGGGAAAGCACCCGGCCCACGAAGCCTGGAGCGCCGTGCAGCGCGAAATCATCAACACCGAGTTCCTGATGGCGGCGGACGCCCGGCAGGGGAAGAGATACGAGGAAGCGCAACAACTCTATACGGCGTTCCTGGCCAAGTACCCGCTCGACGAGCGGAACCCGGCGATTCTCTACACGTTCGGGGAGATGCACCACGAGGAGGAGAAATGGGATGCGGCGATCGCCGATTGGCGCCGCCTGGTGTCGAAATATCCCAAGTCGGACGAGGCCTCCCGCGGCCAGTTCATGATCGCCGCGACGCTCGAAGAGAAGCTCGGCCGGCTCGCCGAATCGCTCGAGGAGTTCACGATGCTGGACTGGGGGCCGAGCGCAGCGCAGGCCCGGCAGGCGATCGCCCGCCTGACCGCCAAGAGCCTGACGGTCGCCACCGAGCGGATTTTCCGCAGCGATGAGAAGCCGCTCGTCAAGCTCACCTCGCGGAACATCGAATCGGTGACCGTGCGGGCATACAAGGTCGACATGGAGACCTACTTTCGCAAGATGCACCTGGCCAGGGGCGTGGAGAGGCTCGATATCGCCCTGATCGACCCGGACGCATCGTTTGAATTCGCGATTCCCGGCTATGCCGAGTACCAGCAGAGAACGTCGAGCGTCGAAGTGCCTCTTCCCAAAAGCGCCACGGCCGGCGTGATGGCCGTCACGGTCAGCAGCAAGACGCTCGAAGCGACGACGCTCGTGATCCAGAGCGATCTGGACCTCATCGTCAAGAGCTCGCGCGACGAGGTGTTCGTGTTCGCCGAGAACATGCTCACGGGCAAGCCCTGGCCGGGCGCGCGGCTGCTCGTGTCCGACGGCGCCCGCGTCTTCGCCGAGGCGGCCACCGGCGAGGACGGCGTGTTTCACAAAGCCTTCAAGGAGCTCCACGATGCCGGCGACGTGCGGGTCTTCGCCGCCAGCGCGGGGCACGTCGCCTCGAACGTCGTCGGCCTCGAGGGCGTCGGCGTCGCCCGGGGGTTGACTGATCGCGGCTATATCTACACGGACCGGCCCGCCTACCGGGCGGGCGACCTGGTCCACGTCCGCGGCTGCCTGCGGCGCGTGGCCGACGACCGCTACGTCGTCCCCGAGGGAAAGAAGGTCACGCTCCAGGCCTTCGACCCGCGGAACCGGTTGCTCCGCGAAGAGGAGGCGACCTTGGGCAAGTTCGGCGCGTTCCACACGCATTTCATCCTCCCGGAGACCAGCCCCCAGGGCGAATACCGGATCCTCGTCTCTGATGACCAGGAGCGCCAGTACCAGGGCGGATTCCTTGTCGAGGAGTACAAGCTGGAGCCGGTCCGCCTGGTCGTCGATACGCCGCGGCGCGTCTATTACCGGGGGGAGACGATCGAGGGGACGATCCGGGCGGAATTCTACCACGGCGGGCCTCTGGCCGGCCGGCAGGTGACCTATCAGCTTGCGGGCGAACGCTCCCATACCGCCACCACCGACGAGCAAGGCGAAGTGAAGTTCAAACTCGCCACCCGCGACTTCCTCGAAAGCCAGGTCCTCCCCTTGACGGTCGCCCTGCCCGAGCGGAGCATCGCCCGGGCGGTCAATTTCTTCCTCGCTACCCAAGGCTTCACGATCCAGCTGGAAACGGCCCGCAAGGTCTACGTGGCCGGCGAATCGTTTGAGGTCTCTCTGCGCACGCGCGACGCGGAAGGCAAACCGATCGCCGGCAAGCTCGCCTTGCGGGTGCTGCGGCGGACGGAGGTCGATGGCGAGGTGGGCGAGCGGCTCGTCGAGGAGCATCCGCTGGAGACCGACAAGGAGGGCAACGCGCGGCAGACATTGAGCTTGAAAGAAGGAGGCCAGTACGTCTGCCGCGCGGTGGGAACGGACCGCTTCGACAACGTCGTTTCCGGCGAACACGCGGTGACGATCTCCGGCGAGGAAGACCGCGTGCGGCTGCGGATTCTGGCCGACCGCCACACGTTCAAAGTCGGCGACACGGCCAAGGTGCAGATTCTCTGGCGCGAGGAGCCCGCCCTGGGATTGGTCACGCACCAAGGGGCCAAGATTCTCCAGTACCGGCTCGTGACGCTGGACAAAGGGGCAAACGCGCTGGAGGTCCCCCTGGGGGCCGAACTGGCGCCCAACTTCGAGCTGGCCGTGGCCGTGATGACCGATCGGCGGCCCCAGAAAGGTGAGAAGACCCCCGACCCACCGATCCAGCGGTTCCATGCCGCCTCGAGCCCGTTTACGGTCGAGCGCGATTTGAACGTGGCGCTGTCCTGGAAGCGCGCTGGCAAGGGCGAGGGGCCGCTGCGGCCCGGCGAAGACATCGAGGTGACGATCAAAACGACCGACCCGCAGGGAAAGGCCGTGGCGGCCGAACTCAGCCTGGGGATGGTGGAGAAGTCGCTGCTCGACCGGTTCGCCTCGTCGCTGGCGCCGATCCAGGATTTCTTCCGCGGCAACCGGCGGGAACCGGCGGTCCGCACCACCTCGAGCATCACGTTTGCCTACAAGCCGACCACGCGGCCGATCAACGCCCGGCTCCTGGCCGAATCGGACCGGCTGGAGGTGGAGCGTGAGGAGGCGGCCAGCCGCAGTGAGTTGGCCGGCGCCAGCGCCGAGCATCTGCGGCGCGCGGCGGCGGGCGGTCTGCCGGGCGCGCCCGGCGGACCGCCCGCGGATGCACCGGCGCCGACCTCCGCGCTGGATGAGCTGTCCGCAAATGAAATTGCCGTGCGATCGCTGCCCGTGGGCCAGGCCGGCCAGCTGGCCTTGGGGATGGAAGTCGCGAAGAAGCCGGCAACGTCCGGCGACGCCTCTGTTCCTGTTCAAGTCGGCCTTGGCGGCGGCGGGATGTACTCTGCCGATCGGTCGCCCCTCGCACCTGGCGGCTGGGCGGACGGACGCCTGGCCGCGGGCGAGGACGTTGACCGGGTCGAGGGCGACCGCCGCTACGATTACGCGCCCGCCAACGCCGACAACCTGATGCAGCTCGGCCGGCAGAATCGCCAGCAAGTCACCGTGCTGCTGGCCGGCGGCCAGGTGAAGGGGGTCAACCTTCGGGACGGCGGCGGCTTCGATCCCGCACGCGCCCGCGATCTGGCCAGCAGTCTGGCGGAGACCGGGGCGGTCCTGCTGCCGGGGCTGGGCTCTCAAGAGACCGGCTTCTGGGACCCGGCGGTGGCCACGGGCGACGACGGCACGGCGCGGGTCACGTTCACCGTGCCCGAGCGGTCGACCGCCTGGACGATCGCCGCCAAGGGAATCAGCGTGGAGACGCTGGCGGGCGAAACCACCAGCGAGCTGACCGTCAAGAAGGACCTCTTCGGCGAGCTGAAGCTCCCCGCGGCGTTTACCGACGGCGACACGGCGGAGGTGCTGGCCACAATCCACAACGGGCGGATGGAAAAGGGCCGCATCCATGCCACGCTGAAGACGACGATCGGCGGCCGCACGGTTGCGGAGACAAAGACGATCGACGTGGCGGCCAAGGGTCTGCATGAAACGAGCTTCTCCTGCGAGCTCCGCAGGCCCCAGGGCGAGCAGGTCCAGGGCGCGATCCCCGCGGAGGAGAACGTCGAGTTCGAGCTTGCCGTTTCGGCCGAGGTTGAGGGCGCCGCCGGCCCGGCGTTGGACGTCGTCCGCCAGGTCGTGCCGCTGAAGCCCTACGGGATGCCTGTGTTCGCCACGGCGAGCGGCACCGCGACCAGCGACATGACCGCCTGGGTGGAAGCACCCAAGGAGATGGTCCTTGCCGGTCCGAGCCTCCAGATTCTGGTCGGGCCGACGGTCGAGCGGAGCCTGGTCGACATCGTGCTCTCGCCGGCCCCGCGCTGCCAGATCGAGACGCGCCGGCTGGCCTCCGGCATGGAGAGTACGACGAGCGACCTGTTGGCTTTGCTGGGCCTCCAAGAGCTGCTTTCGGCCAGCACAGACAAGGGGGGGCCGGCCGCGGAGGCGATCGACCAGCGAATCCGCGGCGCGGCGGGCGCGCTGGTCTCGTCGCAGAACGACGACGGCGGCTGGAGCTGGACCGGCCGCGGCGGCCCGAGCGACCGCTATGGCTCGGCGCGGGCCGTCTGGGCCTTGGCCCTGGCCAGGAAGGCGGCCTACAAGGTGTCGGAGGAGAGCTTCGACAAGGCCACCGCCTACCTCCAAGGCCAGATCGCCGCGACCGGCGCCGACGACTACGAGAGCAAGGCGATCCTGCTTCATGCCTTGACCGTGGCCGGGCGGGAAGACTTCACGCTGGCCAACCGGCTCTACCGCAGCCGGCCGGTCCTCTCGCCCGCGGCCCTGGCCCACACCGCGCTGGCCTTCGCGGCGATGAACCGGACCAGCACCGCGAAGGAACTGGCCGACGCGCTGGCAGAAAAGAACCTCGACGGGGCCGTCAATCGCCGCGCCGCGGCCGACGGCCTGCTCCCCTGGAGCGGCAGCGGCGCCGAACTCCGGGCGCTCTACGCGCTCGTGCTCGTCAAGGTCGATCCGGCGGCCGAGCGGACGCGGCAGGTGATCGACTGGCTGATGGCGCATCGCAGCGGCTATCGCTGGACGCCCGACAAGGCCACCGGACCGGCCGCCTTGGCGGTTTGCCAGTGGTATGCGAAGAGCCGCTTCGAGGGCGAAAAATACCAGTTGAGCGTCTCCGTCAACGGCCAGCGGGCGGCGGTTCTGGAGATCGAACCCGCGTCGCCGACCCGGACGATCGACGTGCCCGGCGGGATGCTGGTTGAAGGCAAGCAGCGGATCGAGTTCCAGATCGCCGGGCGCGGCCGCTACGCCTACCAGTGCATCCTCGGCGGGTTTGTGCCGGCGGATCAGCTGAAAAGCACCACCAATCTCTGGGAGGTCCGCCGCAACTACGATCCGGCCCCGCTGGACCGCGAGGGCAAGCCGGTCCCCCGCGGCTTCGACGTGCTTACCGGGGGCTACTCCACGTTCCACAACCCGCTCACCGAATTGCCGGTGGCCAGGCGGGGCGAGGTGGAGCTGAGCATCTGGAGGAACGCTCTGGCGGGCGAAGTGCCCGAGGCGCAGCTCGAATACCTCGTCGTCACCGAGCCGATCCCCTGCGGGTGCTCCGTGGCGGCCGACTCGGTGCGGGGCGGATTCGAGCGCTTCGAAATCGCGCCCGGCGAAATCACCTTCTACGTCGGCAGCCGCCGCCACGTCGGTTCGATCCGCTACGACCTCGTCGGCTATCTGCCGGGCGCGTACCGCGCCGGGCCGACGGTGGTCCGCAACGCCTACCGGCCGGGCGAGCTGATCGCCAGCAAGGCCAAGTCGCTTGCCGTCCTGCCGCTCGGGGCCGAGTCGAAGGACGAATACCGCCTGACGCCGCGCGAGCTGTTCGAGCTGGGCAAACTCGAGTTCGCCGCCGACCGGATGGAGGCCGCCCAGAAGCATCTGGAGGAACTGGTCGAAAAGTGGAACCTGCGGCCGGAGGTCTACAAGGAGGCCGTGACGACGCTGCTGGACAGCTACCTGGCGACGGGCGCCTCCGAGCGGATCGTCCACTACTTCGAGATCGTCCGCGAGAAATGGCCGGCGGAGAACATTCCCTTCGAGAAGATCTTGAAGGTCGGCGCCGCCTACGACGCGATCGGCGAGTTTGAACGGAGTTACCTCGTGTTTCGCGCGACGATCGAGAGCAGCTTCTCCCGCGAAAGCTCCGTGGCCGGCTTTCTCCAGTCGCAGGGCGAGTTCCTCCGCAGCGTCGACGTCATGGGACGGCTGCTGCGGCAATATCCGCCGGAGAGCTACATCGCCGCCGCCGATTACGCCCTGGCGCAGCGAATCTACGCCGCGGCGGCCAAGGCCGCCGAGGACCCCCAGCTCCGCGAGCAGAAGGTCAACCGCGTGATGCTGATCCAGCGGGCCTGGCAGATGCTCGAAGGCTTTCTGACCGCCCATCCCGACGATCCAGCCGCGGACCAGGCCGCCTTCGCCGCCGCCAACACGCTGCTGGACATCGACGCCCACGGCGAGGCCGCCGCCGCCTGCCGCCGCTATGCCGACCGCTATCCCAAGAGCGACCTGCTCGACGCCTTCTGGTACGTAATCGGCTACTGCCAGTTCGCCATGGGCAAGCACGAAGAGGCCTTGACGATGTGCCGCAAGGTGGCCGAGTCCCAGCGAGTCGACGAGCGGACGGGCCGCCAGATCGAAAGCGACGAGAAGTGGCGCGCCGTGTACATTCTCGGGCAGATCCATCACAGCCTGGGGCAAGCCGCCCAGGCGATCGACCAGTACCGCCTCGTGGAGGATCGATTCCCCGACGCCAAGCAGTCGATCGAATACTTCACGCGGAAGGCGATCCGGCTCGGCGAAGTGACGACCGTCGCGCCCGGCGAACCGGTCGAGGTCGAACTGGAGTACCGCAACATCGCCGCGTGCGACGTCAAGGCGTATCGCATCGACCTGATGAAGTTCGGGCTGCTCAAACGCGACCTCAAGGGAATCACGCAGATCAACCTGGCCGGCATCCAGCCCTACCACGAGGCGACGGTCGAGCTCGGCGACGGCAAGGATTATCGCGACTGCCGCAAGCCGCTCGCGCTGCCGCTGAACGACGACGGGGCCTACCTGGTCGTCTGCCGGGGCGAGAACCTGTATGCCAGCGGCCTGGTGCTGGTGACTCCGCTGGTCGTCGAAGTCCAGGAAGATGCGGTCGCCGGCCAGGTCCGCACGACGGTCAAGGACCGCACGGAGGACCGCTATCTGCGCGGCGTGCACGTCAAAACGATCGGCAGCAATAACCCCGACTTCGTCTCCGGCGAGACCGATCTGCGCGGCGTCTTCGTGGCCGAGGGGATCCTGGGCTCCTCGACGGTGATCGCCCAGGCCGGCCCCGCGCACTACGCCTTCTTCCGCGGCAAGACGGACCTCGTGCCCCGGGTGGAAGCCAAGGGCCAGCCGGCCCGAGCGGACCAGGCGGGGCAGGAAGCCAAGGCGGCCGAGAAGGCGGAATCCCAACCGGCCGCCCCCGCCTCGCTGAAGCAGCAGTTGCTTGAGGGCGTGCAAGGAAGGAATATCATCGAGCAGCGGAAGCAGGTCGAACAGCTCGACTCGCTCTACAAAGCGCCGGCCCAGGGGGTCGAGGCGTCGAAGGCACTGCAATAGCGGAGGAAGGTCAGCGGTCTCGGCCCAGCGGCCACGGCCCGAAGCTGCCTGCCAGGCCTTTCATTGGGAGAGCTATTTCGCGCGTACCGCCGCTCAAACCGGTGTCAGTCCCGAGAAGAGCACGTTGTAGAACACCGCGCCGAGCGCGCCGCCGATGAGCGGACCGGCGACCGGGACCCAGGCATACGACCAGTCGGAATCGCCCTTGCCCGGAATCGGCAAGAGCGCGTGGGCCAGGCGCGGGGCGAGGTCGCGGGCGGGATTGATCGCGTAGCCGGTCGGGCCGCCGAGCGAGAGCCCGATGCCGAAAACGAGGATGCCCACGGCGTACGGGCCGATTCCATTGGCCAGGTCGTTGTTGACGTTGAGGATGCCCAGCACGCCGACGAGCAGCACGGCCGTGCCGATGATCTCGCAGACGAGGTTGCCCAGTGTGTGGCGGATCGCCGGCACGGTGCAGAAGACGGCCCGTTTGGCCAATGCGTCATCGGTCGGCGCCCAGTGGGCGAGATACGAGAGCCAGACAAGCACGGCGCCGAGAAATCCGCCGAGAAACTGCCCGGCAAAATAGACCGGCAGTTTTCCCAGCTCGAGTTCGCCGATCGCGGCCAGGCCCACGGTGACCGCCGGGTTGAGGTGGCCCCCGCTGGCCCAACCGGCGATATAGACGCCGATCGCCACGGCGAATCCCCAACCCGCCGCGATCACGATCCAGCCGGAGTCCTGTCCCTTCGACTTCGCCAAGAGCACGTTGGCCACGACCCCGTCGCCGAGCAACACGAGGATCATCGTTCCCACCAACTCGCCAATGAACACGTTCATTATTGTCCCTCTGCTACTGCGATGAGCTTCCGCCAGATCCGGCCTCGGACCAGCAGCGTTGTGGCTGAAACGACGCGAATCTACCTCTTTTAACCGCTGGGGGCAAGCTGCAACCGGTGGACACCGCCGCTGACCGATGGCCGCATGGGCTTGCCCCGCACTTGGGTCACCATGCACCCGACCAATCACAGCGGTGGAAGGCACGCTTTGGCCGGTTGCCCGCCCCGGCAGGGGCGCCAGATTCCAGCCCAGGGCGCGGCCTTGGGAACCGGCCGGCGCCTCTGCTCTGGCCCTGAAGGCGACACACATTGAGGGCGGCTCGGGCGTCACGTATCGGCCCTTCAGCCCTGATCGTGGCAGGGTGGGGCGTGTACCTCAGGGCCGCGCCCTGAGCTGGAATGTGTCGGCCTTTCAGGCCCCGTCTGGCCCCTGCCCGAGCCTCGGGTTAGTATGAACCGCGCGTTCGTTTCCTTGCCTTCCGCCGCAGACTCGAACTCTCGCCCGTCCCGTCGGTTCACCAGGAGCCCTCCGATGCGATCCTGCCTCGTCTCTTCTCTTGCCGTCCTGGCGATCTTGGGCCCCACCAAGGCGCGATCCGAGATTCTCTGGCTCGAGGCCGAGCAGTTCGCCGACCCGGGCGGCTGGACCAACGACGCCCAGTTCATCGACCAGATGGGCTCGCCGTACCTGCTCAGCGTCGGCCTGGGAACGCCCGTAAAAGACGCGCTGACGACCGTGCGGCTAGCCAGACCGGGCCGCTACCGGCTCTGGGTCCGCACGAAGGACTGGGTTCCGGAACACCACCCCGGCCGTTTCCAGGTCCTGCTCGACGGGAAACCGGCCGCGGGGGCGTTCGGCGCGTCGGGCGCGGCGGGGTGGAAATGGGAAGACGGCAAGGTCCACTCGCTCGCCGGCGAGGTGGAAGTGCGGCTGAAGGATATGACGGGCTACTATGCTCGCTGCGACGCCCTGGTGCTCACCGACCGGCTCGACTGGGTCCCGCCCGAGGCCGTGGATGCGATTGCCGCGATCCGCCAGGCCCAGGGGGGCGTAAGCCGCCAGGTTGAAGTCATGCCCGAGTCCGACGTTGTCGTGGTCGGCGGCGGTCTGGCCGGCGCGACGGCGGCCGTGGCGGCTGCCCGCAACGGCTGCCGGACCGTGCTCCTCCAGAACCGGCCCCTCCTCGGCGGAAACGCCAGCCGCGAGATTCTCGTGCCGCCGGTCGGCGCCTGGCCGAGCATCTTTCGGGCGAAGTATCCCCTCGATCCGCGCGAGACCGGCATCGTCGACGAGTATCGCACCGCCGGCAACCAGCGGGTGTCCGAAGGCCGCCTGTATTCGAACCGCTTGCACCGGCTGCTGGCCCTCGAGCCGAACCTCAAGCTGTGTTTGAACACCCACGCCACCGGCGTCGAGATGCACGAGGGCCAGCCCAAACGGATTCGCGCGGTCGACGCCCTCGACGTCGTCTCCGGACGGCGGATGCGCTTTCCCGCCAGGATCTTCCTCGACTGCTCGGGCGACTCGGCCGTGGCCGTCGCGGCGGACGCCGAGTATCGCCAAGGCAAGGAGCCCAGGTCGATGTACGGCGAGCCCTGGGCGCCCGACGAGCCGAGCACGAACACGATGGGCAACGGCCTGAAGTACTACGCTCGCGACGTTGGCGAGCCTCGCCCCTTCGAAGCCCCGGGCTGGATTCTGCCCTTCCCCACGTGCGACAGCTTCCGCCCCCAACGCCACCCGCGGCTGACGACCAGCATCGAGATCGACTACCAATGGGTGATCGAACTGGGCGGCCTCCGCGACACCTACGCCGACGCCGAGGAAATTCGCGACGAACTCTTGCGGCTCGTCTACGGCCTCTGGGACCACACGAAAAACCACTGCGAAAAGGACCGGGAGAAAGCCGCCAACTACGCGCTCGCCTGGGTCGGCCACGTGGCCGGCAAGCGCGAGAACCGCCGGCTGATCGGTGACTACGTGCTCACGCAAAACGACATCGGCAACCGGACGCTCTTCCCCGACCGGGTCGCCTTCGGCGCCTGGAGCATCGACGACCACTACTCGGGCGGTTTCTTTGACGACCGCGCCACGCCCCAGCGCCGCGATCCATCCGAGCGGGATTACATGGGGGTGCCCTTCTCGATCCCCTTCCGCTGCCTCTATTCGAAAAACGTCGACAACCTGATGATGGCCGGGCGCAATATCTCGGCCAGCCATCTTGCCATGTCCGACACGCGCGTGATGCTCACCTGCGCAATTCTGGGACACGCGGCCGGCACCGGCGCAGCCTTCTGCGTTCAGAAGGATGCGACCCCGCGCCGCGTCTATCAAGACCACATGCCGGGCTTGCAGCAGCAGTTGCTCAAGGAGGGGGCCCCGATCCTCGAACGGAAGGCCGACGACCCCCGCGACCTGGCCCCGCGAGCCAAGGCGACCGCTTCGAGCGAGCGGGCGCACACCAGCGGCGAGTGGATGGCCGCTGCGAACGTGATCAACGGCTTCGCCCGAGCCGTGGGCGAACGCCCGCATGAAACGACCAACGCCTGGGGACCGGACCCGGCGGCGGCCGAGCCCCACTGGATCGAGCTTGCCTGGCCCGCGCCGGCGGTCTTCAACATGGTCCACGTTTCCTTCCAGACGGCGGAGTTGGCGCCGCGCTGGTTCGCCGTCGAAGCCCGCCGCGGCGGCCGCTGGCAGCGGCTCGTCGAAGTCGATGACAACAGGCATCGGCGGCACGTGCTCGGGTTGCCCGAGCGGATCGCCGCCGACGCGGTCCGGGTGGTCGAGAACGAACCGGCGGCGATCTGCGAGATTCGCGTCTACGAGGAGCCGGAGCGGCTCGTGGAGATCGCCCGAAGAGCGCACGACGACATGCGCCGGCCGGACGAGGGGCCCTGGCTCCCCTGGGGCGACGACGAGCTGCCGCCGCCGGGCATCGACCCGCGGAAGCTCGGCGGGATCGTCCTCGACGACAGCGCGGCCGAGCGGATCGGCGACTGGTTCCATTCCACCTGGTCGGAGCGTTACGTGGGCGAGGGGTATCTACACGATGGCGACGCAGGCAAGGGGAGCAAGGTCTTGCGGTTCCGCTCCCGGATCGCGGAATCGGGCGCCTACGAGGTCCGCCTGGGTTACGTCGCGTACACCAACCGGGCGTCGAACGCCAGAGTCCGCGTGCACGCCTCCGGCAGCGTGAGAACCCTTGAGGTGAACCAGCGCGCCGTCCCGCCGCTCGACGGCCTGTTCATTTCGCTGGGCAGCTACCAGTTCAAGGCCGGAGAGGCGGCGAAGATCGAAATCTCCAACGCGGGCGCCGACGGCCACGTGGTGGTCGACTGCGTGCAGTTGCTGAAGCAGTAGGAGCTGTGAGCGATCAGCTTTCCGCTTCCGGCCTTCCGCTTTCGGCCTCGCCGGCTTCGCCGTGGATCGCGTCGTAGTGCTCGCAGAGCATCGAGGGGCAGACCTCCTCGGCGCCGCAGGTTGGGCAGACCATGCGGATCACGTCCGAGCTGCTGAGCTTGATGCCCGTCCGCTGGCAGGTTTCGATAATTTCGCGAAGGTGCTGGCAGCTCATCGTCTGGTCCGCGGAGTGAGTGAATGTCTGCGCGGGGGGTCGGTGAAGTCCGCCCGGCTTGATCGGCCGCATCTCGTTTGATTATACGCGGCGGGGCAAGCCGGGAAGAGCCCGCCGCTCAGCGGTCAGCGGCGGGACGGCCTGGACAGCGGGCCGATCGCGGCTAAACTAATGGCTTTGGTTTGCAGACGGAGAACCGGTCGTGCCTTGGATTCAACGCGAGATTCAGCTTCCGGCCCTGGGGCCCGGCATTCACCCAATCACCGAAGAGATTCTGCGGTCGCTCCCCGAGATCGCTGGGATCCAGGTGGGATTGCTCCACGTGTTCATTCAGCACACCTCGGCATCGCTGACACTGAATGAGAATGCCGACCCGGACGTGGCGGGGGACTTGTGCCGGGCGCTGGACGCCCTGGCGCCGGAGGATTTTTCCTACCGCCACACGGTGGAAGGCAAAGACGACATGCCGGCCCATGTGAAAGTCTCGCTGACCGACAGTGGGTTGACGATCCCGGTGGCCAACGGGCGGCTCCGCCTGGGCGCCTGGCAAGGGGTCTTTCTCTGCGAGCACCGCCGCAGCGCCCACCGCCGCAGCCTGGTGCTCACGCTGCAAGGGGAGTAGCACGACCGACCCCCGTAGGGTGGTCCAACGCGGCCCATTCCCTCCAAGCCGGCACAACCAAATCGCTGGATGTCAAATCCAAAGGTGGAATCGCCGCGGCAGGAGCGGCGGCCCACCGCACGTATGGTTGTGGCGGTGGGCCGCCGCTGGCGGTTTGGCGGCGCGAGGGTTTGCGGCGCCCGAAACGCTACCCAGCCGCGCAGCCCGGTTGGCGCGGGTCCCCTCTGGACCACCCTACGAGGCGCGGAGCGGTGCGCGGCCGAGGCGGTAGATTTCGGCCAATCCGTCGGTCCAGTACTCGATCAGGTTGACCTGGTGGGCGAAGCGATCGATCGCTTCGCCCGCCTCCAGGCAGAGGTCGATGCAGGCGGCAGCGGCTTCCACGCCGCCGGGAACGGCCTCCGCCGCCTCGGCGACGTACCGGGCCAGTTCCTCATCGGCCCGAGCCTGGCCGGCGCTCAGCACGCGGAGCAGGTGGCGGTAGAAGTCGACCGCCATGTCGATCACCTGGTGCAGCCGTGCGCGGCGCGGCGGCGCCTCGCGGCCGGCGGCCTCGACCAGCGATTGCACGGCCGCCGCAAGCCGCGGGCTTTCCACCAGCGGCCCGCATAACGATGCAAACAGATGGCTGCGAAACTCCCAGAGGGAGGCATCCCTCATCTGCGCTGCCCGCTGCAAACTGCCGCCGGCATCGCGGGCCAATCGGCTGGCCTCCGCGGCGTCCAGGCCCGTCCGCACCAGGAGTCGGACGAGAGCCTCCTCCCCGAGCGGAGCGAAGCGGACGATTTGGCAACGGGAGCGGATCGTGGGAAGCTGCTTGGCCGGCGTCGTGCCGACGAGGATCAGCACGCTCCGCGGCGGCGGCTCTTCAAGCGTTTTGAGCAGGCTGTTGGCGCCTTCGATGTTCAAGTAATCGGCGTCGTCGATGATCGCGACCTTGCGCTTGCCCATGAAGGGCGTCAAGGCGATGTCGTGGCAGAGGCCGTCGCGCATGCGGTGTTCTTTGTCGCCGATCAGCAGTTCGAGCGGAATCGTCGCCTTGTCTGCCGGCCGGGCAACCGTGACGAGGTCGGGGTGGGACCGCGCGGCGACCTGCGCGCAGGCCGGACAGCCGCCGCAGGGGTCGAGGTCTTCTTCCGCACGCGTCTGGCAGAGGAGCGCCTGGGCAAGCTTCACGGCGAACGTGTGTTTGCCGATCCCCGCAGGGCCGACAAACAGGTAACTGCCGAAGAGCCGCCCGCGGCGCAGTGCCGAGCGGAATTGTCCCACGACTCGATCGTGTCCTTCGATGTCTGACCAACTCATGACGTACCCTTTGAATGGCGATCAGCGATCAGCCGTCAGCAGGCGGGCGCCAGCAAATCCCGCAACCTGGGAGCTGTAAGCTTCTGACCGCTGACCGCTGACCCATCCTACCGCTTTTTCTCCGCCACCGCGATCCAGCCGTTTGCCCGCAGCGAGCCGAAGAACCACGACGCGGCGAGCCGGCCGGTTCGGGGGACATTCAGCGGCGTCCATTCGCGGATTCGAAAGCCCGACCGACGGAGGGCTTTCCTGAATTCCCGCTGGGTGAACGTATGGAGAAACATCTTGGGCACGCCCCGGTAATCGAAGAACTTGTCGCCCAGTTCGATCTGGCGATTGAAGGTCCAGTCGAGGAGATTGCGGACGATCCATCGCCGCCCGAACCGGTCGAAGAGGTTGAACCAGTAATTGTGGACGTGGATCACCAGCAGGCCGCCCGGCTTGAGCATGCGAAAGACGTGGTCGAGCGTGCGGCCGCGGTTTTCCCGGCTGCGAATCATTCCCAACGTGCTGAACAGGCAGATCGCGTAGTCGATCGACGCGTCGCGCAAGAATCCGAGGTCAACGAGGTTTGCGCGGATGCGGTGAATCGTGAGCCTCTCGCGGGCGGCCTTTTCGGCGACGATGCGGAGCATGTGGTTCGACAGATCGACCCCCAGGGGACTGAATTCCCGCCGAGCGAGGGGGATAAGCGCGCGTCCCGTTCCGCAACCCAGGTCAACGACGACGCCGGGCGAGGTCAAGTGCCGTGCGATCACCTGTGCGTCGACGTCAAAAAGCCGGTTATCCGCGAAGTACTCGTCGTACTCGGTGGCAATATGCTTGGCATGGGCATATTCCCAGAGGCTGCGGGTTACCCCCCTGGGGAGCCTCCGGTGCGGGCGAGTCTCGTGGGACATGATCTGTGCTGCGAGGTCCTTGTGGCGTCGTTTTTCCACCAGTATAATGCCCGATTCAATCTGGTGGGAGCGCGGCGGGCGTGACGTGCCGGGGGCGAGGGGGCTGGCTGCTTGGGGCCCGCCCGGATGAAGCGCGCGCCTGGTCGATCGGCGGCCAAGGTAGTTTTGCATCTTCCCAGAGGAAAGAAACCAGTAAAGGAGACTTCCCAGTGGCAATTCGTGTCGGAATCAACGGATTTGGACGGATCGGTCGGCTCGTGTTTCGCGGCCTGATGGCCAAGCCCAATGTGTTTGAAGTGGTTGGCATCAACGACCTTACGGACAACAAGACCCTCGCCACCCTGCTGAAATACGACAGTATTCACCGCCGCTATCCCGGCACGGTTGAGTACGACGAGGAGAACATCACCGTCTCGGGCAAGAAGATCCGCGCGATGGCGGTCCGCAACCCGGGCGAACTGCCGTGGGCCGAGCTGGGGGCTGACATCATCCTGGAAAGCACGGGTGTGTTTCGCGCTCCCGCGACCGACGAGAAGGCCGGTTTTGACAGCCACATCAAGGCGGGCGCCAAGAAGGTCGTGATCAGCGCTCCGGCCAAGGGGATGGATTACACCTGCGTGATCGGCGTCAACGACAGCGGATTGACCGCCGCCCACAAGTGTGTCTCGAATGCAAGCTGCACGACGAATTGCCTGGCGCCGATCGCCAAGGTGATTAACGAGAAGTTCGGGCTCGTCAAGGGCCTGATGACGACGATCCACTCGTACACCAACGACCAGGTCGTGCAGGACTTCCCCCACAAGGACCTCTACCGCGCCCGGGCAGCCGCGCTGAACATCATCCCCACCACCACCGGCGCGGCCGCGGCGGTCGGGCTGGTGATCCCCGAATTGAAGGGCAAGCTGACCGGCTTTTCGCTGCGTGTTCCGACTCCGACCGGCAGCGTGGTCGATCTGACCTGCGAGACCGCCAAGCCGGTGACCGCCGACGCGGTGAACGCCGCGATGAAGGAGGCGGCCGAGGGCGCGATGAAGGGAATTCTCGCCTACACCGAGGACCCGATCGTGGTCACGGACATCATCGGCGATCCGCACAGCTCGATTTTTGCCGCTCCTTGGACGATGGTCGTGGGCGACAACATGCTCAAGGTCATGAGCTGGTATGACAATGAATGGGGCTACAGCATGCGAAGCTGCGACCTGATCGAGAAGATGGCGGCCCTCTAGTCGGCCCCGCACGGACTTCAAGCGAGGCAACGGCGCCGCCCCTTGCGGGTCGGTGCCGTTGCGTTTGCGGTGCATCGGTCCCTGAGGGTTGGTCGCGTTGCCCTGACCGGGGGGGGTGCGTCGGAAAACCGCGGGGCAGGACCTCGGAGCTGCCTTCCGCTGGCATATAATGGGCGGGTGTCTCCAGATCTTGCGGTTGCCTCCCGTCCTTGGCCGGTTGGCGATTTCGGGCGGCAGCCGGCGGCCCTGTCTTCGATCCATGGGTCAACCGAACCAACAGCCGGGCCAGCCTTGGCAGCAGTTCACGGTTCTCGACGGACTGCTGCTCCAGGCCGGTTATGCGATCGCCTTTTCCGTGGTGTTTCTGCCGGCCCGTGGCGCTTTCGAGGCGATCGACATCGGGAGCGTGGTGCTGGTTCTGATCGCCGCTTGCCTGGGCGGCGCGGTTTCGGGACCGATCGTTTTGGGCTCGCAGTGGCTGTTTCGAGGACGCAGGATCGCGCTCAGCGCCGGCGAGTGGCTTTGGCTGAGCCCGCTTGCGGTTTTCGTCGCCGGTCTGTTGGGCATATGGGTCATCTACTGGGGCGCCCACAGCCTGCCCGATCCGGAAGAAATCCGCGCTGTCTCGTTCGCCATCCTGGCGATGGTGCTGTGCCTGGTCGAGATCGGCTGCGCGGTCAATGCGCTGATTGTGCTGCTCGCCCGGACCTCTGGTGAGCTTTCGCCGCCGCCGTGCTCGTGGACCGACCGGTTCGGCGCGTTGACCTGCCTGGTGATCGGCGCGGCGCTGTTCTTGATCGTTGCGGGAACGCTCGCCTGACCTGGATCGGGTATAATCGTGAACTGTCGCCGAGGAGGCGGGAAACGCAATGACCCTGGAACACCTCACGACCGAGCAGCGCAATCCGGCATCGGAGCGGATCGACGGCCTCTCCGCCCTGGAGATCGTCCGGTTGATGAACGCCGAGGATGCCACCCTGGCCGAGGCGGTTGGCCGCGAGGCGGAGCCGATCGCGCGGACGATCGAGGTGGTCGCCGAGCGGTTCCGCGGCGGGGGCCGGCTGATCTACCTGGGGGCCGGCACTTCCGGCAGGCTCGGGGCCATCGACGCCGCCGAATGTCCCCCGACGTTCAACACGCCGCCGGAAATGGTGCTCGGGCTGATTGCTGGCGGGCAGCCCGCGATGACCCGCGCCGTGGAGGGGGCCGAGGATATCCCCGAATCGGCGGTCCAGGATCTCCAGGCCGTCGGCCTGTGCGCTGCCGACGCGGTGCTCGGCATCGCCACGAGTGGGCGGACGCCCTACGTGCTGGCCGGCCTCGGCTTTGCGCGGCGCGTGGGGGCTTTCGCCATCGGCCTGAGCTGCAACCGCGACTCCGCCCTGGCCTCGCGCTGCGACCTGCTGATCGCGCCGGTCGTCGGCCCGGAAGTGATCACCGGCTCAACCCGGCTGAAGGCGGGCACGGCCACCAAAATGGTCCTCAACATGGTCACCACCGGCGCGATGGTCCTGTTGGGGAAGACCTACGGCAACCTGATGGTCGACTTGCGGGCGACCAACAGGAAGCTCGTCGAGCGGTCCCGGCGGATCGTCTGCCAGATCACCGGCGCGAGCGAATCGCAAGCCAGGGAGCTTCTGAGCCGTTGCGACGGAGAGGTGAAAACGGCGATCGTCATGCAGCGTTGGTCGATCGGGGCCGACGCGGCGCGAGCCCGGATTCAGAGGGCCGACGGCCACTTGCGAAAGGCCTTGGAAGACCATGACGGGTGAATCGCTTCTTCTGGGCATCGATGGTGGGGGGACGAAGACCGTGGCGTGGCTTGCGCGGTTCGCGCCCTTGGGACCGCTGGAAATCGTCGGGCGGGGCTCGGCCGGTCCGGCCAATCCGCAGGCCATCGGTTTTCCGGCCGCGTTTGCCAACCTGGACCGCGCGGTCCAGGCGGCATTCGAGGACCGGGGAAGTCCGCCCCGCACCGTGGCCGCGGCGGTGCTCGCCCTGGCCGGGTCCGACCGCCAGGAGAACCGCCGCGCGCTGGTCGGCTGGGCGGAAGGCCGCCACCTGGCGGTTCGTTTCGAGGTGGTCCACGACGCTCTCCCCCTGCTGGCCGCGGGGACTCCCGCCGGATGGGGAATCGCGCTGATCTCGGGGACCGGTTCGTTCGCTTTCGGCCGCCATCCGGCCGGCCGCGCGGCGCGTTCCGGCGGTTGGGGGTTCTTGATGGGCGACGAGGGGAGCGGGTACGCGATGGCGATCGCCGGGCTTCGCGCGGCGGCCAAGGCGGCCGACGGGCGAGGCCCCCAAACGCGACTCCTCGACGCGCTGCTGGGCAGGCTGAATGTTCCGCGGGCCGAGGCGCTGATTCCGGCCGTATATGCGATTGCCGGTGACCGGGCCCGGCTGGCAGCGCTCTCGTCGGCCGTGTCGGAGGCCGCCGAGGCCGGCGACCCGGTGGCCCAGGAGATCTTCAACACCGCTGCGGAAGAACTCGCTCGGATGGTCTGGGCAGTGGCCGCCAAGCTGGACCTTGCCGGGGGGCCGTTCCCACTCGCCCTGGCCGGTGGGGTCCTCCTGGGCAGCGAACCTCTGCGCCAGCGCGTGGCGGAACAGTTGGCGTCGTGCCGGCTGGAAGCGACCCCCCTCCGGCTTGTCGCGGAGCCGGTCCTCGGCGCGGTGCAGCTTGCCGCGGCACTGGCCGGGCCGGCGAACGCGGCGCGGGAGTGAGCGGCGGTCAGGCCCGGATCACGCCCGCTTCCTCCATCTGCTTCCACGCCGCCGCCAGCGAGCCGTCGACGTCGATTCCGCGGCAGCCGGCCTCGATCACGGTCACCTCGAAGCCCAGTCGCCGCGCGTCGAGCGCGGAGTAGGCGACGCAGAAGTCGGTCGCCAGGCCGACCAGGAACAGCCGCATCAGCCCGCGTTCGCGGAGGTAGCCCGCCAGCCCGGTCGGCGTCTGCCGGTCGTTCTCGAAAAAGGCCGAGTACGAGTCGATCTCCCGGTGGTATCCCTTGCGGAGCAGCAGTTCGCAGTGCGCCAGTTCGAGTTCCGGGTGGAAGTCGGCCCCGGGCGTCCCGGCGATGCAGTGGTCGGGCCAGAGGATCTGCTTGCCATAGGGCAAAACCACTTGATCATACGTCTTTTTGCCCGGGTGCGAGGAGGCAAACGAGAGGTGGTCCTCGCAATGCCAGTCCTGGATGAGGACCACGTGGGCGAAGCGCCGCGAGAGCCTGTTGACCACCGGCACGACCTCGTCGCCGCCGGCAACGGCCAGCGCGCCGCTGGGGCAGAAATCGTTTTGGACATCGACGACCAGGAGCACGCGGTTCTCCGTCGGCACGGCCGGACGGATTGACTTCAACCGCGGGATGGCGGCCGGGCCCAAGGGACCGGAGACCGTCGTCGGGGCGGTGGCGGAGGCGATCATGCCCGTCACGTGCTGCTCGGTATCGCCGAGCGATTGCTGGCCCTGCCGCAAGGCATCGACCAGTTCGGCATAGGTCGGGAAACGATCCTCGGCCCGCTTGGCCATCATCCGCGCGACAACCGCCTGGATTTCCGGGGGGACGTGGGCGGGGAGCGGCTCGGGCTCGGCCTCCTCCACCTGTTTGAGCACCTGGAAGAAGGAATCGCCGCGAAACGGACGCTGTCCGGCGAGCATCTGGTAGAGAGTCGAACCGAGCGAGAAGATGTCGGCGCGGTGGTCGACATGACCGGCGTCGGCGAACTGTTCGGGCGACATGTAGCCGGGCGTGCCGAGGGCGGTTCCGGCCGCGGTGTAAGCGGCCGTGCATTCCTGGGCGACGACCTTCGCCAGCCCCAGGTCGGCGAGTTTGACCTGGCCGCTGCGGGTGAGCAAGATGTTCGCCGGCTTGATGTCGCGGTGGATCAAGCCGAGTTGGTCGAGAGCTTCGCCCAACGTCTGGGCGACCGACTCGGCGATCTGCACGGCCCGGCCGACAGGCATCATGCAGCGCTCGCGGAGATGGGCTTCGAGCGTCTGCCCGTCGACGAATTCCATGACGATATAGAGGTGCCCGCCGCTCTGCCCGCAGTCGAAGACGCGGACGACGCCCGGCGACTGGAGACGCGCCGCCAGCCGCGCTTCGCGGAGAAATCGCTCGGCGACGCCGGACTTCTCGGCGAGATGCCCGTGCAGGAACTTGACCGCCACGTCGAGGTCCAGGTCGCGGTGGCGGCCACGGTAGACCGCGCCCATTCCCCCTTCGCCAATCCGCGAGAAGACTTCACACCGGCCGGCGCCGGACAATCGCAGATACGGATCGTCAGACATACCCATTCCCGCACGTTCATCGGTTGATCCCCAGCGCGAGCACGACTGTCTGCTGAAAGACCTTCCGCGCCGCGGCCGTTGGCCCGCGGACTGGAGGAGCCCGCCGGTCTCGCGAGGCCCCCCCATTATACTCGATCTGGCCGAGAGCTCCAAAACCGGGCACCGCGCTTCCGACGCGTCGGGTCGTCCAGAGCGGCCGATTTGTTGGCCGAGGACGCCGCCGCGACGCGGACCATCGGAGGAAACGCGGGCCCGACCGCAACGCGGGGGGCACGCCGGCACTCGACGCGTACCGGCGCGCGGATCGCTATTCGCCGCCGAGAATGCCCAGCGGCGGCGTTGTCTCCCATCGCCCGCGGGTGAAATCGGGGAAGTCCATCGCGCGGCTCCTGCCGGCCACCGATTGTTCGCTCAACTCGGTGATGCAGCTCCACGCGGCGGCGTCGTAGACGTCCATGTCCGGGGCCGCGCCGGTCCGCAGCGCCTGGATCAGGCGGTGGACCACCAGCCAGTCGCCGCCACCATGCCCGCCGCCGCTTCGGGCCCTCTCTCCGAGCTCCTTCCAGAGCGGATGCTCGAATTCCTTGTAGTAGGTTTCCATCGGCTCCCAGGTATTCGGCTTGGGGCTGCGCCCCTCGATGTAGATTCTGTCCGCCGTGGCCATCGCAATACCCCGGGTGCCCTGAACGCGGTAGATCAGATCGTAGGGCCGCGGCAATTTCGTGTCGTAGTACAAGGTGATCGTCTGGCCGCGGGCGGTGCGGATCAGGCTCGTGTTGATGTCGGCGCGGCGGTTGCCCCCCGTGCCGTCGGCGCTCATCGACACGAGATAGTCGAAGCGGTTGCCGCGGTTGATGTCCATCCATTGGGCGACCGGGCCGATCGGGTGCGTCGGATAGCTGTTGGCGGTGCGGACCTTGTCTTCCGGTGGGCGTTGCGTCGTGGCCGGGCGCGGCCGGCCGACGTAGTGCTGGTAGCCCGCCTCGCAATGGCGAAGCTCGCCGAACAGCCCTTGGCGGAGGATGTTGTGAACCAGCATCACCTCGCGGAAGTAGCAGCAGTTCTCCAGCATCACGCAGTATTTTCGCGTCTTCTCGGCGGTCTCGACCAACTGCCAGCAACCCTCGATTGTCTCCGCGGCGGGGACTTCCGTGGCGGCGTGCTTGCCGGCCTGCATCGCCGCCACGCAGATCGGCACATGCCACTTCCAGGGCCGCGTGGCGTTGACCACCAGGTCCAACTCCTCGGTTTCGCAGAGGCGCTGGAAGTCCGTCTCGCCGCGGGCGTATCCCTGGGGTTTCGCCTGGCCGGCCGCCGCGACCTTCTCTTGGGCCTTGGCAACCCGCTCCGGGATGATGTCGCAGACGGCGCGGACCTCGACGCCTTCAATGCCCAGCAACAGGCTCAGCAGCCAGGTTCCGCGGCTGCCGACGCCCACCAGTCCGACACGGACACGGTCCATCGGCTGAGCCGTGGCCGAGGAGGGTTGCGCGGCGAATCCCGGCCGCCCCGCGGCGGCCCACGCGGCCGCGGTCGCCGCCCCACTCATCATGAATCCCCTGCGATCAGACTGGCTGCTCATCACGTTGGCTCCTGGCAATCGGACAGAACGCATCAGGCCGGCGCCGGGCAAGGCTCGCCGGATCAAGGCCGATTATCGCGGTTCGCGCGGCGCCCGTCAACAAAGCCGCGGATCGGCCGCCGGCCGGTTGCCGAAACGATTGCCCCGCCCGCGCCGCGCTCGCTGGGGGGGCGTTACCTTGCGGCGTCGAACTGAAGGGCGGCCGAATTGATGCAGTAGCGGAGGCCGGTCGGGGGCGGCCCGTCGTTGAAGACATGCCCCAGGTGGGCGCCGCACCGCGAGCACGTGACCTCCATCCGCAGCATGAAGTTGCTGCGGTCGATCGCCTCTTCGATATGCCCGGCCGCGACGGGGGCGGCGAAACTCGGCCAGCCGGTTCCCGACTGGAATTTCGCCGCCGAGTTGAACAGCGCCTGCCCGCAGCAGACGCAGTTGTAGACCCCGACTTCCTTGTGATTCCAGTACTTGCCGGTGAACGCCGGCTCGGTGCCCTTCCTCCGGGTGACGGTGAACTGCTCGGGGGTCAATTGTGCCTGCCACTGGGCGTCGGTCTTCCTGGTCTTCTGGAGCTGCTCCGCCTCGGCCGCCTTCTCCGTCTGCATCTCCCGCTCCGTCTTCCGCCTGTCCTCGAACAGCTGCTTGAATTTCTCCAGCTTCGGCCGGATCACCAGCCGGCAGTAGCGCTCGCGGCGGTTCCGATCGTAGTACTCCTGGTGGTAGGGTTCGGCCGGATAGAATTCGCCGATCGGGCTGATCTCCGTGACCAGCGGAGCGCCGAACAGCTTCGACTCGTTCAACCGCTGCTTGTAGTGCTCGGCCAACCGCTTCTGCTCCGGGTTGTGGTAGAAGATCACCGAACGATACTGTGTGCCGACGTCGGGCCCCTGCCGGTTGAGCGTGGTCGGATCGTGGGTTTTCCAGAAGATTTCCAGGAGGTCCTTGTAGGAAACCACCGCTGGATCGAAACGGAGTTGAACGACTTCGGCATGGCCCGTCGTCCCGGTGCTGACTTGCTGGTAGGTCGGGTTTTTGACGTTGCCGCCGCTGTAGCCCGAGACGGCCGATCGCACCCCTTTTGCCCGCTGGAAGACCGCTTCCGTGCACCAGAAGCAGCCGGCGCCGAAGGTGGCCTGCTGGAGCCCCTGCAAAGTCGCTGCCGAGCGGTCTCGGGCGGGATTGTCTCCCGGAATTCGGCTTGCCTCGGCGGCCAGCAGCGGTCGCCCATCCGCGAGCAGGGCGGAACACAACGCGGCAGCAAGCGCTGCGCGTCTTGAGAGCGGGCGAATCCTGTTTTCGTACATATCGATCACCACCTCGCGTGTTTTTTCGTGCGCCTCATCGAGCGCTCGAGAGACTGCTCTGTGCCGGCCGCCTGCGGAATTATTCGGGTCTGCCGCGGCGGGGAACAGGCGCGTCTTGGAGGCGGTCGCGGGGATCGCCCGGCACAATCCGCAAGTTCCGCGAGAGAAGCGACTTGCGACGCAGACCGGGGGCCGACGATTTGCGCGCGGGGGCGAAGCCGGAAGAACGACGCGCTGGTGGACTCGCCGATCGCGGCATGTCAGACGGGCTCCTTCGGAGCGGCCAGTTCGTATTTCTGCAGCTTGCGATCAAGGGTCGATCGGTCGATTCCGAGAATCCTGGCCGCTTCGCGTTTCTTCCAGCGAGTCAATTCGAGGGTCTGGAGGATGTGCAGCTTTTCGACGTCTTCGAGCGAGGCGGGCCGGAGTCCCTTTTGCGGCGTCTCCGCCGGCGGCGCTTCGGGGCGGGCGAGCGGCCTGAGCAGAGAATCCACTTCGCCGATTTCGGGGTCCTGATTGAGAACGACGGCCCGTTCGACGACGTTTCGCAACTCGCGGACATTTCCCGGCCAGTCATGGGCGGCGAGCGCTTGGAGGGCACGGGGGGTGAACCACATCGGCGGCCTCCCCAAACGCCGGCACGAGCGATCGAGCAGAAGCTCGGCCAGCGCGGGCAGATCGTCCAGGTGATCTCGAAGCGGCGGCACGACCACGTCGATGACCTGGAGCCGATAGAGAAGGTCGGGCCGGAACTGGCCCTCCTCGATCGCCGTTTCCAGGTTCCGGTTTGTGGCCGCGACAATCCGCACGTCGACGGCGACGCTCGCCGTGCCGCCGACGCGTTCAAAACGCTGCTCTTCGAGCACGCGGAGAAACTTGGCCTGGATCGACATCGGCATTTCGCCGACTTCGTCGAGAAACAGGGTCCCCCGGTCGGCCTGCTCGAACTTGCCGGCCTTCCGATCGGTGGCGCCCGTGAACGCGCCCTTCTCGTGGCCGAACAGTTCGCTTTCCAGGAGCGTCTCGGTCAAGGCGGCGCAATTGACGCAAACGAAGGGGCCTTTCTGCCGCGGGCTGTTGAAGTGAATCGCCCGGGCAACCAGTTCCTTGCCAACGCCGCTCTCCCCGCGGATCAGAATCGTCGCCAGGGAGGGGGCGACCCGTGCGATTGCGTCGCGCAGCTCGCGCATCGGCAGGCTGTCGCCCACCAGGTCGCTCTCGATCTCCAGGAGCTGGCGGAGCGACCGGTTCTGGTCCTGCGCCTGCCGGAGTTTGGCGACCAGCGACTCCTTCTGGTCAAGACTCTCGAGGATCGTCGCCAGTTGATCGGCGACGGCCAAGACGAGCTCCAGCGCATCCGCCCCCAGCTGCCGATCGCTGCTCCGCGAGTAGATGTGGAGCAGTCCATGCATGGCTCCCCGGCCGCGGATCGGGGCGCAGATCACGCTCGTGGCCTCGATCTCGTGAAGCGATCCGGACCCCGACGGCGGCGACGCGGAAGAGAGGCCCCTGGCGAGAATCGCCTCGCCCTCCTTGAGCGCCGTCGTCGACAGCCAGGTCGAGACGCGACGGTAGGGAGACTGCTCGGGCGCGCGGTAGGCGACCACCCGGAGACTGGCCGGATCGCTACAATCGGCCGTGCGATCGTGAGCCAGGAGCACCGCCCCGATGTCGGCGCCGACGGCGGGGAGGAGTCCCTCCAGGACCGTCTCGCAGAGCTGCTTCGTGCTGACCGACGAGAGCATGCCGACGATCAAGCGATAGAGCGTGGCAAATGCCTCGCGGACACCGGGGCTGGCACGGCGCTGGCTCGCCAGGCTGCTCTCGGTAACGAAACCCGGCTCGGAGATCCGATCCAGGATCACCGAGTCGGACTGGTCGCTGTCGCCGGTCAATTCGACGCGGCGGGTCTCCCGCGTGACTCCGGCGGTCGCCGGCGCAATCGAATCCAGGGGGCGCGACAGGTCGCTCGTGAAGAGCAGCTCGCTGGCCCCAATGCCGATCGTCGCGCCTTCGGTCAACTCCACGTCGCGATCGATCCGGACCCCGTTGACAATCGTGCCGTTGCGGCTATCCATGTCGCGGATCTGCCAGGCCGAGTGCTCGTAGAATACGGCACAGTGATGCCGGCTACAGCGTTCGTCGGCCACGACCAGGCGATTGGTCGGTTCGCGACCGATCGTCATCAGGCTGCCGGGAACGAGCCGGTAGATTTCGCGCCACGCGGCCCCCTCGCGGAGGACGAGATAGACCTCCGACTCTTGTGCCGACTGGCCCTGGCTGTGATGATCCAAGCCTTCCATTTCCGCCCAAACCAGCTAATTGCAGGCAACTGCCAACAATTGCAGCGTAGCGGATGGCGGGCGGCCTGACCAGTCGGCCAAAACAGGGAACGCTTGGCCGCGGCTGACCAAGCGTTCGTCAACAGCGCCCCGGTTCCATGACGTGATGGCGACGCACAAATGAATCATGCCGCGCAGGGGATAATGGCAGTCAACCGGGGAATCTGGTTTTCCTCTGGCGGTCTCTGCACGATCGGCGATCCACCACCTGTCCGCCCATCGAGAGCTATGAGCGTTCCCAAAAACTGCTGAATGATAGAATCAGGATGGGACCCTGCCCCACGATCGAAAGCCGGCTACCAGTCCTCGTCTCCAGGCTCCTTCACAAAGCCCAGAAACCCAAAACCGGCAACCTCCGGATCAATCGGGTCCCATCCTGTTTCCGGTCCGTTGCAGCCTGACCAACCGCAAGTGCCGTGCCAATTCAGGTATTTCAAGATGCCGGCGGCCGTTTCCGGCAGTCGGCTGGCGGTTCGCGCCTCGCGGGAAACGGTCCTTTCCTGCTGCAAACAGGCTTGTTCCTGTCGTTTTGAAGCGATGGAGACCGGCAAAACCGGGGCGGTTCCCCCTGCGTCTTCAACAGCGCCGGTCTGCCCCGTTGGGCGATCGCCGCGCGCTCGGGTGGCTGCAAATTGCAGCCACCCGAGCGTGGCCGTGCTGCATAAACCAGCCACCCCTGGACATCCCCCGAGAGCGGCTTGGCAGGCGGGCTTCCCGCGCTGCCGACGCAGGAGCGACTGACACGCTTGAGGCTCTTCCGGCCTTGGGTGCGGAGCCTCCCTCTGGAGTCGGGCGGCAAGTCGCCGCACTCCGGAACAGCAAAGTATTGTGGACTTCGGAGTTGCAGCTGGATGAGCCCAGATTGAGAAGGCAAGTGCACTGCGAAAGAGGGTTTCTAGTAACACTAGGGGGGGCGATTGAGTCTTTTTGCAAAAGACGCCATATTGCATGGAGCGAAGTGGAGCGGGCGTGGCGGCGTTCTCTCCCCCCATCCCTCAGCGCAACGCGCGTCTTTTCGCTGCCAGCGGCCCTCGGCGGTGTCGCAACAGCGCTGCCGGTGGTGGGCTGTGGGGCCGGAATAGGGGGGATGCCACCTCGAGTTGATTCGAAACCAGCCGGGCGGCTCTCCACCCGGCTGGTAGAATCATTGCGGGGAGCAGTCCTAGCCACAGCCTCACGGCACTTCCCCGGGGGCTGCCCCCCCTTGTATTGGCTAACGCAACGGCGGGAGCCTCCTCTTGCCGCTTCCCCGAGGAAGTCCGTCCTTGCCAAAGGCGTGTTTTCATGACGACGGCTATCGACCGAAGAACGCTCAGTGCCAGCGGATTTTGCTTTATCGAGGAAGAGCGTTTTGCCGAATACCTCGGACGCAAGAGCGATCCTGGCGCCGTTCGCGACATCATTGCCAAGAGCCTGGCGAAGGCGCCGTTGGAACCGGATGAAACGGCCGTGCTCCTCCGCGCGGATGATCCGGACCTGGTGGCCGAAATCTACGCTGCCGCCCGGCAGTTGAAACGCGACGTTTACGGCAACCGTATCGTGCTCTTCGCGCCGCTCTACGTGGGCAGCCATTGCCGCAACGACTGCCTGTACTGCGCATTCCGCATTTCGAACCAAGAGGTTGTCCGTCATACCCTCGGGCCGGACGAACTGACCGCCCAGGTGGAGTCGCTCCTCCGCCACGGTCACAAGCGGCTGATCCTTGTGTTCGGGGAGCACCCGGCGTATTCCCCCGAGTTCATCGCCAACTGCGTCGAGCGGGTTTATGCGGTGCGCGTCGAGCGAGGTGAAATCCGCCGCGTCAACATCAATGCCGCGCCGCTCGACCAGGCCGGCTTCCGGGTGGTCAAGGCGGCCGGGATCGGCACCTACCAGGTGTTCCAGGAGACGTATCACCGCGGGACCTACGCCGCGATGCATCCCCGCGAGACCTCCAAGGGGGACTATCTCTGGCGGCTGGACTCGCCGGCCCGGGCGATTGAGGCGGGGTGCGACGACGTGGGCATCGGAGCACTGTTCGGGCTCTACGACTGGCGGTTTGAGGTCCTGGGGTTGGTGGCCCACAGCCGGCACCTGCAAAAGCACCTCGGCGTCGGTCCGCACACGATCAGCTTCCCCCGCCTCTGCCCAGCCCTGGGTGTCGATATCAAGAGCGACTACGCTGTCAGCGACGAGCAATTGAAGCGCGTCGTGGCCGTGCTTCGCCTCTCGGTCCCCTACACCGGCCTGATCCTCACCGCCCGGGAGAATCCCGAGATCCGCCGCGAGCTGATGGCCTTCGGCGTCTCCCAGATCGACGCCCGCAGCCGGGTC
>Ga0123329_1000100_pt1 | contig 77521 bp, 78 predicted proteins | sample BioC12SIPDNA_FD_89703 | JGI IMG/M metagenome (GOLD analysis project Ga0123329, IMG submission 89703) | Anaerobic biogas reactor microbial communites from Washington, USA - Biogas_R1_B C12 SIP DNA | ecosystem: Engineered > Bioreactor > Anaerobic > Unclassified | place: Washington, USA | collected...
CACGGCCATCATCCTTGCCGACGAGAGCGCTCTACAGCTCTATGCGCGTTCGGGCAGCCACACCGGCCCCGAGGCCGCTGCCTACCTCGCATCGCTGGGCGGAGACTGGGACACCTGGACCACTGTGCCCGTCGGGCGGCTGCCCACGCTCTCGCCCTATCCCAACTATGGCGCCCACTGGCTCGACTGTGTACGCAACGGCCGACAGCCCGTCACTGACGGCCACGAGGGGCTGGCCTCGCTCGAGATCATCATCGCCGGGTACGATTCAGCGGCCACCAGCCAGTTCATCGAGTTGCGCTATCAGAGTGTTACCCGATGAGCCGCCACATGCGACGGCGTGCGCTCAGAGCACACGCCCTGCGGCTGGCGTGCCAGTTGACGGTGGCCACTGTGCTGTTGCTGGCTTTTGTGGGGCCGGTGCAGGCCGCCTCTCCACCGCTCAGCGAGCCAGCATCGACGCTCTTGGTGCAGTTCACAGAGCCTCTGCCCGAAGAACTGGCCCGCGAGCGGCTGCGCTCCGCCGGGCTCGAGCCCCTGCGGCGCATCCCGCGCATCGACGTGTGGGTGGCACGCCCCAACAGTCGCGCTGCGATGGCGGCAGCAGCACTCGACTTGGCCGCGCAGCCGGGCATCGCCTGGGCTGAAGAGAGCATCGTTGTGCATGCCGTCGACGTCATCCCCAACGACCCGCGCTACGGCGAGCAGTGGCCGCTGCCCAAGATCAATGCGCCGGCAGCCTGGAGGCTGACTCGAGGCATGAGCGCCCCCATCGCCATCATCGATAGCGGCATCGACCTGGACCATGTCGACCTGCAGCCCAAACTGTGGGTCAACCCGGGCGAGATCGCCGACAACGGCGTCGACGACGACGGCAACGGCTATAGCGACGACGTCTATGGCTATAACTTTATCGATCGCGACGCAGAGCCTCAGGACGATCACAGCCACGGCAGCCACGTGGCCAGCATCGCCGCGGCCGCCGGCAACAACGCCGCCGGCGTGGCCGGCCTGGCCTGGGGCACGCCCCTGATGGCGCTCAAGGTGCTGGATAATTACGGCCTCGGCGACACCGGTGGCCTCGCCGAGGCGCTGGTCTATGCCGCCGACAACGGCGCGCGCATCATCAACCTCAGCCTATCCTGGGACCACAACACACCTTCACAGGTCGCAGAGGAGGCTGTAGCGTATGCCCTGTCGCAGGGCTGCCTGATCGTGGCCGCCACAGGCAACGATGGCGGCGCGGTTGACTATCCGGCACGGCTGCCGGGCGTGCTGGCGGTGGGCGCCACCGATAGCGCCGACATCGTCGCGAGCTTTAGCAACCGTGGCCCCGAAGTCGACCTGGTGGCGCCGGGCGTGAGCGTGCTGGGCTGCAACCACCTCGGCGGCTGGGTCTACAAGAGCGGCACCTCGATGGCAGCGCCCCACGTGGCGGGCACGGCAGCGTTGGTGTGGGGCCGGCTGCCCGCCCTGCCCTATGACGAGCTGGCGAGCCTGCTGAAGAGCATGGCGGTCGACCTCTTGCCAGCAGGCTATGATGAGGCCAGCGGCGCCGGCCGGTTGGATGCTGGCGCCGCTGTTATGGCTGCGAGCCCGCGCTATCTTGCCTACGCGCCCATCGCCTTTGGCGGGCGCTAACCGGCCAGTTTGCCCAGACGCGCCATGATGGCCAGCGCTGGATCGACCGGCACCGGCGCGCGCTGTACGTCAGCCGGGATCGAGATGAACGGCGTGGGCCGCACGTTACGCCCCTCGAACTGGGGCAGCCAGGCGCGCTCGGCATCGAGCAGGGCGGCCGCCATCTCGCGAATCTCGGCCAGGGTGAGCACCGCCGCCGTGAGGGGGTCCAGCGCGCAAGCCTGCACCAGCGCCTCGGTGTCGCCGCTGAGCGCGGCCTGCGTGGCCAGCCGCTGCACGTTGATGTTGGTCAGGTTGAGAGCGGCACACTGCGGCGGCAGATCGCCGACGATGGTGCGATGCAGACCGGTGCCATCGGCCACCATGGGGCCCTCGGCGCAGCAGTCGGCCGGCAGGTTGGTGATCATGCCACCATTGATGACGTTGCCATTGAAGTGAAAGGGCCTGCCGGTGACCAGCGCCTCGATGATGTAGCTGCCATACTCGATGCTCCGCCCTGGCAGCGTCACCGGCTCATCGGCCAGCATGTCGCGCCCCTCGTAGCGGGCGGCCACGCGCTGGCCCCACTTGAGCGCCGCGCCGCTCTCGCCGCCGAACTCGGGTTCATCACAGTAGGCGTCCAACGCGCGCTGGTTCTTGCGAAAATAGGGCAGGTATTCGGACAGATGGCCGCTCGACTCGGTCATGAAATAGCCGAAATGGCGCATCACCTCGCCGCGCACCTTGTCGTTCGCATAGTACTCGGGCTGCTCAAAGCGCTGACGTAGCAGCGGATAGAGGTCCTCGCCGCGGTGCTCAAGATTGAGGAACCAGGCCATATGGTTGATGCCCGCGCAGACAAAGTCGATCTCGGCCTTGGGCACACCCACATAACCAGCGATCAGGTCCATGGTGGTCTGCACGCCGTGGCACAGCCCCACAAAGGGCACGCCGGTGCTGCCCAGCGCCCAGCACACGGGGGCCATCGGGTTCACATAGTTGAGCAGCGTGGCCCCGGGGCACAGCGTGGTCATCTCCTCGGCGAGCCTGACGGCCACCGGAATGACGCGCTGGGCGCGAAACACCCCGCCCGGGCCCAGCGAGTCGCCGATGCACTGGTCGACTCCATAGCGCATGGGTATGTCATAATCGGCCTCATAGGCCGCCAACCCGCCGATCTGGAAGGTCGCGATGACGAAATCGGCGCCGCGCAGGGCGTCTTGCTGGCTGGTGGTGACGTGAACCTGGGCAGGCAGGCCGTTGGCGGCAAACAAGCGCCGCGCAAAGGCCTCGACCTGTGGCGTGTGACGGCGGCTGGGGGCCATCAGCGCGAACTCGGTTTGCTCCAGGCCCGGCGTCTGCACGATATCGAGCAGCAGCGTCTTGCAAAAGACGATGCTGCCGGCACCGATGATGGCGACTTTCATGATGGTTCATCCTCCCAGAGATTCATCGTCTGGCAACGGCCTGGCCGTCGCGACGGTCGGGGCCTCAACGCCCGCAGCGGCCGCGTCTGAGAGCGCGCTGTCAGGCGTGTCGGCCTCCTCTGCCTGGCTCAGCTCAAAGGCCAGCCGGCGCACGCTGCCCAGCGCCGCAGCAGCCTCGGCCAGGTTGGCCGAGAGGGCGCTGCGGCTGTTCTCGATCAGCACCATGGCACGCGACAGCCGGCCCTGGACCTCATCCTGAGCGGCGGCCAGACTGTCGAGGCAGCTATCCAGAGCAGCGTTGAGTCGCTGCAGGTCCACATCGCGGGCGGCGGCCAACACCGCCTGAAACACCAGCAACAGATAGGGCAGCAGCAGGCTCTGGCCGATGATCACCACCCGCTCGCGGATCAGCTCGGCCTGCGCCTCACGACAGTGGGCATACACGCCATCGGGCACCACCGCGATGCCCAGGCCGGCCGTGGTCTGCGGGTCGACGTATTTGGCCACCTCGCGGGCACGCTGTACCACCGCGGTCACCAGGCGATCCTTGGCGCGGCGCGCCTCGATGGGCGTCTGCGCTGCGTCGAGCCGCTCCAGCAGCTCGGCGCCCGTCCATTTACAGTCGATGGGCAGCACGGCGCCATCGGGCAGTCGCAGGCCAAACTCGACCACCTTGTTGCCGCTGCGCCAGTTGCGCACCTGCCATTCGGCCGGCAGCTGGGCCAGCAAGTGCTCGACGGCATTCTCGCCCGCCGCACCGCGCGACTGCGAGCCAACCAACACCCGCTCCAGGCGGCCCACCGCGTCGGCAGCTTGTTGCTCGACGTGGGCCCGCGCCTCGAGTTGGCCCTGCATGCCCGCCACCGAGCTGCGCAGCGCTGTCAACGACTCGCCCAGGGGCGCCAGCCCACGCAGCTGCTGGGCCATCTCGGCCGACTGCACCTGCCCCTGTTGCACCGCCCCGGCCACGTGCCGCAACAGCTCGGCCGACGATTCGGCAGCGCGCACCCGCCGCATCAGGTAGTAGGTGACGCCCACCAGGCACAGCGCCTGCACAACGATCATGATCAGCAGCAGTGTCTCGACCAAGCATGCTCCTTTCGGACTCTGCACAGAGTATACGCGCTCGCACGATTGCCGCACAGCGCCGCTTGGTGCGCCAGCGCCGCCAGCTTAGAATGGCCTCTCGAAACCAACGAGGATAGGAGCGGCCATGAACAAGGCGCTGCTGTGGGATATGGATGGCGTGCTGGCAGATTCGGGAGATGCCCACTTTATGGCGTGGCAAGAGATGTTCCACGAGCTGGAGCGCGAGATCAGCCGGCAAGAGTTCGATGAGACCTTTGGCATGGCCAACACCGCCATCCTCGAGCGCTGGCTGGGCGCTGGCATACAGCCCGAGCGCAGCGCCGAGTTGGCCCGTCGCAAAGAGACGCTCTTTCGCCAGCATCTCGACCGCGTGCGCATACTGCCCGGCGTGCTAGACTGGCTCGACTATGCCCGTGCGCAGGGCCACTACCAGGTGGTGGCCTCGAGCGGCGAGATGGCCAACATCGTGGCCGTGGTGCACGCGCTGGGCTTGGGCAACTACTTTCACGGCATCGTGTCGGGGGCCTTTTTGCCGCAGAGCAAGCCCCATCCGGCTGTTTTTCTGCAGGCCGCAGCCGTCGTGGCCGCCGAGCCGCAGCATTGCCTGGTGCTCGAGGACGGCATTGTCGGCGTCGAGGCAGCGCGCCGCGCGGGCATGCGCTGTATCGCCCTCACCACCACCCACGCCGCTGAGCGGTTGGCGGGGGCCGATGGCATCGCGGCCAGCCTGGCCGACCTACCGCCGGCCACCATGGACGCGTACCTCTAGCGCCTCTGACAGCAAACGGGGAGCCCCAGGGCTCCCCGTTGTGACCTCAGCGCCGCATCAGGCGCGAGCCTGGCGGGCCCATTCGAGACACTGCGCCGTCAGATCGGTCAACGCCTGCCAGTTGCCCGCTTTGATCCAATCGCTGCGCACCAGCTTGGAGCCCATGCCCACGCACACCACGCCCGCATCAAACCAGCCCTTGAGGTTCTCAAAGGTCGCATCCACGCCGCCGGTGGGCATGATCTTGCTCCACGGACAGGGCGCCAGGATAGCCTTGACAAAACTCGGCCCGCCCAGCTCGCTGCCGGGGAATACCTTGCAGATCTCGACGCCCAGCTCCTCGGCGTACGACACCTCTGATGCGGTGGCACACCCGGGGAAATAGGCGATCTTGCGACGGTTGCACAACCTGGCCACCTCGGGGTTGGTGACCGACCCCACGATAAAGTTGGCCCCCAGGTTGATGTACAGCCCGGCGGTGCCCACGTCGAGCACCGAGCCCACCCCCAGAACCAGCTCGGGATCGGCCTCTTCAAAGTGCACCACCAGCTCGCGAAAGACCTCAAAAGCACGGTCGCCGCGGTTGGTGAACTCGATCACCTTGGCGCCACCGGCGGCGATGGCTGCGGCCGTTTTGATGGCGCGCTCCACGTTGCCGTCATAGAACAGAGGCACCACCCCCAGTTGCTCCATCTGCGTCCACACCTGCAGCCGCGAGAATCTGGCCATAATACGTCGCTCCTCTCGTTATCTCAGCGTGACACGCGCCCCGAGGCATCGCCAGCCATCAGCTTCTCGACCTCAGCGGCGGTCACGAGGTTAAAGTCGCCGAAGATAGTATGTTTGAGGCACGAGGCCGCCACGGCAAAGTTCAGCGCCGACTGGCGATCGGCGCCATAGTGTAGCAGCCCATAGATCAGCCCGCCCATAAAGGCGTCGCCGCCGCCCACGCGGTCGACGATGTGGGTAATGTCAAAGGTGGGCGCGGTATAGACGGCGCCCTCATCCCACAGAATACCCGACCAGGTGTTGTGGCTGGCGCTGAGCGAGCCACGCAGGGTGATGGCGATGGTCTTGAGTCGCGGGAAGCGAGCATTGAGCTGCTCGCACACTGCGCGGTACTTGAACGCGTCGATGGCGCCAGAGGTCACGTCGGTTTCTGGCGCATGAATGCCAAACACTCGAGCAGCATCCTCTTCGTTGCCGATGGCGACATCGCACAGCGAGACCAGCTCGGGCATCACCTCGCCGGCCTGTTTGCCCCACTTCCACAGCTTGGCACGATAGTTGAGATCACACGACACTGTCAGCCCGTGCCGCCGCGCTGCCTGCACTGCCTCGAGGCAGACAGCGGCCGCTCCGGCCGACACCGCCGGCGTAATGCCCGTCCAGTGAAACCAGGTGGCATCGGCAAAGACGGCATCCCAGTCGATCATGCCCGGCTCGATGGTGGCCAGCGAGCTGTTGGCGCGGTCGTACACCACCTGCGAGCCACGCGCCACGGCGCCCATCTCGAGAAAGTAGATGCCGAGCCGTTCGCCACCGTAGGCGATCTTGTCGACGCCCACGCCCGCCTCGCGCACAAAGCGCAGACAGGCCTGACCCAGCTCGTTGGCGGGTAGGCGTGTCACAAAGTCCACCGGCACGCCATAGTTGGCCAGCGAGACGGCCACGTTGGCCTCGCCGCCGCCATAGACCACGTCGAACGAGCGTGCCTGCACAAAGCGCTGCATGCCCGGCGGCGAGAGCCGCATCATGATCTCTCCAAACGTCACCACCCGATTCACGAGTACCTCCTCTGGCTCACCCGTTATCTGCGCTCATTCTAGGCGCGGGGCACCCCTGGCGCAACAAAACGGGGCGAGCTCAGGCCTCGCCCCGTCAGGTCAGCAGCACCTCACCAGATCATGTTGAGCAGCTTGGTCGCCACCACCACGACGGCGAGCACCACCACCCAGGCAAAGTAACGCTTGAGCTGTGCCGCCCGAGTCCGGTCGGCGATGGCCACGCCCAACTGCACCCCCACGGTGCCGCCCACCAGCAGCGGTATGGCGAGGTCGAGACGCGTGTTGCCGCCCAAAGTATGCCCCACCACGGCGATAACCGACGAGAACCAAACCATCACCAGGCTGGTGGCTGCGGCGGCATGGGTGCGCATACCAGCCAGATAGACCAGCGCCGGCAACAGCACCACGCCACCGCCCACGCCCAACAGGCCCGTCAAAAAGCCGAGGATGAGCCCAAAGTACGACAGCGCGGGAATAGAGAGTGCGTTGCCCGGTAGCGAATCGTAGCAGGCAAAGGGGGGGATGCGGATGCGCGCAAAGGGGCTGCGCTCGCCCTCGGGCGGCGCCGTGCGGCTGGTGTCATAGAGCATGTAGGCTGCAATGCCGATCAACATGATCACATAGATGATCAGCGTGTAGAGGTCGGCGGCAGCCACAGGGTTGCCGCGCACCTTCACCTCTGCAGCGCCCTTGAGGCCGTTCAGCGTCGCTGTGCCCAGCCACACACCCACCGTGCTGCCGCCAAACAGGGTCACAGCGAGCTTGAGGTCGATCAGGCCGCTCTTGCGCCGCAGATAGATGCCGCTGCTGGTGGTGCCCAGCACCTGCAAGAGCCCGGTGCCCACAGCCAAGGGCATGGGCACGCCCAGCAGCACATTGAGCAGCGGCGTCACCAGAAAGCCGCCCCCCACGCCGAACATGCCCGTCAGCGCCCCGATGCCCAGCCCGATGGCTAGCGCACCCAGGTAGGTGGCCGGTGAGAACCAGCTCACGCGCCCCCCTGATGAACGTCACGCTGCGCGGCCTTGAGTGCAGCGCGGCGGGCGTTCAGTCGCTCAAAGAACCAGGCCGTGCCCACGCCCCACAGCACCGGCACCGTCAGCGCCACCAGCACGCGGAACCAGCCTGTGCTCATCAAATCGCTCATCGCACCTCCAGAGACCGCCCTACCGCTACTCAGCCGGGGCAGCAGCCACCTGTGCCTCGCCGGCCGGCATGCGGATTGCCAGGGTAAAGGGAATCGACAGCAGAATCAGCAGCGCCGTGCCCGCAAACACGCCCTGATAGCCGATCAAGGGCAGCAACAGGCCCGCCACAATGGGCATGCCCACCGAGGTGACATGGTTGATGCTGATGCCCGCCGAGAGGGTTGGGTCCAACTCCTGGCGAGGGGCGACGCGGTTGACGTAGGTGTTGAGGCCCATGCCCAGCAGCACCAACATGCGCATCACCACAAAGATGCTCATCAGCAGCAGCGGCTGATCGAACACGGCAAAGGCGCCACAACACACCACCAGGGCCGCATAGCTGCCCGAGAGCGTCTTGCGCTCTCCCAGCCGATCGACCAGCGCGCCCATCACCGGGCTGGCAGCCAGGTTGACCACTGAGCTCAGCACCAGCAGCGTACTGATCTGCCACACCGGCAGCTTGAACTGGTCTACCAGATAGAGGGTGCCAAAGGTGTGCAGCACCTGCTTGCGCGAGCCCTCAAAGAAGGTCAGTACATAATAGAGCCAGTAGCGTGCTTTGAGCACCACACGCGGAGAGCGTTCGGCCGTGGCGCCCAGGGTGCGCGGCAGCTTGAGCAAGAGTACGGCGCCCACCACGATAAAGGCGCCGCCAATGATAAAGTAGAGCCGCAACGAGGTGCTGCTGTTGAGGGCAGACACCAAACCGATGGCGCCCATGCCCACGATCGACGCCAGCGCCGCCACCGACTGCAGCATCCCCAAAGCTCGCCCTGAATAGCGCTTGGGCACCGCCGCAAACCCGAGCACGTTTTGCAGCGGCATCCACACGTGCGCACCGGTGCTGGCCACCACAGCCATGGCCACCAGCCCCCAGAAAGAGTTGGTGGCCGCCTCGAGCATAAAGCCCACGCCCATGATCAGGATGGCCACAGCCGCTCGTGTGGTGGCTGGCAGATACATCAGCATGGCAGCGATGACGATGAGCAGAATGCCGGGGATCTCGCGCAGGCCCTCGAGCCAAAGCACCTGGCTCCCGCTAAGGCCGATCACATCGACGAAAAAGTTGGCCCGCGCGCTGTTGATGATGCCCTCACCAAAGGCGACCGCAAAGCCCGAGGCCGCCAACAAGATCAGCTGCGCGCTCCAAAACTCGCTATTGCCAAACGCTCCCTTGAGGCGGGCAGCCACGGCAGTGCGGCTCATTCGGCCGTCACCGCGGCAGGCTGGGGCACCATTTTGGGCAGCCGAATAGCCAGGGCAAAGGGCACCGACAGCATGATCAGCGCGGCCGCGCCATAGCAGAGCGCCTCATAGCCCAGCCGCTCGAGCAGCAAACCGGCCACCAGCGACATACCCACGCTGGTGATGTGGTTGATGCTGACGCCAGCCGACAGCGTGGGCGTCAGCTCGCGGGCCGGCGCGATACGGTTGACATAAGTCTGCAGGCCCATACTCATCAGCACCAGCATGTTGATACACACCAGCAGCGCCGCCAGAGCGATGGTGTTGTGAAAGGTCGCATAGCCCACAAAACAGAACGCCAGCAGCACATAGCTCACGCTCAACGTCAGACGCTCGCCCAGCCGATCGAGCAGCTTGCCCAGATAGGGCGATGCCACCAGGTTAACGATGGCGCTGGCCAACAACACCAGGCTGATCTTGGTGACACCCAGGCCGTAATCACGCACCAGCACCAGAGTGCCAAAAGTGCCAAATACCTGCATGCGTGAGCCCTCGAAAAAGGTCAGCACGTAATAGAGCCAATAGCGCGGGTGAACCAACATGCGCGGCATCTCGCGCTCGTCGACGCCCACAGAACGCGGCAGGCGCAACAGCCAGATGGCGGCGATGAGGATAAGCAGGGCCCCTGAGGCGAAATAGTTGCGCAGGTTCATGTCTGGCAGCAGGGCCGAGATGGCAGCGATGACCGCCATGCCCGCAATCGAGGCCAGAGATCGCACCGAGGAAATGGCCCCCATCACCTCTCCCGAGCGATCTTTGGTGGTCAACGACATGGCGATGGCGCTCTGATAGGGCTGCCAGGTGTGAAAGCCCAAGCTCGCCACGATGGCGACGGCCACCAGCGCCACAAACGAGTTGATCACCACATAAAGGCCATAACCGATGGCCATCAGCAACACCGAGATAAATGCGCGGCGGCGCAACGGCCAGTGCATGATCAGCGCGGCCACAAAGATCAGCGTCAGGCCGGGCACCTCGCGCAAGCCGGCGAGCCAGAGCACCTGTTGGCCTGTCATCCCCAGCGTCACCACAAAAAAGTTGGTGCTGGCGCCATTCAACAGGCCCGAGCCAAAGTTGAGCAAGAACGTCGCAACGGCCAGCGTAATGAGGTGCTCCGTCCAAATGCCCCCACGCAGCCGGCGAATCACCGTCGCCATGTGCCCACCCTCCGCCGTTAGCTGTCGGCCATTCTAACACAGCGCCTAGCGCGCGCCAATCGGCATCAGTTGACGTCGACAGGCGCCGGGCTATGATGCTCTCACTATCGGGAGGTCAAAGCGATGACACTGTTGGCGCGTCATGTGGCCGAGTTGCTGCAAACACAGGGCACCTGGGTCGACTGGGAGCGATCGGTCGACGCCTTCAAGGCGGGCTCGCCCGACACGCCGGTGACGGGCATTGCCGTGGGCTGGCAGTCGCTCCAAGCGGCCGTTGAAGAGGCCCACGCCCTGGGCTGCAACCTGTTCATCACCCACGAGCCCACCTTTTACGACCACTGGGATCGCGACCCGCAGGCCCTCGCCACCCCACCTGCCCGCGCCAAGCGCGCCTGGCTCGAGCGCACCGGTATGGTGGTCTATCGCTGCCATGACGTGTGGGATCGCTTCCCCAAAATCGGCATCCCCGACGCCTGGGCAGACTACTTGGGCATCGGTCCCGTTGTGGCCGCCGACGACTTTCATCGCGTGCTGGCCATCCCCCGCGTCACGGCCTGGGAGCTGGTGACCATGGTGCTCGAACGTGTGCGCCGGCTGGGGCAACAGGCGGTGCTCTTCTCGGGCGCCAAAGATCAGATGGTGTCGCGGGTGGGCATCGGCACGGGCGCCATTACCAGTGCGCAGGCCATGCTGACGATGGGCGCCGACGCCATCCTGGCCACCGACGACGGCATCTCACAGTGGCGTGAGGGGTCCTATCTGGCCGATATGGGCGTGCCGCTGCTGACCGTCAACCATGCGGTGGCCGAGATACCGGGTGTGCGCAAGATGGCAGCCTATCTGCAGCAGCAGTTCCCAGGTACACCGGTGCACAATGTGGGGCGCACCTGCACGTTTGAGATTCTGGCGCACCAGCACTCGAACGAGCAAGGACTGCGCATGCTGCGCCCAACCCTCGATGCCCTGCCCCCGGTCGAACTGCCAGCCGGCTACGCACTGCGCTCGATGCGCGAGGATGAGCTATGGGCCTACCTCGAGGTGATGAACCATTCGTGCTTTAACGGGGGCGCCGACGAGGCCTGGTTCCGAGACGCGTTCGATGACCCCATCTTTGAGCCATCGTTCATCCAGATCATCTGGCGGGGCGATCGACCAGTAGCGGCCGTGGGCGCCTGGCAGGGTCGCGACCACACCATGGGTATGTTGCACTGGCTGGGCGTGCGTCGCGACGAGCGCGGCGCCGGTTTAGGCAAGGCCATCACGCTGGCCGGGTTGCACCGTCTCAAAGCGCGCGGCTTTGGCCAGGCGATGCTGCATACCCAGAGTTGGCGCAAACAGGCCGTAGCCGCTTACCTGCGCATGGGCTTTGAGCCACACCCCGATGAGCTCGCCTCTGAACAGGTGTGGCAGCGTGTGCTGGCCGAGCTCGAGGCCTGGCGGGCCACCAACGGTCGACGTTAGCGCCCGGCGTCCTCAGCGGCGGGCTCAGGCCGCCCAGGTGTGACGCGTTGCAGCCAGTTCAGCAGACCACGGGGCTCGGCCGCTGTCTGATAGGTCTGCAGCGACGGCACGGGCAAGCCATCCTCGCCATAGTCGACGCGCACATAGGTAAGCCGACGCTGCGATGTATAGGTCTCGGGAAAGCGCACCAGCCGGCGCCAGGCCTGATAGTCTTCGCCGGCAAAGTCGCGCAGCCACGTCCAGCTGCCACAGTTGAGGTATGCGCAGTCCTCGCCCAGGTCATGATGGCAGGCCTCGTGGGTGTGCCCCATGATGACCACGCGCACGTCCTCTTGATGCAGCTTGGCCCGCGCCACGTCCATCAGCCGCGAGCGCTGTGCGGCCTCTTCGGCGCAGGCGCGCGGCAGCGCCGTATAGTCTTCGGGATCAGCCGCCGCCTGGGCCAGCCCGCGCGGCACGCCGTAGAGCGCCAACGCATCTGACACACGGGCATAAAAGCCGCCTCGCCGATCGGTTTGCCGCTCCAGGGTGCCCATCTCTAGCGGATTGGCCAGGTTCGCCTGAATGTCGTCCAGCGCCTCAACCTGGTTGGTGACGGCCCAGGTGATAGGCAGGCTGCCCAACACGAGCGAGGGCGCCTCGCGTACCAACGCCCCCAACGCATTGATGGCCAGCCGAAAGTCCAGCGCAAAGAGATACCAGATCAGCGCCGTGAGCGGCTTGACGCCATCGAGCCAGTAATGCTGGCGCTCGAGCCGGTTGAAAAAGCGACACACAAAGCGCGATCCGGCGGGGAGGTAGAGCTCTTCGGGGTTGTCGGGATCGTGGGGCTCCACAAAGTCTGGAAAGCAGTTGACGCGCTCGAGGTACTGGTTGCCGTGCTCGATGTATACGCCATCGCGCAGCAGCCGTCGCTCGAGAAAGCGCACACAGGCCGCCCGCCGCCCCGCGGTGGCATCGAGCGCCTGACGAATAGCGTCTTGGGCGCCGGCCCAGTGCAGATTGACGTCGTGGTTGCCCTTGATAAAGGTCACCCGGCGCACTGGCTGCCCATCGCTGATAAAGCGGCTCAAAGCGCTGAACCACGTCGGGTGCCCGGCGATGACCAGGGCCATCTTGAGGCGCGAGGCCTCGGACGAACTGGCCAGATAGACACTGGTCGGGTGCGTGGCATCGGGCATGTACTCGTCGGGTGGCAAAGCAGGCACCTGCAGCAGATCGAACGCATCGCCCGCAAATACCAGCTCCATGCCCTGGCCGGTGGCATCGCTCTCTTCAGCGAGACGCCCCAACAGCGCCGCAAAGTGGTCATCCTGGTCAAAGTCCTCGAGCCGATTGCGCCCATCATATGAGCCGGCGCCGAGGTGTAGATCGCTCATGACGATCTTGGTGTCTGGCATGGGCCCCTCCCATCGCGTTGCAGCGCGATTATAGAGCGGCAACCAGACGTCGGCAAGCGCTGCCATGAGCATACCCCGCCAGCGTGGTATACTGCAACTATCATAGCGATAAGGAAGCGCGCCAATGCCAAACCTGCTGCAACGGGCCCGTCGCGTGCACGCCATCGAACATGCCACTTTGCACCTGCTGCCTCGTCAGGCCGTGCGAGGGCGGCTGTTGGGCCGCAGCGACCCACGCGGCTTTACCCTGTATGGCGATGCAGACACCGCCGCCATCGATACGGCCGCTCGACAGGCCCTGGGTCGGCTGCAGAACGGCCAGGCGAACCTGGCGGTGCACCCTAACTGCGGCACCAACCTGGCCGTGGGCGGCCTGCTGGCCCTGCTGGCGGGTTGGCTGGCACTGTCACGACGCCACCCCGCTCGGCGTGGCGCTCTGGCCGCCCTACTGATGACCCTGGCGCTGGGGGCAGCGCAACCTCTGGGCGAGCTGGCGCAGGCGCGGCTCACCACCGACGCCGATGTACAGGGCCTCGATCTGGCGCCTGCCCAACGTAAGGTGCTGCATGGGCGAGTGCGGCATCGCGTCGCCATCTATGAGGGCTAAGCCATGCTCTATCTGATCCACGGCCAAGACGAATATGGCCGCGCTCAAGAGGTGGCGCGCCTGCGTGAGCAGACCATGCAGGCCGGGCTGGGCGAGCTAAACGTCACACGTCTTGACGGCCGCAAGGTCGTGATGCGAGAGCTGCTCAACGAATGCAGCACGCTGCCCTTTCTCACCGACCGACGGTTGCTGGTGGTCGAGGGGCTGCTCAAGCGGCTTACGCGCACTGGCGACGAGCTAACTCAGCTGCTCGACTACCTGCCTGGCCTGCCGCCCACCACCGATCTGGCCCTGGTTGAAGAGGAGCGCCTGCCAGCGAGACATCCGCTGCTGGCATTGTCGAAGACGTTGCCCGCCGCCAAGATCATCCTCTGTGAGCCGATCGATCTGCGCTCGCCAGACGGCCGCACCCGCCTGCAACGCTGGCTGGCCGAGCACGGCGAGGCTCTGGGCGTGCGACTGGCGCCGGCGGCCGTAACGCTGCTGATCGAGCAGGTGGGCGCCGACCGCCGCGCCCTCGATCAAGAGCTGCAAAAGCTGGCTGCGCGCGCCGGCTATGCCGGCGAGGTCAGCACCGAGATGGTGCATGAGCTGACCCCGGCATCCATCGAGGCCAACATCTTTGCCCTGGTCGATGCACTGGGGCAGCGCCGCCCGCGCCAGGCGCTGGACGAACTCGAGCGCTTGCTCGGCGACGGCGCGAACGAATTGTACATCCTCACCATGATCGCCCGCCAGGTGCGCCTGCTGATCGGCGCCCAAGAGCTGAGCCGAGACGGGCTGCCACATGGCGCCATCGGTGAACGCCTGAGGGTGCGCCATCGCTTTGCACTCGACAAGCTGCTGGCCCAGGCGCCACGGTTTGCGCCAGACGAGCTGGATGACATCATGGAGCGCATCGCCCAAACCGATGAAGAGATCAAGACCGGCAAGATGGACCCGCCCCTGGCGCTAGAGCTGCTGACGCTGCGCATCTGCCAGCGGTCGGCCAGCATCCGTCAGTAGCCCAGCAGACGCGCCCGCACCTGTTGCGCCAGCGCCAGCTCTTGCTCGTCGCCCGAGCCCAGGTCGAGATAGAGTTGCAGCGGATTGACGCTGATCACACCACTCTCGTCGGCCTGCGCGCCCCAGAGCAGACTCTCGTCATAGGGTTGAAAAAGGAACAGGTAGGCACTGCCCACGCGCCGGTTGAGGTGCAGCAGCTCTTCAGCAGCCGACGTTGGCCCCGCCCAAAAAAGGGCCAGATAGCGCTCGCGCACGTTCTCCCCCATCAGATGGCGATAGGCCGACCAGAGGGTCAGGGCGTAGGGCGCTGTGGCCTGCTCGCGTAGACGCACCTCGATCTGGGCCATGTCCAGTGTCGAGCGGTAGATGACAAAGGGGCTGCGCCGCAGATCGTACGCCTCGGCCCAGGCGTCGAGCAACAGGGTGGGGTCATGGGCACTGAGGCCCTGGCGAGACTTGGCCACCAGCCGCTGTGCGGCGAGCGCCGTGGTGGTCATGCTGGCCAGGCCCAGGCTGGTCTCGGCGGCAGCGGCCAGCTCGCGCATGGTCCAGTCACGGCCCCGCTCGAGCAGCAGCCGCCGTGCCACGCGCTCGGCTTTGCCACGAAACGGCGCGCTCACGTCGCGCCTGCGCCCAGAGGCGGCGTCTCGGCCCGACACGCAGTAGTAGAGGCCGGGCGCGTCGAGCAAGGCGTTGCCGGCCAGGTCTATTGCGCCCACGTTGGCGGCCGAGCAGAGCGCCAGTGCATCGTCGGCCAGTTGAGGCGCTACCATGACCTGCAGTGCAGTGCGCCCGTCGTCGGCCGGCAGAGGCTGAAGCTGCCCCAGCACACGACGCACATCGTCGGGGTGCCCCTCGCCCAGCACCACGATATAGAGATCGACCTCGCGTTGCCCCTGGCCCAGCGCCACACGCAGCACCAGCTGATAGGGGGGCATCACATCATCGCGCAGCTGCCGCATGCCCTTGAAAGCCAGCCGGGGATGCTGTTCGGCAAAACGCTTGAGAAACTGAGACATCACCGCTGCCTGGCGCACCCTTGTGACCTCCTCGCAGGCGTGTGCAGCGATTCTAGCCCCGGCCGAGCCGCCCTGCAAGAGCCCTCTGCGACTGCGCGGGTTTACCAACGCCGTCGCGCTGTGATATACTCTGGTCACACAGACGAACGCAGGAGGCGACACTGGAAGCTCTGGAACTCGCTCGCTATATTGTCGACACGTTGGCCAGCAAGATGGGCACAGACATCTTGCTTTTGGACATGCAAGAAGTCACCCTCATCACCGACTGTTTTATCATCGCCACCGGCACCAGCGAGCGACAGATCGGCGCACTGAGCGACGAGGTGGTCGAACAGACCAAGCGCGAGTGCGGCATCGCACCGGCCAGCATCGAGGGCACCCCTGCGGGTGGCTGGGTGTTGCTAGACTATGGGAGCGTGGTGGTGCACCTCTTCTCTGAAGAGCAGCGCGCCCACTATCAGCTCGAAGAGCTATGGAACAAGGCGCGCACAGTGTTGCGCATCGCCTGAGACGACAAGGGGGCCGCTCACCATGAGCGGCCCCCTTGGTCTATGCACCTACTCCATGATCCAGGGGTCGGCGCTGCGATCCCACGTCAGCAGCTCGCCGGGCTTAAAGTAGAGGTCGATCTCATAGGCCGCCGTCTCGGGGCCGTCAGAGCCATGCACCAGGTTGCGCCCCACCTCAACGCCAAAGTCAGCCCGGATGGTGCCCGGCGCAGCCTCGGCAGGACGGGTAGAGCCCATAGTGTTGCGCGCCACAGCGATGGCCTGTTTGCCCTCGAGCACCATCACCACCACCGGCGCCGAGGTGATGTAACGGATCAGCCCATCGAAAAAGGGCTTGCCCTCGTGCACGGCATAGTGTCGGCGCGCCAACGGCTCGTCGATCTGCAGCATCTTGAGGCCCACGATCTTGAGACCGCGGCGCTCGAACCGCGCGACGATCTCGCCGATCAGGCCTCGCTGCACGGCATCTGGCTTGACGATGATCAGTGTCCGCTCCATGGATCAGCTCCTTGTGATGATGCTCACACCGCCTGTTGCGGTGCATCGGCTGGCTCTGTGGGCTCGTCGGCTTGCAGGTAAGGCAGGTCGAGGGGGGGAGCGTCGTCCTCTTCAAAGGGCAGGCGAACCACCCTTGGCGGCAACGGCGAGCGTCCGCCGAAGAGCTCCTGGGCCACCAGGTTCTCTGGATCGAGCGCCTGTGCCCGCTGTAACAGGGCGCGCGCCTCTTCGTCGCGGTCACCGTCGAGCCAGATCTGCCCCAGAATCAAGTTCGCCTTGAGGCAATTGGGCAGTTGCCCCAGCAGGCCCTGGCATACCCTGGCCGCCTCGTCAGGCAGCCCCTGTTGCCAGAGCGCTTCGGCCAGCATGACCTGCAGATCATAGCGGTCAGGCAGCTCGACGAGCAGCGTCCTGAGCTCGGTAACTGCGTGATCATACAGGCCGCCTCGCATGTAGGTGCGCGCCAAAGCAGCGCGCGTGGGTTTTAGGCGGCCGGGAGCGTCGCCGCGCTGACGATAGAGCCGCTGCAGATCGGCGCGAACCTCACGGGCATACTCCTCACGCGCTGGCGCCAGCTCCCAGGCGCGCTCTAGCTGCCAGAGGGCCTCAGCGAGCTGCCCCCGCTGATTGTAGATGGCGCCCAGGCTGGCATAAGCCGGCGCGTTCTCAGGATCGGCCGAGAGCAGACGCTGGAACAAGTCCTCGGCCACACTGTGCAGCCCTGCCTGCAGATAGATGCTACCCAGCACGCCATAGGTGCGCAGATGCTTGGGGTAGGTCTTGAGGATGCGCTGGCATCTGCTCAGCGCCTGCCGCAGGCGCTGGCTTGCGGCCAGGCGGCTGGCCGCAGCATAGTGGCCGCTCAGCGTCAGCTCTGTCACCAGGTGGTTGGCTCCTCTCAGCCCAACGCCGCTAGCGCCGCAATGGCTGCCTTGAGCCGCCTGACGGTGCGCGCCTGCCCCAGAATGGCCAGGCTGCCGAACAGCGGCGGCGCCACGGCCTTGCCCGTCGCGGCCACGCGCACAGCCCCAAAGAACTCGCGCGCTTTGAGCCCCGACGCCTCGGCTTGCGCGCGCAGAGCCGCCTCGATGGCCGTCTCACTGTACTCGGGCAACGCCTCCAGCGCCGCAGCCGCTGCCTCGAGCGCCACAGCAGCCTGCTGAGGCGTCAATCGCTTCTGCAGCAGCTCGCCCGCGTCATACGAAAGATCGTCAACATAGGCAAAATCGATCCACTCGCTGGCTTCGCTCAGCACCTTGATCCGCTCTTGGATGTGCGGCACAAAGGCCAGCACCGAATCGATGTCAGCGTCGAGGCCGCTCTCTCTGAGGATGGGCAGCAGCCGCCCGGCCAGGTCGTTCTGGCCCAGACCACGGATGTAGGCCGCATTCATATAGTCGAGCTTGTCGTAGGAAAAGGCGCCCGGGCTCTTGCTCACCCGTGTGAGGTCGAACACGCGGATCAGTTCGTCGCGCCCAAAGAACTCGTGCTCGGCGTCGTACGACCAGCCCACCAGCGCCAAAAAGTTGACCATCGCCTCGGGTAGGTAGCCCTTTTGCCTGAACTCGTGGATGTAGGTGAGCAGCTCTTTGCCGTCGGCCGTCTTTTTCTTGCGCTTGCTCAACTTGCCCTTGCCCGAAGGGTCGAGGATGGTGGGTAGATGCACCTGCACGGGCATCTCCCAGCCAAAGGCGCGATAGAGCAGCACGTGCTTGGGCACCGAAGCCAGCCATTCGTCGCCGCGCAAGATGTGGGTGATGGCCATCAGGTGGTCGTCGACCACGTTTGCCAGGTGGTAGGTGGGAAAGCCGTCCGACTTGAGCAGCACCAGATCGTCGAGCTGCTCGTTCTGCACGGCGATGTGGCCGCGCAACAGGTCATCAAACTCGGTGACACCCTCCAGCGGCACCGCCAGGCGGATGACAGGGCGAATGCCCTGCGCCTCATAATCGGCTATCTGCTTGGCCGTCAGATAGCGGCAGTGGCGGTCATAGCCGGGGGTGCCGGTGGCGCCGCCATGGTCATCGTCCTCGCGTTGCCTGGCGCGCTGCGAGGCCAGGCGTTCGGCGCTGCAATAGCAGCGGTAGGCGCGGCCCTCGCGCAGCAGCTGTTCGGCATATTCGCGGTAGAGATGCACACGATCTGACTGATAGTAGGGCCCGTACTCGCCGCCGATCTCGGGGCCCTCGTCCCACCAGAGGCCCAGCCAGCGCAGGCCCATCAGCAGATCGGGCAGCGCCTCGGGATGGTAGCGTGTGCGGTCGGTGTCTTCGATGCGCAGCACAAAGCGACCGCCCTCATGGCGGGCAAAGAGATAGTTGTAGAGCGCCGTGCGCGCGCCGCCCAGATGCAGGTAGCCGGTTGGGCTGGGTGCAAAGCGCACCCGCACCGTCTGAGAAGTCATAGCGATCTCCCCTGTATGGATGAACGAGGCAGTAGCGGCTCGGGGCGCTCGCGGCGCAGCGCCACACTCTGGGCCAGGCCCAGCGCCGCCAGGGTGGTTATCAGTGAGCTGCCGCCATAGCTCACCAGCGGCAGCGGCAGGCCGCTCACGGGCAGCAGGTTGGCGTTCATACCGATGTTGATAAAGGCCTGCAGCAGCAGCATGGTGGCCACGCCTCCTGCAATCAGCCGCCCGCCAGCATCGCGCGCCTGCAGTGCCGTGCGCACCAGGCTGGCGATCAACAGCGCGTACACGCCGATCAGCGTAGTGGCCCCCACAAAGCCCAACTCTTCGGCCAACACCGAAAAGATAAAGTCGGTGTGGCGCACGCGCAAAAAGTAGAGCTGTGTCTGCGTGCCCTGCAAAAGCCCCTTGCCCCACAGGCCTCCTGAACCGATCGAGATCAGCGCCTGGTTGATATTGTAGCTGTCATCAGAGGCGTGGGCGCTGGGCATGAGAAACTGCAAGATGCGGCCCCGCATATAATCCTCGAGCTGGAACCAGATCACCGGCGCAATGGCCGCCAACACGATCAGGATCAGCAGCATATGCCGCCAACGCACGCCCGACAAAAAGATCATCCCTGCGGCAGTGGCCAGCAGAATCACCGCCAGGCCAAAGTCAGGCTGCACATAGATCATGACCACCGGTGGCGCCACCATCGCCAAAGCCTCAAACAATGGCAACGGGCCCTCGAGTCGTGCCTGGCTGCGCCCCAGCACGCGCGCCAGCACCAAAATCATCAGCACCTTGCACAGCTCGCTGGGCTGTACGTCGAACAGGGCGAATTCGAACCAGCTCTGAGCGCCAAAGCGAGATTGCCCCAGCAGCAGCGTGCTCGCCAGCAACAAGAGCACAAAGCCATAGATCCAGCGATAGAGCCTCAGCCAGATATCATAGTCCACCAGCGCCAGCAGGGCATAGATGACCAGCCCGCCGACGGCGAACACGGCCTGGCGCACCACGGTGTTATCCCACTCGAGCTGGCCAGCCGATGGCATCGAGGTCTCATAGGCCGAATAGATCATGACGCAGCCGGTGACCACCAGCAGCAGCGTCAACAGCAGTGAGAGCGCATCAAACGTGCGCCACATGGCTCTAGGCTCCATCATTGCCTGCCGACCGGCGGCCCAAACCCAACCGCTGCCACCACTTTGGCCGGCCCTTGAGCAGGGGTATAAACGCCACCTGCTCGCCCAGCAGCCGCCGTGCGATGTTCTGGTAGGCCTGCCCCGCCAGCGTCTCGGCAGCGTGAGCAATGGGCACACCTCGCACGTTCGCAGCGATAACGTCTTCGCTTTCGGGCACAATGCCGAGGAGATCCAGGCCCAACACGTCGAGCACCTGGTCTACCGTGAGCGAGTCTCCACGCCGCGAGAGCTCGGGCCGCATGCGGTTGATGATCAGCCGCGTCTGATCGCGCCCTTCGCTCTCGAGGATGCCCAACACCCGATCGACATCTTGCAGTGCGGCATACTCGGGCGTGGTCACCAGAATGAACTCGTCGGAGGGTGCGATGGCATTGCGAAAGCCCAGCTCGATGCCCGCCGGCGAATCGACCAGAATAAAGTCGCACTCGTTGCGCAATTGCTCGCAGATGCGCACCATATCAGCAGGGCTCACAGCGGTCTTGTCGCGGCTCTGGGCGGCGGGCAACAGGTAGAGCTCGGGCACCACGCGATCGCGGATCAGCGCCTGCCGCGCTCGGCAGCGACCCTCGACCAGATCGACGATGTCATAAATGATGCGGTTCTGCAGGCCCAGGATCATATCCAGGTTGCGCAGGCCGATATCCGAGTCGATCACCACCACGCGTTGCCCCATGCGCGAGAGGGCGACGCCCAGGTTCGCCACGGTCGTCGTCTTGCCCACGCCCCCTTTGCCCGAGGTAATGGTGATGATGCGTGCGCTCATCGCGGTGCACCCTGCCGGCGCGCCTGGTCCCACGGCTCGACCACAATGGCGCCATCGGCCACCCGTGCCACCTCGGGCTCATCTCCGGCGCGCCTGCCCCCCTCAGCTGGGCGAGCCACATGTTGCGCAATGCGCAACTGCTGTGGGGCCAGTTCGAGGGCGCACACCAACGCCTTCTCATCGCCGTAACAGCCGGCATGGGCCAGGCCGCGCAGGCGACCCCACACCACGATGTCGCCGCCGGCCAGAATCTCACCGCCAACGTTCACATCGCCAATGACCACCACATGCCCGGCATGGCGCACCGTCTGCCCCGAACGCACCACCCGCTTGACGAGCATGCCCCGCATGCCATCGCCCGTGCTGGGGCCAGTGGGCTCGCGCCCTTCGCGTGGCGGGGCGGCACGGGCCACTGCGCGCTGAGGCTCGGCATCGACCACCTTGATATCGAGCTGCGTCGCCGCCTGGCGCGTCACATCGTTGCTGGTGACGATGGTGCGCAGCGTCATATCATAGTCGGCCAGCAGATCGCGCACTGCAACGATCTCGTCGCGCGTCAGCGCCCGCGTGGTAGCCTGCAGGGCAACAGCACCGCCCCTGAAAAAGGCTCCTTGCGTGCGCAGTTGGTGGCCCAGGTCCTGGAGCACATCGGGCATGCTGCTGGCACCCAGCGTGATGGTCAGCCCCTCGCGTGTGCCCTTGATCTGAATTGCTTTGTCCATTGGCGTTGATCTCTACTGCTGCGTGTCGACAACGGCTTCGGGCGCGCTCTGGTCGGCTTGCTCTGCCTCGGTGACGGCCTCAGCGCCCCCCAGAGACACCGGTTCTGGCGTTGGGACGGCCGCCGGCTGGTCAAGCTGAAAGTAGTGCCTCAAGATGCGCGAGGCCACCGGCACCGCTGTCTGCGAGCCCTCACCGCCGCCCTCGAGAAAGACCACCAGCGCGATCTCGGGGTCTTCATACGGCGCAAAGGTCGTGAACCAGGCATGGGTGGGCAGGTAGCCATGCTCATCCACCAACAGATTACCCTCTTCATCAAAAGCGGCATACTCGGCCGAGCCAGTCTTGCCGGCCACGGCTACTTCGGGGATGCGCATCATATAGGCGGTGCCGCGCGTCACCGCCTCGCGCATGCCCTGCCTCACCAGCTGAATATGAGCGTCATCCACCGGAATATCTCGGATCGGCTCGGGCTGCAATGTGTGCAACACCTGCCCTTCGGGGTCGATCACCTGATAAACCAGCTGTGGGCGGTAGAGCGTGCCCCCATTAGCAATGGCCGCCGTGGCGTTGAGCACCTGCAATGGCGTGGCCAGGATAAAGCCCTGCCCGATGGACGCATTGTAGGTATCGCCGGTGAACCAGCTCTCGCCATAGTTCTGGCGCTTCCACTTGTCGCTGGGGAGCAGGCCCGAGAGCTCGCCCGAGAGTTCGATGCCCGTGGCGGCGCCAAAGCCATAGGCCCCAGCATACTCAGCCAGCCGCTCGATGCCCAGCCCCTGGAACTGGCCAAAGCCGCCCGTGGCGAGATAGAAAAAGATGTCACAAGACTGCGTAATGGCCTCTTGTACCGTGAGATTGCCGTGGCCCGCGGTGCGCCAGCAATAGAACGGCGTGGCTTGCGCAGGGTCATTAGGAAAGAGCTTGTTGGGCAGCCAGAGCATGCCCCCGCAGCGAAAGGTCGTGCGCCGATCGATCACGCCCTCTTGCAGCGCAGCCGTGGCCGGCACAATCTTGAACACCGAGCCAGGCGGATATTGCCCGCTCACGCCGTGGTTGACCAGCGGCAACGCCGGATCGCTGCTCAGCCGTACCAGGTCCTCATGCGAGATGCCGCCCGAGAACAGATTGTTGTCAAAGTTCGGCAGCGAGACAAACGAGAGCACCTCGCCCGTGCGCGGATCCATGGCGATGGCCACGCCCACCCGCGAGCCGGCCGCCGCCATCCCGTCACGCAGGGCGTTCTCGGTAGCCTGCTGCAGGTCCAGGTCGAGGGTGATCACCACATTGTCGCCCGGCCCAGGCGGCTGCGAAGCGATCACTCTCACTTCGCGCTCAAAGGCGTCCACCTCGATATGCTTTTGGCCCTTGACGCCAGCCAGCAGGTCCTCTTGGGTATACTCGAGGCCCACCAACCCCACCTGATCTCCCAGGTTATAGCCGCGTTGGCGATAGGCTTCGATCTGGTTGTTGGGGATGTGCCCCATATAGCCCAGCACGTGCGCCGTCAGCGAGCCATCCACATACTGCCGCACAGGCACAGCCTCGATGACCGCGCCAGGCAGCATCAGGTGCTCTTCTTCGATGATGAACGCTGCAGGCCGCGAGACCTCATCGGCCACGCGCACCGGCGCATACTGGTTGACGAGACGCGCAGCCAGGCGCGTCTCCAGCTCATCGGCGCCCTCGGGGCCCATATCCAGCAGCTCGGCCAGGCGCTCCATCATCGCGCGGCGCTCGTCCTCATCTTCGGGCAGGCCAGCGGGCACCAGGCTCAGGGTAAAGCTGGGCACGTTGCGCACCAGCATACGTCCGGCGCGATCATAGATGATGCCCCGGGGAGCGTCAATCGACACCAGGCGAAAGCGGTTGGCATCGGCCGAGGCGCGGTAGGTCTGCGACGACACCACCTGCAACTGCCACAGGCGCGCCACGATCATCCCCAGGCACACAAAAGCCACGATCTGAAAGGCGATGAACCGCCGCCGTGGGATGCCCATATCAGCCTATCTCGCCACGGCGGCGAAAGCGCGCCAAGGCGTGCGCGAGTTCGTACACAATCGCCATCAGCACCAGGTTGGGCACCAGCTCGGGCAATACCGCATGGCGCATGCTGAGCCCAACCGGCGCCAGCCGCCCCACCGCTTGCAGCGCCATGATGCCCAACAGACCATACACCAGCGTGCCCACCGTCACCGACACATAGGGCAGATACCATGCTGCGCGGAACAGATTGGCCCCGACGAGGCCGGCTAACAGCGCCACGATGGTGAGGGCCACCATCGCCAGGCCAAAGGGCGCGCTCGAGATGGTGTCGAGGGCCACACCGGCAGACAGGGCAAACACGATGCCATCTTGAGTGCGCACCAGCAGTACCCAGGTAATCAGCACCACCAGCACCAGGTTTGGCGTGCCGCCCAGGATGCGCAGATGCGGCATCAGCGCAGACTGCAGCACCGCCCCAAGGATGCCCGCGGGAATGGCCAGATAGGCGCCCATGGCCTACTCTTCCGCCTGCGTCGCCGGCGGCGCGGGTGGCTGCTCGGGCTCGGCCAGCTCATAGTCGGTGGCGTTCAAGAGCACCATCACCTCTTCGAGGCTACGTAACACCTGTGGGGCCACCACCTGGGCCTGCTGAAACATGTCCACATCCGAATAGGACGCGCTGGTCACCTGCCCAATATTCAACCGCCTGGGAAAGTTGCCCCCCAGTCCTGAGGTCAGCACCACATCGCCGGGCTCTACCACGTCGCCCGGGGACAGGTAGTACATGGTCAGACCGCCATCGACATTGCCACGCACCACACCCGTGGCGCGCGTACGCTGGATAATGGCGCTCACCGACGACGAGGGATCTGAGATCAACATGACCTTGGCCGAATTGGCGCTGACCTCGCTGATGCGGCCCACCAGGCCCGTGTCGGCAAGCACGGGCATGGCCACGGCCACACCATCCTGAGCGCCACGATCGATAATCAGATACTGCAACAGGGCGTTGGGGTCATGGCCGATTACTTCGGCAGAAAGGAGCTCATAGCTGGGCACAGCGCTCTTAAAGCCCAACTGCTTGCGCAGCGTCTCGTTTTCGATCTGCGCCTCTTGCAGCAGCGCCACATGGCTGCGGAGTTCGGCCACCTGCTGTTTGAGTTGCTCGTTCTCGCGGCTGAGTTCGAGACGGTCGGCAAAGATCGAAGACAACCCGCTGAACTCGCGCCCGCTCACGGTGGTGGCATACTGCAGCGGCGTCAAGACGCCATCCAGGGCGTCGCGCAAGGGGTTGTGATCGGGCTGGGTACGATCGAGGATCAGCCAGGCGAGAATGAGCGCGAGCACCAGAATGAGCGCCACCGGCCAATGGCGTGAGCGGCTCATGTTCCGACGCTCCCCCTTTTATGCAGTGCTGCTGCTGCGGCGCGCCTGCCCCAGAGCATTACGCTGCGTCGATGCCAGCACTTTGTAGTAGCGGTCCAGGTCGTTGACGATGATGCCTGCCCCACGCACCACACAACTGACGGGGTCCTCAGCACGATAGACGCGCATGCGCGTCTCTTCAGAGAGACGGTCGGGCAGGCCCTGCAACAGCGAGCTGCCACCCGCCAACACGATGCCTTGCTCCATCAGGTCTGCCACCAGCTCGGGCGGCGTTTCGTCGAGGGTGGCCCTGACCGCATCGACGATCAGGCTGACGGGCGCCGAGAGCGCCTCGCGAATCTCGACCGAGCTGACCTCGACCGCATCGGGCAGGCCGGTGATCAGGTTGCGCCCGCGGATGGTAATGTACTGCTCCTCGGGCAGGGGATAGGCCGAGCCGATGGCGATCTTGGTGCGCTCAGCCATGCGCTCGCCCACCAGCAGGTTATAGCGCTGGCGCGCGTACTGAATAATCTCCTCGTCCATCTCATCGCCGGCGATGCGGATCGAGCGGCTGACGACGATGCCACCGAGCGAGATGACCGCCACCTCGGTGGTGCCGCCGCCGATATCGATCACCATGCTGCCCACCGACTCGGATACGGGCAAGCCCGCGCCCAGCGCCGCGGCCATAGGCTCTTCCACCAGATAGGCCTCGCGGGCGCCTGCGCTCAGGGCCGCATCATGCACGGCACGTTTCTCAACCTCGGTCACGCCACTGGGGATGCCGATCACCACACGAGGGCTGGGGCGCAACAGCCGCTTGCGGTTGTGCACTTTATGGATAAAGTAGTGGAGCATGCGCTCGGTGATATCGAAATCCGAGATCACCCCATCGCGCAGGGGGCGCACGGCGACGATGTTGCCGGGCGTACGCCCGACCATCTCTTTGGCCTCGGCGCCGATGGCCAGCACCCGACGGGTGCCCTTGTCGATGGCCACCACCGAGGGCTCGTTGATGAGCACGCCCTCACCCTGCACCATCACCAGTGTGGTGGCGGTACCCAGGTCGATGCCGATATCGCGTGAAAAGAGCCCGAGAAAGGCGCTAAACGGCTTGAACAAGACAGACCTCACTGGCTGATGGAAAGCTCGCGTGCGATTATACCACATTAGAGGGGCTGTCAAAAGGCCGCCGCACGCCAACCAGCGCCCACCGGCGGCGCAACCCGTGCAAGAGAGGGTGTGTCCAAATGATAGAAAAGACTGCAGGAGGCTCTGTGACGCTGACTTTTTGGTTCCTTTTCATCTTGCCCTTTGCGCTCACGGCGGTCGTGCTCCTCTTTGTGACGCTGAACCGCTACATACGCTACAAAGAGCGTGTAGCCCTGGCGCAATTGGGCTACCCGCCCGACGAGAACCACCTGAACGCCTCGCAACGTAGCGGCAACCGGGGAGTGCTGTGGGGCGGGGTCATCACCGCTGCCAGCGGCCTGGCCCTGCTGCTGGGCCTGGGCACGCTGGGCGCTGGCGCATGGCTGATTGCCGGCCTGTTGCCGCTCTTTGTGGGGCTGGGCATGGTGCTCATCTATTACCTCACGTTGGGCACCTCGCGAGACCACCAGGCCAAGGCCCCTGTTGAGGTCGATACTGAGGAGGAGGCTGCGCCTGAGGCCAGTGACGCGGTGGCTCGTTAGACGCGGTGCAACGGGGCACGGTGGTGCAAGACCCCCTCGATGTCTGGGTGGCGCGAGCGCGCGACGGCGACCACGATGCCTTTGGCGAGATCGTACGCCATACACAGACACAGGTCTATAACCTCGCCTATCAGATCTTGCGCAACCCGCAAGAGGCTGAAGACCTGGCGCAGGTGGCCTACGTGCGCGCCTGGCGGGCTCTGCCGAACTTTCGCGGCGACAGCCGCTTTAGCACCTGGCTCTATCGTATCGTCACCAACACCTGTCTCAACCGTCGCCGGCAGCTCGGCCGCAGCGTCGAACTGGGAGACGATCACCTGGCGCTGGCGGCCGACGGCCAGCTGCAGCCCGAGTCGAGTGTCATCGAGCGGCAAACGCGCCGCGAGCTCTGGAGCGCCGTGGGCGAGCTGCCCGAGCGCTATCGCACCGTGCTGACGCTGTTCTACCAGGCACAGCTAAGCTATGACGATATTGCCGCAAGCCTGACGCTGCCTCTGGGCACTGTCAAAGCGCAACTTAGCCGCGCCCGCCGTGCACTGGCCCGCCTGCTTGAAAGGGACGAACCGCATGAGTAACTGTCGAACCTATCACGACCGCATCGCCGAGCTGGCCACTGCCACAACCGACAGCATCAGCGACCTCGCGCTGCAACAGCACCTGGCGCAATGCCCGAGTTGTCGTGCCGAGCTGGCGCGCCTGCGCCGCGCCGAGACGGTGTTGCGCGCCTGGCCGCTGGCCCCCCTGCCGCATGATCTGGTGGCGCCGGTGATGGCGCGCATCGCTCGCTACCCCACCGAGCCGGGCTGGCAATGGCTGCCGTGGACGGTATGGGTGCCAGCCTTGGCTATCACCATCACCATTGGCACCGTTCTGGCGGCCAACCTGGTCGGCCTCAAGCTGCCCGAGAGTGCGCCCGCCGCACTGACGCTGCCGCCGGCCACCATGCCCATCATGGCCAGCCTGCGCCAGCCTCTCGGCGCCGCCGGGCGAGACCTGTTCTGGGCCATCTGGTTTGGTCTGTTCTTTACTCTGGCGGGTGTGGGCGTCAGCCTGGGGTTGATGTCTCGACAGAGCCAGCTCGACGATCTCACCGCCGACCTCCGCGAGCGCTGGGAGGCGTTGCGCGAGACCGCACGCCTCTAGCCCTGTGGCTGCCCTCGGGCCCGCCTGCAATGCACAGGGCTCGGGGGCGCCGTCGCACCCACAAGCCCGCTTTTCGGCCTGATTGACAGGCTCACTTCCTCAGCCTATACTCACAAGCTGCAGCCCTGTGGGAGTCGCGAGTGATGCACATCTTTCCCTTTACCGCCATCGTCGGACAAGAGCGCATGAAGCGGGCCCTGGTGCTTAACGCCATCAGCCCACTCATCGGCGGCGTACTCATCCGCGGCGAGCGTGGCACCGCCAAGTCGACCGCCGTGCGCGCCCTCGCCGCCCTGCTGCCTGAGATCGACATCGTCGCCGACTGCCCCTTCCAGTGCGATCCACGCCTGCCCGAGCTGATGTGCGATAGCTGTCGCGATCGGGTTTCTGCTGGAGAGGCGCTCCCCGTGGCGCACCATCGCACTCGCTTTGTCGACCTGCCCGTTAGTGCCACCGAGGACCGCGTGGTGGGCACCCTCGATATCGAAAAGGCCATCAAGCTGGGTGAGCGCCGCTTTGAGCCGGGCGTGCTGGCCGCCGCCAACCGCGGCGTGTTGTACGTAGACGAGGTCAACCTGCTGGACGACCATGTGGTCGACCTGCTGCTCGATTCGGCCGCCATGGGCGTCAACGTCGTCGAGCGCGAGGGCATCAGCTTTTCGCATCCGGCACGGTTCATCCTGGTGGGCACCATGAACCCCGAAGAAGGCGAGCTGCGGCCGCAACTGCTCGACCGCTTTGCGCTCTGCGTCGATATCACCGGCATCGCCGACCCCGACGCCCGCGTCGAGATCTTGCGCCGCCGCGTCGAGTACGAGGCCGACTCTGACACCTTTGCCGACCAGTGGCATGGCGCCGAAGGCATGCTGTCAGAGCGCATCGCCGAGGCCCGCGAGCTTTTGCCCAAGGTGACCTACGAGCCGCGCGATCTATACACGATCGCCCAGCTCACCAGCGAAATGGACGTAGACGGCCACCGCGCCGATATCGTCATCCTCAAGACGGCTCTGGCCCACGCTGCCTTTGAAGGGCGCGCGAGCATCTGCGACACCGACATTCTGCTGGCAGCCGAGCTGGCCTTGCCCCATCGCCTGCGCCGCAAACCCTTTGAAGACACCGAGGCCAAGCTCGAAAAGCTGGCTCAACGGCTCGAACAGGCCCGTTGCGAGGTGGGCGAGCCGGACCCTCAGCAAGCCGGTCAACCCGGCGCGCAGACCAAAAAAAAACTGACCCGCTGACCTCGCCTGACCAAGAGCCCGCCCCCGGGCAGGGCACGCCCATGCGCGGCACCCACACCGATGCACAGGCCATCAACACGCCCCAGCCAGGGGGCAACGTCGTCAACATTGGGGCCATGTTCAAGCCGGCCAAGTTGGCCGCTCAGAACGATCGCCAGCAGCGCCGCTCGGGGGGCAAACGTAGCTACACCGTCAGCACCCGCAAGCGGGGCCGTTACATCTACGCTCGCCCCGCCAACGGCCGCTACGAGGATATCGCTCTCGATGCCACCGCCCGCCAGGCCGCGCCCTACCAGCGCGAACGCCTGGATGAGGGCATGGCCATATCCATCCATGATCAGGACATTCAGCGCAAGGTGCGCGTGCGCAAGACCTCAAATCTGGTGCTCTTTGCGGTAGACGCGAGCTGGTCGATGGCTGCCGCCGAACGCATGGAGGCCACCAAGGGCGCCATCATGTCGCTGCTGGTCGACGCCTACCAGAAACGCGACCGCGTGGCCATGGTCTCTTTCCAGCGCGACCGAGCATCGCTGGTGCTGCCGCCCACATCCAGCGTTGAGATGGCCAAGTCAGCCCTGCGCGACATCCCCGTGGGCGGCAAGACGCCGCTCTCGGCCGGGCTGGTGATGTCGTTCGAGGTGATCCAGCGCGAACTGCTGCAAGACAACGAGATCGTGCCGATGATGATCATGCTCACCGATGGCGCCGGTAACGTCTCGCTGACGGGCATGCCCCCGCGCGAAGAAGGCCTGATGGTGGCGCGCATGTTTGCCGAAAAGCAGATCCATTGCGTGGTCATCAACACCGAGCACGAATCGCTCGACCGCGGGCTTGCGCAAGAGTTGGCCGACACCCTGGGCGGCCCCTGCTACACGCTGCGCGACCTGCGCGCCGACAGCCTGTATGACATGGTGCGACAGGAGCTCAAGGGCTAGCATGAACGTGCGCCAGCAACGCTGGGCAGACCTAAGTCTATTGCTCGTCACCCTGGTGTGGGGTGGCACCTTTGTCATGGTCAAGGGCGCCACCGAGACCTTTCCGGTGTGGGCGTTTTTGGCGCTACGCTTTGGCCTGGCCGCGCTGGTGCTCTTGCCCTTTGGCTGGCAACGGTTACGACGGCTGGGCTGGCGTGGCTGGGGTGCTGGCGCGCTGATCGGCCTGGCCTTGCTGGCCGGCTATGCCTTTCAGACGTTGGGCCTACAATATACCACCGCCTCCAAGGCGGGGTTCATCACAGGGCTATCTGTGGCCATCGTGCCGTTGCTCTCGGCACTGCTGTTGCGACAGCGCCCCAAATACGCGGCCCTGGTGGGCGTGGCGCTGGCCGTGGTGGGGCTGGCGCTGCTCTCGCTCACCAACGGCGGCGAGACGACCGGTGAGCTGCAGCGCATCTCAGAGGGCGATGTGTTGGTGCTGCTCTGCGCCGTCTCGTTTGCGCTACACATTGTGGCGGTGGGCGCACTGGGCAGTCGTCATGACTATCTGGCGCTGACCATCATCCAGGTGTTCACCGTGGCCCTGCTCAGCGGTGTCGTTAGCCTCTTTGTCGACCTGCCCTGGCCGGCCCTACAAGCCAATACGCTCTTTGCTGCCGCCTTTACGGGCGTGCTGGCAACAGCTGTGGCGTTCCTGGTGCAGACGGCCATGCAGCGCTTTACCACGCCCACCCATACCGCGCTGATTTTCACCGCCGAGCCCGTCTTTGCCGCCCTGTTCGGCGTGCTGCTGGCCGGCGATGTGATGACGCCGCTGGGGCTGATGGGCGGCGTGTTGATCTTGCTGGGCACGCTGATCTCTGAGCTGCCATGGGACCAGCGCGCTGCGCGCCTTATTTCGCGCTTTCTGGCGCCCCACTATGTGAGCATCGTCATCTTGCTGGCACTGGGCCTGCTAGACCCGCACGGCTGGTGGTATGGCCTGGCCTGGGTAGTAGGCCTGGCGCTGCCTGTGGTGGGCCTGGCGCTGCTGGTGCTCAAGCGGGCACTGCGCCAGGGTCGCATTAGCGACTGGCACATCACCGAGCGCACCGAGCGACTGCAGTGGCGACTGGTAGCCTCCTCGCTGGGGCTGTCGCTGCTGCCGGTGTTGGTGCTGGCGCTGCTCGATGGGCCACGCTATCTGCTGATGGCCTTTGGCGCCACGTTGGTGCTGGTGCTCATCAACACAGCCATCACCGTATGGTGGAAGGTGAGCCAGCACGTCTCTGGCATTGCGTTGGGCGCCACGCTGATCACCGGCGTGGTGGGGCCTACGCTCATCCCGGTGCTACTGCTCATCCCCCTGGTGGCCTGGGCGCGTGTGCGCGGCGAGGCCCACACTGTGCCACAGACCATCGCGGGCGGCACCATCGGTGTGGGCGTGGCCCTGCTGGCGCTGCGCCTGTTTGGCCTGGTGTAGCCTAGCACCACAGGCCGTTGCCAGCACCTCTCGCCCGACCTATAATGACGGTGCCCAGATGGCATTGTGCCCGCTGGCCCAGGTTCGCGCCTCGCCACCTTCTGTTGCGAACCCCGAGTGAGCGTTGCGAGAGGAGCAAACCCATGCGTAAGCGTATGTTATTGACGATTCTGACGGTCGCTCTGCTTCTGCTGAGCGGCTCGACAGCGCTGGCTCAGATCCGCGTGGCACCCACGCGCACACCCACCCTCGCTGTCGTCACTGGTACGCCCGAGGCCGTCGAACAGGCAACACCCACGCCGACTCCAACCGAAGAAGAAGAGCCGGCCGAGGAGATCGCGCCAGCGGTCGAAGAGCCAGAGACGCCAACACCAGAGGCTGAGGAGCCCGATACCGAGACGGCCGTAGACGAACAGGCCGAGCCGCCTGCTAGCGGTGTCGAGGTCACCGTCTATAACCAGAACCTGGGGCTGATCAAAGAGATCCGCACCCTGGAGCTGGCAGAGGGTGTCAACGAGGTGCGCTTTGGCGACGTGGCCGCCGCCATCGACCCCACCAGCGTGCACTTTCAGTCGCTGACGGCCCCTGACGACACCCTGGTGCTCGAGCAGAACTATGAGTACGACATCGTAGGCAGCAGCAAACTGCTGCTCAAGTACATCGACCGCGAGATCGCCGTCACCACCGAGCAGGGCGACGTCTACATGGGTACGCTGCTCTCGGCGGCCGAGGATCTGATCCTGGCCACGGCCGATGGCATCAAGATCGTGCGCACCGACAAGGTGCGCGAGTACGACTTGCCTGCCCTGCCCGAGGGGTTGATCACCCGGCCCACCCTGGTGTGGCTGTTGCAGGCGGCCGAGGCCGGCACACAGGATGTGCGCGTGACCTACCTGACGAGCGACATCACCTGGCAGGCCGACTATGTGGCTGTGCTGACAGTCGATGATAGCGCCATGGGGCTCACCGGCTGGGTGACGGTCGATAATCGTTCCGGCGCTACCTACGACGACGCCAGGCTCAAGCTGGTGGCGGGCGATCTCAATGTGGCCGTCGAAGAAGAGCTCAAGCGCTACGAGATGGACATGGCCCGCGCGGCCGCTGCGCCGCGGGTGCAAGAGCGCTCGTTCTTTGAGTATCACCTCTACGAGGTGCAGCGCCCGGTGACGCTCAAAGACCAGCAGACCAAGCAGATCGAGTTCGTCGCTGCACCCGAGGTGGCCGTAGAGAAGGTCTTTGTTTTGCCTGGCGGCAGTTTCCGCTGGTGGGGCACGCCCTATAGCGATCCGGCCAACCCCAACGCTGGCACGATGAATGCCCAGGTGCAGCTGCGCCTGGTAAACGACGAGCCCAGCGGCCTGGGCATACCCCTGCCGCAGGGCCGCGTGCGCGTCTACAAGGCCGATGTGGACGGCGGCGCTGAGCTGGTGGGTGAAGACAGCATCAAGCACACAGCCCGCGACGAAAAGATGTCGCTGGTGCTGGGCAGTGCCTTTGATGTGGTGGGCGAGCGCGTGCAGACCGAATTCCGCCAGGTGGACAAGCGCGAGGCATCAGAGACCATCCAGGTGACGGTGCGTAACCACAAGGCCGAGGATATCCAGGTGCACGTGGTCGAGAACCTCTACCGTGCACTCGATGCTACCGTGCGCGATGCATCCGAGCCCTTTGCCCAGCTCGATGCGCAGACCATCGAGTTTGTGCTGGCCGTGCCAGCCGATGGCGAGGCGGTGGTCACCTACACAGTAGACTATCGCTGGTAACAGGACAAGACGTTGACGCGAGGACGGAGCCACGGCTCCGTCCTCGCGTTTATCCGCACAGCGGCGTCAGAGCGACAGGTCGCGCAGGCTCGAGCCACCGATGAACTCGCGCAACAGAGAGTTGTGCGGCACCAGGCTGGCATCGCACGAGCGGAGCCACCGTAAGAACGAGAGCAGCCGTCGTGCCTCAACCCACTCCATGGTGCCATGCGGCACGGTGCGCAGCAACGGCTCGGCATAGGGTCTGAGCACCGAGAGCTCGTACACCAAAGCGGTGTTGAACATCACATCGGCGTGCTCTTGATAGGGAAAGATGTAGCGCTCTTCGCCGCGCCGCACGCTGGGCCAGCGCGCGATGGTCATCTGTGCCGGATAGTTGCGATACTGAGCATCGCGAACCATGCGGCGCAAGAGGCGCGTGTCGGTGGTAGCGATGCGGTTGTGATGATCCAGGTTGAGCTGCGTCAGCGCCGAGGCATAGATGCGAAAGACGCGCTCGGGCGGCAGGCCCTCGGCGAGCCTGGGGTTGAGACCATGGATGCCCTCGACGATGATGATCGCGTTGGGCGGCAGCTGCACTGTGCGGCCAGGCACATTCTTGCCGGTGCCAAAGTCGTACTGGCGTAGCGTCACCTCTCGGCCGGCCATCAGTGCCATGAGCTGTTCGACAAAGAGCCCGCGGTCGATGGCCTCTAGGCTCTCAAAGTCATACTCACCGTGCTCGTCGCGCGGCGTGAGCTCGCGGTCGACGAAATAGTCGTCCAACGCCACGGCAAAGGGCCGCGCGCCATTGACCATCAACTGCACCGCCAGACGCTTGGAGAAGGTGGTCTTGCCCGATGACGAAGGCCCTGCCACGAGCACAATGCGCGCCTCGGGCCGGCTGGTGATCTCATCGGCCACCTCGGCCAGCCGCTTTTCGTGCAGCGCCTCTGACACCAGGATCTCGCGGCGCAGGTCGTCGGCCAGCACGGCCTCGTTGAGCGAGCCCACATCCTCGACCCCCAAAATGCCCAGCCACTCGCCATACTCGCGAAAGACGCCCATCAGCTTGGGATACTCGCGGTGCGAGTGCAGCGGCAGCTGGTGCAGGTCATTGGTAAGACGTAAGATCATGCCAGGGGGATAGTCCTGCAGCTCGAACCCGTTGAGCAGGCCGGCGCTCGGCAGCATATAGCCGTAGAAATAGTCCACATGGCCGCGCAGCCGGTAGACGCTCAGGTGCTCGTCCTCGCGATAGTCGAGCAGGCGCACCTTGTCGTCATATCCCTGGCTGGCAAAGAGCCGTCTGGCCTCGGCCGTCGAAAGCGTCAGCCGCTCGATCGGCTCCTCGGCAGCGATGATGGCGCGCATGCGCTCAGACACGGCCGAAAGCTCCTCGGGCGTGAGGCGTGCCCCTGCCAGCAACTGGCAGTAGAACCCACCCAGCGTCACCGAATGATCGACCCGCACGCGCACATTGGAGAACAGCTCGTGCATGGCCACGATCATCACGAACAGCAACGACCGTTGGTAGATCCGCAGACCATCGGTGCTACGGGTGTCGACGGGCGTCACATCCACATCGCAGACAACGCGGTAGCTCAGCTCCTCGAGCTCGCCACCCACCAGCGCCGCCACCACCGGATACTGGGCCCGACGCTCAAAGGCCATCGCCATAAAGTCGGCCAGCGGCGTGCCCACCGGCCCCTCAAACACTCGTCCATCGCTCAAACGCACCTGCGCCGTACTGCGGGGTTGCGCCTCGCAGATCGCCATATCATGCCTCACTTTTGGCCATACTGGGTGAGATAGCGCTCGTGCCCACGCACCACCTCGTCAGGTGGAATTTCGATAGGCTGCCCGAGCTGCAGTGCATAGTAAACCGTGCGCGCCACGTCCTCGGTCATCACTGCCGCCTTGACGGCGGCCATCACCGAGGCGCCCACGGTGAACACGCCATGGTTTTGCATCAGAATTGCGCAGCTAGCGCCGATCGAGCGCACGATCTCCTCGCCGATCTGCTCTTCGCCGATTTGTGCATAGGCTCCCACGGGGATCGGCCCGCCGAACTCGTCGGCAATGGCGGTGAGATAGACAGGGATGGGCCGGCCCACTGCGGCAAAGGCAGTGGCAAAGGTCGAATGGGTGTGCACCACGCCCATCACATCGGGGCGGTGGCGATAGACATAGAGATGCGTGGGGGCATCGACCGAGGGACGCAGGTCGCCCTCGATCACCTGGCCGTCGAGATCGAGCACCACCATCTTTTCGGGTGTCAGCGCCTCGTAACGCACGCCGCTGGGCTTGATGACCACCAGGCCCGTCTCAGGATCGCGCCCAGAGACGTTGCCGCTGGTCCAGGTGACCAGGCCAGAGGCGGGCAACAACAGATTGCCCTGGCACACGGCCTGACGTAGTTCGGGTAGTCGCATGATTTGCCTCCCTGCGCAGTTGCGCACCATTGATTATGCCTGCGTGGCGGGCAGTGTCAAAAGGCCGCCGTCTGATCACATTGCCACCCTGTCTATTAGGGTGGTAGAATGCCCCCAACCCACCGACAAGGAGCCTTTTATGCGCGAGATCAAGGGCATTGTGGTGCCGCTGGTAACTCCCTTCAACCGCGACGAGACGGTCAACGAGGCCGCCCTGCGGCAGATCGTCGACTATCTCGTGGCTGCAGGGGTGCACGGGCTCTTTCCGTCGGGCAGCCAGGGCGAGCTTTTCGCCCTCGACAAGGACGAGAAAAAGCGCACCATGGACGTGGTCATCGAGCAGAACAACGGCCGCGCCTTTGTGATGCCCTCGACCGGCGCGGTGACCACGCGCGAGAGCATCGAGCTGACCCGATACGCCGAGCGCGCCGGCGCCGATGCCGTCTCGGTCATCACGCCCTACTTTATCAAGCCATCGCAAGATGAGTTGGTAGAGCACTTTTGCCGCATCGCCGACAGTGTATCGATCCCCGTGTTGGGCTATAGCAACCCCGACCGCACCGGCGTCACCCTCACGCCCGAGACGGTAGCGCGCATCAACCAGCAGGCGCCCAACTTTGGCGGCATCAAAGATTCGAGCGGCGACCTCTCGAACACCATGCGCTACATCGCCCTCTGCCCCCCAGGCTTTGTCACCTTCATGGGGCGCGATACGCTCATCTATGCCGGCCTGACCTATGGCTGCGCCGGCGCCGTGGCGGCCACGGCCAACGTGGCCCCCGAGCTTGTGGTGGGCATCTACGAGGCCTATCAGGCGGGCGACCTGCCCCTGGCGCTCGAGCGACAACGGCAGCTCGAGCCGCTGCGCCAGGCCTTTGCACTGGGGTCGTTCCCCGTAGTAGTCAAAGACGCCATGGAGCTGCTGGGCTTGCCGGCAGGCCCCTGCCGCGCACCCATCCGTTCGCTCACAGGGGCAGCACGCGAGCGGTTGATCGCCATCCTCAAGCAGATGGGCAAGCTCTAGGAGGCGCCATGCTCAACTTTATGCTGATCGAGCCCATCCATGAGGCCGGCCTGCGTGTGCTGCAAGAGGCTGGCAGCGTGAGGATGGCCACCGGCGCTGATGAGGCCACCCTGGCGCGCGAACTGGCCGAGATCGACGGCCTGGTGATCCGCACCAAGGGGCGCATCACCCGTAGCCTGCTGGCGCAGACGCCGCGGCTCAAGGTGGTGGGGCGGCATGGCGTGGGCGTCGACAACATCGACCTGGCCGCGGCCACCGAGTTTGGCGTGCAGGTGGTCAACACGCCGCTGGCGGTCATCGAGGCCGTGGCCGAGCACACGCTGGGGCTGATGCTGGCCCTCTCAAAGCAGATCGTGTACATGCACGAGCAGTTGCGCCAGGGCGATTTCACGGTGCGCTACCGTGCTTCGGGCCGCGAGCTGCGCGGCCGGACTGTGGGCATCATCGGCTTTGGCAACATCGGGCGGCGCGTGGCACAGATCTGCCGTCTGGCGTTTGGCATGCAGGTGCTCTATTGCGATGTGCGCCGCGCGCCCGAGCTCGAGATCGAGCTGGGCGCCCGCCAGACGCCTCTCGACGAGCTGTTGGCCAACAGTGACTATGTAACCATTCACGTGCCGCTGCTGCCCGAGACACGGCACCTGATGAGCGCGCACGAGTTCGGGCTGATGCGCCGCGATGCCTTTTTCATCAACGCTGCGCGCGGCGAGGTGGTGGATGAGCAGGCGCTCTATGCAGCCCTGCACAATCGACAGATCGCCGGTGCGGGCATCGACGTCTTTGCGCAAGAACCCACGCCCGCAGACAACCCACTGCTCAAACTCGACAACATCGTCTTTACGCCGCACGCCGCCACCGCCACCGAAGAGTCGCTGCGCGACATGGCGCTCGTGGCGCTCGACGTGGTGCGCGTGGCGCGCGGCGAGCCGCCGGCCCATCCCGTCAACCGTCTCGGCGGCTGAGCCAGCCCAGGGAGGTCTCTATGGCAGAGATACGACTCGAGAGCGTCTCCAAGGTGTTCACCAGCCTGGGCATCAAACTGCCCTTTGGCGAGCCAGGTGTGCGCCGTTCGATGGGGGACTTCAAAGACCAGGCGTTTGTAGAGCGCGTCGCCGCACAAGAGACGGCCAGCTCGCGGGGCGCTGGCCCCGTCAAGGCGCTGGACGACCTCTCTCTCATCATCCATGACGGCGAAACGCTGGCCATCGTGGGGCCCTCGGGCTGCGGCAAAAGCACGCTGCTGCGCGTCGTGGCCGGTCTCGAGCCGCCCGATAGCGGCCGCGTGCTGTATGACGGGCAAGACATGGCTGACGTCAAACCGCGCGACCGCGGCATCGGCATGGTGTTTCAGAACTATGCCCTCTATCCACACATGAAGAGCGAGGGCAACCTGGGCTTTTTCTTCAGGGTTCGCCGCCGCCCCGATGAGGAGATGATGGAGCGCATTCGCATCACCTCCGAGATTATGGGCATCGGCTTTGACCAGTTGCTGGCGCGCAAGCCGGGCACACTCTCGGGCGGACAGCAGCAGCGCGTGGCCATCGGGCGCTGCATCGTGCGCGATCCGAGCCTGTTCCTTTTCGACGAGCCCCTGTCGAACCTTGACGCCAAACTGCGCACCGCCACCCGCATCGAGATCAAGCGGCTGCTGAACCGCTTTCACATCACAGCCATCTACGTCACCCACGATCAGACCGAGGCCATCACTCTGGGAGATCGCATCGCCGTGATGCGTGATGGACGCATCGAGCAAATCGGCACCTATCAAGAGATCGTGAGCGACCCCAACAGCAGCTTTGTGGCCGGCTTTCTGGGGTTGCCGCCCATGAACATCTTGCCCGGGTGGGTGGCCAACGGCAAAGGCGCCATCACAGGGCCTATGGGCACAGTGCCCTTACCCGCAGAGGTGGCCGCGCGCGTCGAGCCACAGCAAGAGATCACCATCGCCTTTCGCAGTGCCGACGCGCGCCTGGTCGCTGCCGAGGAGCCGATCGCTGCCGACACCATCGCCATCCCCGCCGAGGTGATCAACGCCGAGCCCGACTTTGCCCAGCGGCACCAGCTCGTCAACGTCGAGGCCGGAGGGCGCTTTTTCGGCGTGGCGCTCCCCCTTGACGAGCCGATCAACGCCGGTTGGCGCGTGCAGGCGCTGGTGCCGCATGCCGCCGCGTACTTTTTCGACAGCTATTCAGAGCTGCGCATCCGCCCCGACGCCTGAAACCAAAGAGCCCGCGCCTGAGCGCGGGCTCTTGTCCAGTTGCCTCGCGAGGCTAGACGCCGACGCCCACAGCCGTTCGTTCAGCGGCCGCGTTCTCTGCGGCCGCGTTCTCCGCGGCCGCGACCGCGATACCCTCTTGCTCATCCACCCGGCTCAAGAGCAGCGCCCCAAGCACAAAAAAGACGATCAGAGAGACGATGCCCACGCGCCCGCCGCCGCCCAGCGCCCCTGCCACCGCAAACAGCAGCGGCCCGGCGATGCCGGCGAACTTGCTCGAGATGTCGTAAAAGCCAAAGAACTCGGCCGAGCGGCTCTTGGGGCACATGGCGCCGAATAGAGAACGACTGAGAGCCTGACTGCCACCCTGCACCGTGCCAACCATGCCTGCCAACACCCAAAAGTGCCAGGCCTTGCTCATGAAATAGCCGGCGATGGTAATGACAGTGTACACCATCAGCGCCAAATAGATGGAGCGTTTGGTGCCCAGCCGCCTGGCCAGTCGCCCAAAGAGCAGCGTCAGGGGGATGCCCACGATCTGCGTCAGCAACAGGGCACCGGCAAGGTCTCCCGTGCCGATGCCGATCTCGGCGCCATAGATGGTGGCCATCTTGATGATGGTGCCGATGCCATCGGCATACACCCAAAAAGCGATCAGAAAGACGAACAGCTGCCGATAGCGCTTGATCTCGCGAAACGTCTGTGCCAGCCGTTGAAAGGCCTCGCGCAGCGGCGCCGTGCGCACCTGCGTGGCCGCAGGCGGCTCGGGCACATGGCGAAACAGCGGCACCGAGAAAAGCGCCCACCACACCGCTACGCTCAAGAACGAGGCCCGCACGGCCGCGCCACTGTCGCGAAAACCAAAGGTCTCTGGCATCAGATACCAGAGCAGGTTGACGGCCAGTAGCAGGCCGCCACCCAGGTAGCCCATGGCAAAACCACGCGTTGACACCTGATCGATCTCATCATCATGGGCCACGTGCGGCAGCAACGAGTCGTAGAAGACGTTGGCGCCCGAGTTGCCGATGCTCGCCAGGATGTAGAGGATCACCGCCCACAGCCAGTCGCCCTGGCCGATGAACACTAGCAGCGCCGTAAACACGATGGCCGGCACCAAAAAGCCGAGCAGAAAGCGCTTCTTTGCGCCGGTATAGTCGGCGATGGCGCCCAGAACCGGCCCCAGCACGGCCGCCACGATCATCGCAAGAGAGACGCCATAGCCCCAGATCGATGTGGCGCGGCCAGCGGGCAAGCCAGCCGCAGCAACCGTCGAAAAGTAGGGCGGCAGTAGCGCTGCCATAATGGTGGTGGCGAACGCCGAGTTGGCCCAGTCATACATGCACCAGGCGTTGACGACCTTGCGGTGGAGCCGACTTGCGTCCATCTGCGTACCTCTTGGCGGTGAGCTCGCGGTCGATGACGAACACCTAGCAAGACAGAGCAATTCTAGAAAGCGAGGCAGGTGCCGTCAAGGCGTAATCCGAAGTTGTAGCCTCGCGACGGGCTCTTGACGCACCCCAAAGATAGAAGCAGCCAGCTAGCTCTTCTTATAGCTGCTGCTGCTGCTGCTCTTTTTACTCTAAATCACGGCCCCAAAAGCCGGCTGTGAGGCACTTTACGAAGACGCGGCCCGATATTCGTCCCAGGGAGTGCTTACGCCGCCAGATGCGTCGCGTTGGCGTGGGCCGCCCCTGGCGCTATAATGGGGAGCGTCAACTCGTCAGAGGGTAGCTACCCATGGAGTTTCGGCCCGACCGACGCGCCGGCATCATCGCTGGCCTGGTCATTTTGGTGACGATCGTCAGCATCCAGGGGCTGGTGTTGGCCAATGTGCTGCGGCAGGGCCCAGGGCTAGGCCAATACCTTACCGCTGTGCTCTTTGTGATGACCTTGCCGGCGCTGGCCCTGTGGGCGCACTATTTCTATGAACTCGTCACGCTCACATATCGGCTCGACCGTGGCAAGCTGGTGATTCGTTCTGGCTGGCTCGAGCGCACGGTGCCACTGCGCTTGATCGAGCGTCATGTGGCCGGCGCCGAGGTGGCTGCCGGGGCCCAGTTCCACGGCATCGCCTGGCCTGGCTTTGGGCACGGACACCTGCATCTGCGCAATGTGGGCCGCGTGCGCGTCTACAGCACGGCTCCGCTAGAGCGCCATCTCATCCTCGTTTGCCAGCAGCCACCCGATGGTGAGATCACCGAGGCCGACCTCTCGGTGGCCATCTCACCGCGCAACCCAGCCCAGTTCATCCGCGCCCTCGAGACGCGCCGCCAGATAGGCCCCCTGCATGCGCCCGAGCCAGCCCTCGAGTGGCATGGGCCAGGGGCCTGGCCGGTGTGGCGCGACGGCCTCTTTTGGGCGTTGGCGCTGGCGGCTGTGGTGCTGGGGATCGCCCTCTACGGCCTGCTGGCGCTGCGCTATGACCAACTGCCCACGCGTTTGCCATTGCACTATGGCGCCGACGGCCTGGCCGACCGCGTCGACCTGAAGCAGTATCTGCTGGTGGTGCCCGCCATCGGCACCCTGGTGACGGCCATCAACGGCCTGCTGGCGCTGCTACTGCACCGCCGTCAGCGCCTGATTGCCCTGCTGCTCAACGGTGGCTCGGTGGGCATCGTGGCGCTGTTGTGGGTGGCGCTGGCGGGGTTGGTCTATTGATGCCTCCAATACTGACGACGCTGTTGCTGAGCCTGGGCACCGCCTTGTTGGCGGGCTTGCTGCCGTTAGCGGGCCGCGTGGCCACCGTGGGCGGCGCGTTGACGCTGGCGGTGTTGGCGGGGCTGATTTCTGGCTTTGGCGGCTGGCCCTGGGGTGGCGTGGTACTGGCGCTGGTGGTCTGCCTGGTGACAGCAGGGCGCTATCGTCGCAACGACAAGGCCGCTCTGGCTGAGACCATCCGTCGCGCGCAGCCCATCACCTGGATCGACGCCACCGCCAGGCTCGGCTGGGCCGCTCTGTTGGCCATCGTCTTTCAGCGCCATTACTCACCGCTGGGCTATGCGGCTTTCACTGGGGCCATCGCCGCATCGGCCGCCGACGTGCTGGCCACGCAGTTCGGCCTGTTGAGCACCCAGCGCCCTCGGCTGATCACCACCCGTAGGCCGGCCATGGCGGGGACGCCCGGGGCCATTTCGGCGTTAGGCACGCTGGCCGCCATCGGCGCGGCCTGGTTCATCGGCCTCACCGGGCTGGCCACGCAATCGCTGGCCGCCTGGCTGCAAGACATGCCGATGGGCGGAGCCTGGGCCTGGCTGCCCGTGGCGGCGCTGGCCGGCGGCATGGCCGGTGCGCTACTCGATAGCCTGCTGGCAGCTACGGCGCAGCGGGTGTACTATGACCCGCGTCGTCAGGAGCCGAGCGAGTACGAGACCGATGCCAACGGGCTGCCCAACGAGCCCGTCAGAGGGTGGCCCTGGCTCACCGGCGAGGCCATCGACCTGGTGGCCACGGCCGCCGGCGCCGCCACCACCTGCGCGTTACTCACGTGGCTTGCACATTCGTTGGGTCATTGGTAGAATCTGGGCCATCTGGAGCAACTGGATCGACAGCTCGTCGTCAAGAGGAGGAGTCGGAATGGGTCACAAAGAAACCATCTATCAGGGCATCCTGGATGGCGATCGTGAGGCCGTGGTAGCGGCCACCAAGGCAGCGCTCGAGGCCAAGACACCGGCGGGCGAGGTTCTCAACGAGGCGATGATCCCGGCTATGGCCGAGGTTGGCCGCCTGTTCGAGATCAACGAGTATTACGTGCCCGAGCTATTGATCGCCGCGCGCGCCATGCAGGCCGGCCTTGACATCCTCAAGCCCGAGCTGGTGGCCGAGGGCGTCGAGCCCAAGGGCAAGGTGGTAGTGGGCACTGTCAAGGGTGACTTGCACGATATCGGCAAGAACCTGGTGGCCATCATGGTTGAAGGCGCCGGCTATGAGGTGATCGACCTCGGCGTCGATGTTTCGCCCGAAAAGTACGTGCAAACGGCCATCGAAAAGGGTGCCGACGTCATCGGTATGTCGGCCCTGTTGACGACCACCATGCCCAGCATGCGGGCCACCGTCGAGGCCCTCAAAGAATCTGGCATGCACGGCAAGGTCAAGATCATGATCGGTGGCGCGCCTGTCACGCAGAAATACGCCGATGAGATCGGCGCTGACGGCTATGGCCGTGACGCCGCTGCTGCTGCCAAGCTGGTAGGCCAGCTCATCGGCAAGTAGCCGCGCTTGAACAACATATGCGCCCGCATCGATGGATGCGGGCGCTTTTTGCTGTTCGGGTCACAGGGGGCAGGGTGTGGTATAATGCTGACCACGCTGATCCACCCAGAAAGGCGTTGCCGTGACTGAACGCGTCATCTCACCCAAGATCGACCCCGAGGATGCCCCAGCCGAGCGCAGCCTGCGCCCCTCGCGTCTCGCCGAGTATATTGGCCAGGAGCGTGTGGTTGACAACCTGCGCGTCGCGCTCGAGGCTGCCAGCGGGCGTGGCGAGGCGCTGGATCATACCCTGCTCTATGGCCCGCCGGGCCTGGGCAAAACCACGCTCGCCTACGTCATCGCCGCCGAGATGGGCGTCAACGTCAAGACCACCTCTGGCCCAGTGATCGAGCGACCGGGCGACCTGGCGGCCATCCTCACCAACCTGCGCCAGGGCGACGTGCTCTTTATCGACGAGATCCACCGCCTGAGCCGCCATGTCGAAGAGGTGCTCTACCCCGCCATGGAGGACTATTGCCTCGACATCGTCATCGGCAAAGGCCCGGGCGCGCGTAGCATTCGGCTCAACCTGCCACACTTTACCCTCATCGGGGCCACCACGCGCATCGCGCTGTTGACCTCGCCCCTGCGCGATCGCTTTGGCGTGGTGCATCGGCTCGACTTTTACAGTCTCGAAGCCATGACGGCCATCGTCACGCGCTCTGCAGCCATCCTGGGGGTGCCCATCGATCCAGACGGTGTGCACGAGATCGCCAGCCGCGCCCGCGGCACGCCGCGCGTGGCCAACCGCCTGCTGCGGCGTGTGCGCGACTTTGCCGAGGTGCGCGGATCGGGCGTGATCGACGGGCCAACGGCTCATCAGGCACTGGATATGCTCGAGGTAGACGCCCTGGGGCTCGACAGCTCTGACCGCCGGGTGCTCGAGACGATCATCAGCAAGTTCGATGGCGGCCCCGTGGGCCTCGACACCATCTCGGCCGCCCTCAACGAAGATGCGGATACGATCATGGACGTGTACGAGCCCTATCTGATCCAGCTCGGGTTCGTCGAACGCACCCCGCGCGGCCGCATGGCCACCCGTCGCGCCCACGAGCACCTGGGCCTGCCCTTTGCCGAGCGGCCCGGCGACCAGGCCACCCTGTTCTGATGAACGCCCGCGTTGTCGATGCCCAGGGCCGCACGCTCTCGCCCTGCCCCGCCGAGCGGGCGTTGGCGCTGGTTGCCCGTGGCAAGGCCGAGCTCGTCAGCCAAGAGCCGCTCACCATTCGCCTGTGCCGTGCCGTAGAGCTGCCAAAACCCGAGCCTGAACGGCCGCCACTGATGGGGCAACGCCTGCTGCTGCACGTCTGTTGCGCACCTTGTGCCACCTACAGTGCGCGTCGTCTACAAGAGCAAGGGGCCGAGGTGACGGCCTTCTGGTACAACCCCAATGTGCACCCCTTTAGCGAGCACGAGCGGCGCCGCGAGAGCCTGGCGCACTATGCCACCGCGGTAGGCCTGCCCGTGGTGTGGGAGCCGGGCTATGATATGGTGGCCTTTCTGCGGCGAGTGGTGAGCCACGAACGGCCAGGCGAGCGCTGCGCCATCTGCTACGACATGCGGCTCGAGCGCACCGCCCAGCGTGCCGCCGAGCTGGGCATGGATGCCATCTGCACAACGCTGCTCATCAGCCCCTATCAAGATCAGGCGCTCATCAACCAGGTAGGCCAGGCCGCCGCCGCGCGCCATGGCGTCTCGTTCTACTTTGAGAACCTGAGGCGCGGCTTTGCCGAGCACCACCGCCTGGCGCATGAGCATGGCCTCTACCGCCAGGACTATTGCGGCTGCATCTACAGCGAGTGGGAGGCGCAACACAAGCGGCGCGCCAACACCACCCACACACCGGTCGAGGAATAGGCCCCTTGCTGACGCGCGACTTTGACTATGATCTGCCGCCTGAACTGATCGCCCAGCAGCCTGTTGAGCCGCGCGATGCCTCGCGCCTGTTGGTGGTGCAACGCAGCAGTGGCCAACTCGAGCACAGGCGCTTTGGCGATCTGCTCGACTATCTGCGGCCGGGCGACCTGTTGGTGGCTAACGAGACGCGTGTCATCCCGGCGCGGCTGCAGGCCCGCAAAGTGCCCAGCGGCGGCCGGGTAGAGCTCTTGCTGCTGGCGCGGCGCTCGCCCACCGTGTGGGAGAGCCTCGTCAAGGGGCGGCGCGTGGCCGTGGGCCAGCGCCTGGCCTTGCTGCGCGACAGCGTGGCGAACGCCGCACCTCTCGTCGAGGGCATGGTCACTGCCATCGCGCCGTCAGGCGGGCGCATCATCGCCTTTGAGCGCCCCATCGACGGCCTGCTCGACACCCTGGGCGAGGTGCCCTTGCCGCCCTACATCCATCAGCACCTCGACGATGCCGAGCGCTATCAGACGGTGTACGCGCGCGAACGCGGCAGCGTGGCAGCGCCCACAGCCGGACTGCACTTTACGCCAGCCCTGCTCGAACAGCTGCGCCAGCATGGCGTCCTCTGGACGTCGGTAGTGCTGCACATCGGGCTCGACACCTTCAGGCCGGTCACTGAGGAATGCATCGAAGAACATCACATCCACACCGAGAGCTGCCGGTTGAGCGCCGCCAGTGCCGCCCTCATCAATGCTGCCAAGGCCGAGGGGCGCCGTGTCATCGCCGTAGGCACCACCGCTGTGCGCGTGCTCGAGACCGCAGCGCGCGGCCAGCCGCGGGGCGTGGCGCCCTGGGAGGGTGACACTGATCTCTTTATCTACCCCGGCTATCGCTTTGCTGTGGTCGATGCGCTCATCACCAACTTTCATCTGCCGCGCTCATCGCTGTTGATGCTCGTAGCGGCCTTTGCCGGGTATGAGTTGATGCTGCGGGCCTATCACACCGCCATAGGAGAGCGCTATCGCTTTTATAGCCTGGGCGATAGTATGTTGATCATCTAGCGCCGCCTGTTTGCGCCTCTGGCGCGGTTTGGCTATAGTTTATGTTATCCAGTGAGCAGGATCGTATGGTTGACCTACATCTCACTCAGAAGGAGACGAACAATGGGTCTGTTCGGCAAGAAGAACAAAGGGCAGCGTTGCCCCGACTGCAAGCAGTACGTGATGGTCGAGGGATATGGCTATTGTGCCAAATCCATACCGGCCAGTGTGAATGTGCGCCTGCTCTCTGGCGCCGCCCTCAAGCGGCAGTGCCCCAAATGCCCCGATGAGATGACCTGCCCCGATTGGACTGCCGCTTAGCAGTCGCTGCAATCATTACCGGGCACATGTGATCATGTGCCCGTGTTGTTTTCTCTCGGTTGGAGCTTGCGCGCGTTCTGTGTAGACTACGGCCACGTTCGGTCGAGACCGATGTTGAGCGGGATTTCTGATGAATAACACTGTCCCGATAATCGAACGCAAGATCCATTCGCCACGCCTCCCCAAAGCCTTCTGCCCTCGGCGGCGGCTCGTGGACCTTGTTCACCGCCATATCGACCGTAAGCTCATCATCCTGAGCGCGGGCGCAGGTTACGGCAAAACAACATTGCTGGCAGAGTTCTGCCAGGAAGCCGACATGCCCACATGTTGGCTCACGCTTGACCCCTACGATGCTCGGCTGGCCACTTTTGTCACCTATCTGATCGCCGCCATCCGCGTGCAATTCCCAGAGTTCGGCGGCGACCTCGATCTGCCCGCAGCCTATGGCGATATCGAGTTGCTGGGGCGCTTGCTGATCAGCGCTATGGAAAAGCTCGACAGCTACTTTGTGCTGGTGCTCGATGACTTTCATGAAGTCAGCTCCTCTGTGGCCGTCAACAGTCTCATCGATCTGCTATTGAGCTATCTCCCCGAGAACTGCCACCTGTTGCTCGCTTCGCGCGGCATGCCCACCAGACTGAACCTCACCCGCCTGGCTGCGCGCCAAGAGAGCTTTGTGATTACGGCTCAAGAGCTGGCCTTTGCTCGCGACGAGATGCGCGAGCTGCTGACCAAGTTGGGTCACACCAGCATCACTGAAGAACAGCTAGACAGCCTGCTCGAGCGCTCCGAGGGCTGGGTCACCGGCGTGCTGCTGGCGGCTCAGGTCGAGCTGAACACCTCGGTGCAAGAGATCATCCGCCTCACCGGCGCCGGCCATGCCGTGTTCGACTATCTGGCTGCCGAGGTGCTGCAACAGCAGCCGCCAGCGGTCCAATCGTTCTTGCTGGGCAGCAGCCTGCTCGAAGAGATGACGCCGGCCACCTGCAACGCCCTGCTGAACATCACCAACTCGGCCGAGATGCTGACCTCGCTGGTGCGGCAGTCGTTGTTCACCTATCCCACCGCCGGCGGGCGCTCATTTGCCTATCACCAGCTTTTTCGCCACTTTTTGCGAGAACGCCTATCTGAAGAGCCTGACCGCTTTCGTGAGCTGAGCCTCACCGCTGGCGATCTGGTGGCTGCCGAGGGAGACTGGGCCGCGGCCATCGAGCGCTTTCTCGAGGCCGAGGCCTATGAACGCGCCGCCACACTGCTCGAGATGGCCGCTGAAGAGGCCTTTGAACAGGGGCAGCGCGGCGAACTATCGGGTTGGATCGACCGCCTGCCCGACGAAATGCTTGAACTGCATCCGCGGCTGCTCTTTTACCGCGCCAAGGGCCTCACCGAGCTGGGCGACTGGGGCGCCGCCACCGAAGTGCTCTTGCGCGTGCAGTCCATTGGTGAGCGCACTGGCGACGCCTATAGCACCGCCCGTGCACTGGTGCAATTGGCGGTCGTCGCCAGACTACAGCTCAACCCGACAGCCGCCATCGAGAACTGTGAGCTGGCCCTCAGCATTGCCCCACCAGATGATCACTGGGCGCGGATGATGGCCCTGCTCAACCGCGGCATCTGCCGCCTGATGCAGGTAGATGAGCGTGGCCTGGTAGACCTGCGCAACGCCCTCGGCATCGCCCGCAACGAGGGCGATGAGACCAACGCAGCCTACATCGCTCACGACCTGGGCAATGCCCTGGTGCGCGCCGGTCGGCTGCGTGAGGCGCTGGCCTCGTTCCACGAGGCGCTGCTGCATTGGCGGCAGGTGGGCACGCCGTCTTCGATGGCCCTGACGTTGCAGGGGCTGGGGGTGGTCAACCACCATCTGGGCGAGTATGTCGAGGCCGAATCTCGCCTGCGCGAGAGCCTGGAAGAGGCCGAGAGCGGGCAAGATCAGCGCCTGCAAGCCTATGCGCACGCCAACCTGGCCGAGCTCTTGCGCGATGCAGGGCGCTACGGTGAGGCCATGGCCCACGCCGACCAGGCGCTGGCCCTGGCAGGGCACGCCACCGTGCACGATCTGATCGTCTACCTTGTGGGTTTACAGGGCGACATCATCCGGTTGCAGGGCGATGCGCTGCGCGGTCGGTTGCTGGCGCGCGAGGCGCTCGACCAGGCCATCGCAGCGGGGCTACGCCTTGAGGGCGCCTTGGCTCAGTGCGTGCTGGGTATGGTTGCGCTGCAACAGAATGACCTCGCCAACGCTGCCGAGCTGATCGAGCAGGCGTTGCCCGATCTTCGCGCCGTGGGCGCCCCTCGCGAGGTGGCGCGAGCGCATCTCCAGTTGGGCCTCGTCTATCTGCGAGCCCGTAACCATGAGCGAGCAGCCCAGCATCTCGAGACCCTGCAAGAGCTGGTGAGCACGCTCGAGTCTCCTGAAATCCTGATCACCGAGGGGGCCGAGGCGCTGGACGTGCTCGATCGCGCCAGAGATACAGGGCTGTGGAGCCTCGACCTCACCGCCGTCCGCGCGCTGCTGCACCGCGTCAACGCTCAGGCCGCCCCCCAAGAGCCGCAGGCCGACCTGGCCTTTTACGCCCTCGACGGTGGGCAGGTGCTCGTCCATGGGGAGCCAGTCGCACGGTGGGAGTCGAGCGTGGCGCGCGAGATGGCCTTCCTGTTCGCCGCCAACCCGCGCGGCTTGCGTCGCGATGCCATCATCGAGGCGCTGTGGCCCGAGAGCGAGCCCGACAAAGGCAACAACCTCTTTCATTCGACCCTCTATCGCGTACGACGTGCCCTGGGCGCCGACGCCGTGGTCCGCATCGCCGACCGCTATGCATTTGATGACGCCCTTGCGGTGTTCTATGACGCTGCCCTGTTCGAGGAGCTGGCCACGCGCGCCCTCGATCAGAACGGCGACGCCGAGGCTCGTCGTCGGGCGTTGGACCTGTATCATGAGCCCTATCTGAACTGGTCAGAGCTAGACTGGTGCTATCAACAGCGCGAGCGCCTGCGCCGCATGCTGCGCGAGATGCTGCTCATCGAAGCCCGGGAGCAGGTGGACCAGCAAGACACTCACGCCGCCGAGGCGGCCTTTACCCGTCTGCTGCAGATGGACGACCTCGATGAACGCGCCTACCGAGGGCTGATGTGGTGCCGCTACACCCGCGGCGATGACGCCGGCGCGGTGCGGGCCTACATGCAGTGTCGCAAGGCCTTGCGCCGCGAGCTGGGCGTTGACCCCGAGCTGGCCACCCGCCAGATGTGGGACCAGATCCGCCACCATGAATCGCTGCCCAGGCCGTAAGCCACACAAGTTATCGCCACAAATCACCGTTTCCGTGACAATTTCGTAAGAGTCACACAGTACAATAGGGGCAGATGTGTGTTGGGAGGCATGCCACATGAAAAAGACCTATTGGCTCGCAGTCTATGTTGTCCTCACGGTCGTATCGGCAGTGGTCGCCAGCGGCGCCCCGATTCCCTGGAGCACCTCGGGCGGCGGCGGCTGATCTCGGCCCTGGCCAGGTGAGCCATGATCCTCCTGGCTGCACTGGCCCTCTCGTTCATCGTTGCGCTGGCTCGAGGAGGAAGACTCTCTACCTTAGAGCATTGGCTACCAGTACATGGCTGGTTGCCCGGGCTAGCGCTGTTGATTCAGGTCTTGGTGGTGGCGTTGCACCCACCGGCGAGCGGTGTAATTGTGGCCCTGCTGGGCACCTCGCTCGTGCTGCTGTTAACATTCGTGATACTGAACCTTGGGCTGCCCGGGATGGCTCTGCTGGGCTCTGGCCTGGCCCTCAATCTGGTGGCGATCGCCGCCAACGGTGGCTGGATGCCCGTCAATCCCGGCGCCCTCGAGCGCGCTGGCTTGCATGCGCTGGCCAGCCTGCCGCAAGGCAGTCTGCTAGAGGGCTCTAAGGATATCTTGCTCGAGGCCGAGCACGCCAGGCTCTGGTGGCTGGGTGACATCATCCCCCTGCCGCCACCCATCTCGGTGGTGTTAAGTCTGGGCGATCTGCTTGTGGCCGCTGGCGGTGCGTGGTTCTGGCAGAAGGCATTGTTTCCTCGGCCAAACCTCACCGCAGACGAGGGCTGATTGCCGAACAGGCAACATGCCCCGCACCCTTACATAGGGATCAACAGGTCGGTTGACATCTTGTGGCGAGATGGCAGCCCTCCTGATCCATTCCCACCCACATCCGGCGCGCAGCGATCCCCCCCAAGAAACGCTGCGCGCCACCTCTTTTTTGGCCACCTGATCGTCCTCGCCTATAGTGCCCCTGGCTGAAACAGGCGCTACGCCGCAACAACATCGAGGTGCGCACCCATGAGGCTACTCATCGCCACCGGCAACGCCGGCAAAAAGCGCGAGTTCGCCGGGCTGCTGGCCGACCTGCCCCTGGAGATCGTGGGGCTCAACGACCTGGGCTTGCCCAATGATGTCGAGGAGACCGGCGCCTCGTTTGCCGAAAACGCTCTGCTCAAGGCGCGCGCCTATGCCGCGCGATCGGGGCTGCTCACGCTGGCCGATGACTCGGGGCTCGAGGTCGATGCGCTTGCTGGCGCCCCTGGCGTGCAGAGCGCCCGCTATGGCGGCCCAGGCCTCGACGATCGTGGACGCTACAAGCTCTTGCTGGCCAGTCTGCGCGGCGTGCCCGCCGAGGATCGGACCGCTCGCTTTCGCTGCACCATCGCACTGGTTGTGCCCGATGGGCGCGAGGCCATCGTCGACGGCGCCTGTGAGGGGCGCATCACCGACGCGCCGAGCGGAGAGCACGGCTTTGGTTATGACCCGGTCTTTTGGGTAACCAGCGAGGGGTGCACCATGGCCGAGCTACTGCCAGAGCGCAAGAACGCCATTAGCCACCGGGCTGTGGCCGCGCGCCAGGCATTGCACATCCTCGAGGGTTGGCTGCGCCCCCTCGGCTGACCGCCACAAAGACACAGGGGGAGGCCGAGATGGCCCCCCCCTGTGTGTTCTAGCCACGCTCAGGTCTCGCGGATGTCCATCAGCTCGGCGTCCAGATCGGCGATGATCGCCTCCACGGCGCCACGGTCGATGCCCTGCACTTTGAACGCGATCTCGCGATTGCTGACGTCATCTCCCCAGAAGGTGCCCAGCGCCACAAAGTCTGCCCCTCGATCCGAGAGCTGTTGCGTCAGCTTGGCCAGCACGCCATGGCCTTCTCTGACCCTGATGGTGACGCGCAGCCCCCAGGTACGCGCGCCCAACAACTCTGTGAACACCTTGAACAGGTCGCTCTCGGTGATCATGCCCACCAGCAAGTCGCCGCGCATCACGGGCAGGCCGCTGACGTCGTTATCCTCCATGATGCGGGCCGCCTCTTCGAGGGGGCAATCTTCGGGCACGGTGACCACTTCGCGCGTCATCAGTTCATCGACGGTGACTTTGGACATGAGATAGTTCATCTCATAGATACTCAGGCTCGTGGCAGGCGATGGCGAGGCGTACAGCAACTGCTTTTCAGAGACGATGCCCACGAGCCTGTTCTTTTCATCCAGAACCGGCAACCGCCGCACTTTGTTGTCACGCATCACGCGCAGGGCGTCATGCAACGACGTCTTGGGGCGCACCGTAATCGGGTGCCGCGACATGCGTTGTTTGACCAGCATTTTGTCCTCCTGACTCGTCATCGAGCGGGCCGCTCAAATGATCTGAGCTGGCTCCGGGTTTATTATACTAGAGGCCCACATGGCTGTCTACGGCCCGAGCCCTTGACAGTGTCTCACGCCTGTGCCATACTCGCGTACATCTGAATCTCAGGTGAAACGGTATGAAGCGCGAGGTGCCGCCGCAGCAGGCACATCGACTCCTGGCAGCGCGGCCAGTCTGCCTCGTGACGACGATGTCCCAAGGTCAGGTTAATGTGATGACATTGGCCTGGCATTGCCCTGTCAGCCTTGATCCGCCACTGTTGGCCATGGCCGTGCACCCCTCGACGCTGACCCACGAACTGCTCAGGCAACGCGAAGAGTGTGTGCTCAACATTCCCGGCCGCCCACTGCTTGAGGCGGTGCTCACTTGCGGCAGCATCACCGGCCGCGACGAAGACAAAGTGAGCAGATTGGGGCTCGAGCTCGAGGCTGGCCAAGCCCTGGATGCCCCCTGGGTGGTCGCCTGTCTGGCGCACCTCGAGTGCGTGCTGGTCGACCGCATCCAGCCAGGGGATCATACCATCTACATCATGCAGATCGTGAGCGCCTGGGCTGAAGAAGAGGCCTTTGGCCAGACCTGGATCGCGCCGCCCGCCGCCGACGAACTGGCGCCGCTCTTGCACCTGGGGGGCGCCGCCTTTGCCACGCTGGGCAGCCTATCGAGCCAGACCAACCGAGACGCGGAGCACGAGTGACTGAGCTTACCATGAGCATCACGCTACATACCACCAGCCCTGAACAGACCCGCCTGCTGGGGCGGTCTCTGGGCACGCTACTGCAGGCCGGCGACATCGTCTGTCTGCAGGGCGACCTGGGCAGCGGCAAGACCTGCATGACCCAGGGGATCGGCTCGGGCATGGGGGTGGCGGGGGTGATCAACAGCCCCACGTTTGTCTTTGTCAACGAACATGCGCCCGTCACCAGCGGCCCCTATCTCTATCATATCGACCTCTATCGCATCTGCGACCTTGCCGAGGCCCTCACGCTGGGGCTAGAGGACTATATGTATGGCGATGGCGTCACCGTCATCGAGTGGGCCGACCGTGCCGGCGAGATGATGCCCCCTCACTGCCTGTGGGTGCGCCTCACCTACCGAGACTATACCGAGCGCCGCTTGACCATCGAGGCGGTGGGTGACCGCTACGTAGCGCTGGTCGAGGCTTTGCTGCTAGACCCTGCCGTGGCATCTGCCCAGATCGAGGTTTCGGCCTGATGTCCAACGGCGTTCTACTGGCCATCGATACGGCCACGCGTATGCCCAGCATCGCCCTATACGGGGCTGAAGGTCTCTTGGGCGAACAAACCTGGCGCTCGGGGCGCAACCAGTCTGTCGAGGTGCTGCCGTCCATCGACCGCTTACTCGCTCTGGCCAGCGTCACCCGCCAAGAGCTGGGCGCTGTGGCCGTAGCCAAGGGGCCGGGCTCGTTCACTGGCCTGCGCATCGGCTTTAGCCTCGCCAAGGGGCTGTGCCTGGCGCTCAGCCTGCCCATCATCGCCGTACCGGCCCTCGAGGTGAGCGCCTACTCGGCTGGAGATCCGGGCGGCCTTGTGGTGGCCATCGTCGAAGCGGGGCGCAGGCGCATTGTGGTGGGTGTCTATGCCTTTGCCGACGGCCTGCCGCAGCTGCAGGGCGAGCTGAGCTTGCACGCTACCGATGCTTGGACGCCCCCAATCGACCAACCGCTGCTGATCACGGGCGAAGTGTCGCCGGCCCTGGCCGAGCGGCTGCTGAGCCTGCCAGAGGGCGACGCCCTCTCGCTGGCCTCGCCCGCCGGCTCTGTGCGGCGCGCCGGCTTTTTGGCCGAGCTGGCCTGGTATCGTTGGCAGGCCGGCCAGGTCGATGACCTGGACCTGCTCAGCCCCATCTATATCCAACAACCTGTATCGGGGACAGCCTGAGGGTGGAGCGTAACACCCCTCTAGTGCGCATCGAACCGATGCAGATGAGCGACCTCCCCACGGTGGCGGCCATCGAGCAGCGCATTTTCAGTTCGCCCTGGTCGCCTCATGCCTTTGCCTACGACCTGCGCCGCCGCCGCGAGGCGCACTATCTGGTGGCGCGCTACCTGCCCTGGGCACTGCGCGAAGGGGCGCCAGTGAGCGATCTGGGCCCGATAGACCGCAGCATCATGGGCTATGCAGGCGCGTGGTTCGTCATCGACGAGTGCCACATCGCCACGCTGGGCGTGCGCCCCGAGTGGCGCGGCCGTGGCGTCGGCGAATTGCTCTTGAGCGGCCTGCTGCAATGGGCAGCAGGCGGCGGCGCGCTGTATGCCACGCTCGAGGTGCGGGTGAGCAACCTGGTGGCCCAGCGCCTCTATGCCAAGTATGGCCTGCAGGTGGTGGGCCGCAGGCGGCGCTACTATGCCGACAACAACGAGGATGCTCTGCTCATGACCACCGATCAGCTCGGCACGCCCGCATACGCCGCCCTGCTCGACGAGCGCCAAAACGCCCTGTTGGCGCGCCTGCAACAAACCCTGGCCCCGCCACCGGCGCTGCAGTCGCTCGAGCCGGTGGCCTTTACAGATTGAGGCTCGACATGAATGCACCCGCCCAAAGACCGCTCGTGCTCTTGACCAACGATGATGGCGTCTATGCGCCCGGCCTGGCCGCCCTCTATCGCGCCACCGCAACATGCTTTGATGTGCAGGTGCTGGCCCCCGAACATAACTGGTCTGCCTCGGGCCACTCTAAAACCATGCACAAGCCCTTGCGCGTCACCCACACCCAGCTGGCCGATGGCAATCCGGCCATGGCGCTCAGCGGCTCGCCCAGCGACTGTGTGGCTGTAGCCCTGCTGGGTCTGCTGCCACGCCGGCCCGATCTGGTCATCTCAGGCATCAACCAGGGCGCCAACGTGGGGCACGACCTGACCTACTCGGGCACCGTATCGGCGGCCATGGAGGCAGTCATCGGGGGCGTCTCGGGCATGGCGCTATCGCTCGATAGTTTTGAGTGGGCCCAGTTCGACGATGCCGCCGCCTTTGCCTGCGACCTTGCCCGCCAGATGATCACCCACCCGCTGGGGCGGCCGTTGCTCGTCAACGTCAATGTGCCAGCGCTGCCCCTCGAGCAGATCAAGGGCGTCAGAGTAACGCGTCAGGGCACACGCATCTACCGCGACGAGTTGGTGGAGCGGCACGATCCGCGTGGCCGTGCCTACTACTGGATCGGTGGTGAGCCGCCGGCCGGCGTGCCCGAGGAGGGCACCGATATCGGCGCGTTGGCCGAGGGGTATGTCTCGGTGACGCCGATCATGCTCGACCTCACCGACCGCGAAGCACTGCCTGTGCTAGAGACCTGGCCACTGCACATGCCCCAACCCTAGCCGAGGCAAGAGCCGCTAGCAGAACCCCGCGAAAGCGGCGGCCAACTGGGCCACGCTGCGGAGCACCGGCGCACAGCCGGTGGCATCGGGCGCCCCGCCCATCCCAGGCACGCTCACGCCGCACATACGCAAGAGCGTTACCAAGACCATGACCCCCACGGCCACATAGAGCCACGTACGGGCACTGGCCTGAGGATCGCGCCGCTTGCGCTCGACCTGCTTGGGCAGCTCGGTGCCACAGCGCCAGCAATGGTCACGGTCTTCGGGGTTGTATACGCCGCAGTTGGGGCAGTCCATGCTCGCCTCACTTGATGCTGATCGGGTCGATTATAGCATGCCAGCAGTGTCATACCAACCGCCTCTGCGAGTCGCATTGCCCGCACCTCTGCCCCTGTGCTATAATCGAAACGCAGCAACGCAGACAGGGTGTGCCCGTGATACGTGTTGAGGTCTATGCGGTCCTCTATAGCCTCTTGAGCCGTCATCGCATCGTGCTGCTCAAAGAGGCCGAAGGGCCGCGTTTTCTGCCCATCTGGATCGGCCAGAACGAGTCTGAGGCCATCGCCATGCGGCTGCAGGGCGCCACACCACCCCGCCCGCTCACGCATGATCTGCTCAATATGGTCATCACCGAGTTGGGAGCCGAGGTCGAGTACATCGTGGTCACCGATCTCAATCAGGGCGTCTTTCGCGCCGACCTGGCATTGCGGCGCGATGGCGGGCGGCAGCTCTTGGACGTGCGCCCCAGCGATGCCATTGCGCTGGCCCTGCGCACCCAAGCGCCCATCTACTGCGAGGCGGCCGTGCTCGCAGAGGCTGGCATCGTGCCCTCGCCCGAGATCCGCAACCAGAGCAGCGAGCTGCCGGTAGATGGCCTGGATGTCTTTCGCGATGCCTTTGAATCACTCGATCTCGACGATCTCGGAGACTGACCTTGGCAGAACGGCTTCCGCCCCAGAACATCGAGGCTGAACAGTCAGTCCTCGGCAGCTTGCTCATCGATCCCGACGCCATGGTGACGGTGGGGTCGTTCTTGCGGCCAGAGGACTTTTACCGTGAAACCCACGGCATGGTCTATGATGCCATCCGCACCCTCAACGAGCGCCACATCGCGGCCGACTTTGTAACCGTGGTAGACGAGCTCGAGCGACGCGACCAGCTCGAGACGGTAGGTGGCGCCTCGTACCTGTCATCGTTGATCAATGCCGTGCCAACCTCGGTGCACGTTGAGCACTATGCGCGCATCATCGAGCGGCAGAGCACCCTGCGTCGGCTCATCGCGGCCGCAGGGCAGATCGCCGCCCTGGCCTATGAAGATCAGGGCGAGGTCGATCAGGTGATCGACAAGGCCGAGCAGTTGCTCTTTGAGGTGTCGCAGCGGCGCATCAGCCGCGAGTTGGTGCATATCAAAGAGCTCATCGCAGACTATTACGACCATGTCGAGTTCATGCTCGAACATCCTGGCGAGAGCTTTGGCCTGCCGGTGGGCTTTACCGACCTGGACCGCCTGCTGGGCGGCCTGCAGAAATCAGACCTGATCATCATCGCAGCGCGCCCCTCGATGGGCAAGAGCAGCCTGGCGATCTCGATGGCCGTCAACTCCGCCGTCAAGAGCAACGCCGTTGTGGCCCTGTTCACCCTCGAGATGTCTGGCGAGCAGGTGGCCCAGCGCATGCTGCAGGGCCGCGCGGGCATCCCCTCTGACAAACTGCGCAAGGGCAATATCAGCGAGCTCGAGTGGGACCACTTTACCAAGGCGAGCGCCGATCTTTCTGAGGTGCAGATCTTTATCGATGACACGCCATCGCCCTCGCCCACCGAGATCCGCACCAAAGCCCGCCGCCTGATGGCCGAGAAGGGGCTCGACCTGATCATCATCGACTATCTGCAGCTCATGCAGGCCAGCGATCGCCGCTCTGAGAACCGCGTGCAAGAGATCTCGTACATCTCTCGCGCCCTCAAGGGCGTAGCGCGAGACCTGAATGTGCCGGTGATCGCCCTTTCACAGCTGTCGCGTGCCGTCGAGTCTCGCGAGAACAAGATGCCCGTACTGTCAGACCTGCGCGAGTCTGGCTCTATCGAGCAAGACGCCGACATCGTCATGTTCATCTACCGCGAGGCGATGTACGACGAGAACACCGAGCGCGGGCAGGTCACCGATCTGCGCATCGCCAAGCACCGCAATGGCCCCACCGGCCAGGTGCAGCTCTACTTTGACCCAGGGACGACGCGTTTCTCTGACCTGCAGACCGTGCCCCTCGACGACGAGTTCGCGGCCGGAGACATCTTCTGATGACGCGGTTCGAGGGCTTTGTGGCGGGCAAAACCCGCCTGACGCCATTGCCTGAGCAGTTTTTTGGCCAGCTCTTGCCGTTGATCGACGACCTAGACGAGCTCAAGCTGACCCTCTATATGTTCTGGTTCGTCAGGCGCATGCGTGGCTATCCTCGCTACATGACGCTGGCCGAGCTAGAGGCTGAGACCGTGCTGCTGGCAGCGCTCAACGAGGGCTCGGCCAATGTGACGCAGGCGCGCGAGCGACTGTATCGCGCCGTGAACCGCGCCGTATCGCGTGGCTCGCTGTTGCGCCTGCAGGTTGGCGCCGACACACCCGAGACGACCTATTTGCTGCTCAACGCTCCAGAGGGGCGCCGTGCACTGCGAGAGGTGGAGCAAGGAGAGCTGGAGCTCGAGACGCGCGGGCGGCCCCTGCCCGAGTCGCAACTCGAGGCCGAGCGCCCCAACATCTATCGCCTATACGAGCAGAACATCGGGTTGCTGCAACCGTTGATCGTGGATCAACTCCGTCAGGCCGAGCAGGATTTTCCGCCCGAGTGGATCGAGCAGGCCTTTCGCATCGCAGCAGAGCGCAACGTGCGCCATTGGCGCTACATCGAGGCCATTCTCGAGCGCTGGGCCCGCGAGGGCCGCAGTGAGCGCCAAGATGGGAGCCCCTCATGACGCACATAGACCCATCGCCCGCAGCGCCTGCCGCGCAGCCCAACGAAGAGACGCTCTGCCCGATCTGTGGCGGCACCGGCTTTGTGCGCCTGGATGTGCCGCCCGAGCATCCGCTCTTTGGCAAGGCCGTGCCCTGCCGCTGCAAACGCCGTGAGCTTGAGGAGCGGCGTCAGCGCCGCCTGCGCTCTGAGAGCAACATCCGCCATCTGGCGGCCATGACCTTTGAGTCGTTCGAGACCGATGCCTACTCCTCACCGGCGGTCGCGTTCAGCCTGCAAGATGCCAAGCGCATGGCGACGGCCTTTGCTAACGATCCCAGCGGCTGGCTGCTGATCACCGGAGACTTTGGCTGCGGCAAAACGCACCTGGCCGCGGCCATCGCCAACGAGCGCATCCGCCAGGGGCGGCCGGTCTTTTTCGAGGTGGTGCCAGACCTGCTCGACTACCTGCGAGCCGCCTATGCGCCCGATTCGCCCGTCACCTATGGCGAGCGTTTTGACCACGTGCGCAACTGCGAGCTGCTGATCCTCGACGACCTGGGCACGCAGAACGCCACCCCTTGGGCCATGGAAAAGCTCTACCAGATCATCAACTACCGCTACAATGCCTCCCTGCCCACCGTGATTACCACCAACCAGACGCCAGCCGATATGGACCCGCGGCTGGCCTCGCGACTACTCAACCAGAACCTGGTGCACCGCCTGCAGATCTTTGCCCGCGACCGTCGCATCAGAGGACAAGATGACACCTTTGGCAGCCTGCGCCACTATGCGCGCTTTACCTTTGAGCGCTTTGATGTAAACGGACCATCATCGGCTGCGCTGAGTGCGGCGCGGTCGGCGGCCATGTCCTTTGCTGAATCACCCGTCAACTGGCTGCTGCTGCGCGGCAGCTATGGCGCCGGGAAAACACACCTGGCCGCGGCCATCGCCAACCGCGTTTCGCAGAGCGGCCTGCCCGTCATGTTCGTGGTAGTGGCTGACCTGCTCGACTATCTACGCGCCACCTTTCAGCCAGGCACGCCTGCCTCGTACGACCGGCGCTTCAAGGCGCTACAGCGCGCCAGCTTGCTGGTGCTCGATGATCTTGGCGCGCAGAACACCACCCCCTGGGCCGCCGAGAAGCTGTTTCAGATCCTCAACCACCGCTACATCAGCGGCCTGCCCACCGTGTTCACCGTGTCGACCGACAACTGGGAGGGCCTGGACGAGCGACTGCGTAGCCGCCTGCTCGACGCGCACGTTTGCACCCTCATCGAGCTCAATGTCGCCAGCTACCGTGAGCCCACAGCCCCGCGCAAAACGACGCGCCGCCGCTACTAGGTCCGTGTGCACGCCCGACGGAACCCGCTCCCTTGCTGCGGCGTCTCACCGGCGAGGTGAGGCATGAAGAGAACCTGGCTGCAGATCGTCCTTCTGGCGCTGGCCACGCTGGCGCTGTTGCTGTTGGTTGGCTGGCAGCCGCTGCGCCGCCAGATGGAGAGCTGGACCGGCGAGCAGGCCTTGATCGAACAGCTCAAGGGCACCGGTGCTCTGGCCCTCTTGAGGTTGACCAACGCCCCGCCCGAGACGGCGCCCTACGCCCCTGTGCGCCACGTGGGCCTGCCGCCCCTGGGCATCAACACCTTTTTTGAGCAAGAGGCTGACCCTGCCCAGGTCGACCGCGCCATGAGCATGATCCGTGCCGCCGGCATCACCTGGATCCGCCAGCAGTTCCCCTGGGAAGACATCGAGATCGCCGCCAAGGGGGACTTTTGGGATCACCGCTGGGACCGCGACGCCTGGGAAAAGTACGACACCATCGTGGCCCTGGCCGAGCAGCACGACCTCGAGATCATCGCGCGTCTCGACAACCCACCGGCCTGGTCTCGTGCGGTGGGCAACGCCGAGGGCTGGTCGCTGGCCCCACCCGATGATCTCGACGACTATGGCGACTTTGTGGCCGCCGTGGTAGAGCGCTATCGTGGGCGCATCCGATACTATCAGATCTGGAACGAGCCCAACATCTATCCCGAATGGGGCGACCAACCTGCCGATCCGGCCGGCTATGTGGCCCTGTTGCAGACCGCCTACAGTCGTGCCAAGACCGCCGATCCCGACTGTATCATCATCGCCGCCGGCCTGGCGCAGACCACCGAAGAGACCCCCTGGGAGTACGGCCCGCGCAACATCAGCGACTTGATCTACCTGGAGGCGATGTATCGCGCGGGCGCGCAGGGCACCTTTGACGTGATGGGCGCCATGGTCTATGGCCTCTGGACGGGCCCCACCGACCAGCGTGTCAGCCGCGACCGGTCGAACTTTGCGCGGGTGCAGCTCTTACGCGAGATCATGGTGCGCCACGGCGACGCAACGGTGCCCATCTGGGCCACCGAGGTGGGCTGGAGCGCGCTGCCGGAGGATTGGCAGGGTGCGGCACCTTATGGGCGCGTGTCAGAGGCGCAGCAGGCGCAATACGCCGTGCAGGCCTATGAACGCGCCGCGCGCGAATGGCCCTGGATGGGCACGATGAACTACTGGTTCTGGCGACGCCCCGACGAGAGCGAGCGCGACCAGGCCTGGTACTATTTCCGCATGGTCGAGCCCGACTGGACCACGTTGCCCGTGTATGCGGCTATCAAGGCGTATGGCGGCCAGCCGCCTGTGTTGGCGCGAGGCTTTCACCAGGAAGACCACCATGCCGTGCGCTATGGCGGCGAGTGGGCGCTGCTGGCAGATGACGGAGCCGTGCTGGGTGGCATGGCGCGCCTCGAGCAGGGCGCCCAGGCGGCCTTTACCTATGAGGGCGCTGGCCTCAGCCTCAAGCTGGGCGACGCGGCCTCTGCCGAGCACCTCATCGTACGCGTCGACGGCCGCGAGCAGCGCCTGGGCCGCAGTGAGATCGTCCCCGATACCACCATCACGGCCCAACGCGTGCTGCGTTTGGCACGGCGAGGGCTGCACAGCGTCACGCTAGAGGCCGCAGGTGGCCCCGTGCTACTCGATGGCATCATCGTCTACGGCGAGCCGGCACGCTGGCCGTGGTGGCTGGCAGCGGCACTGCTGGCGTTGGCGTTGGCAGGCTGGGTTTGTCGGCGCCGGCGGGTGGCATCGTGAGGCGCATGGCCTGGCGTTCGCTGGTGCCCTGGGTGGCCGTCTTGGCGATTTTGGCGCTGGCAGCGGGCCTGCGCCTCTACCGGCTCGACGCCCAGAGCCTCTGGAATGACGAGGGCACCGCCGCGGCGCTGGCCCTGCGAGACCTGGCCACCATCGCCCGCAACGCCTCAGACGACATCCACCCTCCGCTCTACTACTGGTTGCTCTCGCTATGGGTGCGGCTGGCAGGCACGAGCGAGTTTGCCCTGCGCGGCCTGTCGGCGCTGATGAGCGTGACCACCGTTGGGCTCACCATGCGACTGGCGCGGCGCTGGTTTGGGGGCATCACGGCGCTGCTGGTGGGGCTGCTGGCGGCCGTGTCGCCCTTTGCCATCTATTACGCCCAAGAAGCGCGCATGTATGCGCAGGTGACTCTGTTTGGCCTTGCCGCCATGCTGGCCCTCACACGTGTACTGCCGGCAGACGACGCCGAGCCAGCTCTGCCATGGCGCCGTCTGCTGCTCTACGGGCTGGCTATGTTGGCTACGCTCTACTCGCACTATTACGCCGTAGCGCTGCTGCTGGCCCACAACCTCGCCTTTGTGGCCTGGCTATGGCTGCGGCGCGAGCCACACCGCTGGCCCTGGCGTGCGCTCGGCCGTTGGGCGCTGACGCAGGGCCTCATCCTGGCGCTGTATGCGCCCTGGCTGGCCTTTGCCTGGCACACCATCCGCCACTGGCCCAGCATCAGCGCTCCGTTCTCCTTTGGCGAGCTGGTATTGCGGTTAGCTCAGGCGCTGCCGCTGGGCATCACCGTGCACACACGCCCCTGGACGCTTGCGGTGGGGGTGGCGTTGGCGGCGCTGGCTGCCGTCGGGCTGAGTCTGCCCGCCGCTGGCGCGGCCGGCTCGCGGCTGCGCTGGCACCCCGTGGTGGCCATCGCGCTCTATGCGGGCGTGCCTGTAGGGCTGATGTACGCCGCCTCGTTACAGCGGCCCATGTACAACCCCAAGTTCCTGTTGCTGGCCACCCCGGCCTACCTGCTGTTGTTGGCGCGCGGTGTTATGGCCATCTCTGCGGCGGCAAGGCGCTGGCTCGGAAGACCAGCAGCTACCGCGACGCTCGCGCTAACGCTGCTGGCCGTGCTAACGCCCCTGGCGATCTCGTTGCACAGGCTCTATGTCGACCCGGCCTTTGTCCGTGACGACTATCGCGGCATAGTGACCTATATCCAGGCCGCCGCCCGCCCTGGCGATGCCCTGCTCGTCAATGCGCCGGCGCAGGTTGAGACAGTGGCGTACTATCACCACGATGATGCCCTGCCGATCTATCCTCTCCCAGAGACGCGCCCGGCCGATCGTGCAGCCACCGAGGCGGCGCTGGCAGACATCCTGGCTCGCCACGAACGCATCTATGCCATTCTATGGGCCACCGATGAGAGCGATCCCGAGGGCATCGTCGAGGACTATCTGGCCGCGCACGCCTACAAGGCGCGCGATAGCTGGCATGGTAACGTGCGCCTGGCCGTATATAGCAGCGCACACGAGGCTCCGGCAGCGCCCGAGGTGGCCACCGAGTGGCGGCTGGGCGACGATATCGCCCTCGAGGGCTATACAGTGCTTACACCGCAATTGGCCGCCAGCGACGTGGCTCAGGTGACGCTGTTCTGGCGGGCTCTGCGGCCGGTGAGCGCGCGGCTCAAGGTGTTCGTTCACCTGGTCGACGCCGACGGCCACATTGTGGGCCAGCACGATGCCGAGCCGGCCGGTGGCGGCCGCCCCACCACCGCCTGGGCGCCCGGCGAGCTAGTGCGCGACAACCATGGCGTGCTGGTGCAGCCGGGCACACCGCCTGGCGAGCTGACACTGCGCGTGGGCCTGTATGACGACGCCACGGGGCAGCGTCTACCCGTGATGCACAACGGCCAGGCCGCAGGCAATGCCATCGACCTGACCAGGCTGCCCCTGAAGGCTCCGTCGGAGCCACTGCCCATCGAGGCCTTTGATGCAGAGGTGCGATGCGACGTCACGTTGGGCGGCGTTAGGGTGTTGGGCTATAGCCTCTATCCGATGGGGTTGCGACACGAGGCCCGACGCTCACTGGCGCCAGGCGAGACGGGCGAGCTGTTGGTCTACACGCAGGGCGCCGAGGCGATTGAGGTAGCGCTGATACGTCGAGGCAGGATAGTGGCCTTGACGCAGCTCGACGGGCTAGGCGCTGGCGTGCCTGCCGGTCACATCGCCCGCATGGCGGCGCCACTGGCCATCGCAGCCGATGCGCCGACGGGGCGCTATGCGCTGCAGGCCGTGGCCCATGGGCAGACAGTGCGGCTCGGGTGGGTGCAGATCGCGCCCTAGTCGGCCTTACCCGCGTCGGGTGTGCACCGATCAGCATACACCCACCAGTAGAGGGCGCCCACCAGCCCTGAACCGCCCAGAATGTTGCCCAGCGTCACCGGCAAGAGGTTGTTCCACAAGAATTGGCCCACGGTGACGTCGGCGCCGTTGAGCATGCCCAGCGGAATAAAGAACATGTTGGCCACCGAGTGCTCGAAACCGATGGCCACAAAGGCCATGATGGGAAACCAGAGCCCCCACACCTTGCCGATCACGTCGTCAGCCGCCATGGCGATCCAGATGCCCAGCAGCACCAGCCAGTTGCAGCCGATGGCCCTCAGGATGAGCGGCCCCCAGCCCAGGTTGACCTTGGATTCGGCGATGGCTGCTGCCGCCTCGCCCACCGTGCCCCCACGAATGAGCCCTGATCCGTAAGCCAACGCCACCGCCACAAACACCGAGCCTATCAGGTTGCCCAGATACACCAGCCCCCAGTTTCGCAGCATGGCGCGCCAGGGCGTACGCCGTGATAGACAGCCGGGCAACATGATGCCCGTGTTGCCTGTGAACAGCTCGGCGCCATCGATGACCACCATCATGATGCCCACTGGGAACACGGCCGCGAACACCAACTTGGCCAGGCCAGGGTTGGTGGCGGCCAGGCCGGGGTTGTCCTTGCCAATGATCATGGCCACAACGCCGCCCAACGCAATGTAAGCGCCGGCAAGAAAGCCCAGCACGAGTGTTTTGGAGGTTGACAGGCGCGCCTTGGCGCTACTGGCGGCGCAGGCCGCCTCGACAATGGTCTGGGGGGTCTTGAGTGGCATGGCAAACTCCAGCGGCGGTGTTTCTGAACGACACTGGCCCCAGCGCCCAGCGCCAGAGCGCGAGCGATGGGGCCAGTGCTAGACTGAACTCGGCCTACTTGGCCCAGGTGCCGATGGGGATCAACTCCGTGGGCACCTCAACCGTCTCGCCCGACACCTTGAGGATCGAGTCGAACGGGCAAACCTCGAGGCAGGTGCCGCACTTGATGCACCCATCCTGGTTGATGATGTGGATCTGACGGCGGCCCCCCTCGATGACGTTCACCGGGCAGTTGCGCGCGCAGATGCCGCAGCCCTTGCATGTCTCGGGGTTCACATAGTACTGCACCAGGGCCGTGCACTGCTTGGCCGGGCAGCGGCCCTCGGTTACGTGGGCCACAAACTCGTCTCGGAAGTAGCGCAAGGTGCTCAAGATGGGCCCCGGGGTCAGCTGGCCCAGCGAGCAGAGCGACCCGGCGGCCATGCCTGCCGCGATAGATTCGATCTCGTCGATATCTTCGAGCGTGCCTTTGCCCTCGGTGATCTTGGTCAGCAACTCGAGCATGCGCCGGCCGCCCATGCGGCAGGGTACGCACTTGCCACAAGATTCGGCCGTGGCAAAGGTGAGAAAGTACTTGCTGAACTCGACCATGCAGGTATCCTCGTCGACGACGATCATACCGCCCGAGCCCATCACCGCGCCGGCCTGGCGCAGCGAGTCAAAGTCCACCTTGAGATCGAGCTGCTCTTCGGGCAGGCAGCCGCCCAGCGGGCCACCGGTCTGCACAGCCTTGAACTTTTTGCCGCCCTCGACGCCGCCACCGATATCATAGATGATCTCGCGCAGGGTGATGCCCATGGGCACTTCGATCAGGCCGGTGTGCAGCACCTTGCCCGTCAGCGCAAAGATGGCCGTGCCAGGGCTGCGCTCGGCGCCGATCTTGGAGAACCACTCGGCCCCCCGCAGGATGATCTGCGGCACGTTGGCATAGCTCTTGACGTTATTGAGGTTGGTCGGCTTGGCCCACAGGCCCGACACCGCCGGGAAGGGCGGGCGCGGCCGCGGCTCGCCACGGCGACCCTCGATAGAGGCCAACAGCGCCGTCTCTTCACCACAGACAAAGGCGCCAGCACCCTCTTTGATGTGCACGTGGAACGAAAAGTCGGTGCCAAAGACGTTGTCTCCCAACAGGCCATATGCTTCGGCCTGCTCGATGGCGATCTTGAGGTGCTTGATGGCCAGCGGGTATTCAGCACGGCAATAGACATAGCCGTCTGAAGCGCCCACCGCATAGCCGCAGATGGCCATGCCCTCGAGCAGCGTGTGCGGGTCTCCCTCGATCAGCGAGCGATCCATGAACGCGCCGGGGTCGCCCTCGTCAGCGTTGCACACCACATACTTGGGGTTGCCAGCGGCCTTGGCGGTGAACTCCCACTTTAGGCCCGTCAAAAAGCCGGCGCCACCACGGCCGCGCAGGCCTGAGGTTTTGACCTCGTCGATCACCTGCTGCGGAGACATCTCACCAAGGGCCTTGCCCAGCGCCTCATAGCCGCCACGCGCGATGTATTCGTCGATGTTGGTGGGGTCGATCACGCCGCAGTTGTGCAGGGTGACGCGTTGCTGCTTCTGATAAAAGGGGATGTCCTCGTAATAGGGCACCGTCATCTGGCTCTCGGTCTCGGTAAAGACCAGACGTTGCACGATGCGGCCTTTGAGCAGCGTCTCTTCGACGATCTCGGGGACATCGTCAGCCTTGACCTGGCAGTAAAAGACGCCTTCGGGGTAGATGATCATCACCGGGCCCATGGAGCAAAAGCCACGGCAACCCGTCTCGATGATGCGCACTTCTTGATCGAGCCCCGTCTTGGCCAGCTCTTCGGTCAAGGCAGCCAGCACCGAGCGCGCACCAGACGACTCGCAGCTCGTGCCTGCGCAGACCAGTACGTCTGCACGGTAGATCGGTTCCGACATGATCTGTCCTCCTGGACGGTGTTAGTATCAGCCGCTCTGCTGGCAGCCTTACAGGCCGATGTCGTCGGTGGTCTTACGGCCCACGACCCACTCGTCGACGACGTGTCCATTCTTGAGATGCTCTTCGATCAGGCGCGGGACCATGTCGGGATAGACGTTGCCATAGGTGACGCGTGGCTTGCCGGCCTGCTCGATATCGACCAGGGGCTCACGCGAGCACATGCCGATGCAGCCCACCGTGCGCACGTGCGCATTGATCTGGCGGCTTTCGAGCTCTTGCATGATGGCGTGCATCGTCTCGCGAGCGCCAGCGGCGATGCCGCAGGTGCCCATGCCCACGATGATGGTGGTGCCGGTCTCGATGCGCGTCGAGATGTCATCCTTGACCTGATCGCGCAGTTTGCGCAGTTCGTCCAGAGACTTGACCTTTGGCATTTGATTACTCCTTGCCAGCCTTCTCAGGGCCGCTCCGGCCTATGCGCCGGCGCCATTGAGCCCGTCCAGTCCTTCTCGAATGTACGCTTGCACCCACGACCGCACCTGCGGGTGGCTGAGGGGCACCCCATCCAGCGCCTCGCGCAGCTCGGCCGTATCCAACTCAAAAACCTCGCCCCCCTGACGGTGTCGATATACCAGGTCGCACTCGTGTTCTGAGAGCAACACGCCCATCAGAGTGACCGCCATATCGCCCAGCGGAGCCCGATCAATATGATCGCGCACCAGGGTAGCGGTGACCTCGGTGCCCTTCCCCGGCGTCGAGGCGATGGTCAAACCACCACCACACCGTTCGGCTGCTGCTTTGAGCAACGGCAGGCCCAGGCCCACGTGCCTTGTTGTTCGCGTGGTAAAGAACGGATCTGTGACCGCCTTGACGGTCTCGGGAGACATGCCCCGGCCATTGTCGCAGACCCTGATCGTCAACAGGTTGGCCTGCTCGTCATCATCGATGTCGAGTTCGAGGCGGGTCGCCCCGGCCTCGAGGCCATTCTGCAAGAGATCGAGGATATGCTGCGACAGCTCGCGCAATCTAGTCCAGCTTTCGCACCAGCTGCACGGCCTTTTGCGGCGACAGACGCCCAACGATCTGCCCATCGATCACAGCCACAGGCGCCAGCGCGCACGAGCCCAGACAGAACACCACCTGGAGCGTCACGCGGCCGTCCTCGGTCGTATCGCCGGCCTTGACACCAAGATCGTTCTCGAGGGCGGTGACGATCTGCGGCATGCCGCGAACATGGCAGGCGGTGCCATCGCACAGGTCTACCGTATGGCGCCCCTTGGGCTTGAGCGAGAACTGGGCATAGAACGTCGCCACGCCATAGAGCTGGCTCAGCGGCGCGCCTGTGCGCTCAGAGATGCGCCTCAGTGCAGCCTGCGGCAGGTAGCCATAGATGCCCTGCGTGCGCTGCATGATGGGGATGAGCGCCCCATGCTCCTCGGCGAACTCGTCGAGCATTTCATCGAGGGGAGCCAGGTCGAGTTCCTGCTCGGCCACCTTGTTTCCTTGATCTACCAGCACGTTGCGATCCTCCCACAGAGTGGTATTCGGTTGACCACGCATCGTCACGCCATTACGGCGCTGCGTCCCTGCGCCCCTGCCAGCGCCATTGCCAACTCATCTAATATGCGCGCTTTGACCTGCAGACGCAAGCTGCGCCTCATCTCCTCCAGCCGGTGCGCATCGCCACCCCGCACCATGGGCCAGGCACTGAGCCCGCTGTGCTGTTGCAGCAGTCGCTCAACGTTGCAGCGGTGCGAGACCTCGATGGCGGCCAATGGCAGCGCCGGCGGTATGAACCCCAGGCTCGCCAGCAGGCTGAACGAGGGGCGATCGACATGGGCGGCGATGGGCAGCCCCCCCAACGCCCGCACCCCCTGCACCACCTCATCCACGCTCAACGTGAGCGAGGTTTGCAGCAGCCGCTCGTTGCTTTGCACATAGTCGCCGGTCTCGTCGACCACATACTGCGCGCCAAACACCTCTTCAGGGTTGCGCTCGTCGGGCAGATGGGCATACACCCGCTCTTGCCAGGCCAGGGCGCGCTCCATATCAGCGAACAAGCACACGATATGCGCCTCTTCGCGCGTCTGCACCTCCATGCCAGGCAGCACCCGAATATCATACTCAGCAGCGGCCCGCTGCACCGCCACCACATTGTCGACGGTATGATGGTCGGTCACGGCCAGCAAGCCCAGCCCCAGCTCGTGGGCCTTTTTGGCGATGAGCGGCGGTATCATCTCGATCTCGGCACACGCCGAGGCAACCGTGTGAAGGTGCAGATCGGCCCAGACAGCCTTGAACTCACCCTGGGCTATGCGAGGCTCCATAGTGGTGCCGCGCTCTACGCGGCAGCCTCGATGCCCAGCTTGACCAACTGACTGACGACCTGATAGGTTGTGCCCGCCGCAACTAACACAGGGATGCCACGCTCCTCTGCCTTGGTGACCGTGCCTGCGTCGGGCTCGGTGCCCTCGCTAATGATCACACAGGCCAGGCCCAACAGCTCGGCCACCGCGATGACGTTGGGGTGCGCCTGCAGGGTGACCCAAACATCGCCTTTACGAGCGCCCGCCATCACGCAGCTCAACAGATCGGCAGCATAGCCCCCTTCGATCTCGCGGCATACGTGGTCCTGAGCGGCAGCGACGCGCAAGCCCAACGGCTCGATGATATCTCGAACGATCATCTGGCTCCCCTGTCTTGAGTGAAAAAGACCATCTCGAGGCGCGTGCCCACGCCCATTTCTGACGTCAGGTTGATGGTATCGCAGCATGAGCGGATGTTGGATAGCCCCATGCCTGCGCCAAAACCCAGCTCGCGAATCCAGTCTGGCGCGGTAGAGTAGCCGGCCAGCATGGCCTGTTCGACATCCTCGATGCCCGGGCCGGCGTCCTGGGCCACCACCACAATACGCCCGGGGCTCAACTCGGCGATGAGCTCGCCGCCCACGCTATGGATCATGATGTTGATCTCGGCCTCATAGGTGGCTACAGCCACCCGACGGACCGTTTGTGGGTGTGCGCCCAACCGCTCGAGGGCCCGCTTGATCTTGCTCGAGGCCTCGCCGCCGGTGTCAAAGTCATGCTGGCGCACCTGGTAGCGCAGCGTCAGCGTCGTCTGGTCTGACTCGATATCCTCGAACATGTGTTGGTACTGGTAGCGCCGCTCTTCCTCAGCGTGCCAGAGCAGTTCCATCTGTTTGAGCAGCCCACTGACGATATCGCCCTTGGTGAGCAGGCCCACCAGTTCGCCGGCAGCGTTGATCACCGGAAAGCGGCCATAACCGTGGCGCGCAAACTGATTGATGGCGCTGATGACCGTCTCTTCTTCACGCAGCACATGGGGGCTGGCCGTCATACGGTCGCGCACACAGGCGTCCATTTGCCCCGCCTCAAGGGCTCGGATCACCTGCTCAAGGCTGACCATGCCCACCAACTTGCCGTCTTGCACCACCGGCGCGCCTGAGATGCGATGGGTGCGCATCAACGCTTTGACCTGTGACATCGGCCAGTCTGGCGGCACCACGATGAGATCGCTGCTCATCACCTGCTTGACGCGCAACTCATACACCAGTTCCTGAGCTTTGGTGGGCGTCTTGCCGATGCGCTCCATGTCTGCTGCCTATGCTTTCTCAAAGCCCTCGCCCCACGTCTCTGAGGCGAGATCGAGCAGACCGCCACTACGGAGCCCCGCCTCGTACAATCGCCCGCACGTCTCGTACATGGTGTAGGGCGACCAGAGTAACGGGATCTTTTTCTCGGCAGCCAGGGCAATGGTCGGTGCAGGCGGGCACTTGCCGCGCACGAACATGATCGCAGTGACACCGGCCATCTCGGCCGTGCGCACCGCCTGGGGGTTGGTCAAACCGGTGAGGAGCATCGTCCCCGTATGAACAAAGGCCAAGACATCACTCATCAGGTCTGCGCCAAAGGCCGTCTCGATCTCGGTGGAGAGATCGACCTCTGCAGAGATGGCTTTACCCTGGACGATTTTGATGATCTGATCGAGTGTCACAATGTGGTATTCGCTCGCTCGCAGTAATAGAGCAGATAGCCCTCTGTCAGGAACCTTGTGAATTATATCACAGGCAATTGGGCTGTCAAACGATCCGGGGCTCCGGCCAGTTGGCGCATCTGCCCGACGAGGCTACTCTATAGCAGTTTGTGTGCGGCTTGGCAAACACGCAACCGGAGCAACGCCATGACCCTGCCTAACACTCATCTCGGTGCCCTGCCCATCTCGCGGCTGGTGATCGGCGGCAACCCGTTCAGCGGCTTTTCGCATCAGTCTCTCCAGCGCGACGCCGAGATGCGCGCCTGGTACACCGACGAGCGCATCATCGCCACCCTGTTCGAGGCCGAGGCTCTGGGCCTGAGCACCTGCCTGATGCGCGGAGACGACCACATCACCCGCGTGCTGGCCGAGTACTGGCGTCGCGGCGGCGTCCTCAGGTGGGTGGCCCAAACCAACTCCAGAGCCGACAGCCCCGCCGAGGGTGCGCGTTACTGCATCGAGCACGGCGCAGCGGCCTGCTACCTGCATGGCGGTGTGACCGACCACCTCATCGCCCAGCAGTGCTACGAGCCGCTACATGCCTTTCAACAAGCCGTCCAGGGCGCAGGCCTTCCGGCGGGCATCGCCGGGCACATGCCAGCCGACTTTGTCTGGGCCGAGCAGCATCTGGCGCTGGACTTTTACATGGTGAGCTACTATAACCCCTCTCCGCGCGACCAGGTGCCCCATCATGATCCGGCCACCATCGAGCGGTATGCCGCCGAAGACCGCGACGAGCGGGTGGCCATCATCTCTACGCTGCGTCGCCCGGCCATCCACTACAAGATCCTGGCCGCCGGCCGCACCCCTGCCCCAGAGGCGTTTCGCTTTGCGGCGGCGCACTTGCGCCCGCAAGATGCCGTCTGCATCGGCATCTATACCGGCGATAATCCTCACATGCTGCGTGAGGATGTAGCGCTCTTTATGCGCCTGGTGGGCGCCCCGGCCTAAGAGAACGCCCCCTCGTGCGAGGGGGCGTATGTGTAAGTCAGCTGGCCCAGGTCATCATCCCTGGCAGACAGACCCCCGGCAGATCGGCGTGTTTGGGTACGATGCGCACCGCCAGCCCCTTGTAGCCGGTCTCGTCATAGGCGATATCGGCGGCATAGCGGCAAAAGTCGCCTTCCTCGCACACCACTTGCGCCGCCTCGACGATCTGATAGTCGTACAGCGAGCCATCAGGGCGCGCATTGCCATAGCACACCTGTACGCTCAACTCATCAGGGTCGAGGCCATCGAGCCACACCCGCGCCTCAACCTTGATCGACTCACGGACGCGGGCCTCATCGCCCACCTGCACCTGCACAGTGTCAAAGCGCAGTGCAGGCCAGTGGCGGCGAACCCTGTCGAGCCACGCCGCATAGGCGCGGCCGCGGGCCGCGTCATTGGCGCTCAAGGTCACGGCGCGCTCGGCCACGGGCAGGTACATCCGTGTGGCGTAATCTTTGACCATGCGGTGCGTCGAGAACTGCGGGCTGAGCCTGGCAATGGCATGGCGCTGCCGCGAGATCCACCCGTGGGGCAGGCCGTCTTGCCCACGGGTGTAGAACAGCGGCGCCACCTCGTGCTCGAGCAGCTGGTACAGCGCTTCGGCGCCCACCTCGTCGCTCACAGCCGGGTCATGAACTTCACCTGTGCCGATGCGCCAGCCCACCTCGGGCGAGTACCCCTCGCACCACCAGCCGTCCAGGGTGCTCAGATGCATGCCGCCGTTCATGGCCACCTTCATGCCTGAGGTGCCACTGGCCTCTTCGCCCTCGAGCGGCGTGTTGAGCCACACATCTACGCCCTGCACCAGATAGCGCGCCAGGGCCATGTCATAGTCCTCGACAAAGACCACCCGGTTCTTGAAGCGGTCTTCACGGGTGTATTGCACCAGCGTGCGCAGCAGCTCTTTGCCGGGGTTGTTGTTAGGGTGTGCCTTGCCGGCATAGATCACCTGCACCGGGCGATCGGCGTCGTTCAGAATGCGCGCGAGCCTTTCGGCATCGCGGAACAGCAGCGTGGCCCGTTTGTAGGTGGCAAAGCGCCGCGCAAAGCCTATCGTCAGCGCGTTCGGGTCGAGCAGCTCTTGCACCTCTGCTTCGACATCGCGGCCGTTGGCGTGTCGGGCCAGCTGCGCCCGCACGCGCTGACGCACGATCTCGATCAGGCGATGGCGTCGTTTCTCGTGGGCTGCCCACAGTTCCTGGTCTGGCACCCGGTCGATGCTCTGCCAAAAGCGAGGCTCGGTTGAATCCTGGCTCAACTTGTTGCCCGAAGCGCGCTCTAGCGCCTCGGTGAGGGGCCGCGATAGCCAGGTCTGCGGGTGCACGCCGTTGGTCACATGGGTGATGGGCACTTCGTCAGCGGGCACCGACGGCCAGAGGTTACACCACATCGTGCGGGCCACCTCGCCATGGCGCTCGCTGACGCCGTTAGACAGGGCCGAGAGCTGCAGGGCCAATACGGCCATCGACACCGGCTCGTTGGGCTGATGCTGCGGCGGGCGGCCCAACTGCAAAAAGCGCTCCCAGTCTAGCCCTTGCTCGCGGCAATAGTCGGCAAAGTAGTACTGCATGTGGCCAGGGTCGAACAGGTCGATGCCCGCGGGCACTGGTGTGTGGGTGGTAAAGACGTTACCCGCCGAGGTCAACGCGATGGCCTCATCCAGCGAAAGGCCCAGGTCTTGTCGGGCCTGGCGGATGCGCTCCAGCGTCAGAAAGGCGGCGTGCCCCTCGTTCATATGATAGATGGTAGGGGTCAGCCCAAGCGCACGCAGCGCACGCACGCCACCCATGCCAAGGATGATCTCCTGGCGCAGGCGCATATCTCCATCGCCCCCATAGAGTTCGGCGGTGATGGCCCTGTCAGCCTCCGAGTTCTGTGGCACCTTGGTGTCGAGCAGATAAAGCGGCACACGGCCCACCTGCACCTGCCAGATCTGCATGTGCACCTCGCGGCCCGGCATAGGCACCGACACCGTCAGCGGTTGACCATCATCGCGAGTGACGAGCGTCACCGGCAGATCGTCCACATCGATGCTCTCGCCCTCTTCTTGCTGCCAGCCATCGGCGCTCAGCCGCTGATGAAAGCGCCCTTCGCGATACATCAGCCCCACGCCCACCAACGGCAGGCCCAGGTCACTGGCAGACTTGAGATGCTCGCCGGCCAGAATGCCCAGGCCGCCCGAATACACCCGCAGGCACTGGTTGATACCATACTCCATGCTAAAGTAGGCCACGTTGAACCCGTCAGGGAAACGCCCGCCGACCGTTTGATACCAGGTGTCTTGCGAGGCTAGATAAGCATGCAGCGCCTGCTGCACACGGTTCAGGTGCTCTACGAAGCGGTCATCTTGCGCCACCTCTTCGAGGCGTTTCTGTGAGACGCGCTCCAGCATCATCACGGGGTTGTAGCCAGTCTCATCCCACAGAGGGCGGTCGAGGCTGCTAAACAGATCGATCGCATCCTGGTTCCAGGCCCACCAGAGGTTATACGCGATCTCTTTGAGGGGCATCAGGCGTTGCGGCGAGGCCGGCACCACCTGAAAAGTGCGCAATGACTTCATTCAACCTCTCCTTGTATGAGTAACGCCTTACCGATTATACGAGTGCCCGGCCTGGCTCAAACTCTCGTTATCTGTCTAGTTGACCCAACGCCCACCCAGCATGACCCGTCGCGGCGCGAGGCTGTCTGGCGCCAACGCCAGCAGATCAGAGTAGGCGCCAGGGGCCAGGCGGCCGATATCGTGCCGGTTGATGATGCGCGCCGGCGTGACGGTGGCCATACGCACGGCATCGAGCAGCGAAATGCCCACCATCCGCACCACATGCTGCAGACACTGCCCCATGGTGCTCACCGAGCCGGCGAACGCAGTGCGGTCGACCAGCACGGCCACATCATAGCCCGCTTCAACCACGGCACTCAGCCCGCCGATGTTGTACTCGCCCGGCCCCAGCCCCGAGGCCTGCATGGCATCGCTGACCAGGCACAGCTTTTCAGGGCCCTTGAGGCGGTAGGCCATCTTCATCAGGCTGGTGGGCAGGTGATACCCATCGGCAATGATCTCGCCAGTGAGGCCCTCTTCAACCAGCCCGGCCTCGAGCATACCGCTAAAGCGCTTGGGGCCGATGCGCCGCACAGTAGACATGCCGCTCCACAGGTGCGTGATGTGTCGCAGACCCACTGCCATGGCGCGGCACACCTCGGCATAGAGTGCATCAGAGTGACCGCCGCTCACCAGCACCCCGCGCTCGGCCAGCGAGCGGATCAACCCCAGCGCACCTTCGAGCTCGGGCGCCAGCGTCACACGCGTGAGGTGCGGCGCATACGACAGCAGCCGCTCTTGCACCTCGGGGGTGGCCGGCCCTAACAGCTCGGGTGCATGGGCCCCGCGCTGCGACTCGGCGAACCAGTTGCCCTCGGCGTGGATGCCCAACAGGCGCGCGCCATCGCCCTGCTGCAGGCTGTGTGCGGCAATGATGGCGTCAAAGGCGCGCCACACGCACTCAAGCGGCGCCGTGGCGGTGGTAGGCAACAGGCTGGTGGTGCCCGCCCGCAGATGGCGGCGCGCCGTCGTCAGCACCGCTTCGGGCGTGCCCTCGGTGCAGTCGGCGCCATCGCCTCCGTGGGCATGGATGTCGACAAAACCAGGGCAGATGATGGCATCGCCCAGATCGTGCCGCTGTGCCTCGGCGGGGATGGCCAGCTCGTGGCCAGAGCCCACCGCCACCACCCGCTCGCCCTCAACCAGCACCACCCCGTTGACGACGATGCGCTCGCCCGTGATGACGCGCTCGCTCGTATAAGCATGCATTGAGCTCATGGTCGCCTCAGATCAGATAGGGGATGTCCAGACGCCCCAGCAGGTCTTGGAGATAGGCGATAGAGCGGCCCATGGCGGCGTCCATGTCGGGCAAGCGGCCAATATCGATGGCCACATAGCCGCTGAACCCGTGCTTGTCGAGCGCGGTAAAGACGCCCTGCCAGTCGACGGTGCCCTCGCCCAGCGCCTTGTGATCGTTGACCAGCCCGTCGTTATCGGCTACGTGTAGATACATGATGCGCGAGCCAAGCTTTTCGACGCTCAACGGCAGAATCTCTTTTTGAGCGTGCTGGTGGGCGGTATCGAGCACGGCGCCAAAGTTGGGCGCGCCCACATGGTCCATCAGGCGCAGCAGGGCGTCGGTGTTGCTGATGATCTCGCCGACGCGTGGCTCCAGGCAAAAGGGCAGCTCGGCGGTGCGCGCCATGGCGGCGCAACGTTTGAACGTGTCGACCAGCACCTGCCACTGGCGGTCCCAGCTAAAGGCGGGATCGACCTGCACCTGGAACTGAACGCCATAGTTGAGCATGTCTTTGTAGGGCTGCTCTCCCACAAAGCGCAGCGGCGGCGTATAGCTGTCGATCTGGATGGTGGCGCAGCCAAAGTAGCGTGCCAGGTCTACCGCCACCTGGAACAGCTCAAAGCCACGCTCACGTTCGTTGTCGTCCAGGCTCACCAGCTCGGGGATCACAGGGCAGAAATTGACGACTTTTTGCCCCAGGCGCTCGGCCACTGCCTTGATCTCGGCGCGGCGGGCCTGCAGCTCGAGCAGATTGCCGCCCTCAGATGCGCCCTCGAGCTCGACAAAGTGCATGCCCAGGGCGGCCATGCGCTCGAACGCCTCAGGGATGTCGCTCACAGGTACGGGGTAGCCATAGGCGCTGATAGCATAGAGCCAGCAGCAACTGATCTTGACCGGTTCGCGCATAGTGCCTCCTGACAGAGCGACAGGGCGGCTCGAGCCCGCCCTGTGCGTCGATGATGCCAGCGTCATCTAGTGCTGGTGACCATGGTCGTGGTCATGGTCATGGTCGTGATCATGATCGTGATCGTGATCGTGATCATGTGCCTGGCGCAGTTGGTCGATAAATTCCTCGACCTCTTGCTCGGTCATCGCGCCGATGCCCTGCAGCACACGCGCCAGAAAGAGAGGTTCGGGGGCGGCGCCCTCCTGGAAGGTGGTCTCGTTGATCACCGTCTTGGGCACGCCCTGCACACGATACTTGTTGGCCAGATGGGGGAACTCGACCGACTCGACCATCGCTGCCTGTACCTGATCACTGGCGACCGCCAGTGCATGGGCCATGTAAACGGCCTGTGGGCAGTACGGTCAAGTGGGGGTGACATACACCTGAATGTCGACCGGCTTGTCGATCTTGACGATCATCTCTTGCGCGGCCGGCGAAAAGTCGGCCTTGCCCTTGGACACCAGCATGATGTCTTGCACCAGCGTGGTGAACTCGTACCCCGAAGGGATGCCGTAAAAGCGCACGCCATAGTCTTTGTCGCCGCCCATCACGATGGTAGCAGGGATCTTGTCGACGCCAAGCTCCTCTGCCCTGACCTTGTCGACGACAAAGTTGTTGACCTCGACCTCGATCTTGTCAGACAGGCTGGCCACCTCTTCGAGGATGGCTTGCGTCTCGCGGCAGAACTGACAGGCGACTTCTTGGCCAAAGTACACCAGCTTGACCGGGGCCACCAGCTCCTGGGCGAACATGCCCGTGAGCGTTTGGCGGTCCTTTTCGGACAAAAGCGGCATGAGGATACCTCCTATAAGGCGCTAGCAGCTATCACTGTGCAAATGATTCTACCTTTCGCCACGGCTGGTGTCAATGGCGTCGTGGCGTCGCTTTGACAGGGCCAGTGCGCCCCCTTATAATCAGGGCATCTTGAGATGCGTGAGGGGCAGATGATCGACAGTGGTTGTATGGCGGCGCCTGGAGGAGCCGGTCGGACTGCCTGATGC
>Ga0123329_1000105_pt1 | contig 77050 bp, 66 predicted proteins | sample BioC12SIPDNA_FD_89703 | JGI IMG/M metagenome (GOLD analysis project Ga0123329, IMG submission 89703) | Anaerobic biogas reactor microbial communites from Washington, USA - Biogas_R1_B C12 SIP DNA | ecosystem: Engineered > Bioreactor > Anaerobic > Unclassified | place: Washington, USA | collected...
AGCTACTTTACCTTTTCCACCGAGAACAACTATATGATCTGGACCATGCTCAAAAAGTGCTGGGAGCAGGGCTGGATCTATCGTGGCGCCGACGTTATGCCCTGGTGCCCGCGTTGCTCGACGGCCATCAGCCAGCACGAGATCGTCACCGACGGTTATGCCGAGCTGACGCACGACGCAGTAACGCTGCGCTTTCCGCTGCGCGAGCGCCCAGGCGAGGCCCTGTTGGTATGGACCACTACCCCCTGGACACTCACCAGCAACGTGGCCGCCGCTGTGGGGCCCGAGCTCACCTACGTCAAAGTGCGCAACGGCGAGCAGATTCTCTACCTGTCCAAGGGCACCCTGTCTATGCTCGAAGGGCCAGTTGAGGTGCTGGCCGAACTCACGGGCACCGACCTGGTGGGTTGGACCTACGATGGTCCCTTTGACGATCTGCCGGCAGCACAACGGCCTGGTGGGTTGACGCCGGTGCCCGGGGCAACGGCCGGCGTCGAGCTCACTGCGGTGCAGGCGCATCAGGTGATCCTTTGGGATGCTGTGGGCGAGGAGGAGGGCACGGGCATCGTGCACATCGCCCCGGGCTGCGGCGCTGAAGACTATCAGCTCGGCCGCGAGCACAAGCTGCCTATGCTGGCCCCGCTTGATGACGAGGGTTACTTTGTTGAGGGGTTTGGCTGGCTCACCGGCAAGCAGGTCCACGAGGTGGCGCACGAGATCTTTCATGACCTGGACGATCGCGGCTTGCTTTACCATGTGCGTGGCTATACCCATCGCTATCCCATCTGCTGGCGCTGCAAGACACCGCTGGTGTTCCGTCTGGTTGACGAGTGGTTCATCAGCATGGATGAGTTGCGCTACAAGATGATGGACGTCACCCGGCAGATCCGCTGGATCCCCTCATTTGGCCTGGAGCGCGAGCTGGACTGGCTGCGCAACATGCACGACTGGATGATCAGCAAGAAACGCTACTGGGGCCTGGCCCTTCCCATTTGGGAGTGCGCCGCGTGCGGCCACTTTCACGTGGTGGGCGATGAGGAAGAGCTGCGCCAGCGTGCCGTCGCAGGCTGGGAGACCTTTGAGGGACACACGCCGCACCGGCCCTACGTCGATGCTGTCAAGATCGCCTGTGACAAGTGTGGCGCCGAGATGAGTCGCGTCAGCGATGTGGGCAACCCCTGGCTCGATGCGGGCATCGTTAGCTTTTCGACGCTGCAATATCGTACCAATAAGGACTATTGGCGAGAGTGGTATCCAGCTCATTGGATCAGCGAATCGTTCCCTGGCCAGTTCCGCAACTGGTTCTATAGCCTGCTGGCCATGGCCACCGTGCTTGAGGGCACGCCGCCGTTCTTGCAGAACTTTTCGTACGCCACGCTCCTGGCCGAAGATGGTTCGCCCATGCACAAGAGCTCGGGCAATATGATCCCGTTCGATGAGGCCGCAGACCGCATGGGCGTGGACGTGATGCGCTGGCTCTTTTGTGCGCACAAGCCCGAGAACAATCTGATGTTTGGCTACAATCGCGCTGATGATGTGCGGCGGCGCTTTATCTTGCCGCTGTGGAACGTCTACAAGTTTCTGACTACCTATGCCTTGCTGGATGGGTGGCAGCCATCGACAGAGGGGTTCGACCCCAAACGGCCCGAGGGGCAGGCGCCAGCGAGCGATAGCCCGCTTGACCGCTGGATCATCGCACGCATCAACGAAGTGGTGGTTATCTGCACCGATCGGCTTGAGAACTCGGATTCGCTGGGCGCAACACTGGCCGTTGAGGCCTTTGTGGACGATCTGACAAACTGGTATATCCGCCGCAGCCGCAGGCGCTACTGGAAGAGCGAGGCCGATCTCGATAAACAGATGGCCTATGCCACACTGTACTATGCCTTTGTGCGGTTGATCCGCATCCTGGCGCCCATCGTGCCCTTTATCACCGAGGCGATGTATCAGAACCTGGTGCGCAGCGTGCAGCCCGCGGCCTTTGAGAGCGTGCATCACACCTACTGGCCTGAGATTGAAGAGTGCGCAGTCGACCAGGAGCTCCTGCAGCAGATGTCGCTGGCCCGTGAAATCGCCAGCTTGGGCCTAGGCGCACGCGGCAGCGTCAACATCAAGGTGCGCCAGCCGCTCTCCCGCGCCTTGGTTTTTGCCGAGAGCACGCGCGGCGGCCTGTCGCCCGAGCTCATCGAGATTGTGGCCGACGAGCTCAACGTCAAATCGCTCGCCTTTGTAGACGAAGAGGGCCAACTGGTTCAATACCGCCTGGTGGCCGACGGCCGCCAGCTGGGCCCCAAACTGGGCAAGGCGTTTCCGCAGGTACGCGCTGCCCTGGCCGAAACCGATGCGGCTGCTGCAGTGCGGCGCATTAACGCTGGCCTGCCGGTCGAGCTCACCGTGGGCGGCGAGGTGGTATCGATCGCACCCGAGGAGATCATAGTGCATGCCGACCCGGCTGAAGGCCTGGCCGTGGCCTCTGACAAGGGCGTCACCGTGGCTATCGATGCGGTCATCACGCCTGAGCTCGAGGCGGAGGGGCAGGTGCGCGATCTGGTGCGCTACGTGCAGACGCTGCGCAAAGACGCTGACTATGAGCTGGACCAGCGCATCACCGTGGGCCTCTTTGGCCTGGATGATGCGGCTGCCGAGGCTGTTCAGGCGTTGCGAGACTATATCCTGCAAGAGACGCTCTGCGTGACCCTGTTGCTATCTGATGATGGCGGCGAGTGGGATCAGCGTCAGGCGTTCAAACTGAACGGTGAGCCAGTTGAGGTGGCTGTCCGCAGGTGACAGCGTGGTGGAAATAACAAAGGGGCGCCCGCGGGCGCCCCTTTGTTGCGTTGTCGATACTATGAGCGAATCTGCAACGTCTCCACGCCCAGTTCTGCGCCGATCTGGTTCATCTCGGCGATCACATCCTCGGCCATGGGAATGCCCTCGCGGCGGTATTCGGCGGCCTTGAGCCATTCGGGCTCACCCGGCACCAGAATACGCTCAAAGCCATCGCGCAGGGGGTTGGCCTTCATGGCGGCTACCAGCTCGTCGACGCGCGCTTTGAAGGGGGCCACCGGCCCAAAGGCGGCAATGTCCATCGCCCCGAAAAAGTGCCCCATGTGTTGTGGCTGGTCGGCCGCTGAGAATAAATGGCCGATGCCGCTGCTCACAGCTGCACCCGAAAGCAACGCGCAAAAGACATCCACCAGTAGCGCCAGTCCATACCCCTTGTAGTTGCCCACGGGCACCATCTGTTCGCCCTTGTTGGGGTCGGTGGTGGGGTTGCCATCCTTGTCCAGCGCCCATCCCAGGGGGATCTGTTTGTCTTCGAGAGCGGCAAGCTGCACCTTGCCGCGCGCCACCACAGTGGTGGCCATGTCGAGGGTGATGCCGCTGGTGGCCAACCCAGGCACCGAGACACAGATGGGGTTGGTGCCCAGCGCCTTCTCACGGCCGCCCCACGGCGCCACCATCGGCACCGAGTTGGTTGAGCTGAACCCGATCATATCGTGGGCCAGGGCCATGCGCCCGAACACAAAGGCCGGCCCAAAGTGGGTGCTGTTCCGCACAGCCACCCAGCCCGAGCCATGCTCACGCGCCAGCTCGATGGCCAGTTCCATGGCAAACTTGCCAACCACTGCCCCGGGGCCATCATCGCCGTCGACCACGGCGCAGCCACGCGAGCGCGAAAGCACCTGTAGATCAGGATTGCGCTTGGTGCCACCCTGACGAAAGCGCTCGACATATGGACGCAGTAACCGCGATGGTCCATGACTGCCCAGGCCATGCACCTCGCCAGCCACCAGGTTCTCAGCCATCGTCTGCGCGTGGGCCATAGGCACAGCTATCGCCTCGAACACCTGGCGCGTAAAGCGCAACAGCTCTTGCTCATCGATGCGTTGATAGGCGGTCATGTAACTCCTCCTGTTGTCAGAGAATGATGGGTAGGCCGCGCCGTCGGGGCTCGTAGGGCTGCACGAAAAGCCCCTTGAATGTGCCCTCGCGCGAATGCCAGGCTTCAAGGCCCCAATCGGGCTCGGCCAGCTCTAGGCTCAGGCTGACGGCCTCTCCTGGCCAGTTGGGGTCATACACGTCGATGTGCATGATGCCCTCGGCCTCATCCTCACGATAGCCGTAAGCGACCACCTGGTGGTTGGCGGTGACATGCCACAGGTCTGGGGCACGGACCAGCACCAACACGGTGGGCTCGTTGCGCTGCAGACGCCGCCGCAACGCAGGCAGCTCTTGTGCTAGCATCCGTTGCTCGAGTGACGCTACACCGCCAAGCGTCCACCGCAGAACGCGATACAGCACCGCTGGCCGGTTGCTGGCGAGCTGGCGCTCGATCAGATAGCGGAGGAGAGCCGAGCCCGATGGGGGGGCTTGACGCATGCGTGGTACGGGCACGCCGGCATGATAATAGTCTAGCGCGGCATAGGCCATGCCGCCGCATAGCCCCGGTTCGACGCGCCCGAGGCGCAGCGCCGGGGTCAGGCGGACGTCAAAGGAAAACCAGTTGTCGAAGCGAAAGCCATGCTCGATGGTGAATCCGGTTCGGTAGATGGCCATGCCCATGCCTTTGATGCGGGGCAGGTTGGCCAGCCATCCTGCCCCGGCACGGTCTACACGTCGAGGCGCACTTCGCGCTGCTCTTGGGCAGAGCGATAGATGGCGTCGATGATGCGCATCATCTCCAGGCCATGCTCGGCGCTGGCGGTGGGCTCGCGGTCATCGGCCACACAGTCCACAAAGTCGTCGACGGCGCTGGGCACCTGCGCCGGGAGGATCTGGGGCTCGACGCGCACCAACTGCCCGGCGGCATCGTCCAGGGCCAGGCATTCGAAATCATAGCCGTGGCCCACATTGCGCTGGATCACGGCGCCGCCGGTGCCATAGATGCCCGTCATCATGTCCTCGCGGCGGTCGGTGCCGCCGGCCCAGCTCACCTCCAGGTTCAGGCTGGCGCCATTGTCTAGCCGCACCAGGGCGGTCACCAGGTCTTCGCAGTCGAACTCAACGCCCTGCTCGCGGGCGATGCGTGCCCCCAGCAGGTTGGACGACGAAGCGCTCACCGACACGGCTTTGGGGTAGCCCATCAGCCACATCGCCAGGTCAAGGCGGTGCACCCCCAGGTCGATCAGTGGCCCACCACCCGAGAGACGTTTGATGCCGAACCAGCCGCCCAGCTTGGGGATGCCTCGCGACCGTAGCCAGCGTGTGCGCGCATAGTAGACCTGGCCCAGATGGCCCTCGTCGACATAGCGTTTGAGAAACTGCGACTGGGCGCTGTAGCGATAGTTAAAGTGGATCATCAGCTTCTTGCCGCTGGCCCGGGCGGTGGCGAGCATGCTTTGGGCATCGGTTGCGTTGAGGGCCATTGGCTTTTCACACAGTACGTTGATGCCCGCCTCGAGGGCTGCCTTGGCCACGGGCGCGTGCAAAAAGTTGGGCAAGGCGATGCTGATCGCATCGAGCCTGGCCTTGGCAAACATCTCTTGATAGTCCGTATAGGCCTTGGCCTGCGGATACTGCGCCTGATACTCGGCCAGCAGAGCCGGGTTGAGGTCGCAGATAGCCACCAGGTCGGCCCGCGGCGAAGTATGATAGGCACGGGCATGGTTACGCCCCATGCCCAGCCCCACAACAGCAGCACGCACGGTCATGGTGCCCTACTCCTCTGCTAGCCCAGCAGTACCTCACGGCCGGTCACGCCCGACTCGTAGATGGCGTCGAGGATGGCCTGCACGTCCAGCGCCTGCTCGGGCTTGACGATCTCTTCGGCCTCGCCCTTGATGACGGCGACAAAGTGCTCGATTTCGACGTGATGGCTATCGACCGTGGGCAACTGCTTGGGGGTGATATCCACCATGGTGCCATGCATGTCTTTGTAGATGGCCAGCGGACGCAGATAGGCGCCCCCATGCGTGCCCATGATGCGGGCCTCCATAAAGGTCTCTGAGATGTGCCCGTCCCACGAGGCCTTGAGCACCAGGCAGGCGCCGTTCTCAAAGCGCACCATTGCGACGCCCATGTCATCGACGCTAAAGCTATCCACGTCCCACAGGCCGCGGACGGTGGCCAGGTCGCGGCGCTTGCCAAAGTTGGCCCAGGTGACGCCCGAGACCGACACTGGCTTGGGGTTGCCCATTTGCCACAGGCAATGGTCGAGAGCGTGTACACCAATATCGATCAGTGCACCACCGCCCTGCAGTTCTTTGTGAGTGAACACACCCCAAGTGGGGATGCCCCGGCGCCGCAGGTAGGTTGCCTCGCCGTAATAAATGTCGCCCAGCTCGCCCGCATCGACAAAACGCTTGAGGACCTGCGCCTCGGGGCTGAACCGCTGGTTCACGCCGATCTGCAGCGTCTTGCCGGCCTTGTAGGCGGCCTCGACCATGTCGCGGCCCTCTTGCAGGTTCATAGCGATGGGCTTTTCACAGAGCACGTGGCAACCCGCCTGCAGCGCGGCGATGGTGGGTGCTTTGTGATAGGCATTGGGTGTGCACACCGAAACGGCGTCGAGGCCCTCTTTGTCCAGCATCTCGTTATAGTCTGCGTAAGCCGCGGGAATGCCGTACAGGCCGGCCGTCTCCTCGGCTTTGCCGGGCGCCACATCGGCAACGGCCACAATCTGCACGTCGCTCAGTTTTTGGTAGCCAGGGATATGGGCGCCGCGCGCGATGCCGCCGCCGCCGATGATGCCAACACGAATCTTGTCCATGATCATTCTCCTCACGCCAACGATGCTAATAGGCGACAGCGCAACCGTCTTTGCGCGGCTCTGAGCCGCACACCAGAGCGCCGCTGTCTGGATCCACCATGATGATCTGCGCGCCACCAAAGATGCCGCCCTCGTCGAGGGTGAGGTCATGGCCCCTGCGGCGCAGCTCGGCCAACGTCTCATCGGCGAAATAGGGCTCAATCAGGTGCGTCAAGCCCGGTTGATAGTAAAAGCGTGGTGCGTCGATGGCCGCCTGCACATCCATGCCGTGGTCGAGCATGTTGGTGAGCACCTGTACGTGGCCTTGTGGCTGCATCGCTCCGCCCATCACGCCAAAGCTCATGCGCAGCGAGCCGTTCTCGGTGGCCATACAGGGGATGATGGTATGGAAGGGGCGCTTGTTGGGCGCGATACAATTGGGGTGGGCCCGGTCCATCACGAAGAGATTCCCGCGGTTTTGCAGGCAGATGCCGGTACCCTCGGCCACCAAGCCCGATCCGAACGCCAGAAAGATGCTGTTGATGATCGACGCGGCATTGCCTTCGCCATCGACGGCGGTGGCATACACAGTATCGTTGCCCAGATGCAACCCTGGCAACGGGTCGGGTATGGCGCGCCGCATGTCGATCTCGGCCAGGCGTTGCGCCGCGTAGGCGGGAGAGAGCAGTTCAGCCACCGGCACGTGCACATGCTCCGGATCGGCCACATAGCCTAGGGCATCGGCCATGGCGAGCTTGATCGCCTCGGTTTTGTAATGCACGGTGTCGGGAGCGTCAAAGGGCATGCTGGCGAGATCGACGCCTGAGAGGATGTTGAGTGCTTCGAGCGCGACGATGCCCTGACCGTTCGGTGGGCATTCCCATACGTCGAGCCCGCGGTAGTTGGTGCTGAGCGGTTCGACCCAGGTAGAGGTGTGTGCCGCCAGATCGTCCTCTGTGAGCAGCGCACCGTGCTTTTGCACGGTGCTAGCGATGGCCCGCGCGATGGGTCCGCGGTAAAAGGCATCGGGGCCCTGCTGAGCCAGTAGGGTCAGGCTGTAGGCCAAGTCTGGCTGATAAAAGCGCTCGCCGACGCGGGGCGCACGCCCTTTGGGTAGATAGGTGCGCGCCGCTTCGGGGTCGCCCTGTAAGAGCGCCTCACAAGAGCGCCACACGTCGGCGACGATGGGCGATACGGCAAAGCCCTCCTGCGCATAACCGATGGCGCTCTGCAACACCCTGTCAAAGGGCAAGCGCCCCAGTTTTGCGCTGAGCTGGAACCAGCCGTCAGCTGCTCCGGGCACCGTCACCGCCCACGCGCCGCGTTCGGGCACGCTCTCCATGCCGTGGGCGCGATAGGCATCATAGCTCCACGCAGCGCCCGAGCGACCGCTGGCATTGAGGGCATACACCTTGCGCTCGGAGGCCACATACACCAGGGCAAAGAGGTCTCCACCCATGCCGGTGCTCATCGGCTCGACGACATTGAGTGTGGTGATGGCCGCTAAGGCAGCGTCGACGGCATTGCCACCCTCAAGCAGCATCTGCAGGCCGGCCTGAGCGGCCAATGGTTGGCTGGTGGCGCAGGCGCCGTTAAAGCCCAGCACCGGTGAGCGATGTGCTGCATTGTCTTTCCTGATCATCTGGCCCCTATCGCAGCGATGGCGTCTGACGCTGGCTTGAGAGATCGGTAGAGCGAACGGTACACCGGATAGTACTCGTTATAGACGGTCTCGTTGGCGGCTATGGGCTCGACGCGGTCGACGATGTGGATTGTTTGGGCGCAAGCCTCGGGCACCGAGCCAAAGGTACCGGCTCCTACGCCCGCCAACAGCGCAGCGCCAAAAGCTGTGCTGTCGGTTACATTGATGGTCACCAGCTCGGTGCCGAACACATCGGCGATGATCTGCCGCCACACCAGACTGCGGGCGCCACCCCCTACTGCGCGCACCTGGTTCACGGGGATGGCCAGGTCGCGGAAGAGCTCGATACAGTCTCGCAGGCTATAGGCCACGCCCTCGAGCACGGCGCGCACCATGTGGCGTTTGTCGTGCCGCAGGGTGAGGCCTACAAAGCTGCCGCGCGCGTTGGCATCAGGGTACGGCGTGCGCTCGCCGGTGAGATAGGGCAAGAACAGCAGGCCTTCGCAGCCGGCTGGCGCCTGGGCCGACTCGGCGGTCAAGATCTCGTAGGTATCCACGCCAGTGAGCCGGGCCACGTTGCGCTCCTCGAGGCCCAGGGCATCGCGGAACCAACGGAAGGAGCCGCCGGCAGATAGCGTCACACCCATAACGTGCCAACGATCGGGCACGGCATGGCAAAAGGTATGCAGACGACCCTCGGGGTCGCGGCTAGGCTCTTCGGTATAGGCGAACACCACGCCCGAGGTGCCCATGGTCACCGACACGAGGCCAGGCTCGACGATGCCGGTGCCCACGCCACTCGCCGCCTGGTCGCCAGCGCCACCGACCACAGGCGTGCCTGCCTTGAGGCCCGTCGCCTCGGCCACCTCGGCGGTGATACGACCGGTGATGGTCGGCGATTCGACCACCTCAGGGAGCCAGCTCGGGGGGATGCCCAGCGCCTCGAGCACGGGGGCGCTCCATTCCCGGCGAGCCACATCCAGCAACACGGTGCCAGAGGCGTCAGATACCTCGGTGGCATACACGCCGGTGAGCCTGTAACGGATATAGTCTTTGGGCAACAGCACGTGGGCTGCCTGTGCATAGACCTCTGGCTCGTTCTCGCGTGTCCAGATGATCTTGGGGGCAGTGAACCCCGGCAGCGCCGGGTTGAGGGTCAGGTCCAGAAAGCGCTCGCGCCCCACGGTGTTCATGATCCATTCGCACTGTGCCGCGGTGCGCTGGTCGTTCCACATGATGCAGGGCCGCAGCACCTCACCTTTGGCGTCGAGCATGACCATGCCGTGCATCTGGCCCGTCAGGCCGATGGCCATGATCTCATCGCCCTTGATCTCGGCTTGTTGCAGCAAACGGCCTAACGCATCGACTGTGGCATGCCACCAGTCGTGCGGGTCTTGCTCGGCCCACTGTGGGCGCGGCGTGTACATTGGGTATTCGCTGGTGGCGCTGGCGCGCACGGCGCCCGTTTCGTCGATCAGCAGCGCCTTGGTGCCAGTAGTGCCTACATCCATGCCAATGAGATAGGCCATGGCTTACTCCTCCTCGAACGTATGACCGCGCCTCGCAGCCAAGTAGACTCCATATTAGCTCTCGCGACTTGGGCTGACAAGTGGCCACCCAGCCATCTGAAGCGGCGAAAGCAGAGCGGCGGAGCGCACTTGCTCCGCCGCTACAGCGAAATGCGACGTCTAGCGTACGTTGAGCACGTGGCCGTCGGCCAACTCGTAGGTATAGTCGGCGTACTCGCGCACGACTGGGTCGTGCGAGGTGGTCACGAGGGTCATGCCCTCTTCGTGCACGATGCTCTTGAACAGCTCAAAGATCGAGCGACCGGTGACGCTATCGAGCTCGCCCGTAGGTTCGTCTGCCAGTATCAGCCCAGGCCGGTTTACCAGCGCTCGTGCGATGGCCACACGCTGTTGCTGGCCACCCGACAGCTCTTGTGGCCGATGGCTTGCCCAACGCGTCAGGCCCACCAGCTCCAGGCATTCCATGGCGCGCTGTCGGCGCTCGCGGCGCCCGGCGCCGATCAAGCGCATGGGAAGTTCGACGTTCTCGAAAGCTGACATGGTGGGCATCAGCGCAAAAGACTGAAAGATAAAGCCGATGCGATGACGCCGTAGCGTGGTGAGCTGGATATCGTTGTAGGCTGCGATGTCGTTGCCGAACAGATACACATGTCCTTCGGTGGGGTGGTCTAGCCCGCCGACAATGTTCATCAGGGTGGTCTTGCCCGAGCCAGAACGGCCCATCAGGGCAATGAACTCGCCGGGGCGCACCCAGAAATCCACCCCTCGCAGGGCATGGACCTCGATCTCATCTACATGATAGATGCGCGTGACGTGTTGGCTCTTGATTACCAGGTCGCCGTTGCTCTCGCTCACGAATCAACCTTCCTACTCTTCTTTTTTCTGCCGCAGCAACCCACGCAGCCCGCGGCTGGCGTCGGCAAGGCGAAGTCGCCAATCTTTGGACTGCTGCTGAGGCCCCCAGCTCTCGGCCACCTCAGAGACGCGCGCGGCCTGTGCCGAGGCATCGACCACACCCTGTGCTGGCCGCACAATGATGCCGTCGTCGGCCAGGTCGACCTGGGCGCGATCAGAGATGCCCATCGCTTCGAGATATTCGCGTGGGATCTGCAAACGTCCGGCATAGTCGACCACCACATACTCATGATAGTCGGCCACTGCTGCGGGTGTCTCTTGAGCCTCGGCATCCTGGTCATCCGTGTCGGTGTCTTGAGCGACTTCCTGGTCGCGCAAGCGCCGCACACGCTCGCTCGAAGTGCGGCCGTCACGGATGGTCACCACACGGTCGACCTGGTCCGAGACGCGGATGTCGTGCGTCACCAGCAGGATCGTCAGGCCATACTGCTCATTGAGCAAGCGCAGCGTATCCATGATGACCTGGGCTGTCGAAGTGTCAACCTCGCCGGTAGGCTCGTCTGCGAGCAGCAACACTGGCTTGTTGGCCAGGCTAACGCCGATGGCGGTACGCTGCTGCTCACCGCCCGATAGCTGTGCCAGGCTATGGTGGCGCCGGTCCCAAAGGTTGACGGCCTCGAGCAACTCTTTGGTCCAGGCCTTGCGCTCATTGTAGGGCATGCCGGCCACGATCATCGGGAGTTCGACGTTCTCTTCGACCGAAAGATAGGGGATGAGGTTACGAGACGGTTGCTGCCAGACAAAGCCGACCTTTTGCCGACGATAGCGGGTTAGCGCAAAGTTGGACAGTTTGAGCAAGTCTTGCCCGTCGACGATGGCCTTGCCCGCCGAAGGGCGGTCGAGTCCGCCGAGGATATTCATCAAGCTCGACTTGCCCGAGCCGCTGGGGCCCACCAGGGCCATGAATTCGCCTCGCTCGATCACCAGGTCGAGACCTTGCAGCGCAAAGACCTCCAAGTCTTGCACTTTGTAGATCTTGACGAGGCTATCACACAGGATCATCGGTCCATTAGAAGCCATATCAGACCGCCTCTCCAAGTTTGACGGCTTCAAAGATGCGCAGGTGCAGCAGGAAGTAGATCATGCTGCCCACGGCGGCCAAGAGCATCACCGCAAACACAGCATAGATGCGAATGATATCTCCCCAGGCGATCAGCACCACGAAGGGGGGGATGGTAGCATTCTGTGAGCCGCCCACCTGCAAGAAGGGGATGAACAGCCGGCTCACCCACACCCCGATGACTGTGCCTGAGGTGATCCCCGAGACGATCAGGGTGAGCTGCTCGATGCCCAGAAAGCCGATCATCTGCCCCACCGAGAGGCCGATGGCGCGCATCACGCCGAACTCGATGTAGCGCTGCCGGAAAGAGATATAGGTGTGCAGCAAAAAGCCGAGCACGGTGAGCAACGCCGCAGCCACAAATCCCACCGAGAGAATGCCGAACACGCCGGTACGCTCAGGCTTGGCCTGTTCCTGCTCGATGGCTTTGGAGCTGCTATAGGCCGAAACCACGTTGATGTCGTACTGCTTGAGGTCGTCGACGATTTTCTCGATCTCTGCCTCGGGCTCGGTGCTGATCCACACTTCGTAAGGATACTCACCACCCATCTGTTCAAAGATATAGTCGAGGTTGCCGACGAAGAAGTAGTCGATGTCGTTCTGGTCATCAGGGTAGAACGTTGGGAAGTAATCAATGACGTCAGCGATGATGAAATCGACCTCGCGTCGTTCGCCATACACCGAGATGGTGATAGGCACGCGGTCGCCCACGCCGAGGGTGAAATCACGCAAAAAGCCAGGGTTCACCAGCACCGCCGAGTTGTCCAGAGCCAGGCGGTTCATCAGCACGCCCAGGTTGCTCCAGGCAAAGTCTTCGCGGAAAAAGGCCACCTTGGGGAACTCGACCCGATCGATGCCATAGATGCGCGCTCGGGTCGATGCCCTGGACATTCGAACTTCGACCGGATAGTTACCCACGCGGATGGCGCCGGTGACGCCCTCCGCCTTGAGGTGTTCGCTGACGGGGACAAAAGCCCATCCCTGGAACTGCCCTTGTGTTGAGGCTGTCGTGGATTCGCCCTCGCCGGCGGTGTCAGAGGCCAATTCGGTATTTTCTCCAGATTCGATGAGCTGATAGTCAGCGCCATAGCGGTAGCGCCACGAGTCTAGCATGCTCTGATCTAGCGTGCGCGCCATCGAGGCGGTAAAGGTTGCCAGGCTCAGCGTCAGCACCAGCAACAACAGGGCGCCGGTGTACTGCTTGGAGACGCGCGCCAGTTGCCGAAAGGCCAGGACGATAGATACGGCCCGTACCACGTGCCCCGAGAGCCAGGCCAACGCCTCCATCACCATAGGAAAGATGCGCACGAGCAAGAGCGATACGGCAAAGATGGTGATGGCCGGAACCAGGAAGAGTAACGGATCCTGGAAGGGGTTGCCACCCGATTGTCCGCCCAGAAAGTCGATGGTCCCGCGATTCCGCAGCGTATAGTAGCCATATCCTGCGGGAATGAGCAGCAAAAAGTCCAGGAAGTAGCGTTGCCAGAAGGGCTTTTCCATTGCACGGGCGCGGTCGCGCTTGTAGGTGACGATGGTCAGCCGCGCTGCTTGCATGGCCGGCCATAGCGTGGCAACAAAGGCGATGCCCACACCCAAAAGGGCCATGCGGATGGCCCGTGGCGTGATCGTCACGGGCAAGGGCTGTCGGTCGCCAAAGGTGAGGAATGAGATGGTATTACCCATCACCACTGCCAGCCAGCGGCCCACATACAGGCCGGCTACCAGGCCGACAATGCCCACCGTCAACGCCTGCAGCGCATAGATGCCCACCACCTGAGCATCGCCAGCTCCACGGCTCTTCAAGATGGCGATCTCACCGCGTTGGCGTTCGACCACCAGCCCAGAGATCAGCCCGATAAAGTAGAGCACCAGCCCGAGGATCGGCACCGAAAAGACATAGAGCACGATCGTCATCACAAAGGTGGTGTAACGATAGTTCTCGAGTTGCTGCAATGGTGAGATGTCGAGCACCGTATTGTTGAGCAGCGTGCTGACGCGCGAGTTGGTATAGTTGATACGCCCCACTAGCTCGGGCACATCGTCGGTGCGCACATCCTCGCCGTCGAATACGATGTACCAGACGGCGGCATAGATCTCGCCTTCCATACTGGGGGCAACCCGCGTCCGAAAGCTCTCTTCGGGCACGGCCAGGTTAGTGGCCAACGACTTGGGGCTGTAGAACCAGTAGGGGTCGTTCTCATCGATGGCGACCCAGATGCCCGCGATGCGTATGGTGAACTGGGTGGCTTTGGGCCTGACACCAGATTCATCTGTAGCCGCTTCAGGCTGGCGAAACATGATGTAGCTCTCACCAGGCTGCAGGCCGGTTTGCTCGGCAAACTCCTGGCTTATCGCTACCTCGATCATATCCGAATCGCCCGTTGCCGGCTGTGGAAACTGGCCTTCGATGATGTTCACATGTTCCTGAAAGCCATCGACAAAGCCGATGCTCACCCAGCCAAGGGGCTGTCGGATGCCGATGTAGGCAGCGTCCGACATGGGGAATAGCGAAAAGTTGTCGCTCTTGATGTATCGCGCCGTAGACAATGCCGGTAGGCCGATCGATCCAGGCACCGAGTTCGAGATGTACTCGTTGACTGGCTCAAAGTCTTCCATGTCGATGGCGCCATGCCAAGCACCGATGTAGCGGTACATAAAGGCAAAGGGCGGTCTGATACGTCCCTCGCCGGCCTTGGAGAGCTCATCTTTGAGCACCTTAAAGTTCGCAGCGTCGGTGTAGAGCGGGATGCTGCTCATCAGCGCGACAGCTGTCACCAGGCCGACGATGAGGCAGAGGGTCAACCCCTTGTTGTTCCACAGCCTCTTGAAGGCTATGAGAATCACCGAGATAAAGTTCATCAGGATTTCCCCTGCTTATTGTCCGACAATGATCTGGCCTTCCTCAAGGCCATCTTTGATCTCGACGCGTTCAGTGCTCTGGATGCCAGTGGTCACATCCACGCGCCGCTGTGCGTCGCCCTCTTGTACCACTACAAAAGTGCGCCCGCTAAACGTGCGGATGGCCGCGGGTGGCAGCCAAAGGGCATCGCCGATGCGTTCGATGACCACATTCACGCGTACGAGATCGCCCGGGTTTAGCACGAGGTCGTCAGGATCGAACGAGATATGCGTCATCTTGTCGGCTTCTTCGACCGACTGCCCACCACCGCCACCGTAGGGATAGGGCAGCTGGATGATCTTGGCGCTGAGCTCTTTGCCCGGATAGGCCGACAGCACCAGCGTGGCATCCATGCCCTCTTGCAGGCGCTGTAGCTGTGAACTCAGCGGCTCTGCCGTCACTTCGAGGTCTGCCTCGTCAGAGACCACAAAGACCTCGCGATAGGCCTCTGTGTTACGACCCTCATAGGCCGATACAGAGGTTATCTTGCCTTTGATAGGCGAGACGATCTGAGTCTCCCCCACCTGGGCTTCGAGGCGCTCGACGGCCAGCTTGTTGCGATCGACATTCTTGGTCAGTTGGGGGTCGATCTCAGCTTCGAGCTTGGCAACCTCGAGCTCTTTGAGGCGGATGTTCTGTTGCCTGATCTGAATGTCGAGCACCAGACGTCCGCGATTCTGCAACGCCTTTTCCAGATCGGCCTCACGGCCGCGGATGGCTGCGGCGTCAGGGCCATCCAGCAGGTCTTGCAGGCGCAACTCCTGAATGCGGACGGACTCTTCGGCCGACTGCACGCTGGCCTGGGCCGAATCGCACGCGGCGCCCTTGGTCTGTCCGCAGGTGCTGTCACGGCTCACCTGAGCCGACCACAGGCTGTTGCGGGCGCGCTCCAGCTCGCTACGGGCGATCTGGGTATCGACCTCGCTCGCGCCGGCACGTAGGTCATCGAGGGCAGCCTGGGCCAGCTCGACATCCAGGTTGGCTCCGGCGAGCGACTGTTGCAGCTTGGCAAGCTCTAGCCTCATGATGTCCAGGTCGATCGCGGCCTTGTCGACGGTGAACTGCTGCGATGTCTGGGCTTCGCCCAGGTTCAGCTCGGCCGTCTCTAGCTCGATCTGGGCCTGCGCCAACTGACGCAGCAGATCATCATTTTCGAGTTCGGCCAGCACGGTACCCGCTTCGACCAGGTCGTTACGCTCGACATAGACGCGCTTGACGCGCCCCCCTGTACGGAAAAAGAGCGACTCTTCAATCACCGGCGATACACGACCGGTGAAGGAGAGGCTGTCGATCACCTCACCACGCCGCACCGTGTAGGTGGGCTTTTCTGGTACAGCAGGTGGGGGAATGGGGGTCGGTGTTGCCTGAGTGCTAGTAGTGCCGCCTCCTCCTGAGGTGCAACCGGTGATCAGGACGGCCATAAGGGCCAGGGAGGCGATGAACCGACGGGGTTTGAACATCTTGCTGTCTCTCCACTCTGGATTCGACGCAACGACGCGTCTGCTAGAGGCCGTCTCTCACAAGGGATCCAGCACCCAAGCGCAGCTGCGACGATGCTGGGCTGCCTACTCCACGCCCCATTGCATCGGTGTCAGATAGAGCCGATGCCTCAATATAACCTAAAGGCAGCATAGATGACAAGGGGCAGTGGTATGTTTCGTCGAGCATGAGCCGCCTAGGCTTCTGGTTTGACGATCGCTGTTACGGTGATGGTTACATCCGGATGCAACCGCACCTGGACCTTGTGGCGGCCCAACTCGCGAATGGGGTCTGAGAGGAGCACTTTGCGACGATCGACAGGCTCGCCCAGTTGAGCTTCTAGCGCACGGGCAATGTCGGCCGAGGTGATCGACCCATACAGGCGCTCAGACTCGCCGACTTTGGCGGTGAACGCCAACTCGATGTCTCCCAGTTGTTGCGCGCGTTGTTGCGCGGTGGCGCGTTCGCGCTCGTTTTGCCGGCGCTGCTCTTCTTCGCGCGCAGCAAACTCTTTCAGTGCGCTCTCAGTGGCGATGACAGCGAGCCCGCGAGCGAGCAGGTAATTGCGAGCATAGCCATCAGCGACGTTTTTGACCTCGCCGGCTTTGCCCAACCGGTTGACATCTTTGATTAGTATAACCTGCATGCGGCCCCTCCAAGACAGGTTCAGACCCAGACATAATACACGCGATAAAGATCGGCCTCAAATAGCGCCACTGTGCTGTGCAATGAGCACATGGCCAGAGTGTGCTGCCCTTGGTGCAGAAATGCAAGAGGCGGAGGGCTTTCGATGGCCCCCCGCCTCAGATGATCTGGCGTATTGCTAGAGACGGCCGAGGATGTCAGCCCTCTTGGCGTCGTACTCTTCCTGGGTGATCAACCCGTTGTCGAGCAGTTGTTTGAGCGTCTGTAACGCCTGCACCGGATCTGCCGGCCCTGCAGCGGGCTGCGCCGCAGCCGGCGCCTGCTGTTGAGGCTGAGTAAAAGCGCCGGCAATGGCTTGTGCGGCCGCCATGCCGGTGGCCAGCCCCATTGACATCTGAGCCGTGTCGCCTACGGCACCACCGGGCTGCTGAGCCGCGTCTCCAACGGCCTGGGCCGCCTTGAACTTGACATAGGCGTCCATGTTGCCGATGGCGCCCATCGAGGCCGCTTCGTCGATGGCCTTGCTGGTCTCCTCTGTGGGGCTGACCGAGATGACGAACAATCGCTTGAGGTCGAGCCCGAGGGCGGCGAACTCGTCATGCAGCTTGATGCGCGTGGCCGCTGAGATCTCGTCGAACATGGCCGGCAGGTCGAACAGCGACTTTATGTTTTCGCCGATCATGTCGGTGAGCCGGCTGATGATCATGCCGCGCAGGAACCCGACAATGTCCTGAGTGGCATAGTAGCCGCGGGTGCCCACCACCTGGCCCACAAAGAGTTGGGGGTCGGCCACCGCCATACTAAAGGTGCCATGGGCGCGTAGGCGCACCATACGCAGCACCTCGTCGCGCAGTGTGACCGGCTCGGGCGTGCCCCAGCGCTGATCGATAAAGTCGCGCATGTTGACAAAGTACACTTCGGCCGTAAAGGGCGTGTCACCGCTAAAGACGCGGCGTACCAGGTTCACCAGCAAGGGGATGTTTGCCGTGGTGATGGTGTGTCGGCCAGGGCCAAACGTGTCCAGCGCTTTGCCGTCTCTGAAAAAGACGGCCATTTGGCCCTCGCGAACGATCAACTGCGAGCCGATGCGAAAATCCCCGCTGCCCCGTTCGGGTATGCGGTGCACAATCTCGTTGGGTGCCGCATCGGGGTATTCAATGACATCGAGAATACGGGCCATGCGAGTGCCTCCTCTTGAATTCTGCTAGTCGAGCAGCACGTCTTGGCGGTGGCCAAAGGTGGTGTTGAGTTCGTCACCAAGGCGGACGACGGCGTTGGCCTCCTGGCCGATCGGGCTGCCCTCGGCCAGCAGGCCCGACAGGCGGTCGAGCTCTGCGCCGACGCGATCGACGCCATCGAGCATGGCGAGGTCAAAGTCGTACAGAGCGTCGAGCGTATCGTCGCTCACCTTGATAGCGTCGAAAAAGCCACTGTAGCCATACGAAGCCGTGCGCATGCGGTCGATGAGCAGCTGTAGCTTGAGAGCTGCCCGCTCTAGCACCATCATGCTCTTGAGGTCGCCCTGTTCAGTGAGGGCGAACTGCAGGTCTCCCAGGCGTGTCAGCTGTTCGCGATAGCGGCCGGCTACCTGCATGCGCAAGAGCTTGTCTGCATCGCGGCGCAGCTCTTTCTGGCGATAGTCGCCATAGCCAGGGATCTTGTTGAGCAGTGACTCGAGTTTGCCCTGTGAGTCCTGCATCTTTGCGCTGAGATCATCAACCATGGTGCGTCTCCTTTGACTGACATTCGAGGGAGCACTTCATACTGGAGTCTATACGCCCTGCTGCCACTCGAGTTGCGTCTATCGCATTTTAGCGCAATGCAGGGATGCTGTAAACGCGATCTATGGCGTCGGCCGCCGGTTGCGCTCAGCGAAATCATTGCAGATGTCGGCCAGGGGGCACACCTCGCACTTGGGGCGCCGTGCCGCGCACACCTGACGCCCATGACGGATCACATTGAGGTGGAAACTATAGTAGAGGTGGTGCGGCAGCAGCGCCTCCAAGAGCGCGTGAGACTCTTCGGCACTGTCATGCTGCTTCACGAGCCCCAGGCGCTGCGCCACACGGTGCACATGCGTATCGACCGGCATGGCCGGCTTGTGGAGCGAAAAGAGAAGCACGCACGCGGCCGTTTTGGGTCCCACCCCCGGCAGGGCCAGCAAATACTCGCGCGCCTGATCCACCGGCATCGGCGCCAACAGGGCGAGCGAAAGCTCGCCCTGTTCACGCGCCAGCTTTTGCAGGATGGCATGAATGCGTGGCGCCTTGACGTTGGCTAGCCCGCCTACCGTGATGGCCGCAGCGATTGCATCGGGCCCCGCAGCGAGCGCCTGCTCCCACGTGGGAAAGCGCTCGACCAGCTGCTGAAAGGCACGCCCCGAGTTCAGGTCAGAGGTGTTCTGCGAGAGGATGGTCAAGATCAGCTCGTCAAGGGGGTCGCGCTGCTCCTTGATCTCTGGCTCTCCATAGGCACCAAGCAAGCGCTCGTAGACCAGCAGCGCCTTGGCAGATCGTTCCATGCCCCCTCCACGAAATGAGAACGGGCTGACGTGCGTCAGCCCGTGTACTCTGGCTTTGAGCGCCTAGTTCTGCTCGACGGGCGCTAAAGCGGCGTTCAGATCCTTAACCAGGGCGTCTACATCGATGCCATGGGCCAGGGCGCCCTGCTCCAACGACTCGAAGCGGGCGGCCGCGCAACCCACGCACATCAGCCCGTGATTGAGAAACACTCGCACGGTTTCGGGATGGTTCTGAACGATGGTGCCAATAGACATCTCTTTGGTGATTGTCATGCGTATGACTCCCTGATAATCTCTGACCAAAGGTCAGCCTGTACGATGCTGCTCGATGGCCCCAATAGTATACAGCACTCCTCAACAATACGCAAGCAAGAGACCAAGCTGGTCTCTTAGGAAACCATGGCCAGGCGCGCCTCCTCTCGCGAGTCTGCTCGGACGGTACGGGCTCAAAGGCAACGACTGCTGGCAGGCCTGTGCAAGAAAGGGCGCAAGAGTATGATCCAGAGACTGTTTGAGGCGTTGACCATTGACCTGGCGGTGACACGCCTACAGAGAGAATGCACTTGGCATGCACCCTCCCTGCCATCTCATTGGCTGGTTGCAGGTAACCTGATCAAACGAATGAGCAAGCAACTGCAATAGCGCCCGCACACTTGAGTGCAGACTGTTGTCCTGACTGCCGCGCGTCATTATAATGTCGCTGCTGGAGGGGCCATGGCACGCGTATCGGTCATTGCCACAGTGCTAAACGAGGCCGACGCTATCATCGAGCTGTTGCACTCGTTGGCGGCGCAGACGCGGCCGCCCGACGAGATCGTCATCGTCGATGGCGGCTCGTCCGATGGCACCCTCAAAGCCCTGCAACGCTTTGCTCAAGAGGCCGATTTGTCGGTGCAGGTGCTCTCGGCGCCAGGGGCCAACATCTCGCGAGGGCGAAACCTCGCCATCGCGGCTGCCACTGGCGAGGTGATCGCCTCGGTAGATGCCGGTGTGCGCCTCGAGCCCGACTGGCTGGCCGAGCTGGTAGGGCCTTTCGAGGCCGATCTGCCGCCTGACGTGGTGAGCGGCTTTTTCCAGTCCGCTCCGCGCAGCCTGTTCGAACGGGCGCTGGGGGCTATCACCCTGCCGCGCCTCGACGAAATCGACCCGCAGCGCTTTGAGCCCTCGTCGCGATCGGTGGCGTATCGCAAGGCGGCCTGGCAGGCGGTTGGCGGTTATCCCGAGTGGCTCGACTATTGCGAGGACCTGGTGTTCGACTTTGGCCTGCGTGATGCGGGGTATCGTTTCACGTTCGCGCCGCGGGCACTGGTGCACTTTAGGCCTCGGCAGTCGTGGCGCGCCTACCTTAAACAGTACTATCGCTATGCGCGCGGCGATGGCAAGGCCAACCTCTATCTGTTCAGACACCTGGCGCGCTATGGCGCCTACTTGGTGGCACTGCCGCTGCTGATCGCGCTGGCCATTTGGGCCAGCCCCTGGTGGTGGCTGGGAGCGTTGGCCGCTATCGGCCTGCTCTTGCGCACACCATTGCGACGCCTCTGGCCGACGATTCAGGGGATATCTTGGCCTGAACGGCTCTGTGCCCTGGCCTGGGCGCCCGCCATCCGTATCGGCGGCGACCTGGCCAAGATGGTCGGCTATCCCGTGGGCGTGGTGTGGCGCTGGCGCCATGCGCCCAGCACGCCCTGGCCTCGCCGCTGGCGCTAGCGAGGAACTGGCTAGCGTGTGCCGACGTCCTGAGGACGAACCTGCCGTATCTGGAGTGACCATGACCGATCTCGGCATCGTGATCGTCAACTATAACACACGCGATGACCTGGGCAACTGCCTGGCGTCTTTGCGGGCGTCGACGCAGCGCTACACAAGGCGCGTGCTGGTGATCGATAACGCCTCGAACGACGGCAGCGCAGAGCTGGTGCGCACCTCCTTTGTAGATGTGGCCGAGATCATCGAGACGGGCGTCAACGGCGGTTATGCCTACGCCAATAACATCGGCATGCGCGCCCTGGGGTTAGCTCAGGGGCAGCCGCCGGCAGAACTGCCCCGTTACGTGTTGCTGCTAAACCCCGACACCGTATTGCCACCCGATGCCCTCGATGCGGTGGTGGCCTTTATGGACGCCCATGGAGATATCGGCGTGCTCGGCCCCAAGCTGGTGAGACAAGATGGCTCGCTCGATCTGGCCTGTCGACGCAGCTTTCCCACGCCCACAGTGTCGTTCTATCGGCTGTCGGGGCTGTCGCGGCTCTTTCCGCGCAGCCGCGTTTTTGGGCGCTACAACCTCACTTTCCTCGATCCTGATGAGCAGGCCGATGTGGATAGCGTGGTGGGCGCCTTTATGCTGATGCGCACTGTCGCTCTCCAGGCGGCAGGCCTGCTCGATGAGGCCTTTTTTATGTACGGCGAGGATCTCGACCTCTGTTACCGGATCAAAGAACTGGACTGGCGCGTGGTATACTATCCGCAGGTGACGGTGCTGCATCTCAAGGGGGCTTCCAGCCGTAAGAACGCCGTTCGGGCGACGCGCGCCTTTTACGAGGCGATGAAGATCTTTCACGACAAGCACTATCGCGCCCAATCGCCCGCCTGGGTCAACCTGGCTGTGGATGCAGGCGTGGTACTGATGCGCTGGGCGGCCGAGCTGCGGAACCGTCTGCGCCCGAAAGGCATCCGGCGCGTGGCTTCAGCATAGACGTGGAGAGATGAGAGAAAGACGGCTAGACGTCTGGATGCGGTTTGTGACCATCACGATCGATATCGTGATGGCCTGCTTGGCGTTCTACTTTTCCTATCGGTTGCGCAACACCCTGCCCATCCCCACCGCGCTGCGCCTGGGGCCCTTTATCGACTATGTGCCGCAGATGGTCATCTTTGTGATCAGCCTGCTGGGCACCTTTTTCTTTTACCGGCTCTATCACGTGCACCGTGGCGGGTCGCGCGTCGACTTGCTGGTGCGGCTCCTATCGGCCACCTCTATCACAGCCTTGGTGGCCACAGCGCTCAGCTTTATGGTGTCGCGGCCCGATCAGGACCTGACCCGTGGGCTGGTGGTCTACAACTGGGCGCTATCGATCATTCTGATCGCCATCGGCCGTGCTATCACCGGCTGGGTTGGCAACCTGCTGCACCGTCGCCAGCCCGAGCGGCTGCTGGTGGTAGGCACTGGCGATGTAGCGCAGATGGTGCTGCAAAAGACGCAGCAAGTGCGCCTGGGCTATCGGGTGATCGGCTTTGTCGATGGCGACAGCCCCGTCACCGAGATCGCCGGGGTGCCGGTGCTTGGCGGCCGTTCCGAGCTGGGTCGCATCGTGCGCGAGCACCAGGTCGAAGAGGTCATTATCGCCCTGACACAGGCCACCCATGACGAGATGCTCGACATGATCTCAGCCTGTGAGGCCGAGCGTGCCTCGGTGCGCATCTTCCCTGACCTGTTTCAGATCATCGCTTCAGAGCTGGCCATCAGCGACCTGGACGGCCTGCCACTGCTGCAGGTGCGTAACATCGCGCTGCGTGGCTGGAAGGCCACAGCCAAACGCGCGATGGATGTGGTGGGCAGCAGCCTGGCGCTGTTGCTGCTATCGCCGTTGATGATGCTGATCGCGCTGGTCATTCGCATCGAATCCAAAGGGCCGACGTTCTACGCGCAGACGCGGGTGGGCCTCGACGGCAAGCCCTTCCCTTGCCTCAAGTTCCGCTCGATGCGCGTCGATGCCGAGGCTGAGACGGGCCCCGTGTGGGCCACTCAAGACGATCCACGCAGGACACGGGTAGGCGAGTTTCTGCGGCGCACGTCGCTTGACGAGTTGCCCCAGTTCATCAACGTGCTGTTGGGAGAGATGAGCCTGGTGGGGCCGCGCCCCGAACGGCCGGTGTTTGTCGACCAGTTCAGAGCGGTAGTGCCGCGCTACATGGAGCGCCATAAGGAAAAAGCTGGCATCACCGGCTGGGCGCAGGTCAACGGTTTGCGCGGCGACACCTCGATCGTCGAGCGCACCAAATACGATCTCTACTATATCGAGAACTGGTCGCTCTTTTTCGACCTCAAGATCATTGCGCGTACGGTGCTCAACCTCTTGCGTGGCGATCGCAACGCCTACTAGACGAGGCCTCTGCTAGGGCGCACCCTCACTCGGCTCGAGCCACAGCAGCCAGCGATTCATGACCGGATCTTCAGCCACACGCAGATCGAGCCGTATGCGCTCCCAAGCATAGTCGGTCAGTTGGCCTGCGCCACCAAAGTGCAGCTCGGCCTGCCCCACGAACTGCCCGGCCACGCCCTCACTGTAACGGTCGGCATGAACGAGCAGCGTTTTGTCGCGGCCCAAACGGATCGGCTCGGCCAGCAGATGGTTGCCCCCCACCACGATGATATCGATGCCCCTGACCTGCAGCGCGATCTGTCGGTCGGCATTCTGCCCGGCGTGTGAGAGCACGATGATGATGTCGGCCTCTTGCCGCAACCGGCGAACGTAATGGCGCGCCGTACGCAGTGGGTCGGTGATCTTCCAACCCGGCACATCGCGGGCATCTGTGAGGCCCAACACGGCGATGCGCTGCTCGCCCATCTCGAAGAGGGCATATGGGGCGGCGGCCAGACGGTTGCTGTTTGCGGAGTAGGCGTTGGCCGAGAGCAGCGCGAACTGCGCAGCGTCCTGAACCCGGGCGACGCCCTCTGGGCCGAGGGTGGTCAGGTCCTCCGAGCCAAGGGCGACCGCGTCATAGCCCATGCGGTCGAGGGCCTCGGCGGCCACCTGACCTGGTAGATAGCCGGGGCGCCTGCTGCTGTCGAGCAGTGCATGGCCGGCATCTAGCACCAGCGTGTGCTCGGCGCTAACCCGCGCCACCTGAAGCGCCGTGGCCCGCCGGGCCACGCCCCCCACTGGATCGGTTCAACCGCAGGGCTCAACCAGGCCCATCGTGTCGTTGGTATGCAGCAGCAAGAGCCGTAGAGACCCATCCTGCGCTGGCTCGGGTCTGACTGTGCAGGCCGTCGCCAGCAGGAATAGCGCGGCGCTTAACAGGCGCCGCGCTACGCAACAAGGGCTAGCGGCTCGCCGCCAGCACTTGGGCAAAAGCATCCATGGCCTCCAGAGTGCGCTCGAGATGCGCTGCGCTGTGCGCTAGAGAGACCGCGCCCAGGCCGTGGACCACGTTCACGCCGTTCACCAGCATGGCGAGTTTTAGCACCTGCTCGCGCAAGGTATGGTCGCAACAGGTCGGGTCGGTCAGGTCATCCGCGCAGGTGGCCACCAGATCGTCGCGTAACGGGAAGTAGATGCTGGCCAACGATCCACCAGGGAAGGCGTCGTTGCCCCAGCCGCCGCAGCGCGCCACCACGCCCCGGTCGGCAAACACACGCTCGATGCCAGCACGCAGTGTCTCGCCCTTGGCCGCGAGCGAGGGGTAGATCTCATCTTCGTGGGCCAGCAGATGGTCCAACGCAGCCTGGCCTGCCGCCAGCGAAAGGGGATGTGCGCTGTAGGTGCCGCCACTGAACCAGACTCGTGGCTCAGCGGCCTCGCTGCATAGCGCCATCACGTCGGCACGGCCCACCACTGCCGCCACGGGCATGCCCCCACCGATGACCTTGCCAAAGGTAGACAGGTCTGGCGTGATGCCATACAACCGCTGCGCGCCGCCGGCGCAGAATCGAAAACCGGTGATCACTTCGTCGAGAATCAACAGGGCGCCATAGCGCGCGGTCAGCTCGCGAGCCGCCTGCATGTACTCGCCGGTGGCGGGTACAAAGCCGCCATTGCCGGGGCAGGGTTCGCAGATAAAGCAGGCGATCTCGTCGCCATGGGCTGCAAAGAGGTCGCTCAGCGCCTGGGCGTCGTTAAAGCGCGTCACCAAAGTGTCGTGGTCGGCGCCGCCGCTGACGCCCGCCGAGTCGACCCGATCAAAACCGCTCGCTGTGCGCGCCACGCCCTTGAGGGCCAGAGGATTGGCGCCGTGCCAGCCGCCACCAACCTTGACGACCACGGTACGACGGGTGAACGCCCGTGCCAGCATCATGGCATACATGGTGGCGAGCGTGCCAGAGGTAGTCAGGCGGACACTCTCGGCGCCAGTGGCCCCTGCCAGCGTCTCGGCATAGCGCGTCTGACGCTCTTCAAGATGGCCGGTCTGCAGACCCTCACCAGCCTGCAAGAGTGCGATCATGGGCTCGCGTATGGGCGCAGAGTTGTGGCCGAGCACGTTGGCATAATGCCCCTGCCAATAATCCACCAGCTCGTGACCATCCAGGGTGTCGATGGTGGCGCCGTGGTTGGCCGTCACGCGAAAGGGAAAGGGCGAGAATAGGCGTGCGCCATGGCTGACGCCGTCGATCAGCACCTGCCTGGCCTGCTTGTGGGCCTCGGCAGAGCGGCTGAAGCGCTCGCGATAGGCCTCGGTGTATTCGCTCAATAACCTTCTGGTATCGTACATCTTGCCTTCCTTCAGGTTAGATGCTGGCAAGTAGCTTGCCACGGCGGAACGTCTTGGCCCCCACCCAGATCATCCACAGGCTGATCACCCAGATCACAGCGCCAACCAGCCAGAGCGTGCTCGCCCCCAGAAAGAGCAACCCCGCCAACTGCGACACCATCAAGCCGACGAGAGGCAACACCAACACGCCGGCTGCCTGCTGAGCTTGCATAAAGGTTTTGGCGCGCGACGAGATGAGCACAATAGCGCCCATGCCCGCTACTGAGACCGCTGGCGCCACCCAGAGTATCAGCGGCAGCCAGTTGGGGCGCGGGAAAAAGATGCCCCCCATGATGTGGTAGCCGACCGCATTCACCACGATGGCGTAAAGCACGAAGGTGACGATGCTGATGACTTGTGTGGGGATCAGCCCTGTGAGCACCTTGGCCATAAAGATCTCGCCGTCAGAGACCGGTGCATACAACAGCCCTTCGAGCGTCTTGCGCTCCTTCTCGCCCACAAAGCTGTCGGCGCCGATGATGCTGGCCACCATCATGGGCACAATCAGAAACATGGGCGCGAACATATAGCTACTGCTCAACAACACCCATTGCTGCAGGCCGCTCAGTTCGGCCAGGCCTGGCTCGACCGCAGCCGGCACGATGGCTAGCATGGCTGAGAGGTCATCCAGGTCTGCATCGGCCGTTCCGGTCAGGGTGGGCGTTAGCGTCAGCAGTGCTGGCATCAAGACATTGATCATCAGCGGCACCATGATCATGGGCAACCAGACCATCTTGTTGGCGAGCACCTGCCGCAGGTCTTTGATGATGATGGCGCGAATGGCTCGCTTGTTCATCATTGTGCCTCCTCGCCCTCGTCATGGCTCTGCAGCCTAAAGTAGATGTCCTCCAGAGTGTGCGCCCGTGGCACCACCGCCAGCACGCGCTCTTGCTGTGCCACCAGCAGCGCGATCAGATCAGCGATATCGTTCTCGCTACCGAGCTCAACGGCCAGTTGTGCGCTGTCTGCCTGCACCGCGCTGACAAAGGGCAACGCCTTGAGGCCGGCAACGGTGCTTTCTGCGGGGGCGGCGGCCAGACGCAGATCGACCCAAATGCGCTCCCACATCTGCCGCGCCAAGGTTTCGGGCGCACCCACGGCACGCAGCCAGCCACGGTCGATGACGCCTACCACATCGCACAAGCGCTGTGCCTCGGTTAGGTTGTGGGTGCACAGGAAGACGGTGCGCCCATCTGAGTTGGTTTGCTCGGCAATCAGCTCGACCACCATGCGTGCGGCTGCAGGGTCGAGCCCTGCAGTGGGCTCGTCGAGGAAGAGCAGTCTGGGCTTATGCATAAAGGCTCTCGCCAGCGCCAGCCGCTGCTTCATGCCCTTGCTATAGCCGCCCACTCTGTCGTCAGCGCGCTCGTCGAGCCCAAAGCGCTCCAACACCTCATCCACACGATGGGCGATGGCGTCTTGAGGCACGCCATACAGGTCGCCGTAGAACGCCAGATTCTGGCGCGCGGTGAGGGCCTCGTACAGGCTGGGCGATTCGGTGAGCACACCCGTCTCTCGGCGGATCAGCGCGCCCTGGGTGCGCACATCCATCTCAAAGACGGTGGCATCGCCCGCGGTGGGTTCTAGCAGGCCATTGAGCAAGCGGACGGTGGTGGTCTTGCCGGCGCCGTTGGGCCCCAGAAAGCCAAACACCTGCCCCTGCTCAACTTGGAGATCAAGATCGTTGACAGCCTGAACGTTGCCAAAACGCATCGACAGGCCCTGGGTTGCGATGATAGGCATCGCAGGAACCTCCTTTGGCATCAGACGGCGATCATACCCACAACATCGCCAGGCGTCAACGCACGCCCCAGGGCCAACTCCTCTGACGATGGTTGGGGTGATACGCGGTGTCAGCCACTGGTCTGGTGCAGTGCCTCAGCCAGGAGCGGAATGCCCGCCGAGATGGCGTCGGCACTGGCGCATAACGAGATGCGCACAAAGCCATCGGAATGGGCGCCAAAGGCGATGCCAGGCGCGACGGCGACGTGGGTCTCATCAAGGAGGCGCTGACAGAACGTGACCGAATCGGCCGCCTGCGAAGAGATGTCGGCCAGCATGTAAAAGGCGCCGTGAGGAAAAGAGACCGGCAACTCGTTATCGAGCGCCAGCTCCACAGCCAGGTCGCGTCGGCGCTTGTACTCCAGACGCATTGCCTCAACGCAATCCTGCGGCCCCATCAGCGCCGCTGTAGCGGCCAGCTGTGCCACCGTGTTGGCGCAAGAGACCACCGGCTCCTGGATCTTGGCCAGCTCCTTGGCCATCCACGGGGGCATGGCCGCATAGCCCACGCGCCAGCCCGTCATCGCATAGGTCTTTGAGGTCGTAAAGATCGAGATGCAACGGCCGTCCTGATCCCACCTGGCGGGGCTGTGGTGCTCTCCTTCATACACCAGGCGATCATAGGTTTCGTCAGAGATGACAAAGAGATCGTGACGCTGGGCAAACAACATGCAGGCTTGCAGCACCTCGCGCGAATAGACGGCGCCCGTAGGGTTGGACGGGCTAGTGATGAACAGCACCTTGGTACGCTCGTTGACCAGCGACTCGAGCTGGTCGAAATCGGGCTCAAACCTGTGCTGTTGCGAGGTCACATAGTAGCGAGGAACAGCGTGAAGCAGACGTGCCGCCATCGAAAAGTTGCCATAGCCCGGATCGGGCAGCAGCACTTCATCGCCCGGCTCGAGCAGCAACGCCATACTGGCGTGCACGGCCTGCATGGCCCCGATGGTGACCACCACGTTGTCGGGCGAGACCTGCAGGTCGTTCTCGCGGTCGAGCTTGGCGGCCACCGCTTCACGCAGGCACATCATGCCCGCGTTGGCGGTATAGCCGGTATAGTCGGCGCGGGCAGCGCGACAGGCGGCCTCGACCACATGCGCCGGCGGCGCAAAGTCTGGCTGCCCAATCTCGAGGTGAATAGCGTCGGCGTAGGCAGCAGCTCGATCAAAGATCGCCCGAATGGGTGAACGTTCGATGCTGCTCACGTTCCTAGCTAACGCCTTCATGTGCATCGCTCCTTGGTGTCGGCAGAGTAAAGAGACGCGCCGCACGAAGAGGTCCGGCCCCATCGCGCGGCGCTAATGGCAGCAACCGCTGCACTGTCACCGTCACGGTGACGTGTGCCAGTCAGTATACGCCAACCGGACACAATGCACAATCGCCCCTGGGCAATCTGGTGGTGAATGCGTATCGTTGACGGCCATCATTGGCAGGGCTAGAATCGACCTCAGCCAGCACTCAGGAGGATCATCATATGACTCGCTTTGCCCGCGTCGCCCTGGGCGATCGCGTCAGCTATGCCATGGTGACGGCTGATCTACAGGCCGAGTTTCTCCAGGGCACGCCCTTTGGCGACTATCGGCTTACCGGCGAGCGCCATGCCCTTGCCGACGTGCGCCTGTTGGCGCCGGTGCAGCCGCCCAACATCCTCGCCATCGGCCTCAACTATCGTGCGCATGCCATCGAGAGTGGCGCGCCCATCCCCGAGCGGCCGGTGCTCTTTATCAAGGCCAACACCGCTGTGTGCGGTCCTGACGACCCCATCATGTTGCCGCGCATTGCACCCGATGAAGTTGACTATGAGTGCGAGCTGGCGATTGTGATCGGCAAGACGGCCAGGCATGTCTCACCCGCAACGGCCCTCGACTATGTGCTGGGCTATACATGTGCGAACGACGTCAGCGCTCGCGATTGTCAGCTGCGCCTGGATGGCGGCCAGTGGTCGCGGGGCAAGTCGTTCGACACCTTTGCCCCCCTCGGCCCGTGGATCGAAACCGACCTCGACCCCGATAACGCTGAGATCATGTCGCGGGTCAACGGCCGCGAAATGCAGCACTCTAACACCGACGATCTGATCTTTGATTGCCGGCACATTGTGGCCTATCTCTCTGAGGCCATGACCTTGCCGCCGGGCACCGTGATCATGACCGGCACGCCCTCGGGCGTCGGCTTTGCCCGCAAGCCGCCGGTGTTCCTGCGGGCAGGCGACGTCGTTGAGATCGAGATCGCTGGCATTGGCGTACTACGCAATCCGGTGATCGCTGCATAGACGCAAGGAGACGCACCATGGACAAGCTGCGCAAGACCTTTGCTCATCCGCCCACCTCGCTACGCGGGGCGCCCTTTTGGTCGTGGAACGATAAGCTCGAGCCTGCTGAGCTCAAACGTCAGATCCGTGACATGAAGGCCCATGGCATGGGCGGCTTTTTCATGCACTCGCGCGATGGCCTCGAGACCGAATACATGGGACCGGAGTGGATGGCGTGCATCCGCGAATGCGTGCGCGTGGCTCGCGAAGAGGGCATGAACGCCTGGCTGTATGACGAGGACCGCTGGCCCTCGGGCGCGGCGGGCGGCCTGGTGCCGGCGCGCGGCGGCGATGCCTTCCGGGCCAAAGTGGTCACGGTCGAAGAGACGTGCTGCCATCCTGCTGATGACGACGTACTCGCTGTTTTCCGCGCTCGGCTGGACGATGGAACGCTGACCGCTGTCGAGCGATTGCAGGGACCGACCGAACTGGGCGCCGGCGAGACACTGCTCGTCTTTCGCCGTGAGGTGTCGGGGCCGTCCGAGTGGTTCAATGATGACGCCTATGCCGACAATATGAACCCCGATGCTGTGGCGGCCTTTCTCGACATCACCTATGAGCCCTACAGCCAGGATATCGGCGCCGATTTTGGCGGGGCGGTGCCGGGCATCTTTACCGACGAGCCCAATGTGTTTGCCGTCAATGTACGCTCGGGGCGGCGCGCTCTGCCTTGGACCGACGCCATGCCGGACGTCTTCCGAGAGCGGCGCGGCTATGAGCTCTTGGATGTGCTCCCCTGGCTGTTCTACGCCGGCGAGGGCGCCCTCAAGGCCCGCCATGACTATTGGTACACCGTGAGCCAGCGTTACACCGAGGCCTTTAGCCAGCAACTGGGCCAGTGGTGCGAAAAGCATGGGCTGGCGTTCACTGGCCACTATCTCTGCGAGGCCGAGCTGGGCCTGGGGATCATGCGGGGCGGGGCCATCATGCCGCACTATCGCTGGCAGCAGGTGCCCGGCATCGACATGCTCACCGAGCAGAACCACGAGTACATCACCATCAAACAGTGCACCAGTGTGGCCAGCCAGTTCGACCGCCAGCGGGTGCTCTCAGAGACCTATGGCTGCTCGAGCTGGGAGTTTACCTTCGAAGGGCAAAAGTGGGTGGGAGACTGGCAATATGTGCTGGGCGTCAACCTGCGCTGTCAGCACCTGGCGCTCTACTCTCTGCGCGGTTGCCGCAAGCGCGACTATCCGCCTGCATTCAACTACAACACCACCTGGTGGAAGTACAACGGTGTGGTCGAGGACTATTTTGCGCGCGTGGGCAGCATCACCACGGCTGGTCAGGCCGTGCGCGATGTACTGCTCTTGCACCCGGGCGCCACAGGCTGGGCGCTGCTGGGTGAGGGCGCCGACAGCCTGGCTGCAGTCGATGCCTACGGCGAGCGGTTCAACGACTTTTTGCAGGCCGTGCTGGCCACCCACTATGACTGTGACCTGGGTGACGAGCAGATCATGGCAGAGGCGTGCCGCATCGAAGGCGAGACGCTCTATGTGGGCCGTGCGCCATATCAGGTGGTGGTGGTGCCGCCAGAGACATTGACGGTCTTGAGCAGCACCGTCGACCTGCTCGAGGCCTATCTGGCCGCCGGCGGCCAGGTCATCGTGGTAGGCGAGCCGCCCAGCTTGATCGAGGCCGAGCCCAGTGATCGCCTGTTGGCGCTCTGGCAGCGGCCAGGCGTGGTGCACCTGGCTGATGCCAGCCAACTACAGGCAGCGTTCGAGGCTGCAGTGCCGCGCCGCGTCAGCCTGCGCACCATCTATGGGCAAGAGGCTGCTCGCCTGCTCTACATGCAGCGCGACGTTGATGGCCGCCTGGCCTATTTCATCACCAACGGCGATCGCCACAACGGTTATGATCTGGAGCTACGACTGCAGGGCACAGGGCGCCTGGAGCAGTGGGATGCCCTCACCGGCAAGGTGACGCCGCTGCCGGCCGAGGCACGGGATGGGCAGTTGCGCTTTTACACCAGCATCGGGCCGGCCGGCTCGTTGATCTATGTGATCGATCCGCAGGCGGCCCCTGTCGAGGGTGACGTTGAGCGGGTGATGCCGGTGTTCCGCGTATCGCGTCGCGTCGACAATGCCCAGTTCTTGGGCCCCGAGTGTGAATTCGTGCGCACCGATCCCAACGTGCTCACTCTCGACATGTGCAGCTACAGCCTCGACGGTGGCGACTACTCGGAAGAGATGGAGGTTTGGCGCGCCCAGAGCGAGGTGCGCGAGGCGCTGGGCATGCGGCAGAACTATTACAACGGGCTGCCGCAGCGCTACAAGTGGGCTACTCAGGAGCATCCGGCCGATGGCACGTCGCTGACGCTGCAGTTTTTCTTTGACGTGCTCGATGTGCCCGAGAGGCCTGTCTATCTGCTGGTCGAGGGCGCCGGCCAGTTCGAGATCGCCCTCAATGGCGAGCCGGTGCCCAACGAGGTCGCGGGCTGGTATCTGGATCGCTCGTTCCACAAGGTGCGGCTGCCCGAGCTTGAGCCGGGCGAGAACGTGCTCGAGCTCTCGTGCAGCTATACCAACCACATGGAGCTCGAAGACTGTTTTATCATCGGTGACTTTGCCGTGGACATGGCTCGCGCCATTGTGGTCGAGCCCGACACGTTGCACTTTGGCGATTGGACGAGCCAGGGTTATCTGCATTATGCAGGTGGCATGATCTACCAGGGCACCTTTGACTATCGTCCCGAGCTGGGTCAATGTGTGCGGGTCTACCTGCAAGACTATGAGGCCGTAGACGTGGCTGTGCATGTCAATGGTGCTGTGGCCGGGCACATTCCCTGGGCGTCGGAAAATGGCCTCGACATCACCGACCACCTGGGGCCCGGCATCAACAATGTTGGCATCGAGGTAGTCAGCAGCCCGCGCAACATGCTGGGCCCGCTACACCTGGCCACCGGACGCGAGCCATGGACGGACTGGCGCTCGTTCCGGCGCACCGACGAGACCTTTACGCCTGACTATGTCGTCAAGGACTGGGGCCTGTACGGTCAGGTTATCATCAAGCACTGCAACGACTGATTCTGCGGGGCCGCGCCGTTGATTCATGCGTGGCCCCTTTTCTGACAGCAATACCGTAGGGGAGTGCACTGTGGACACTGTCAAGATCGGCATCATCGGCTGTGGCAACATCAGCGGCAACTATTTTCGCACCGTGCAGAGCTTTGACATTCTGGACTGTGTGGCCTGCGCCGATGCCTTTCCCGAGCGCGCGACGCAGGCGGCGGCCGAATATGGCATCGCGCGCGCTTGCACCGTTGACGAGCTGTTGGCGCTGCCCGAGATCAGCATCGTCGTGAACCTCACCAACCCGCAGGCCCACAAGGCCATCAGCCTGGCGGCCATTGCCGCAGGCAAACACGTCTTTACCGAAAAGCCATTGGCCGTCAATCGGGCCGAGGGCGCCGAGATTCTGGCGGCGGCCCGTGCGGCCGGTGTGCGTGTGGGCGCTGCGCCTAGCACGCCCCTGGGTGGCGGCCTGCAGACCTGTCGCAGGCTCATCGATGCAGGGGCCATCGGGCGGCCCGTGGCGGCGTCGGCCTTTATGATGAGCCGTGGGCACGAACACTGGCACCCCAACCCCGAGTACTATTACAAGCCGGGCGCTGGGCCGATGTTTGACATGGGGCCCTACTATCTCACGGCGCTGACGACACTGCTGGGGCCGGTGGTGCGCCAGAGCGGCGCCGCAGCCATCCTCATTGGCGAGCGTACCATCACCAGCGAGCCTCTCAACGGCCAGAAGATCGTGGTTGAGACGCCCGACCATGTGACTGGCACCCTCGAGTTCGCCAGCGGTGCCGTTGGCACCATCATCACCACCTTTGCCACCCTGAACTCGCGCTTGCCGCGCATCGAGATCTATGGCACCGAGGGCACCTTGCAGGTTCCCGACCCCAACACCTTGGATGGCCCAGTATGCCTGGCGCGCGGGCGCGACGAATGGGAAGAGGTGCCCCTCACCCATGGGCACACCGTGGGGCGGCAACAATGGGGCATGGGCGTGGCGGACATGGCGCACGCCATCGTTAGCGGCCGTGCTCATCGCCAGACAGGGGCACAGGCCTACCATGTGCTCGACCTGATGCAGGGGTTCCTCGAATGCGCAGAGACGGGCGCCTACCATCGTCTCGACAGCACCTTTGAGCGGCCACAGCCACTGCCTCTGGGTCTGGATGAGCGGCTGCTGGACTAGCGCTTTGTGGCAACCGGCCGGGCGGCGCTACAATGGTGACGTGATGAACGAGCCAGAACCGCCGCCCGCGGCCGAGCTATGCTATGACTGCCCCTATTGCGATGGGCAGCTATTGCCCTTGCGAGATCACCCCGATCTCGCCTGTAACCTCTGTGGGCGGCGGTTCGATGCCGAAATGCTCTATGCCTACAAAGACGCCGAGGACGCCTTTGTAGAGGGACACCACAACGTAGCCACTATGGCCAAGCGGCGAATCGAGCCGCGTCGCGACCTGCTGGAAACCGAGACGAGCGATCTCTTTCGCCTGGCCTACAACAAGCTGCGTACCGCCATTCGCTATCAGTTGCCCGAGGTCTATCGCCTGGCGGCCATCGAGATGCTGGCCGAGATCACACTCTTTTTCAGCGAACGCGCCATGACCTCGCGCTACGAGGCGGGCTATTGGCATCGGCTGCTGATCGAGGTGGATGACGACCGCGCCATCAGTGAGATCGAGGTGCTATTGGCCAAGCCCTTGCGGGGCCCGCTCGACCCCTTTAAGCGAGTCTGGGCGCGCTATCAGCGTCGCCGCAAACTCAATCGGCTCCGACTGATCGATCGGCAGATCGTCGAGCTTGAGGAGATCATGGGGTTCGTTGAGCCGCCGCACATCAGACGGCGCTCACGCTATCTCAGCCACACAAGGGCTAGAGCAGAATAGCGCCTTCGTGGCGCAGTAGCCAAAGCTTGGCGTCTTCGCCGGCGCGAAAGCCACCCAGCCCGCCACGCATCCGCACCACACGGTGACACGGGACGAGGATCAGCAGGGGATTGCGCTTGAGCGCCTGGCCCACCGCACGGTACGCCTGGGGCATGTTGATGGTGGTAGCGATGTGGCCATAGGCGACATGCAGCCCAAAGGGGACCTCTAGCGTGGCGCGCCACACCGTCTGCTGAAAGGGGCTACCAACACTCAGGTCGAGCGGCAGGTCAAAGCGGATGCGTCTCCGCTCCAGGTACTCGCGCAATTGGGCTGCAGCATCAGCAGCCAGCGCCTGCGCCACCAGGCTGTACCCCTGCCAGGTCGCCTCATCTTGCTGCAGTGAAACGCGGCAGATGCCGCTTTCACTTGCTGCGATCCGCAGCCAGCCCAGTTCCCACGGCACACTGGCGATCGCCATGATCTCGCTGCCTGGAGGTATATCGGCCATTGCACCACGTCGTCTGGCACCGCCTGCCAACAGCCAACTCCTCTTTGAATCGTTCGGCGCGCTGATTGTTGAGCACTATGCGCCTGGCTTGGGCCACTATCGAGCAGCACACGCTCTACGAGCCTGGTCTCTGCCTGGCGACAGGGCGGCACCGAGAACGTAGGTGTTGTTGGCGCTGCACAAACAGTAATCGCGTGAGCCAGGCTGGGCTTCGGTCGCCATCCGTATCCATCTCAACTCTAGCGCCGCACCGGAGCGTGTCAAGCGCTACGCCTTATCCTAGAAGGCGGCCTGGGCGGTGCGCTCGATAATCTCATCCTGCAGCTCATGGCTTAGGTCGCAAAAGTAGTCACTGTAGCCAGCGACGCGCACCATCAGCCCGCGGTGCTCGTCGGGGTGCGCTTGCGCTGCCCGCAGGATGGCCGCATCTACCACGTTGAACTGCACGTGGTGCCCGCCCATGCCGAAATAGCCGCGGATCAGTGCCGCCAGATTGGCGATGCCCTCATCGCTGGCCAGCACGTGCGGCTGGAATTTCATGTTGAGGAGCGTACCGCCGGTGCGGCGGTGGTCCATCTTGGCGGCCGAGCGTGCCACAGCCGTGGGGCCGCGCCGATCGGCGCCCTGCACCGGCGAGATGCCCTCTGAGAGAGGGCGCCCTGCAAGGCGTCCATCTGCTGAGGCGCCCATCACCGATCCAAAGTAGATGTGGCAGGTGGTGGGCAGCATGTCGATGTGGTAGACGCCTCCGCGCAGATTGGGGCGCCCCTCAACCTGCCTGTAAAAGCTCTCAAAGACGCGCTGCATGAGCGCATCGGCAGTGTCATCGTCGTTGCCATAGCGTGGAGTGCGGTTGGCGAGCTGCTGCCGCAGCGGTTCATACCCGGCAAAGTCACTCGCCAGTGCTGCGGTAAGCTCGCTGAGAGTGATCGTGGCTTGATCATAGACGTGCGTCTTGATGGCCGACAGGCTGTCAGTGATGCTGCCGATGCCCACGCCCTGGATATAGCTGGTGTTATAGCGCGCGCCACCGGCGTGATAGTCGAGCCCAGTGGCGATGCAGTCATCGGTGATGGCCGACAGGAAGGGGGCCGGCATCTCCTCAGCATAGAGCCGCTCGATCAGATCGTTACCCGCCAGCTTGATGCCGACCACATGGGCCAGTTGTGCCTCGTAGGCGGCATAGAGCTGGTCAAAGGTCTTGAAACTGGCGGGTTCGCCCGTGTGAGGGCCGAGCTGCCGGCCGGTGCGCGGATCGCGGCCATCATGGAGCGCCAGTTCGAGCACCTTGGGCAGATTGAGATATCCGGTGAGGATGTAGGCCTCTTTGCCAAAGCAGCCTGTCTCGACGCACCCGCTGGTGCCGCCCTGGCGAGCATCCTCGAACGTCTTGCCTGCCCGTACCTGCTCTTGCACTACCATGTCGGCATTGAACACCGAGGGGTAGCCATATCCATGGCGAATGACGCGGCAAGCGGCCTGGAGAAACGCGTCAGGATTCACCTGGCTGAGTTGGATATTGCTGCCCGGCTGCAGTAGATGTAGCTCGGGGATGATCTCGAGCAGCAGGTACGACACCTCGTTGACCGCGTCGAGGCCCTGCACATCCATGCCGCCGATGTTGATGTTAGCAAAGTCGTTATAGGTGCCGCTCTCGGCCGCCGTGACGCCCACTTTGGGCGGCGCTGGCTGATTGTTGAACTTGATCCAAAAGCAGCTCAGCAACTCTTTGGCGCGTTCGCGAGTAAGGGCGCCGCAGGAGATATCGGCCTGGTAAAAGGGCCCCAAGTGCTGATCGAGATGGCCAGGGTTGAACGCATCCCAGCCGTTCAGCTCGGTGATCACGCCCAGATGTACGAACCAGTACATCTGCAGCGCCTCCCAAAAAGTGCGTGGCGCATGCGCCGGCACCCATCGACATACCTGGGCGATCTGTCGCAGCTCGACGCGTCGGCGTGCGTCGCTCTCCACGGCAGCCAGGCGCTCGGCCAGGTCGGCGTGCCGTTCGGCATAGCGAATGACGGCATCGCAGGCGATGTCCATGGCGCACAACTGCTCGCGTTTCTCAGCCACCCTGGGCTCCGTCTGGTCGAGCCCGGCCAGCGACACGGCGATGTCGGCCTTGAGGTCGAGCAGGCCGCGGCGATAGATCTTGTCGTCAAGGGTGGTATGCCCCGGTGCGCGCTGCTCCATGAACTCGGTGAACATGCCCGCCTCATAGCAGGCCAGCCACTCGGGCGGCATTTGCGCAAAGATGCGCTCGCGCATTGAACGCCCCTGCCAGAAGGGGATGATCTCTTGCTCATACAGGGCGATATCGGGGGCGCTCACAGCATAGGCGGTTTTGGGGCGTGAAGCGAGGATGCGCAGATCATCGACGCTGTGGCAGGTGAGCTCAGGATAGGTCGGTGTGGCCTTGGGCTCTGGGCCGCGTTCGCCCACGATCAACTCATTGGCGCCGATGTGGACAGTCTTATACTCACACAGTTGCTTGAGCGCCAGGGCACGCAGCACCGGCGTGGAATGCTTGCCCATCTGTTCGCGGTAAAAGGCGGTGAGTAACCGCGCCCGCTCTGTCGAGATGGTGGGGATGGCCTCATAGCTTTGTTGTCGCAATCGGTTCACGCGATCGGTTGGCACGTTATAACCCCGCTTGCAGTCCGAGTTTCAGTTTGAGCTGGCGGGCCGTATCGATAGCCTGCCCTTCCCAGTGGTTATTGGCGAATACGAACACAACCTCGGCCTGTTCGGCCAGTTGCTGGATGCGCGGCACCCAGGGCTCGAGCTCTGACTCGCTGTAGGCATAGTCATAGCGTTGCCAGGCCTCATCGTGGCGCCACCACTTGGCGGCGTTGCGCCCGTGGAAGCGTACATAGCCTACCGGCGAGGTCAGCACCGCGAATCGCGGCATCAGCCCCGCTAACCTTGGCTGATCGACACAGCAGATGCCCAGGCCTAGCTCGCGCAACAGGCTGAAAACACTGCGTCGCGCCCAGCCCTCTTGCCGGAATTCTACCACCGTGGGCACAGCAGCCAACTGCTCGGCCAGCGCCCGCAGATAGCCTTGATTGGCCGGGGTGTTGCCGAACGAATGTGGAAACTGGGCCAGTACGCAGCCCAGCCGTCCCTGCTCGCACCAGGGCTGCAGCGCGTCGACCAGGCCTCGACAGTTGGCCGCCAGGTCCTCACGCTGATGCGTGATGGCGCTGGGCGCTTTGACCGTGAAGAGCAATCTCTCGGGCGCACGCCGGCTGATGGCCATGAGACTGGCGGCAGTGGGGGGCCGATAGTAGGACGAGTTGATTTCGACGGCGCTGAACTCGGCCCCATAAAAGGCCAGCCGCTGCGACGCGGGCAACTCTGGTGGGTAGTATTTTCCCACCCAATCGCGGTAGCCAAAGCCACTGGTGCCTACGTGGATCATCGCGGTGCTGTGGTCGATGCTCCCCCATCGTCGGCGGGCGCAATCACGGCTCGCGAGCGACCACCGGTGCCCACGGGGCCTACCACGCCCAACTCCTCAAGCTGATCCATCAGGCGGGCTGCGCGAGGGTAGCCCACCCGTAGTTGCCGCTGCAGGAAAGACGCCGAGGCCTGCTGCTTGTCGCGGACGATGGCCACCGCCTGAGCTAGCAGACCATCATCGTCTTCCTGACCTTCATCATGGAGCGACATGCCCTCCCACGGCGGCGCGTCGCTCTTGACGTCTTCGTCGTCCTCGGCCAGTGCTAGGCCCTGGTTAGCCCATACGGGCCGCTGTGGCGCCGCCAACACCCAGTGGCGCACCAGCGCCTGCACTTCGTGGTCGGAAACAAAGCACCCCTGGATGCGAAGTAGCTTGGCAGAATCGGGCGGCATGAACAGCATGTCGCCGCCGCCCAACAGCTTTTCGGCGCCGGGCGTATCGAGCACTACGCGCGAGTCGGTCTGCGAGGTTACTGCAAAGCTGATGCGCGCTGGAAAGTTGGCCTTGATGAGCCCTGTGACCACATCCACCGAGGGGCGTTGGGTGGCCACCACCAGATGGATGCCGGTGGCGCGCGCCATCTGCGCCAGGCGACAGATGATCCGCTCCACCTCGTCGGCGGCAACCAGCATCAGGTCGGCCAGCTCGTCGATCAGCACCACGATATTTGGGCTGGGCGGCTCGCCGCGTGCTTTGAGTTTGCGGTTGTAGGTGCGCAGGTCGCGAGCGCCCGCTTGTGCAAAGGCCTTGTAGCGCCGGTCCATCTCGGTCAGCACCCATCGCAGCGCAAGAATCACCTTTTCGATATCGGTCAGTGCCGGCGAGAGCAGGTGCGGTAGCCCGTTGAACCGCGTTAACTCCACGCGTTTGGGGTCGATCAGCAAGAGCTGCAGCTCTTCGGGCGTGTTCTGTAAGAGTAGCGAGGCAATGATTGCGTTGAGGCAGACGCTCTTGCCCGTGCCGGTAGCGCCGGCGATGAGCAAATGGGGCATGCGGGCCAGGTCAGCTACCACCGGCTCACCCGAGACGCCACGACCTAACGCCATGCGCAGGTTCGACCGGATGCGCTCGAACTCGGGCGTGGCCACGACGCCCCTCAGGCCCACGAGTGCGCGTTCGGGATTGGGCACCTCAATGCCCACCAGGCCGCGACCGGGGATGGGGGCCTCGATGCGAATTGGCGCAGCCGCCAGGGCCAGCGCCAGATCGTTGTGCAGCGCGAGGATCTTGTTGACGCGCACCTTGTGGCGCTGGGTGTTACCCATGGCATCTTGTCGCTCGATATAGCCTGGCTCGATGCCGAACTGGGTTACTACAGGGCCGCGATTCCACTCGACCACTGTGGCTGGCACGCTAAAAGCTGCCAGTGTCTTTTCGATCACTTCGGCCTGATAGCGCGTCTGCGCGTCGTCGCCCTCTATGATCTGGTCCTCTGCCAGCAGCGAGAGCGGTGGCAGGCCGGGCGAGGGCTTGGGGGGGGCGGATTCCTGGGCGCGTCGCGGTGGGCGCGTCGACGCTGATGCGGTTGCCCGAGCGCTTTGTGTGGCTCTGACGCCACGCGCGTCTGCAGGGGGTGATGCCGCCTCACCCAAGGCTCGAGATATCGCCGGGCGCGAGGTCTGGGTGGCATAGTAGCGCCGTCGGTTGATGCGGTCTCGTATGCTGGTGCCCAGCCGCGCCCAAGCCCAGTGCAGGCGCCAGAGAATCAGTGGCCAGGGCAGTGGCACCACCAGATGCACGCCCCAAAGCATCAGCGGTAGCAGCAAGAGAACTGCCACAGCCTTGCCGAGTAGTGGCACCAGCAACTGGTAAAGCGACCAGCCCACATATCCACCACCGCCACCATCCTGGGCCAGACCGTACGGCTCGGCCCCCGAGAGCACGTGCACCAGACCCAGCAGGGCCAAAAGGGTCAGCTCTCCGCCTAGCACCACTCGCCAGGGCACGCGCCAGTTCTGCGCAAGCGCACCACGCAGGTAGAGCATGACGCCTGCAGCCATCATGAGCAGAACAAGAGGATAGGCACCGATGCCCACGGCGCGCCGCGCTGCCAGCCAGATGCGGTGCCCCAACACGCCCTTGCCACCAGAGAACAGCGCAAGACAGGCGATCAAGCCGATCGCCATCAGTACGAGCCCCCACGTCTCCTGGCGCTCAAGCCAGGAGGGGATCGTCAAGCGCGGGGTGGGTTTGGGCTTGGTCTTTGTCTTGGTAGGCATGGCATCCATTCGGCGCTGCGAGACGACAGGTTAAGCGCGCCCGCACAATATCTTGGCACGGGCGCTTCTTATCGTCAAGTGTGGCCCGGACTGACTCTCTGCTAGTAGAGCAGGGCCATGGGGCCGTTGTCCTGGTCCTGTTCTGGCGCGACGTCATCGTCGCGATCGTGCCCGTCGACACGTTTCATACTCAGGCTCAGCCGGTGACGCGCGCTGTCGATTTTGAGCACCGACACCAGCACCTGGTCTCCCGGGCTGGCCACATCGCCGGGGTGGCTGATGCGCTCATCAGCGATCTCTGAGATGTGCACCAGACCCTCGAGGCCCTCTTCGATCTGTGCAAAGAGGCCAAAGTCTACCACGTTGGTGATGGTGGCCTCGACGATGTCGCCCACCTTGTAGCGCTGCTCAACCACAGCCCACGGGTTGCGCTGCAGACGCTTGAGGCTCAGGCCCACGTGCCGGCTGTCACGGTCGACCGAGAGGACATAGACCTGCACCTCTTGACCGATGTGCAACAGGTCGGCGGGATTGGTGACGCGCCCCCAGGAGAGCTCTGAGATGTGGATGAGCCCATCGAGCCCGCCCAGGTCGACAAAGGCGCCAAAATCACACACGTTGCTGACGTGTCCGCTGCAGATATCGCCCTCGCTGAGCGTGCTGAGCAGACGCAGGCCATCTTGCGGCCCCCAGCGGGTGGCACGCTCCGAAAAGACCAGCCGGTTGCGCGCGCTATCCAGCTCGATGATCTTGACATCGAGCTCTTCGCCCACCCAGCGGATGAGCATCTCCTCGCGCTCTTGCTCGTCGGCCATCACGGGCACCTGGCGCAGTTGCGACGCGGGCACAAAGCCCTGCACCTCACCCCAATGCACCAGCAGGCCCCCGCGGTTCCAGCCGGTGACAATGACCTGCAGCGTGTCGCCAGTGGCAAAGTGTTGTTCTAGCTTGCCCCAGGCACTCGCCAGCTCTGGTGACAGTGGATAGCTGCGCGCAGCCTCGCCACCATCGGTTACCGAGGCTGCCCAGGGCAGCCCCTGCTCTTTGGGGCGGCCCTCGATCGAACGCAACCTTCGCCGAGCCCGCTCCATGAACTCACTCATGCTGTTCAAACTGTACACGGCCATGTGTCTCTGATCCCTTGTCGATGGATGCGAATCTCCAGATGACGCCCGGCGAAGGGCCTCGCTTGAGCCGCCCTGCCTTTTGGCGTCACCAGCAGTGTGAGGTACTGTAATGAGGCATCAAGTCAACGTCAAGCGCGCCAGGCCAAGATCGGGGTACCACACTGCCATGCGTCGCCGCTATGAGCACGATCGCTCTCATGCCGGGTTCGACCTGGTCGAATGGGTCGTCGTCACGTTGATACTCACGGTCGCCTTTTTTGTCGTTTTTCAGGTGGTGGGCGAAGACTTGCGCTCTACAGCGCTGGGCTGGTGGGACACGATTAGCATCTGGCTGAGCAGAGGCTGACCTTTGACGACGCAAGGTGTTGGTATATACTGAGTGTTGCCGGGGTGTGGCGCAGTTGGCAGCGCGCAGCGTTTGGGACGCTGAAGTCGGAGGTTCAAGTCCTCTCACCCCGACTCTCGCGGGCGTAGCTCAGCTGGCAGAGCTCCTGCCTTCCAAGCAGGTTGTCGCGCGTTCAAATCGCGTCGCCCGCTCTCGACAAGAGGTGGCCAACTGGCGGTCGCTGTCACAGTCAGATTGTGATCAATCGCCAGGCAGCCATACGCGTCTACCCGATGTGTGCTGCCAGCCGTAGCACCGCCAACCCGCGCTCGAGTGTCCTCACTCTGCGCGGGTTTCTGCTATAGTCGGCATGTCTGCCTGAGAGGCCACGTGCGCCAGCCGGCGCGTCTCGGTCTGTAGAGGCAGGCCAGTCTCTTGCACATGTTTGTGGCGGGCCAGCGCGGGCCTGGATTGACCAGCCCGGGCGATCAGACTAGGATGCCACCCAAGTCTTGCCCGCTGAGGCATTGCCACGCGTGGGCCCACACGTACAGGAGGCGCAGCCATGAAGCTGCTCGTTCGGGCCGATGATGTCGGCTACACCGATGTCTGCAACATCGGTGCATTTGAGACGATAGAGAACGGTGTGGTGACCAGTGCCGATGTGATGATGGACACGCCGGGCGCCGAGGATGCCTTGCGGCGGCTCAAAGCCTTTCCCTGGATCTCTCTGGGATGGCACACCCACATGTGGGGCTCACCCGTGCTCGATCCGCAAGATGTCCCCTCGCTGGTTATGAAAGATGCGGGGCGCGCTCGTTTTCGCAAAGACCTGCGCAGCGCTCAAGACGTGATTTTCGAAGAGGCGCTCGCCGAGTGCCATGCGCAGATCGAGCGGTGCGTCAAGATTCTAGGCCGGGCGCCCGACGTGACCGGCGGCGTTCGTGTGACCGAGGCCGCCTTTGGAAGGGCCCTCAAACAGGTATGCGATGAATACGGCATCGCCTACAATACCACAATCTACCCGGGCCCCAGCGATGGAACGCCCTGGACGGCCCCGGTCGACCCTAGATGGGCCAGCCGCAAGATATATCACTTGGGCCCTCGACACCCGCTGAATGCGACCCAAGCGCTCCTCAGCGATTCTCTCGCCGCGCAAGAGGACTATGACCCTGCCTCGTTCTTCCTCGACGATCCCAGCCACATGCTCGACTTGGACGACGACAAAGTCATGATGACAGCGCTGCACCCGGGCTATGTGGACTATTACGTCTATCGTCTCGGCGACTATGGCCCACAGGCACGCAACTTTATCCTGGCCCGCCCGTTGGATGTCGAGGCGCTCTGCTCAGACCGGCTCAAAGACTGGATCCGTCGCAATCGCGTTGAGCTGATCAACTATCGCGATGCCCTGTACGGCACGCGGGAGTATCAGAATCACCTGCGGGCGACCGGCAGTGATCTCTGTATGATCTGAATGCTGTAACGTGCTGGACGGTTGTCGCGCCCCAGGCTGCGCTGACGGTTCTGTAGGCCGAGTTGGTCCTCAAGTGCCACACTGGCTGACTTGAGCCACAAGCTGCTGGGGCGCGCCATCCATGGGCGCCTCGCTGGCAAAGCCCATATCCCCAGGATGGGAGAGGTCAAACAGAGTGATGATCCTGAATGCTGTGCTGTTGAGCCTCATCGCCGGTCTGGCCACCGGCGTTGGTGGCCTACTCGTCGCCCTCTTTCCCACCTTTAACATGCGCACCTATGATGGATTGCTCGGCTTTGCCGCCGGCGTGATGACGGCCGTCGCGACGCTGGGCCTGGTGCACGAGGCGCTGACAGCCGGTGGCATCCTGATCGCAATCGTCGGTTTGGTGGCCGGAGCAGCCGTGCTGTTCGCTATGGACCGCTGGCTTCCTCACGAGCACGAGTCGCTACCCTTTGTCTGCACAGATCCGGGAGCCTATCGGCGTGGGCTGATGCTGTTTGCGGCCATGGCATTGCACAACTTTCCCGAGGGCCTGGCTGTTGGCACCGCCTTTGCCGCACAGCCCCGCCTGGGCCTGTTGCTGACCGTGGCCATCACATTGCACAACATCCCCGAAGGCATCGCTGTAGCAGGCCCATTTCGCGCCTGTGGCATGTCACGGCGGCAATACGTCGGGTGGGCCACCCTATCTGGCCTGGCCGAACCGGTGGCAGCCTTTTTGGGGGCGGGCGCGGTGACGCTTTTTGCACCAGCGCTGCCCTTTAGTCTGGCCTTTGCGGGGGGCGCGATGCTCTATGTGGTGTCCGATGAACTGATCCCCGAGAGCCACAGTCATGGCTTTGAGCACGAGGCGACGCTGGGCTACCTGCTCGGTTTTGTTGTGCTGATGGTGCTGATGCAGATCGTATAGCCCTTGAGAAGAGCCGCTGCTCTGCGTTCGCACCCGTCGCCACCCGACAGCTTGGGGTCTGCCTGCGTAAGCGGTATGGACGCACTTTTGTGCTGTGGCGATGGTTGACACACGTCTGAACCGCATGCTAAGCTTGCGCACTAGCCGACACTCAAGTGCCCAGGGAGAAGGTGTCATGAAAAAGATCATCAACGAGCCCATGGCTTTTGTCGACGAGATGCTAGAGGGCATCTTGGCAGCCCATCCCACGCACTTGCGGGCTACCGAGGATCCGCGCGGCATCCTGCGTGTTGATGCACCCGTGCCAGGCAAGGTGGCCATCCTCACCGGGGGCGGCTCGGGGCACTTGCCGGTGTTCTTGGGCTATGTAGGCCGGGGCCTGGCCGATGGCGTGGCCGTTGGCAATGTCTTCTCGTCGCCCAGTGCTGAGACGATGTTTGCCGTCACTGCCGCCGCCCATGGTGGCGCCGGTGCGCTCTATCTGTACGGTAACTATTCGGGCGACACGATGAACTTTGACATGGCCGCAGAGATGGCAGAGATGGAAGGTATCCGCGTTGCCTCTGTGCTGGTCTCTGACGATGTGGCGTCGTCTCCGCGAGCTACCTGGGCCAGACGCCGTGGCGTGGCCGGGCTCTTTTTTGCATACAAGGTCGCCGGCGCCATGGCAGAGACGAGTGCGAACCTCGATGAGGTCGTGCGTGTAACGCAGACAGCCGTGGCGCAGACTTGCTCGATGGGCGTGGCGCTGACGCCCTGCATCGTGCCGGCCGCTGGTGTGCCCACCTTCAATCTGGCTGATGATGAGATGGAGATCGGCATGGGCATCCATGGCGAGGCAGGTGTGCATCGTGGCCCCTTGGAGAGCGCCGACCGCATAGCGGAGCGCCTAACCACGGCCATCCTGGCCGATCTGCCCTTTGCTCGAGGAGACCGCGTGGCGGTGCTGGTCAACGGGGCGGGGGCTACACCGCTCGAGGAGCTATACGTACTCTACAGACGTGTGCGTCAGATTCTGGACGGCGAGCGGATCTCCGTGCACCGTTCTTATGTGGGCGAGTATGCTACCTCGCTGGAGATGGCCGGTGCGGCCGTTTCACTGCTCAAGCTCGATGACGAACTGGCCAGCCTAATCGACGCTCCTGCAAGCTCGCCTTTCTTCACTCAGCCCTAGCACTGCGCCACCCGGAGGGACCTATGATCGACTCGCTGAGTCACGTCGATGTTGTCGAGGGCCTGCGGCGCATGGCAGACGATGTGACCGCGCAGGCTGATCTGTTGCGCGAGCTCGATGCCGCCATCGGTGATGGTGACCTGGGCATCACCGTTACGATTGGCTTCGAGGCCGTTGTTGAGGGGTTACCGACGGCCGACGATACAGTGGCATCGGGAGACATCGCTGGCACCATCCTCAAGGCCGGCATGGCATTCAACCGCAAGGCAGCATCGACTTTTGGCGCGCTCTTTGCGACCATGCTGATGCGCGCCGCCCGCGTGGCCAAGGGCAAGTCTGAGATCGACCTCGCCACCCTGGCAGAGATGTTCGCGGCCGCTGCGGATGGTGTACGCGAGCGTGGCAAGTCGCAGGTGGGTGACAAGACCCTGCTCGACGCGCTGGTGCCTGCCGCGCAGGCACTGGTAGAGGCCGCTGCAGAGGGAGCGACGTTAGCGACAGGCCTGCAACATGCCGCGGCCGCCGCCGATGATGGCGCCCGTGCGACAGTCGCCATGAAGAGCAAGATCGGCCGCGCGTCCTGGTTCGCCGATCGGACAGAGGGTGTCCAGGATCCCGGCGCAACGGCCGTCAGTCTGATGATTCACTCGCTGGCATCCTTCGTGCTCGGCTGACGCGCTCAGGTGGCTGATCTCCAGGCTCGAGGTCTTTTGGAGTGGCAGGGTGGCAACTGACTATCGCGAGCAGGCCCCATCGTGGGCCTATCGACTGGTTCTTGTGGTTATGCTGGCGCTTGCGCTCTTCCTACGACAATGGCGCATTGATGAATTCATCACCATCGACGAGAACCGCTGGCATGAGCGCAGTGCCGACTTTGCGGCCGCCCTGGCTGCGCACGATTATGCCGAGACCTTTCGCAGCGAGCATCCTGGCGTCACGAGTATGTGGGTCGGTGCCGCCAGTCAGAGCATCGTCCAGGGTTTGCGCAGTGCAGCGGCTTTTTCGCCGTGGCTAGAGAGGGCGCTGGCTCCGCTGACGCTTGAGCGGGACTTGCCGCCATATCCTGAGACGCTGTTGACGCGGCGTCTCATGGCCCTGGGCGCCTGGCTGGGGGTAGTAGGGCTCTATCTGCTGGGCAGGCGCTTTCTTTCAGCCGGCGCCAATCTCTTTGCCACGATGTTCATCGCATTCGACCCGCTCTACATTGCCTCGTCCAGGATCCACAATCTGGATGGGCTGCTGGCCTGCTTTGTTACGCTCGCATTGTGGGCGCTGCTGTGCTATGGCGAGCGCCGCAGGCGCTCCTACCTGCTGCTGTCGGCGGCATGCGCTGCATTGGCTGCTCTGACCAAGGTATCAGGAGTGCTCATTACCACAGGTGCGGTCGTTGCCACAGGGTGGTATGCCTGGCAGGGTCGGCATGGAGAGCGGCGCTGGGCACGGCGCTGGCTCGGCGACGTTGTCATCTGGGTGGCTGCGGCGGTCGCTGTTGGGTTTGCCCTCTGGCCAGCACTCTGGGTGGCTCCTCTGTCTACGTTCAGGGAGATGGTCTCAGGCGCTTTCGAGCAGGTGTCCAACCCCCATCGCAGTGGTAGTTTCTTTATGGGCAGCGTGCGGGCCGACCCAGGCCCGCTCTTTTACCCCGTCGCCTGGGCGGTGCGCACCACGCCTCTGGTCATGCTCGGCTTGCTCTTTCTGCCGCTGGGTCTGCGGCGTGACAGGCGGGCAACCCCGGCGGTCATCGCACTGCTTTGCGCGCTGGCTTTTGGCATCTTGCTTAGCTTGAGCCTCAAAAAGGGCGATCGTTATCTATTACCAGCTTTTCTGTGGCTGTGTCTGCCCGCAGGGTATGGGCTAGATGCGTTGACTGCCCGGATCGCTGCTTACTGGCGCAAACCATGGGTGCTGCCAACGACGGCTGCGGGTAGCTTGCTGATCTATGTCTCCCTGCTGTGGCCCACCGTGCCCTACTATTCTGCCTACTATAACCCGTTGACCGGCGGCGCCGCTGCGGCGCCGCGCATCATGCTGGTGGGCGTGGGTGAGGGGCTCGAGCAAGCCGCAGCCTATCTCAACGCCAAGCCTCGGGCTGAGCAACTACAGGTTGCCTCAATGCGGATCAGGGAGTTCGAGCCGTTCTTTGTTGGGCAGACTCTGGAAGTGGAAGATCGCCCGCTAGCCTATCCAGATTACTTTGTTACCTACTCGAGCGGTGTGCAGCGCGGCTTTGATGCTGATCTGCTGGCTGCCCTCGAGGGGAGCCAGCCCGAGTTTGTGGCGCGTGCCGGCAATGGCCTGGCCTATGCATGGGTGTATGCGAACCCGGTGCTTGGTGTGGAGCAACAGGCCGTGTTTGAGGCGGTGGCGGCCGAGCCAGGCGGCGGGCTGTTGCTGATGACCTCGTCGACGGCTGCGGCGAGACGTGACACGCTCGGGGTTGAACTGCTCAAAGTGCAGCGACGCGATCAGCTGCTTACCGAGCTGCAGTGGCGTTACCCGCAAGTCGGCGCGGTGTGGCTCATGCCGCTCGCTGGCATCGATGAGCCAGCCGTTGATGCCCTGAGCGTTACGCTTGGCCAGGTGGCCAAGCTGGACCAAGTCGAGACGCGAGGTACTGTCAGGGCGGCTCGCTATACCCTCGATGAGCCGGTATTGAGTCTGCCGCAGGGTGACCTGGCGCGGCGCTGCGCAGTGGGCGATTTCGCCGAGTTTCGTGGACTTGAGGCCAGCGATATGGCACTGCATGCCGGCGAGCCCTTGGAGGTGTCGCTTTACTGGCTGGCGCAAAGCCCGGCAGACCGCGATTATCATGTGTTTGTGCATCTCGTGCGAGAGGAGATCCTCGCCCAGAGCGATGGCGGGCCACAAGGCAACCTGCGCCCAACCAGCAGTTGGCGCCAAGGCGAGATGATCCTTGATGCGCGCACCATCCTGATCCCCGAACAGGCTCCAGCGGGCGAGTATGAGCTCTTCGTGGGCATGTACGATCCTGAGACGATGCAGCGCGTTGCCCTGGTCGATGAGGCAGGCGTGCAGGTGCCAGACGGCCGGCTGGCTGTTGCCACGCTGGCGATACTGCCCTAGCCGCTTAGCTTCTGGCGCGCGGCTCTATCATCGGCGATAATGAGTCTGCCGACACGGGTCGATGTTTGAGGCCGCAGTCAGGCCGGCACAGGCCTGTTGCGGGCAAGGGAGGCTGGGCAATGGAGCCTGGAACAGACCGCGCGCGCGAGACCGCCGAGGCCGCCTATCGGCGAGGCTATCAAGATGGCTGGTTGCACGCTCTCGAGGCGCTGCACGAACTCGCCTACAACGCAAGTCCTGAGGATCAGGCCGCTTTCGAGCGCCTATGGCATTTTGGTTTTCGCGGGGCGCTGCACGAGTGGCGCGTCAGAGGCCAGTCTTTGGGCGCCAGCAGAACCGAGCTGCCCCCCAGGCCAGACGCGGCCTAGCAGGGGCGGTCGTTCTGGCCTGAGAACTGGCCAACACGAGGCTGCGCTGTGCGAGTACGCTCACTGCAGATCCTTGAGTTCGGGCTTGCGCCAGGATACGAATGCAAAGATGGCCATGACCACCGCGCCCTGCAAGCCCACCACCCAGGGTACGCCGACGCGGTCGGCGATGGCCCCTGAGGGCAGGGTGCCCAAGGGCATCAGGCCCCAGGCCACCATCGACATGCTCACGATGCGTCCGCGATAGGCGGGTGCGCAATGTGACAGGAGCAGCGTGCTGCTGAGCACCATATAGAGGTTGCCCAGCCCGCCTACGAGGGCCAGGCTTGCGAACACCCCTGGCACCCAGCGCACTGCGACGAACAGGATCAGGCATAGACCCGCCACGATGCTCGAGCGTGCCAATAGCGTTCCCTTGTTCTTGAGCCCGCCCAGATGGCCGGCGATGAGGCTCGCCAGCAGGCCCCCAAACCCGATGGCCGACTGCAGCAACCCCAGCCCCGAGGCGTCGAAACCTAAACTATCCTGTGCGAACGCGGGCAAAAGCGACTGGTAGGGCATCAGAAAGAGCACTCGCACGCCCTCGAGCGCCAACAACAGGGCCAACAGCGGTTGCCCACGCAAGTAGTGCGCTCCGGCCACCAGGTCGGCCCAGGCCGACCGCGTCTCTCGCGGGGCTAGAGGTAGACGCGGAATCCTCAAGATGGCAGCGGCCGATAGCGCATGCAGCGTGGTCATCAGGTAATAGACCGCCTCTGGCCCAATGTGATCGATGCATGCCCCCGCCACCGACGCGCCCACGATCCCCATGAGGCCCATCCCTACCGCGTCGAGCGAGACGGCATTCATCAGGGTATCTGGCTCTACCAGGTCAGAGACCAGCGACTGCTGCGCCGGCATGAGGAAGGCTGAGATGAGGCCGTTGATGAACGAACTCAAGGCGAGATGCCAAGGTTGAATCAACCCACTGGCCACGAGCAGGCCGATGAACAGGGTATTGCCGAGTGTCGCGAGGCGCGTACCAAAGACCAGCCGACGTTTGTCGACGCGGTCGGCCATGGCGCCGCCCAAAAGGCCAAAGGTCAGCATGGCGACGCTCCAGCCAGCGCCTACCCAGGCCAGGGCAAAGGCCGAGCCGGTGAGGTCATACACCAGCCAGCCCTGAACGACATTCTGCATGTGGAAGGTGCCCGACGTTGCCAGACGGCCGAGCCAGAGCCAGCGATAGTTGCGGTTCTCAAGAGCCTTCCACGTGCCCCGCACAGCTCGCGTTGCGACCGTCAATCAGACCCCCGTAGCGCGAAGGCAGGTGTGCTGCGCCCCATGTGCGCGAGCCCGATACGAATTGCTGGCCTATGCTAGCTGCTAAGGGTGTACTCGACAAATCCCCCTGGTTCTCTGACCAAATCGCCGTCGGGCCTGACAGGGCGTGGCGCACCTTTGGCAATACAGGGTTGTCGGGCTTGGTCCATCGTGCCGCCGCGAGGCCGTTGCCCTCGCGCCAGATAGCGACGTAACGGCGGCATCTGGCGCGACACTCACCTGCACCCGATGAGCGATCTGGCTAGCGCTGCATATCCGTCACCAGGGCGCCCCTGGTACGACGATCTGCCGTCACAGTTCTCGCACTCCACAGGCTCGAGTGCAGGGTGCACCGCGATCCAGCGTTGGTCTGGCATGACGCTTGGGGCATGAACAGCAGGGCTGGCCCCCACCTGTAATGAAGGCGCTGCGTATGAGGACACTGTTTGACAACAGGATGTGATGCGCTATACTGTATATACCGTAGGGGGGTACAGCACTCACGCTAGGAGATTGTTGTCAACATGAGCGACGCGATCACGTATCTTTCTGATGCCAGCTTTGACGAAGCGATCGAGCAGGCCACCGTGCCCGTGGTGGTCGATTTTTGGGCGCCCTGGTGCGGGCCTTGTCGCATGTTGGCCCCAATTCTCGAAGAGCTGGCCGAGGATTATCAGGGGCGTTTTGCCGTGGCCAAGGTGAACACTGATGAGAACCCTGCCGTCCCGGGTAGACTGGGCATCAGAGGAATTCCCACGCTGATCTTTTACCTCGGCGGCCAAGAGGTCGATCGCGTTGTGGGTGTGCAGCCCAAGGCGCAGCTGCAGCGTCGCTTTGACGCTATTCTGGCCGAGACGGCCGCCAAGTGAACGGCCTGCGATCGCTCTGGCGTGAGCACTGGCTCACGCTGACGTTGATCGCGGCCATGGCCATTGCCTATCTGGTGCTACGCACGCCGTCTGAGGGGCTCGATGAGGCCGCCTTCTGGCAGCAGGTTGAGGCGGCAGATGCGGCCGTCGTCTACTTTTACAGCAACACTTGAAGCGCCTGCCTGGTGGCCAAGCCCGTCGTGGACGGGATCGAGCGAGAGTTGAACGAAAAGACACCGCTTTGGCGCATCAACGTACGTGAGGCGTCTGGTGCTGCCCTGGCTGGCCGCTTTGGCGTGCGGGGCGTGCCCACTCTGGTCGTATGGCGTGATGGAGAAGTCTTGCGCCAGGTAGGGCGGATCAACAAAGGGGCGGTGCTCATCGCCCTGAAACCGTGAGGAGGCTGTGATGCCGATCTATGAGTACGAGTGCCAGGCCTGTGGTGCGCACTTTGACAAGTTTGTGCGCTCCATTTCTGCCCAGTTTGCTGTGCAATGCCCGCAGTGCGGCAGCCAAGACTGTAAGAAGGCCTTGTCGCTGTTTGGCACGGCCGGTGGCTCTGTATCGGGCGCGGGGGCCGGCTGCGCCCCGTCTGGTTGAGGCCTCAGCAGGGGCTAGTCTAGCCCCTCCCGGCTGAGTTGTTGGGGGTGTGCATGTTGTTGCCAGAGACCCGTGAGGAACTTGTTCGCCGCTTGAGGCGCATCGAAGGGCAAACGCAAGGCATTCAGCGCATGCTGCAGGAAGATCGCGATTGCCGTGAAGTGCTCGATCAGCTCGCCTCGGTGCGCGCCGCGACGCGCATGGTCAGTATAGAGTTGATGAAGAGCTATCTCACTACATGCCTCAGCGACCCTGACTGTGGCAATGCCTCAGCGGTAGACGATATGATTAGTGTGTTGCTACGCGTGTAGCACAGGAGCGTGTTTTGTGAGCCGAGATCTGATCGTCAGCCTGGTTGTGGTAGGCCTGCTGGCCTTTGTCTTGCTTGTGATGCCCAGGCTTGGCTTGCCCACCTGAATGAGCGCCGGCTGCGGTCGGGACGACCGCAAAGAGGATCGACAAGAGGGCGACGAGTAAGCATAGCGCCACTTTTGACGCACCTCTGTGGCGACCCTCGAATGCCCCAGAGGGGAGGATGAATGACGCGATCGGCACCGCGCCTAGGGGCGCACATGTCCATCTCTGGGGGGCCGGCTAACGCCCTCTATCGCGGCGCGTCCATCTCTTGTGACGCGATCCAGATGTTCGTGGGCAGCCCCAACCGCTGGCGCAGCAAGGCCCTGACCGACCAGGACGTCGAGGCCTTTGAGCAGGCGCTAGAGTTGACAGGCATCCAGCCCATTGTGGCCCACAGTGCCTATCTCATCAATCTGGGCTCACCTGATGATGCCCTCTTTGAGCGCTCGCTCGGCTTGCTGGTCGACGAGCTGGAACGTTGCGCCCGGTTGGGTATCGTCGACCACGTGCTGCACCCCGGGGCGCATATGGGGGCTGGCGAAGAGGCAGGCCTCCAGCGCATCGCTACAGGCTTGAGCCTGGCCCTCGAGCGTACCGCTGATAAGAAAGTGCGCATTCTGCTCGAGACCACCGCTGGCATGGGCTCGCATCTGGGCTATCGCTTTGAACATCTCGCCTGGCTGATCGAGCGTGTCGGGGGCGATGAGCGCCTGGGCGTATGCCTCGACACCGCCCATGTTCTGGCCGCTGGCTATGATCTGCGCACGGCCCCTGCTTATGAGCAGATGTGGACCTCATTCCACGATACTATCGGCCTTGATCAGTTGCACTGCATACACCTCAATGACTCGCTCAAGGCCCTCGACAGTCGCGTCGACCGGCACACCTGGATTGGCCAGGGCGAGGTCGGCCTTGAGGCGTTTGCGCTGCTGGTCAATGACCGCCGCTTGACCCGTGTGCCTATGCTGCTCGAGACGCCCAAGGGCGAGGATCTGCGTGAGGATGTGGAAGCGCTGGCGCTATTGCGCAGCCTTGTCTGCCATGTTGACCCCGACTGATTGGAGGATCGCGATGAAGGCCTTTCACTATACCGAGATCGAAGCGCAGCCCACCGAGGGGGCCCCTGGAGCGAGCATTCGTTGGGCCATCGGCAAAAACGTGGGTGCGCCCAACTTTGTCACGCGGGTGATCGAGATCGAGCCCGGTGGCGCTACGCCTTATCATCAACATCCCTGGGAGCACGAGGTTTTTGTGCTCGACGGCGCTGGTGTCGTCAAGACCGTCGACGGCGAGACCCCCATCAGCCCGCGGATGTGCGTGTATGTCTCGCCCGATGAGGAGCACCAATTCCGCAATACTGGCGATCAGGTGTTGCGCTTCCTGTGTATCATTCCCTTTGCCCCCTGGTATCAGGGCGATTAGCCCCAACCGCTGTACGGGGCAAGGGAGGGGCGGCGATGCACGAGGCACTATTCTACGAGCGACTGTCTGATGGGCGGGCGCGTTGTCAGCTCTGTGCCCATGGCTGTGTCGTTGGGCTAGGGCAGCGAGGCATCTGCGGTGTGCGCATCAACCAGGCGGGGGTGTTGCACACGCTGGTCTATGGCCAGCTCGTAGCCGAAGCGGTGGACCCCATTGAGAAAAAGCCGCTCTTTCACTTTTTCCCCGGCAGCGGGGCTCTGTCTATCGCCACGCTGGGCTGCAACCTCGCCTGCGATTTCTGTCAGAACGCGGACATCTCACAGGCGCCACGCAAAGGCCGGCCTATCGCCGGGCGGTATGCGCCGCCCGAGGCGGTGGTGCAGGTCGCTCTGCGCACCGCCAGCCGCAGCATCGCCTATACCTACACTGAGCCGACAGTCTATGCCGAGTATGCCCTTGATGTGGCCCGCCTGGCGCGCTCTGAGGGTATCGCCAGTGTCTGGGTGACCAACGGCTTTATGTCGCCGCAACTGCTCGAGGTGGCGCTCAACGATCCCGTCGGGCCGCTGATCGATGCCGCGAATGTGGATCTCAAAGCGTTCACCGACGCGTTCTATCGTCAGCATTGCGGCGCCCGCCTACGGCCGGTGCTCGACAATCTGGTGCGCCTCAAGCGGGGCGGGGTCTGGATCGAAGTGACCACGCTGGTCATTCCCGGGCTCAACGATGGCGACGACGAGCTGCAGGGCATCGCCGCGTTTGTCTGTAATGAGTTGGGGGCCGACACGCCCTGGCATGTGAGCCGTTTTCACCCCACCTACCGTCTCACCGATCGGCCGCCCACGCCAGCTGAGACAGTGCTACGCGCGCGCGAGATCGGGTTGGCGGCGGGCCTATCGTACGTCTATGTGGGCAATATACCCTGGGCCGATGGCGAGAGCACCCACTGCCCGAGCTGTCGTGCTGCGGTGATCCGACGTCAGGGGTTTAGCGTGGTCAGCGACGAGGCACCTGGGGGCGTCTGTCAGCACTGTGGCGCGCGCCTGGCTGGCGTGTTTGTCTAGGCTCTGCGTCATAGAATCGAGGCCCATGCCGTAGCAGGGACCTCGATCGGTTAGTTACCCAAGAGCGCTCTGGCACGCTCTAGCTGCTCCAGTACAGCAGCGCGAGATGTGCCTCCACGAACAGCGCGCGCCTCGACTGAACTCTCAAAGCTGAGCGCCTCGCTCAGGTCTGCCTCGAACAATGACGAGATGCCACCATAGTCGGCCAGAGTGAGCTCGGTCAAGCCGACGCCACGCTCCTCTGCCAGCAGCACGCAGCGCCCCACGATGTGGTGCGCCTCGCGAAAGGGCAACCCTCTGCGCGTCAAGTAGTCGGCCAGGTCGGTTGCCAGCAGATCATCGCGCAGAGCGGCACTCGTGCGCTCGGGGCACACCTCGAGGGTGGCGACCACGCCCGTCACCACAGGCAAGAGCAGTTGCAGGGTGTCGATGGTGTCGAACAGGGGCTCTTTGTCCTCCTGCAAGTCCTTGTCATAGCTCGAGGGCAAGCCCTTGACCGTCACCAGCAGGCGAGTGAGGTTGCCCACCAGGCGGCCCGTTTTGCCGCGCACCAGCTCCATGCTGTCGGGGTTGCGCTTTTGTGGCATGATACTCGATCCCGTGGTGTACTGCTCGGCCAGCCGCACAAAGCCAAACTCGGCGCTGGCGTAGAGGATGAGGTCTTCTGCCAGCCGGCTCAGATGAGTGCCGAGTATGGCGCCGGCGCCAAGCAGCTCGAGCACCATGTCACGGTCAGAGACGGCGTCCATGCTGTTCTCAGTCACGCCTGCAAAGCCAAGGTCGGCCGCCAGAGCCGCGCGGTCGATGCCGTAGGCATTGCCCGCCAGGGCGCCGGCCCCCAGCGGGCAGGCATTGGCGCGTTGACGCACGCCCGCCAACCGCTCGCGATCGCGTTGCAGCATCCAGAAAAAGGAGAGCAGCCAATGGGCAAAGCGTACCGGTTGGGCTGGCTGCAGATGGGTGTAGCCGGGCATCAACACATCGATGTGGGCGGCAGCGTGATCAATAATCGCTGCCTGCAGGCTTTGCAGGGCTGCATCGAGCGCCGCCACGGCATCGAGCACATACAGGCGCACATCGTTGGCCACCTGGTCATTGCGGCTGCGGCCGGTGTGCAGCTTGCCCGCCACCGGCCCTACCAGCTCACCCAGGCGCCGCTCGACGGCCGTGTGGATGTCCTCATCACCTGACCTGAGCGCAAAGGTGCCATCGCTGAACTCGGCCGCTACGTGCTGCAGGCCCTCGACCAGGATGCTCGCCTCATCGTGAGAGATTATGCTGGCGCGGGCCAGGGCTCGCGCATAGGCCATGCTACCGCGGATATCGACCTGTGCCAGGCGCGCATCAAAACCGATGGAAGCATTGAACGCCCACATCTGCTCATCGGTGGCGCCGCTGTAGCGGCCGCCCCACAGCGCGCCAGCACGCCCGCCTGAATCTGTTGCAGCGACCATGTCAGTCTCGCGGAAAGTCGCGCAGCTCGGCGGGCATGGCGCCCGGCTTGCCGTTGCCCTCGAGCAGGGCGCGCACCTTCATCGATAGCCCGAACAGGTTGATGAACCCCTCGGCGTCGGCCTGATTGTACACGTCATCCTCGCCAAAGGTGGCATAGTCTTCACGATAGAGGCTATAGGGCGACTTGCGGCCCACCACACTACAATGCCCTTTGTACAGCTTGATGCGCGAGACGCCGGTGAGGCCCGCGCACAGCTTGTCGACGGCCGCATCGAGTGCCTCACGTAGCGGTGTGAACCAGCGTCCGTTGTAGACCATCTCGGCATACTTGGCCGACAGCAGGTCTTTGTAGTGCATCGTCTCGCCGTCCAGCACCAGCGTCTCGAGGCCCTGCAAGGCCTTGTAGAGGATGGTGCCGCCGGGCGTTTCGTACACGCCACGAGATTTGATGCCCACCAGACGGTTCTCAACCATATCGGCGCGCCCCACGCCATGTCTGCTGCCCAGAGCGTTCAGGGTGTTGACCAACTCGATGGGCCCCAGGGCCACGCCATTTACCTTGACGGGCACGCCTTGCTCGAACGCGATGGTGACATACTCGGGCTCATCGGGGGCCGCTTCTGGCGAGACCGTCAAAGTGAACATGGCCTCCTCGGGCTCCTGCCACGGATCCTCGAGGATGCCGCCCTCATGGCTCATATGCCAGATGTTGCGGTCGCGGCTATAGATCGATTTAGTGGTCGAGCGCACGGGGATGTTTCGTGCGGCGCAATAGGCCAGGGCATCCTCGCGTGAGCGGATCTCCCATTCTCGCCACGGGGCGATGACTGTGAGCTTGGGATTGAGCGCCTTGAAGGTTAGCTCAAAGCGCACCTGATCGTTGCCCTTGCCCGTGCAGCCGTGGGCCACGGCATCGGCGCCCTCGAGCTCGGCGATCTCAACCATGCGCTTGGCGATGAGCGGGCGCGCGAACGACGTGCCCAGGAGATATTCGCGCTCGTATACAGCGCCGGCCTTGAGCGTGGGCCAGATATAATCGGTGATGAATTCGGCCCGCAGGTCCTCGATATAGATCTTGCTGGCGCCCGTCGCCTTGGCCTTGGCCTCCAGGCCGTCGAGTTCTTCCTCCTGGCCGAGATCGGCCGTCATGCAAATGACCTCGCAGCCATAGTTCTCGATCAGCCATGAGACAATGCATGATGTGTCGAGGCCGCCAGAATAGGCCAGCACGCACTTGTTCACCTTACCCTTGGGCATGTTCGCTCTCCTTCACCAGTTCGAGTCGCATCGCGACTTCGTCGCAATCGGGATACTTGGGGCAATTGAGACAGTCGCCCCAGATCTTGTGGGGCAGCGTTTCGTGTGCTACACGGTAAAAGCCAAACCGCTCGAAAAAGTCGGGCCGATACGTGAGCGTGAATACGCCTGGCAAGCCCAGGTCGGTGGCGCGTTGCAGCAGGCTCTCGACGATGCTGCGGCCTACGCCTACGCCCTGCCAATCGGCATCGACAGCCACCGAGCGTATCTCGCAAAGGTCATTCCATACCACGCTCAAGGCGCCACAGCCGATCACCTCGCTGCCCACCTCGGCTACGACAAACTGCTGAATATGCTGGTAGAACTGGAAATGCGAGCGTGGCAGCATGATGCCTTGCGCCGCAAAGCCGTTGATGATGGCGGCCATGCGCGGCACATCCTTCACCGTGGCTGCCCGGATGCTCATCTGTGACCCTACGTGTGGGATAGTGGCCATGCTACTGCATCGCCTCGGCAAATGCCTGATCGAGGACTGCAAGAGCCATGTCCACGTCGGCCTCGTCGACCACCAGAGGAGGGATGAGCCGCACCACGTTGGGCCCGGCGTTGATCAGCAGTAAACCCTGTCCCAGCGCAGCGTCGAGCACGGGCTTGACCGGCCGATCGCATTGCACTCCCCAGATGAGACCGCGGCCCCGCACCTCAGTGATGCTGTTGTGACGGGCCTGCAGCTTGAGCAGCCCCGCCTCGAGCCGGGCGCCCATGGCGCGCACGTGTGCCAGGAACTCGGGGTCAGCGATGCGCCCCACCACCTTGACGCCTGCAGCAGCCACCACAGCGCCACCGGCAAAAGTGCTGGCATGGTCACCCGGGCCGATGACAGCAGCTACCTCGTCGGTCAGAAAGGTGACGCCCATTGGTAACCCGCCCGCCACCGGCTTGGCGACGGTCATCAGGTCGGGCGCGACGCCATAAGGTTCGTGGGCCCACAGCGTGCCTGTGCGCCCCAGGCCACACTGCACCTCATCAAAGATCAGCAGGGCGCCGATTTCATCGCACAGGGCGCGCAGGCCCTGGATAAAGGCCGGATCGGCTGGATTGACGCCGCCCTCGCCCTGCACCGGCTCGACGATGATGGCGCAGGTCTTGTCTGAGGCCAACGCTTTGACCGAGTCGAGGTCGTTGAAGGCGGCTATGCGTGCGCCCGGCATCAGCGGCACAAACGGGTCTTGATAGTGATCGCGCGGCGTGAGCGCCAGTGCCCCCATGGTGCGGCCGTGAAAGGCGCCGCTCATGGCGATGAATTCGATGCGGTCGGGTCCGCTGTGCACCTGGGCATACTTGCGTGAGAACTTGATGGCCGCTTCGACCGCCTCGGCGCCCGAATTGCAGAAGAACACCTTGTCAGCAAAGCTGTGATCTACCAACAGCTTGGCGAGCTGTGACTGCGGGGCCGTCAGGTAGAGGTTCGAGGTGTGAATGACCTTGTGCGCCTGTTCGGCAATGGCTGAGCAGACCTCTTCATCGCCATAGCCCAGGGCGTTGACGGCGATGCCGCTAACAAAGTCCAGGTAGACCTTGCCCTCGGTGTCGGTCAGCCGCGTGCCCTGTCCACGATCGAACACAAAGGGCGCACGGGCGTAGGTGTGCAATACGTACTTGTCGTCCCACTCGCGAATCTGTTTAGCGTCCATCTCTTGCTCCTCGTTTCAGGCGATGACGGCGGTGCCGGTGCCGGCGGCCAGGCCGGCGAGGTCAGTGATGCGCACGCGGGCTACACCCGCCAACACGGCCTCGAGGGCCGAGCGCACCTTGGGGATCATGCCGCCCGAGATGGCCCCCGAGGCGATGTGTGCCTCGGCCTCGTCGCGGCGCAGCTCGGGCACCACCGTGCCGTCGAGCAGCACACCGGGCACATTGGTGAGCATGATCATCTCATCCACGCCCAGCGCACTCGCCACGGCCAGGGCGGCGTGATCGGCGTTCACGTTGTACTGCTGCCCGTCGCAGCCCAGCGAGATGGGCGATACCACCGGTGTAAAGCCCAGCCGCAGCAGGTCAAGCAGGCATTCGGTGTTCACATACTTGATGGCGCCCACACGGCCCAGGTCGCCGGCGCTGTGCTCAAGCTTGACCGCCAGCAGCAGGCCTGCATCTACGCCACTGAGGCCCAGGGCTCGCACGCGCGCCTGCACCAGATGCGCCACCAGCCGCTTGTTCACACTGCCCGAGAGCACCATCTCGGCGGCCCACAGGCTCTCATCATCGGTCACTCGCAATCCCTCGACAAAGCGCGGCTCGATGCCCAGCCGCTGCTGCAGCTGCGCGATATCATTGCCGCCCCCATGGACGATCACCAGCCCCCTCTCGCGCGCCAGAGGCGCCACCGCAGTTGTCAGCGCTTCTATGGGCCCGCCAGGCTGTAGCTCGGCCCCGCCGATCTTGAGCAGTGTCAGTGCTGGCATGTCAGACCAGCCCTAGCGTCTCAGGCAGGCCGAACATGACGTTCATGTTTTGCAGTGCCTGCCCAGACGCACCCTTGATCAGGTTGTCGATGGCGGTGATCAGGATCAGCTCGCCTGGCACTCCCGCTGAGGCCACCGATAGCGCCACGCGGTTGGTGTGAGTGACGTGCGCCAGTGTGGCCAGCGAGCCCTCGGGCAGCACCTGTATGAATGGCTCGCCACCATAGGCCTGCTGCCACAGGGCGATGACGTCCGCCGGCCCGCAGGTGGCGGGCACGTCAACATAGATCGATGTCAGGATGCCACGACCTACCGGCAACAGATGCGGCGTGAATACGGCCCGCAGTGCGTTCCCACGAAAGGCGGATAGCTCTTGTTCGATCTCGGGCGTGTGGCGGTGCTTGTGCCCCACGTTGTAGGCCGATAGGTTTTCGTTGACGCTGCAAAAGTGTGTCGTGGGCGAGGGTTTGGCGCCCGCCCCCGAGACGCCCGACTTGGCATCGATGATCACCTTGTCGCCCAGCACCTGGCCGGCTTTGAGCAGCGGCATCAATGCCAGCAGCGGCCCTGTGGGGTAGCACCCCGGATTGGCCACCAGGCTGGCACCGGCGACGTCGGCGCGGTAGACCTCGGTGAGGCCATACACGGCCTTGGGCAGCAGCTCTGGTGCATGATGCGCCCCGTACCACTGTTCAAAGACTGTCTGGTCTCGCAGGCGGAAATCGGCCGAGAGGTCAACCACCTTGGCGCCGGCGGCCAGCGCCTGGCGAGCAAAGCCCGCCGACGCACCATGCGGCGTGCATAAGAAGACCACATCCACCTGATCGAAGGGCGCAGCAGCGCTGTCGATCAGCTCGACATCATAGGGGCAGGGATAGACCTGGCTAAAGCGCTGCCCGGCATAGCTCTCGCTCGAGGCAAAGAGCAGCTCAACCTCACCATGCCGCGCAAAGAGCTTGAGCAGCTCAAAACCCGTATATCCCGTAGCGCCCACAACGCCGACCTTGACCATGATCACCTCCCGTGCAAACAAAAAAGCCAGCCCTCCGTCTGGAGAGCTGGCTTGGTATTCGAACGAATCGAGCCCAGGCAATAGCAACCAGACTGGCGTCCGGCGTTTACCTGCGGCTCCTCCTGATGGCGAGTGACAACGGCATGTGTCGCTCCATCCTATCGAGATGACACTCATTCTACGCCCAAAGACCACCGCTGTCAAACCAGGCCTGCGTAGCGCACACGTGTCCTGGGGGCACAGGAGCGCTCGATGGCGCCTTGGGTTAGCTGGCCCGTTAGCGCCGCTCGCGCTAGACTGTACTCATTCGGGCAAAGGGGACAACATGCAAGATCGCGTCGAGCCTCTGCGTCAGTTGGCCGCTCCTGGCTTTGAGAAATGCAGTCCTCGGTACAGTCTCATCGGCCTCGACATTGGCGGTACCAAGACGGCCGTCATCGAGGGAACGCTGCAGGCTGACGTCGTGCAGCGCCTCGAGTTTGCCACACTCCCTCAGCGCGGCCTGCAGGCCACGCTAGACGAGCTCTATGCCACTATCGATCGGGTGCAGGCCCTAGCCGAGCAGCAAGGTCGCTGCGTTCAGGCGGTGAGCGTGTCCATCGGCGGGCCGCTGGATATCGAACGGGGCATCATCTACTCACCGCCCAACCTCCCGGGGTGGGATGCGGTGCCCCTCAAAGCTTTGCTGAGCGAGCGTTTTGGGCGACCCGTCTTTGTGGAGCACGATGGCAACGCTGGCGCCCTGGCTGAATGGCGCTTTGGTGCGGGGCAGGGTGCGCGCAGTCTGATCTTTCTCACCATGGGCAGCGGGTTGGGCGGTGGGCTTATACTGGATGGGCGACTCTATCGCGGTGCAAGCGACATGGCGGGCGAGGTGGGGCACATGCGTATCGCCGACGACGGGCCGGTAGCCTATGGCAAAGCGGGCTCCTGGGAAGCTTTTTGCACCGGCCCGGCCCTGGCGCAGATGGCACAGGAAACTTATCCCGCTCGCTTTGCACGCGCTGGCGCTGCCGTCACCACGCCAGAGTTGGTGCGGTTGGCGTTGGCGGGCGATGCCGAAGCTGTCGAGGTGGTGCAGCGGGTAGGCGACTATCTGGGGCGAGGGCTGGCGGTGCTCGTTGACATCCTCAACCCCGAGCGAATCGTCATCGGTTCGATGGCTGTGCGTCTGGGAGAGTTGCTGCTGGGGCCAGCGCGCATTGCTCTGCAGCGCGAAGCTTTGCCTCGCGCCGCGGCGGTCTGCCAGGTGGTGCCCGCCGCTCTCGGCGAGCGCATAGGCGATGTGGCCAGCCTGTGTGCTGCCATCGAGGCGCTATCGGCGTAGGGCCAGGGCGGAGCAGGCCCCGCCCTGGCGCGGATGCGGCCTAACCGTCTAGTAGGTGTCGATCAACGACGTGACCTCGAGTTGACTGCGGATTTCCTCGAGCGTGGCGGGGACCAGCGGTTTGACCATTACCGTAGTGGACTGGCCCGGCCGCAGGTGGAAAAAGGCATCAGAGTAGCGTGCCTCTAGGTACCTCAGGCCCAGCCAAACCCATAGCGCGGGCTTCTCAGCTCGTAGCGTCACCGCAAAGGCCCCTTCATCTGCGGGTGCCACCTCGTAGATGATGCCCGGGGCTCGCAGTTCGAGGTGCTTGGGGCGTGCAAACGTGACCAGGTTGGTCGAGACAACCGCCCCCCCTACGCTGAGGTCGAGCCATAGCAGCAGTTGGCGTGCACCGTGCTGTTGCACGTGCTCTCCGAGCTCGAGTATGGTGGCCATTGTGTCGCCGTTGGGGCCGATGGCCACCGCCAACTCACCGCCATCCAGCCGCTCACCGGCGACGTCGGTCAGCAGCCACGACACGGCGCCTTCGCATGGCTCCAGAAGGTCGCTCGTCACGTGCACCTCGACGTGCCCCGTGTCCCAGTCCTCGAGCCCCGAGATGAGCAGAGGCGCAAAAAAGCGCCGTGCCATATAGTGCAGCGCCTTCCAGCGCCCCAGGCTATCCACCGAAGACCAGCTCGCCACCGGCCAGCAGTCGTTGAGCTGCCAGTAGAGTGTGCCCATACCCCGCGGCATGCCGCGACGCCAATGCTCAACGGCGTACTTGATGGCCATGCCCTGCAGAATCTGAGTCAGCCACAGGTTCATCTCGAAAGTGCGCGGCAGGCGAAACCAGTCACACAGATACTTCATGATCGTTGTGTTGCCGATGCCGCTGCGCTGGTGATGCTCCATCACCCAGCTGGTGATATTGCGGTCTTGCGCCTCGGTGAAGGCGTACACAGTGCGTGGCTCGGGGAACGACTGGAAGCCAAACTCGCTGTTAAAGCGATGCGTACAGCTGCGGTACCACTCAAAAGGCTGCTGACCATGCCAAACGCTCCAGAGATGGGCATCGCCACAGGTGGGATTGCTATGATCCTCACGCGGGCCCAAAGGGCTGTGAGGGCTACATGGCCAGTAGTCGGTCTGCGGGTCGAGCCGCTCCACGATCTCGGGCAAGAGCTGGTCGAACAACTTGCCATAATCGCTCCAGCTCATGGTGGTTGCGGTCCAGTCATCGCCCACCAGGCCTTGCTCGAGCTCGTTGTTGCCGCACCAAAGCGCCAGGCTGGCGTGATGCCGGATGCGGCGTACATTCTGCTCGGCCTCGATGGCTACGTTGGCCATCCACTGCTCCTCAAAGGTGGGGTAGGTGGCGCAGGCAAAGATAAAGTCTTGCCACACACAAATGCCCATCTCGTCGCATATGTCGTAAAAGGCATCATCCTCATAGATGCCGCCACCCCATACGCGCAGCATGTTCATGTGAGCCTGGCGCGCATTCTCGAGGCTGCTACGGTAGCGCTCTGGTGTCATGCGAGCGGCAAAAACATCGTCGGGGATCCAGTTGGCGCCTTTGGCAAAAAAGGGCACGCCGTTGCAGCTAAAGTGAAAAGACTCGCCCCAGGCGTCGGGCTGGCGCACCAGCTCAAGACGCCGCAGGCCGATACGCAAGCAACGTTCATCGAGGGCACGGCCGGCAGCATTCAGCAGCGTGACCCGCACCGTGTAGAGTGGCTGCGCGCCCATGCCGTTGGGCCACCAGAGCTGGGGCTTGTCTACCCGCAGGGTTGTGGCGCCCTGACCGGCTTGCAGCGGCAGGCGCGTGGCGCCGACCGTCTGTCCCTCGAATATCAGCTCGACCTGCGCCGTGAGCTCATCTGCCAAGGACTGCTCGGCACCTACCCGTACCTCGACCGCGACGCTTCCGTCAGCGGCGTGCTGCTGTAGGATGTGCACATCATCGAGGCGAGCGCTGTCGTAAACGAGCAGGGCGATATCGCGCCAAATGCCGCAGGTGGCCAGCTTGGGGCCCCAGTCCCACCCAAAGTTGCAGGGTTCCTTGCGTATCCAGCCGCCACCGTCCAGCTTGTGGTCGCCCACACCCCAGGCGGGCAGAAATCGCTGGCCAGCGGCCCTTTCACGCACATACTGCATGGGCGCACGGAACGCGATCACCAACTCGTTGTTGCCCTCACGCAGCGCCGTATGCACATCGTATTCCCAGGTGCGGAACATGTTGTCAGCACAACCCACTAGCGCACCGTTCAGCGTGAGCGTGGCGATGGTGTCGAGCCCCTCGCAACGCAACAGCGCGTGCTCGTGCGCCAGCAGGGCAGCATCTACCACGAAATTGCGCCGATAGGTCCAGTTGGTCTTGCCCACCCAGAGCACCTGTAGTTCATTGTCGCGAAAGTAGGGATCGGGAATCATGCTCTGAGCCAGCAGGTCCATATGCACGCAGCCAGGCACCGCGGCGGGGATAGCCTCGGCCTCACCTGTGCGCGACAGCGTCCATTCGCCGTTCAGACTCACTCTCTCCATCACACCCTCCTTATGGCCAGGCTGCGCTAGAACGGGCCTCGCAGAGACGGCAGCGGGATGCTATGCTATGTATAGCTGTCGAGGCGAAAGAGCGCCTCGTCTAGCCGCAAATCACTGAAGAGCACGCCCTGCTCGATGTTGCGTATGCGCGTGCGCTGCTCCTCGTCGATGTGGTCGGGGTCAAAGAACCAGCTGAATTTGCAGATCTGCCGGTAGCGCATAAAGAGCGGCACCTTGGCCAGCCAATAGGCGCTGAGGCTGTTGCGCGACAGGTATCCTTTGACAAAGCTGCGGATGAGGCTGGTAGAAAGGTCGTTTGGCGAAGGGTTGGCGTCGTCATGGCGCCCCCACCACAGGCCGTGATAGAGAGCGACGCCCATGTCCAGGGCGAACCAGCCATAGAGGCAGTCATCAAAGTCAAAGACGTTGATGCGATCGCCCTCGAGCATAAAGTTCCACGGATGCAGGTCATAGTGGATCAGGCCGTAACCGTCCTGGTCGACGGGCAGATCCAGGATTTCCTTCAAAAGCGCCTGCCCGATAGCATAGACCGAGGGGCAGGCCCGTAGCTTGTCGGGGATGGTCTCGCGCTCGGCAAACGTGTCTCGCACAGTGCAGTCATCGGGCGGCACGTATGACTTGGTCAGGCGGTGCATCTCGCCCATAACGCATCCCCAGTTGGTAAAGACGGCGGCATTCCAGCGGTCGGGGTCGCGCTTGTCCCAGAATCTGCCGTTGGCCATGGTAAATGCCGTCAGGATATACGTCTGGTCGTGATCTTTGACAGCAGTGGCCAGCTCGCCAGACCGACTCTTCAGAGGTAGAGAGACGCTCACCCCATTGCTGGCCAGGTAGCCCAGCCAGTCCATCTCGGCGATGACCTTGGGGAGCCACTCGATGGGCCGCCTTGATAGGCGGAGGATGTAAGCGGCGCCGTCTTTGGCAAAGTGATAGACCTCGTTGCTGGTAGCACTGATAAAGCCGAGAGTATGGGCGTCAAAGCCGTACACCTCAGCTGCCAGCGCGAGAAGATGATCGCTCACCATAGGCCGTTGTGCCCTTCTCTGTGCAGCAAGCCAGCGCGCCTAGAACAGCCCTCGCTGGCGATAGGCGGCGGCTGCCTGGCGGATCAGTGCAGCCGTCTCGACGGCGCCGAATTCTGTCTCAACCTCGGCAGCCATTGCAAGCAGGCGCTCGTGCGTCACACGGTAAGGTCGCAGCGCCTCATAGATCGCCAGCACGCGTTCATGAGGCATGTCGGCCAACTCAGCCGCACGGCGCAGGTTGGCGGCCAACTGGCGCCAACCTGCCTCGGCAGCCAGGCGCGCCTGCTCGCGCAGTGTATCGGGGTGGATGCGCAGGTCGTCGGCTGATAGCTTGCCAGCGCGGGCCTGCTCGAGAGTCAACGCGTCAAGCGGCTTGCCGCTCTGCGCCCTCACGGTATCGCGGGCGTGCCTGCCTAGTGGATAGCGGCGTTCTTTCATGGCGGCTAGACCTCTGGCTCCCAGTCAAAGTGCAGCTCGACGGGCAGGCGCTGTGGGTCTACCTGCTCACACTCGCGACGATGCAGCAGCATCGTTTTGACGATCAAGCGCAGGCGCACCCAGTTATCCACTGTCACGGGCACGGGCGTCACCGGCAGGCCGCGGGCATAGCGGGCCGCATTGCGCCCGATCTGGCGGTACGCGTCGAGCGTCAGGTTGGGCGACATCGAAAAGAGCTCCAGGTTGTTGAGCGGCGCCAGATCGCGTCGGTGAATGACCGTGGTGCCCCGCGACTGCAGGCCGATGGCCACGCCCGAGCCACTTATCTGTGCGCCAGCATAGCCGATGAAAGCGCAGTCGGCGCTGTGATACACTTTGACGATCCGTGCCGCCAGTCCCTCGGCGGCGATGCCGTAGATCAGCGCTTCGAGCACGGCCTCGTGGGGCAGGCCGCCGATGGTCTCGGTCAGAGCGCGCCCAAAGGCGGGCCCGACAGCGATGACGACCTCTGGCGCCTGACCTGAGGCGGCCGTGCCCAGCTCCGCTAGGCGTTCTGAGGGGCGGTCTCCCTGACCTTGCAGGTAGCGCTCAGGTGGTAATGCCTCTGGCAGGTCACTCACCTCGGCCCAGCGCTCACCCTGCAGCCGATAGCCCGTGCCAGGGCCGGCATAGTCGTTGGCGTCATTGAGGCCGCTCTGCACCTGCCACTCGCGGTCAAAGATGGCCGCTGGCTGCAGATAGTCGCCCAGCACGCGCTGGCGCCCTAACTCGAGCACAGCTGTGGCGATATCGCTATAGCCGGCGCGGTCGAGAGCTGTGACCATGTCTACGAGGGTAAAGTCCGACGCGAGCAGGGCATCGGCGGCCGCCAGATCGGTCACCCGATCGCGATCGGGCATGTCGCGGCTATCGCTGGCCTTTACCGCAGCCTGCACCTCGGCATCGCTGATGGGGGGCAGGCCCAACTCGAGGTAGAGCGCCTGGATGCTGCGCGCCGCGCGCTCGCGGACAGCGAGCACCTCGGGCTCGCGCACGGGGCGCAATCCAGCGTCGATCTGCATGTCGCGCTGCAACACCAGATAGTCGTCGTATTCGCTGCTGTCAAAGCAGCCGCCGCCGAACATATTGTCATAGCGTGGCATCGAGCTGAACCCAGAATGGATCAGGTCGGCGCCTGGGATGAACTGACACATCAACTTGGCCGTTTTTCGTATATCCGAGTGGCTTGCCAGGGCATCATTGCCCGCGGCCACCTCGAGGTTGAGCATCGCCGCCAGCAGGTTCTCGGCCAGAATGGCGCGCACACCCCCCGGCAGCGATTCGGGCAGGGCGACGCAGCTGATGGAGCCGTTCTGCACACCCTGGCTGCCAGCGCCACGTGTGGCCAGCAGGCAGCGGGCCTCGAGGTAGAGCATCGATCGTCCGTCGGCATGGCCCATCAAGGCCTCGGAACCGGTGCCTGAGGTGAAGCGTACTTTGATGCCGCGTGAGGCATAGGCCGATGCCAGGAACGCCTTGGACCAGGGCGTGTCGTCGCCGTCGATGAACACCTGCTCTGTGCCGTACACCGAGAGCGTTTCGGCATAGCTTGTCAGTCCTTTGATGCCCAGCCGCAGGCCCATGCCCTCTTCGACGGCGCACTGTGTGAGCACACCCGGTCGCCCCACCTGCGAGCCGACAAGGATCGCCAGGGCGTTGAGGGGCGCTGCGCGCGCCACGCCCACCGTGGTCTCGTTCTCGGCAAAGCCGCGCAACGCCGCCTCGGCGGCATCGGCGGCCAAAAGCACGGGGTTGTCGCTGCGATTGGTGACGTGCGCCTGGGTAGCCGGCGTGCGGCGGACGCGCATCTTGGCAAAGGCCTGCATCATCTCGAGCACGTTCAGGTGCCGTACGATCTCGACCAACTTGGCGGCGGTGCAGCCGCTCACCAGTCTCACGATGCGGCTGCGGGGCACGTTGATGTCTACCAGCATGCGGGCGATGGCTTCAGAGGGCGTTGACATGGCCTCATAGGCCATGTCGGCGTCGATGGCATGCTCAGCGATGAACAGATCCAGCAGATCCATCCGCTCGCGGGGCACGCCGTCCATCTCGACGATGCGCCCCGCGGCGATGCTCAACGAGGGCTGTGGGTCATTGGGGCTGTCGGCGACGATTAAGCCCACCTCAGGCCAGGGTGTGACAAAGCTATCACGATGGATGGGGCGTTCGGCGCGCTCCTGGAAGCGCCTGGACAGAGACATATCGGCACCTCGGTAGCTGCTTGTATCGCGATTGTAGCACGCCGATGTGAGCCCACCAATCGCCCGAGCATCAGCAGCACAGGGGCAGCGCCCGCGCTGCCCCTGTGGAACACAGCACTCGTACTAGAGGTTGGCGTTGTCTCGCGAGGTCACCCGTGCCTGCACGCGTTCGACAAAGCTCTCGATCGACATGGCGCCCAGATCCTCGTTGGTGCGTAGACGCACCGACACCTGCCCGTTCTCGGCCTCGCGGTCGCCAATGACGAGCATGTAGGGCACCTTTTGTAGCTGGGCGTCGCGGATTTTTGCATTCATGCGCCCGCTCGAATCGTCCAGCTCGACGCGCAGGCCAGCTGCCTTGAGGGCAACGAGCGCCTTCTGGGCGTATTCCAGGTGGCGATCGGCGATAGGGATCAGACGTGCCTGCACAGGCGCGAGCCACAGTGGGAACGCGCCGCCATAGTGCTCGATCAACACCCCGAAAAAGCGCTCCAGCGAGCCCAGCAACGCCCGATGCACCATGTAGGGCCGGTGGTCCTCGCCGTCGCCGCCTTTGAACGTCATGTCAAAGCGCTCGGGCTCGTTAAAGTCGAACTGGATGGTCGTCATCTGCCACTCACGGCCCAGGGCGTCTTTGATCTTGAGATCGATCTTGGGGCCATAGAAGGCGCCGCCGCCCTCGTCCACCTCGTAGGGCACCTGCTCGGCCTCTAGGGCCTTACGCAGCGAGTCGGTGGCCTGGTCCCAACGGGCCTGTTCGCCCACCGAGTGTTCGGGGCGTGTGGCCAGATAAGCCTGGATGTGCTCAAACCCGAAATCGCGCCACAGGGCGAGCGAAAAGCGCAGCACCCCCAGGATTTCGTCTTCGATCTGCTCGGGCGTGCAGATGATGTGAGCGTCGTCTTGCGTAAAGCCACGTACGCGCAAGAGCCCGTGCAGCACGCCGCTTTTCTCATAACGGTAGACTGTGCCCATCTCGGCCCAACGCAGTGGCAGGTCGCGATATGACCGCGACTGCGTCTTGTAGATCAGGATGTGAAACGGGCAGTTCATCGGCTTGATGTAATAGTTCTGCTCGTCGATCTCCATCGGGGCATACATGCCCTCGCGGTAAAAGTCGAGATGGCCTGACGTCTCCCATAGCCATGAGCGCCCGATGTGCGGCGTGAACAGGATGTCATAGCCGCCTTCATAGTGGCGCATGCGCCAAAAGTCTTCGATCAGCACGCGTATCCGCCCCCCCTTGGGGTGCCAATACACCAGGCCAGCGCCGGCCTCTTCGTGGGTGCTGTACAGGTCGAGCTCTCTGCCCAAGCGGCGATGGTCACGCCGTTCGATGTCTGCGAGTCTATCGAGATGGGCCTGCAATTCCTGCTTGTTGTGCCAGATGGTGCCATAGATGCGCTGTAACATGGCGTTCTTTTCATCGCCACGCCAATATGCCCCGGCGATGCTCATCAACTTGAGGGCATCCCATCGTAGCTGCCCCGTGTGCTCGACGTGCGGGCCGCGGCACAGGTCCTTGAACTCGCCGTGGCGATAGATCGAGATCGTCTCGCCCTCAGGCAGCTCGTTGATCAGCTCGAGCTTGTAGGGCTGGTCGGCGAACTCGGCCAGCGCCTGCGCGCGCGAGACTTCTGTGCGCACCAGGGGTTTCTTGGCCTGGATGCTGGCCTTCATCAGGGCCGTGATGGCATCAAGGTCGTCGGGCGTGAGCGGCCGAGGCAGCTCAAAGTCATAGTAAAAGCCGCTCTCGATGGCCGGCCCGATGCCGAACTTGGCCTCGGGAAAGAGCTGCAGCACCGCCTCGGCCATCACATGGGCGGCGCTATGTCTGATCTGCTCGATACTCGGTTGTTCTGCCATGGTGAACCTCTTCGCTCGTCAGGATGATCCGCATATGTGCCGACGTGCCCCGGAGCTCTGCCCGGGGCGGGCAGTAGTGGTGCGTTGCATGGTCATCACTCCAAAAACAAAAAACCCCGCGCCCACATGGGGCGAGAGGCTTGCTCACGCGATTCCACCCATTTTCGGCCAGCTAGCTGGCCCTCGTTGATGCCGATAACGGTGGCTGCCGTGAGCCCTTACTATGATTCAGGGCCCCGCTCACAGGGGGTTTTCGCCGCCCGCTGACGAAGGCGAGTTTCAGTCTCTGCCCGCCCATCCCTGGCGCTGCGCCAGCGGCTACTCGTCCTGCTCAACGCTTTGCCCTAGCATAGCACAAGCGGGCCGCGTGCGCAACTGCTACGTTGACCCTGCGGGCCGCTGATGCTAGACTCGAATCAGAGTTCATCTGTGGCGAGGTGTCGATTGCGCGTCATCGCAGGCTCTGCCAAGGGCCGCAGATTGCTGAGCGTGCCGGGAGAGGGCACGCGCCCCATCACGGATCGCGTCAAGGAGTCGCTTTTTGACATCCTTGGCGCAGAGATCGAGGGGGCCGCAATGCTCGACCTCTTTGCGGGCACCGGCAGCGTGGGCATCGAGGCCCTCAGCCGCGGGGCGCGCCATGTGGTCATGATCGACAAGGCGCATCAGGCTGTGCAGGTGCTGCGCAAGAACCTCGCGCTCACTGGCCTGGCCGATCAGGCCACAGTCATCAGAGGCGATGCCTTTCGCTATCTGGCTGACCCCGCCGCTCAACACGGCTTTGAGTACGTGTATGTGGCCCCGCCGCAGTATCAGGACCTGTGGGCCAGGGCGCTACTGGCGCTGGACGAGCATGATCTGCTGGCCGACGACGGCGTGATCATCGTGCAAATTCACCCCAAAGAGGCACGCCCGCTGACGCTACTGCGCTACTACCTGGCGCGAGAGCGACGCTACGGCTCGACGCTGCTGCAGTTCTGGCTGCGGCGCCAGCCAGAGGCCGCTCTGGAACCGGAGTTTGAAGATGGTGTACGTTGAGGTCTATCCCGGCGATCGAGTGCGCATGCGCAAGCCACATCCCTGCGGTTCGTACGAGTGGACGGTGACACGCACGGGCACCGATGTGGGCATGATCTGTTGTGGTTGCGGCCACCGCGTGATGATGCCGCGCGGCAAGTTCAACAAAGGCGTCAAAGAGGTAATCCCCGGTGAGCGACGCGGGCAGCCGCAGCCCGAGCTTTGACGGGCAACCACCATGGCCTATTCGCTCGATGACACCATTGCCGCCATCTCCACGCCCGTTGGTGTGGGGGGTATCGGCATCGTACGCCTCTCTGGTCCTCAGGCGCTGGAGATTGTGCGGTCGCTTTTCCGTCGGGCCTGCGGGCAGCGTCGTCGCTGGGAGACCCAGCGCCTCTACTATGGGCATGTGGTGAACCCTGCCGACGGCCGCTTGGTAGACGAGGCGCTGGTCTCTTGGATGGCGGCCCCTCACTCGTTCACCCGGCAAGATGTGGCTGAACTCAACCTCCACGGCGGCCCGGTGCCTCTGCGCGAGGTGCTGGCTCTATGCCTCGCCCAGGGGGCGCGCCTGGCCGAGCCGGGCGAGTTCACGTTGCGCGCTTTTGTCAATGGCCGCATCGATCTGGCGCAGGCCGAGGCAGTGCTCGATACGATCCAGAGCAAGAGCGCAGCCGCGCTGCGCGTGGCGGTGAACCAGTTGAACGGCCGCCTGTCGGGCCAAGTGCGCGCGCTACGCCAGGAGCTGCTCGAGGTGCTGGCCTATCTGCAGGCGAGCATTGATTTTGCCGAGGATGACATTCCTCCGCGTGACGTGCGGCCCGCTCTTGGGTACGTGCAAGACGCGCTGCGGCGACTCATCGGTGAGGCCGACGCCGGGCAGGTCTATCGGCAGGGCGTGCGCACCGCGATCATCGGGCGACCCAACGTGGGCAAGAGCAGCCTGCTCAATGCGCTGCTGCGCACTGATCGCGCTATCGTCACATCCGTGCCAGGCACCACTCGCGACACCCTCGAAGAGACGCTGATCTTGCGGGGCGTGCCGTTCGTGTTGGTCGACACCGCCGGCATCAACGAGTCGCAAGATGTGGTCGAACGTATCGGTGTCGAGCGCAGCCGGCGCTCGGTGAGCGATGCTGGCCTGGTTCTGCTCGTGGTCGATGGCAGCGAGCCTTGTGGCCCGCAAGATATTGAGGTTGCCAGGCTGGTCGGCGACCGGGCGGCGATACTGGTGGTCAACAAGGTCGATCTGCCACAAGCCGGCACGTATGACCGATTGCTGGAGAGTGCTGAGCGCATCGAGGTGTCGGCGCTGACGGGGCAGGGCATCGCGGAGCTCGAGGCGATGATGGAATGCCTCGCGTTGGGCGGTGCGGTGCAGGCTGCAGACGACCCGCTGACGTCCAACCCGCGCCACCGCGCTGCTTTTGCCAGGGCGCTGGATCACGTGACTTTAGCGCTGGAGGCGGCACAGGCCGGCTGGTTCGGCGATCTGGTGGCCATCGATGTGGGCGAAGCGGTGTTCATCCTCGGAGAGATCACCGGTGAGACGGCCAGCGAAGATCTGTTGGCGACCATCTTTGGACAGTTCTGCATAGGCAAGTAGGGTAGGGCATGAGACTCGCCATCGTCTTTTCGTGGCTGAACCAGTATGGTGGCGCCGAACGGGTGCTCGAGGTGGTGCATGACATGTATCCCCAGGCGCCCATCTATACCTCGGTCTATCGGTCCGAGGCGCTGCCAGAGCGGTACCGACAGTGGGATATCCGCCCTTCATTCATGGATCACATCCCCCTGGCACGCCGCAAGCAGCAGTGGTTCTTGCCGCTCTATCCGCTGGCCTTTGAATCATTCGATCTGCGAGGCTACGACCTCGTGCTGAGCATCCCCAGCGGCTTTGCGCACGGCGTGCTCACCAGTGAGCATACCCCGCATGTCTGTTACTGTCTCACGCCGCCGCGCTTTTTGTGGAGCTATCATGGCTATATCGAGCGTGAAGGTGTGAGCCGCCTGGGCCAGGCGATTATGGCGCCTATGCTCAAGAGCCTGAGGCTATGGGACCTGGCAGCAGCCAATCGGGTGGATCGGTTTGTCGCTATATCGCGCACCGTGCGAGAGCGGATCGCCAAGCACTATCGGCGTGACGCTGATATCATCTATCCACCCGTGGATATCGATCTGGTCGGTGCTGCCGCCGATGTGCCGGCGGGTGACTATTACCTCGTCACGTCGCGACTGGTGCCCTACAAGCGTATCGATCTCGCGGTGCGGGCTTTTACCGAACTGGGGCTGCCGCTCAAGATCGTGGGCGAGGGACGTGACCGGGCTGCTCTAGAGCGCCTGGCTGGACCGAACGTCGAATTCCTCGGCTTTGTGCGCGATGACGCCGAGGTGCGTCGCCTGATGGCGAGCTGCAAAGCATTCGTCTTTCCTGGTGAAGAGGACTTTGGGCTGACGCCGGTGGAGGCGCTTTCGGCGGGCCGGCCGGTGATCGCCTATGGGGCCGGTGGCGCGCTGGATACGGTGAGCGAGGGACGTACAGGCGTGCTCTTTGACGAACCCACTCCGGCCTCGCTGGCCGCGGCGGTGCGGCGTCTCGAGGGCCTTACCTTTGATTCGGCGACCTTGCGCGCCGAGGCACAACGTTTTGGCGTGCCGCGCTTTCAGCTCGAACTGGATGCCGTGCTGCAACGGGCCCTAGGGCAGCATAAGCAGTAGCCAGAGACGCTCTGCGGCCGAAACAAGAGGCCCTGCCAACTTGGCAGGGCCTCTTGATGCGGAGCGGATACTAGTACTTTTCCCAGCGGCCGTCATTGTAGAGCACGAACACCCCGTATGACGGATGCCACATCATCACGCCACCATTGTACTGCTGGAAGGTGCCGTTGTAGCCATACTCTTCGATGGTGGCCCAGGACAGCCCAGACCGGACAGCCGGGTTCTCGCGCCAGGCCTTGCCAAAGCCCCGCTTGGGCTGCAGATAGCCTGGTGGCGCCACAATACCCGGATCGGTCTCTGGCATAGCGCTGGTCCAGCTATCGTTAAAGGCGTACCAGGTGCCATTGCTCAGCAGGGCATAGATCTGGCCCTTGTCCTGGCGCCAGAACATGTAGCCGCCGACAAAGGTCTGTGCACCGGCCCAGGTACCCACCTCGGTCTCAGTGGGGCAGCCAAGCTTGGTGCGCACGTGGGCATAGCCGTGCCACACGTTGCCAAAGCCCATCACCGGATTGATGGCGCAACCGCTGGGTGGTGGCGGCGGAGGCGTTGTGCCACCACCGACGGGCACAAAGCGGATCGCGTCATAGCCGACGTAGCGCGTCATGTAGGGCTCGCCGGTATTGTCTCCCAGGTAGACGTACTCGCTGGGGCCACCCGCAAAGTAGTAGGTGCCCAGGTCCACCCACTTGTCATAGTAGTTGTTCTGGTTGATCCACTTGGAGTGCGAGACACCGTTGTGATAGATGACGTACTTGGCGCTCTTGGTGCCATGATAGTAGCTGGGGATATAGACCTGCACCTGATAGTTGCCGGGCGCCGTCAGGTGGGGGAACCATTTGCCCCAGCTCAACAGCTGGTTCGTCTGATTCCACGTCCAGTACAGATGGCCGGCATAGCCCACGGTACGGCCGCGCATACCGCCGGCAGGGCCGCCCCAGATGAACCCACCACCAAGATCATCGACGACCACTGTGCCGCCAGATGGGGGAGGGGTGGTGCCTCCACCACCGGTCCATGAAACCGTGCAGAGGGCAGCGCCACCCTGCTCGAAATACTCGACGATGACGGTATGGTTACCGGCGTTCAGATGTTTGACGCCGCTGTGCGTGGTGCGAGACTGCGGATACCACTTGTCGATGACCAGGGCGCCATCGACGTAGACCCGCACACCGTCATCGACGGTGGCATAGAAGGTATAGTCCTGGCTGGCTGCGAAGCTGGCCGTGGTGGTCCAGCGGACGGAAAAGTTGTCTGCCGCCACGCCAGGCCCCGGCGAGCCGGAGCCCCAGTCAAAGTTGATGTTCGCATCGCCGCGTACCATTGCTGCAGGGCCGGCCAGATAGATGTTGTTGAAGTACTCTCCGTTCCAAGCGCCAGCTGGCGTGCCGCCGCCTGTCGTCCACCAGAAGCGGCAGAGGGCATCGCCACCGTTCTCATAGTACTGTACTTGCAGCGCATGGTTGCCGGCGTTGAGATACTTGGCGGCCGAGTAGGTCACAGCCGACTGATCCTTCCACTGATCGATGAGCAGCTCGCCATCGACCCAGACGCGCACGCCATCGTCGACCGTGACATTGAAGGTGTAGGTGCCGGCCCCAAAGTACTGCACCGAAGACCAGTTTACCGAGAACTGATCGGCTGGTATGCCTCCGGCCGGCGCGCTTGTGCCCCAGTCAAAGTTGATCTCCGAGTCGTACCTGACGACCGCAGGACCACCAAACAGGGTCATGTTCGAATAATAGTCGCCTCGCCATGGGCCAGGATCTGCCGTCGCGGTTGCCGGCACTGCCAGCGCGCCCGCCAGCACCAGAACCAGCACAGCGAGCTTGAGCCAGCGCTCATGGGCACTGATTCGCGAATGTTGATGTCTCACGAGTTCCCCCTTTCCACAACGACCATCGTTGTGCAGCCGAGCAGCCTGCAGTGGCCCTGTTCGCTGTCTATTCAAGACGCTTGCACCCAGTACGAGTTCAATGCAGATGCTATTATAGCAGGTTCATATACGCGCCGCAACGGATCCGACACATAGGCCGGTCAACGTGCCGTTACCTGAGCGACACGTCCGGCCGCGATGGTTGCCTGCCACAAAGTGGGCGCATCTGCAGGCCCAAAGATCACCATCTCCGGAGAGACGCTGCTGACTACAAGACGTATGCTCTCGCCCTGCAGTTCCATGGCGGCCAATTGCTCGCTGGCCAGCAAGGTGGCGATGTCGTTGGCCGCCTCGCCAGCCCTGACGCGGCGAACGGCCTCATGTACCAGCGCGTACGGGCTGTGCACCGTCATCTCCCAATGCACGGCCGCCAGGGGGGCGTCGGCCGGAAGGGCCGATATGCGCTCATAAGCGTCTCCCTGAAGTTGCCATGTGGCCGAGAACTCGCGCAATGGGCACGCGGCGCACTCGAAAAAGGCGTCGCTGGGTTGCCCCAACGAGGTCCCTGTCACCTGCAGGGTGTCGATGCCTTTGCCCTCAAAGGTCACCGCGCCCCCCGTGGTGATCCAGTCACTGCGGCCCAGCGGTTGCCAACGCGTCTCCCAGCCTCCCTCGTTCTGGCGCAAGAGCGCAACTGTC
>Ga0123329_1000107_pt1 | contig 76739 bp, 73 predicted proteins | sample BioC12SIPDNA_FD_89703 | JGI IMG/M metagenome (GOLD analysis project Ga0123329, IMG submission 89703) | Anaerobic biogas reactor microbial communites from Washington, USA - Biogas_R1_B C12 SIP DNA | ecosystem: Engineered > Bioreactor > Anaerobic > Unclassified | place: Washington, USA | collected...
AACACCGCGAACTGGCGATCGAGCTCGTACACGCCTCCCTCAGAGACGAACAGCAACGAGTGCTCTCAATGCGCACCTATCATCTGCCGGCAGTACGGTCAGCCCTTGACGCGAATACGGCGAGCCCGTGGCATGGCCCCCTGACACTTTTACTGACAGAGGCACAGCCAGCCCCGGCCGTCGCTGACTATGACCTGCTCAACAGGAGCCTCATGTGGGCCACAGCCAGCGTTCTGCGGGGGCAGGCCAGCCCCGCCGAAGCGGCCAATCTGGCGGCAGTGCGGGTGAGCGAGCAAGAGTGAGGTAGGGATGGCGAATCACGACCTGGGCATTCTAATGTACGAGTCTGGGCTGGACAACGAGGCCCACCGAGAGCTGAACCGCATCGGTCGGGCTGATATGCTCATCGGCATACCGACGCACCGCAACGCGCGCACGCTGGGCGAGGTTGTCGCGGCAGTAGTCGAAGGTATTGCGACGTATTTCCCCGACCGCCGCATCGTCTTGATGAATGCGGACGGTGGGTCATCCGATGAAACTGTTGAGATCATCGCTAATGCGCCCACCCCGCTGAATGTGGTCAAGCTATTGACCGTCTATCAGGGACAGACGGGCAAGGGCAGCTCCATCCGTGCCATCCTAGAGGCGGCGGGCAGGCTCAACGTCAAGGCGTGCGTTGTGTTCGAGGCGCAGGCTCCCGGCATCACAGCCGAATGGCTGCCTTCGCTCGCTGGCCCGGTGCTGCATGGCGACGCCGCCACCTTCGGCTGTTACCATCGCAGCGCATACTCGGCTGCCCTCAACGACAATCTATCGTATCCCTTTGTACGTGCCTTCTTCAACACTGACTTACGCGACCCGCTGGCCCCCGAGTTTGCCGTATCAGGCGCTCTGGCGGCCCAGTTGGCCTCGTGTGACGTCTGGGAGACCAACATCGCGCGCTATGGCGTCAATGCGTGGTTGTCGACGTTTGCCGTCATCCACCGTCATCAAGTGTCGCAGGTCGACCTCGGCTACCGTGGTGAGATCAGCGGCGACCCCGGCGCGCTGCTCGACCCGCGCATCATCCATACCACTATGGCTCTCTTTAGGCTTCTCTCCGCCGAACGCTCGCGGTGGGAGAGGGATGACGCACCCCCGCTTCACGTGCCCCTCAAGGGCGGACACTGCAAGGACCGCGAGGTGCCAGGCCCAGACTGTGAGGCCGTGCTGTTGGCCAGTATGCGCGAGGGTCTGGAACGCTATTCCGACCAGCTATCTGAGGTGTTGCTTCCTGAACGACTCGAACGGGTGCTGTCTCTGGCGGCGGCGTCAGACAGCGAGTTCACCTTTCCCATACCGCTGTGGGCCGAGTGCGTACTCGACATGGCCTTGAGCTACAATGCGGGCGAGGGAGACCCCGATCGGGTGGCCGAGGCCATGCTGCCTGTCTTCTTCGGCCGCACTGTCAGTTACATACGAGAGACCCAGGGCATGCCTCCGGCGCAGCGAGAGCGCACAGTACGCCGCATCGTCAAAGCCTTTATGCAGGCACGCATCGCTTTCGACAGGGCCTGGCAGGAGCATGTGTTCTGGGAGGATGTCGACGACCGCTTCTGGTAGGCATCGCACCTAGTGGCCAGAGACTTGAGCAAACGGCAGGCCCGTGTAAAAAGAACGATCCCGCTCTTTCGAGCGGGATCGTCTGCTTGATCAGCAACCTAGAAGCGGTCGAAACCGCCGCGGCCACCGCCACGGCCAAAGCCGCCCGAGTCGCCGCCGCGCGAACCACCGCGAGGGCCACCACGGAAGCCACCACCACCGCCACCGCCGCCAGCGGCGCGAGGCCTGGCCTGGTTGACCGTCAGCGGGCGACCCTGAAAGTCAGAGCCATTCAAACCCTCGATGGCCGCCAGAGCCTGTTCGTCGTCTGCCATCTCAACAAAGCCAAAGCCGCGCGAACGGCCAGTTTCGCGGTCGATGATGACGCGAGCTGACTCGACTTCGCCAAACGGCGCAAACAGCGTGTTGAGATCCTCGTCCGAGGTCCGATAAGGGAGATTGCCGACATAGATGTTCACAGTACCCGTACTCCTCTTTCGCCACAAAAACTAGATACTCGAAAGTTGGTCCTTGGCGAAGAGCTCAACTTTCCGGACACGGTCATACAGGGCGTGTCTCCCTTACCTATGGTGACCGTCCACCCAATGTGAGACGGATTGCACCCAGTGGAGATGGCGGGAATCGAACCCGCGTCCAAAGAGTTCGTCCAGAAGCTTACTACAGGCATAGTCGATCTATTTGTGTCTTGCGTTCCCGGCCCCGATCGACAGGGTCACGAGTTCGCCAACCGATTCATCTTGTGCTGGTGTATCGGTGTCGCCCAGCTAGCATCCCGATTTGATTACGCCCACTCCCAACCTCTCGGGCAAAGGCCAGGGTGAACGTGAGCGACGTATCGCTCAGTGGCGATTATGCTCTACCGCTTACGCGGCGAGCGCAAAAGCCGGAGTTGTCTTGGTATTGGCACTTGTGTGCGTTGCCCCTTGATGACGGGGTGAGGCGCCCCGGCCTGCAACCGCTGACCAGCCCTCCCTGTCGAAGCCTGTCATCCCCAAAACACATAGTATTATACCATGCATCAGGGCAAATGCAAGCGACGGCATGGCGCTGCGAAGCATCGGTGGGTACAAGCGGTCAACGTGTGCCAGAACCCTGTGCCATCCCTGCAGAGCCAGATGGCCAAAGAGCAGCTGAAACAGCCACACGGGTGCCTGAGTGCTGCGCTTGAGTCACTACCAGGCTGGTACTATACTGGTGAGGCATCCATCAGGGAGGTGTCGGTTATGGAGCAGGTGCGTGTCGGTGTGATCGGCGGCAGCGGGCTGTACTCGATCGAAGGCCTAACGAACGTCGAAACGGTGTGGCCCGATACACCCTATGGCAAGCCCAGTGACGAGATCGTTGTCGGCGACCTCGAGAAAGTGCGCGTGGCGTTTCTACCTCGTCATGGGCGCGGTCACACCATCAGCCCCAGCGAGCTGCCTGCACGAGCCAATATCTGGGCGCTCAAATCACTCGGGGTAACGCATATCCTGTCGATCAGTGCTGTGGGGAGCCTGTGCGAGGAGCTGGCCCCGCGTCAGATCGTGATCCCCGACCAGATCATCGATCGCACCAAGGGCGTGCGCCCTGCGAGCTTTTTCGGCGAGGGGATCGTAGCGCACATCGCCTTTGCCGAGCCGTTCTGCCCCGTGTTGAGCGAGATCGTCTACCAGGCCGGCATCCAGGCCCAGGCCCCCATGCACCGCGGGGGCACCATGGTCGTCATGGAGGGCCCCCAGTTCTCGACCAAGAGCGAATCTCACTTTTATCGGCAGATCGGCGGTGATCTCATCGGCATGACCGCCCTGCCCGAGGCGAAACTGGCGCGCGAAGCCGAGATCTGCTACTGCACGGTGGCAATGGTCACCGACTATGATTGCTGGCACGAGAGCGAAGAATCGGTGACGGTGGATATGGTGGTCGCTAACATGCAGGCCAACGTAGAAGCCGCCAAACGCATCATCCGGGGCGCCGTCAAGCGTGTGGCAATGGCCGAGCGCGCATGTGGATGCGGATCAGCGCTGGCGGGAGCCCTGATGACTGCTCGCGATCAGATGCCGCCCGATCGCGTCGAGATGCTCCGGCCGCTCATCGGGCGCTACCTCTAGGCAGCGAGCGGGGAGGGTCAAAGACCCTCCCCGCTCGATCTATCACGATTCTGCTCAGCGCAAGCGCTCTCTCAGCTCGCGCTCGATGCTCCGCTTGCTGTCTCGTTCGGCGATAGCCTCGCGCTTGTCATACTCGCGTTTGCCCCTCGCCAGACCGATCTCTACCTTTGCGCGGTTATCCTTCAGGTAGAGCCGTAGCGGCACCACCGTATAGCCACGCTGCTCAACGCGTGCTCGCAGACGCGCAATCTCTTGCTTGTGCAGCAACAACTTGCGGTCACGCAACGGCTCATGGTCAAGGTAGCTGGCCTGGTTGTAGCCCGAGATATGCGTGCCGACCAGCCAGGCCTCACCATCGCGAAAGGCCACATAGCTGTCGCGCAGATTGACGCGGCCAGCACGAATCGACTTGATCTCTGACCCGGCGAGAACGATGCCAGCCTCGTAGCGGTCATCGATACTATAGTCATGGAAGGCCTTGCGATTATTGGCGATCGTCCGGTTGCCGCCATGCTCTAGCTCGCGCTTGTTCGTCCTGGCCATGTCAACGCCCCTGACGCTGCAACAGCTCAACCGCTGTCTCTAGCTGCGGGTCTCGGTCTGCCTCAAAGTCCTCAACAGTGTATTCGACCTCAACGTCAGGAACGATGCCATCACCATCCAGGTTACGCCCATCGGGCAACAGCCAGCGCGCGATGGTGACGCGCAGACTCGAGCCGTCGCTGAGGGTGTGCGTCTGCTGCACAGAGCCCTTGCCAAAGCTAGTCTCGCCCACGAGCGTGCCGCGCTCGTGATCTTGCACCGCGCCAGCAACGATCTCTGACGCCGAAGCGCTGCCCCCGTTGATCAGGATGACCAGAGGCACCTTGGTAGCACGGCCCGCACCGCGCACACGAAACTCTTCAGCAGGGCGGTCACGCAACTGCTCGGTCAGGATCAGCGTATTCGGCTCAAGAAACTGACCAGCCACTGCAACGGCGACATGGAGATACCCGCCTGGATTGTCGCGTAGGTCGACGACAAGGCCCTGGGGGTTGGCTGCCATCAACTCCTTGAGGGCGTCGTCAAGCTTGTCGCCAGCTATGGCGTTGAACTCGGCCAAACGCACGTAGGCGATGTTATCGTCGAGCATGCGGTACTCGATCGTCTCTAGCTCGATCCGGTCGCGCACCACGTCGACCACAAAGGGCTCGGCCACCCCCTCGCGTTGTATCAGTAGCGCCACTTTTGAGCCACGTGGGCCACGGATCAATGTGATGGCATCAGTCAGCGACAGCCCCTCAAGCGATGCATCGTTGGCCGCCAAGACCACATCGCCCGCCTTGATGCCCGCGCCCTCAGCGGGACTGCCGGGCAACGGGCGCACAATAACCACCTTCCCATCGACCATATCGACGGTGGCACCAATGCCCTCGAACGAGCCCTGCATGTCCTCATCGAGGATGGCAGCCGCGGCTGGCTCCACAAAGGCCGTGTGCGGATCGCCCACGGCGGCCACCATGGCTGCGGCCGCGCCATAGATCATCCTTTGATCATCCAGAGCGGCGGGCTCAATGTACTCATCTTGCAGGATCTCGCGGATGTCATCGAGGAGCTGACCCTTTTGCTGCCAGGTACTAGGCTCGGCGCTCTGGCCGCCCAGCTTTGCGCTAGAGTCGGAGCCCGCCAGCCACATGATGCCTGCGCCACTGCCCAGGCCAAGCACAAACACGACTGCCGCGGCCAACAGCCCCAACAGAACCCTGATAACGATGTTGCCACCCGACGTCTGATCATCCATTGATGCACCTATGGTTCAATTCTTGAGGTCTCGTGTTGATTATACGTCGCCCGTGCGTCCTCACCAAGCGCCCATCGGTGCCGACGACCCGAGGCCCGCGCCAGCCTATTCGTAGCGCAAGGCCTCGACGGGGCTAAAGCGCGTCGCTCTCCAGGCAGGGTACAGGCCACCCAACAAGCCCAGCCCCACGCAGATGATCAGGGCCTGCAGGGCAACCTTGGGCGGCACGATAAACATGGGGCCGTACAGGCCAACGCCAGGCAGACGTCGCAGCACAGCCATGAGCGCCATGGAAACCAAGATGCCCACCACCCCACTCAAGAGTGTCAGGATGACTGACTCGGAGAGCATCTGCACCAACACATGGCGCCGGCGCCAGCCGAGGGCCCGCAGAACACCGATCTCGCGAGTGCGTTCGTATACGCTCATCACCATGGTGTTCATTAGGGCAACGGAACCCACCAGCAATGTCAGCGCATAGATAGCGCCGAACATCTTGTTGCTCATCTGCATATCTGGCAAGTTCTCGGTGAACTCGGCCGACTTGGAGAAAAGCAGATGGGGGTACGTCGATGAGAGTAGGGCAAGAGTTTCATCGGCGGTACGCGGGTCAACAAGCTTTACCTGAGCCATCATCACCTGACGGGGCTTTTTCATCAGTCGCTGCGCATCTCGCAGATCGATCACGCCACCATTGTCCTCAAAGGCCGCCCCAGTCTCGACAATGCCCACCACAGTAAAGCTCGACCCCAGCATCTGAATACGATCGCCTACACCTTTACCTAGTGAGCGCGCGGCGTTCCACCCCAGCAATATCTGGCGCGAACCATCGATGAGCTTGCCCTCGCGAACGTTGGCCTTGAGCAAACTGGGGTCGCTGCGCGAGCGCCCCGTTATGACGAAAAAGGGCTGGCCGGGGAGATTGACGACGCCAAGGATGACGCCACTGACATACTGCACCTCGGGTAGGGCCTCGATCGTCTCAAGATCGCGCATCTCGATGACACTCAGAGAAGTGTCGGCCTGCCCGCCCTCGGTCACGGCAATCTCATAGTCAGACACGATCGAGTTAAAGCTGGCCATGGCGCCCTCTGTGAGCCCGCCGATGCTGACCAGAGCGATGATCGCCACGCCCACGCCCAACAATGTCAGCGCCGTACGGGTGCGCTGCCGTGCCAGATTGCGTACCGCCATACCTCCGAGCGGCGCCCGCGTTACGTGGCTCTGTGCCCAGGCGCCACCATAGCTCAAGGCCAACACCGGTGGCAGACGCGAGGCGTACCAGGCGGGATACGCACCACCGACGCAACCTAGAACCAGTGTGGCAATAAAGGCCTGCACCATCAGCAGCGGTGGCACACTGGCGCGGGTTAGCCCCGCGAGGCCAGGCATCGAAGCCAGCAGCCAGGCAAGGCCGGCGCCTAGCAGCACCCCCAGCGCGCCGCCGGCCAGGCTGAGCAGCAGCGATTCACCCAGAATCATGCCCATCACGCGATATCGGGTCCAGCCTACAGCCCTCAGGACACCGATCTCGCGCGTCCGCTCAAAGACGCTCATCAGCACCGTGTTCATCATGCCCACGCCACCCACCAGTGCGGCAATAAACGCCACCGCCCAGGCGAACACGTCGAACATCGCGAGCATCTCGAGCATCATACCGCCCACCTGCGTGCCAGCGATCTCGACATCAGGCGGCAAAATGCGCTCGATGCGCTCACGGGCTTGCGCGGCACGGTCGGGGTGTGTGAGCTTGATGCCCACATACATCACCTGGCGAGGCATGCCTGCCAGAGTTTGTGCATCACGCAACGATAGCACAGCGCCAGAGTCCTCCAGCGCCACGCCGGTCTCATAGAGGCCCACCACACGATAGGCCGAGTTGGCCATCGTCAGCGTATCGCCGACGCCCTTGCCCAGCTTGTCAGCGGCGATCTTGCCGAGCAAAACGGGGCGCCCTCCTCGCGTTGTGCCGTCTATCGGCAGGCCAGAGCCCTCATACACCTTAAAGTGTCGAATGCCGGCCTCATCGGGCCTGTAGCCATAGACCACAAAGATGCTTGCCCCCGGCACCTGCACCATGGTGTAGAGCATGGATGAGACCGCGCTCACTTCGGGCAACTGCACTACCAGAGATGCCACGGTCTCGTCAAAGGGGTTGCCCAGGGTGATGCTGGCGCCATCGGCCTGCGTCGCCTGCAAGGTGAGGTCGGCATCGCTGCGGTTGGTCACCTCGAGATAGTTGGAGGCGATCCCCTTGGAAAGCGAAACCAGCGCCACTATGGCCGCAATACCTGTAGCAATGCCAACCAGGGTCAACAGGGTGCGTGTTCGACGCCGCAGCAGATTGCGCACAAGCACGGCCGCTACTCCCGAGTCTCGTCGGTTAGAGAGCGCAGTAACGCACTCAACTCGGCGCCCATACGTGTCAAACGACCATCGCTCACCAATGGCAGGCCGGCAAGGGCGTCGACATCTTGAGCGATGATGCGCCTTCCTAACTCTGACTGCGCCAGCGCCAGCAGATCTTCAGTCAGAGCATCTCCAACGATGTGTTCGTGCACGATGCGCCCATCGTTCATCTGCAAGATGCGCTGTGCCGAGCGAGCCACATTGCGGTCATGGGTGACGATCAGGATCGTGGTGCCACGATCGCGGTTGAGGCGCACCAGCAGCTCGATGACCTCACGTCCAGAGACGCTGTCGAGGTTGCCCGTGGGCTCGTCAGCCAGGATGACGCGTGGCTCGTTGACCAGGGCGCGAGCGATGGCCACACGCTGACGCTGCCCGCCCGAGAGTTGGCTGGGCAGATGCCCGGCACGCTCGACCAACCCGACTAGCTCGAGCATCTCCATCGCTCGCTCGTGTTGTCGACGCCGCCGGGCGCCGCGGCCCTTCATGGGCACCTGAACATTCTCGGCAGCGGTGAGTGTGGGGATGAGGTTGTGCATCTGAAAGACAAAGCCTAACGTCAGAGCGCGAAAGGCATCAAGGTCGCGGACGCCATCAAGATCGTTGCCTTCGATCATCACGCAGCCAGAGGTCGGCCGATCGAGCGCTCCTAGCATGTTGAGCAGCGTTGATTTGCCACTGCCAGACGGCCCCATGACGGCCACGATCTCGCCTGCCTCAACGGAGAGATCCACCTCATCCAGCGCGCGGACGGGCACGGCCGTGCCATATACCTTGGTCAGGCGTTTGACTGTGAGAATGGCGCCAGAGGCCGTCTTGGTATTCATTCGGTCTCGATATCGACAAATGCGGTCATGCCCCAACGCAGCCGCGCATCGACGTCATCAAGGCCAATATAGGCGGTAAAGGTCGTGCCCCCTGTGCCTGAACCGGCCTTGAGTGACACACGCTCAACGACACCACCAAAGGTCGCCCCTGGCAGTGCATCCAGCTCAATACTGACCCTGCTCCCCACCGCAACGCGATCAACGTCGAACTCGTCGAGATCGGTCGTCTCGATCTGCAATGTCTCAAGATCGCCCAGCGAGATGACCGCTGCCCCTGGTGTGGCTTGCTCTCCAACGTGCAAGGAGATACTCGCGACCGTGCCACCGAACGGCGCCCTGATCTCGGCCCGCTGCGCATTGGCGTGTGCGGCCTGAATCGCCGCCTCGGCCTGTGCCACGCTCGCCCTGGCTACAGCCAACTCCTCGTCGCGAGACGCGGCCGCCACCCGATCGCGCTGGGCTTCTGCCTGCAGAACCTGGGCCTGAGCAGCCAACACCTGCTGTTCTGCCACCGACACCTGTGCTCGAGCACCCGCGAGGGCCGCCAGGCTCTGGGCCACCTGCGCCTCGGCAGCGACGATCTCTTGCTCGCGTGCCCCCTGTGAGAGCGCCGCCAACTGCAGTTCAGCGATCTCAACGGCATCTTCGGCAGCAAACACCTGCCCCTCTGCCGCCTCGTAGGTGCTGCTGTTGTAGCCCGGGCTGCCCTTGGCACCGCCGATCGCATCGCGCTGCGCCTGAAGCGCGTAGAGTTGTGAGCGCGCCTGCTCCACGCGTTGGCGCGCCACCTCGATCTCCTCGGGGCGGGCGCCCGCTTGCAGCAACGCAAGCTGAGCACGGCTGGCCTGCAAGCTTGCCTCAGCAGCGCTCACCTGGGTGCGGGCAACGTCCACGTTGGCCTGAGCGGTTGATGCGGCCTCACGTGCGATGGCTACGGCGGCCTCAGCTACGGCGATGTCATGATCGCTCGCCCCCGCCTCTAGCAGAGCCAGCTGGGCATGGGCCGCCTGCAACGCTGCCTCAGCCTGTGCGATGGCTGCGGTCAGTTCAGGGGCATCCAGTCGGGCCAGCGCTTGCCCAGCCATGACCGACATGCCCTCACCCACCAGTACCTCAGCCACCGTTCCACTCGTGCCAAAGCCGAGTTCGGCGCGCCTCTGTGGCACCACTTTGCCCAAAACCGACACCGCGGCCTGCTGGAAAAGCTGCGATTCTGCCGCACTGACCGCTGGCGTGGGCTCACCGCGCGACGTGCAGCCTGCCAGCCCGACGAGCAGACCCACGGCAGTCAGAACGCTCACCAGAGTATGCCCTATCGCCCTCGGCTGCATTCGATGCATCGACTCACCACCTGTCGCTTTCTCATTGTCCATATCATAGTGCAAATGCATATGCCAGTACGAGAAGCATGAGCACAGGTTGCGTAAACACCACTGCTGGGTATCATCAACGCCATGTTGCAGACGCTCAATGCTCACCTTTCGCCGGCGCAGATCCGCGCAGCGTTGCGCGCACCCCTGCCAGGGTGGCTGGCACAGAGCCGCATGCTACCCATTCCGCGCGACGCTCGACCACTGGGCAGTCACCCGCGTGTTGGCGCGGTTCTTCTGGCCCTGGTCGATGCTCCAGCTCAAACTAAGATCGCGCTCATCGTGCGCGCCAGCCACGCTCGACACCACGGTGGCCAGGTAGCCTTTCCTGGTGGCGCCGTTGAAGCCGACGATGCCTCGTTGTGGGCCTGCGCGCTGCGCGAGGCGCACGAGGAAATCGGCCTAGCCCCGTCAGCTGTAGAGTGCCTGGGAGCGCTGACGCCGATCTCTATCTCCAGCAGCAACTTTTGGGTACATCCTTTCCTGGGCTGGGTGTGGCAGAGGCCCGCCGCCTGGCTACCAGCCCCTGACGAGGTGGCAGGGGTGCTAGAAGTGCCTCTACACGCTCTGCTGCAGCGCACTGCGCACGACGAGGAAACCTGGCGTATAGCAGAGCGTACGGTACGCGTGCCGTTCTACCGGGCGGCGGGGCACATTGTGTGGGGGGCATCTGCAATGATGTTGAGCGAACTAGAGACCGCGCTGCGAGCGTGTCTGCCACAGGAGAGGGCCAATGATCATCCATGATGCCACCCTACCGATCAACGAGTCGTTGCCCGTCTGGCCAGGCGACCTACCGGTGCGCCTGACGGTGGCCCTGCAAGAGGGCGGCGTCCAGGTCACGCATCTTTCGCTAAGTGCACACACAGGCACGCATATCGACGCGCCACGACATCTGCTCGGGCCTGCTGCGGCCAGCATCGACGACCTCGACCTCGATCTTTTGCGCGGCCCTGCCACACTCTACGATCTCTCTGCCTGCCCTCGGCTCGACAGAGCCGTACTTGAGCAACACCTGGGCCATGAAAGGCCCCGGCGTCTGCTCCTCAGGCTGCGCGCCGCCCCGATGACGCCAGAAAGCTACCTGCGCTATAACGCTTTGGAGGCGGACGCAGCACGTTGCCTGGTCGCCTGTGGTGTACGGCTGGTGGGCATCGACGCACCCTCGGTGGATGCGCCAGACAGCTGCGACCTGCCGATACACCACGCCCTGCTCGAAGCAGGCGTCATCATCATAGAGAACCTGGCGCTGGACGGCATTGCGCCCGGAGAGTGGCAATGCGCCTGTTTGCCCATCAAGCTGTCTAGCGCCGATGGCGCCCCAGCCCGCGTGCTGCTCTGGTGCTAGAAAGGGCACAGGGGCGGCCAGGCCGCCCCCGTGCACAGCGCGATGCAAAGGCCTACTCGCTCTTGGCCCCCTTGGCCTGCCGCCTGCGGATGGCCCGTACCACCAACCACAAGACGCCAGCAGGCACCAGCAGATAGACAGAGAAAATCAGGATGTGAATCAGCGCATCGACGAGCACCTGAAAGACACGAACGAACGACTGCAACGCGTTGCTCGCCGTAACGAGAGGATTCCATTTGGCGCGCTGGACGACAGAACCCGGCTGGCTCCTGGGCACGATCTCTACCGTGACGGTGGCCAGAGCAGACATCTGCGATAGATACTGCTTGCGCCCCTTTAGCGACTCGATCTGACCACGAATCGACGTGATCTCGCGGTGGATAGCCAGGATATCCTCGGCCTTGCCCCGGTTCTCGCGCACCTCGGTGAGCAGCGCCAGCAGCTCTTCCTCGGTGGCCTCGAGGTTGCGCAACCGCGCGTCCACATCATAGTACTCTTCGGTCACATCTTGCCCTGAAGAGCTCTCGTGCTCCACACGAATCGACGCACTGCGGAGCGAATCCAGCGCCTCGTCTAGGTGCTCAGCGGGGATACGCATGGTGATGCGGGCCCTGGGCTGTTCGTTAGCCAGCCAGCGGTTCGAATCGGCAATGTAGCCGCCAAACTCGGTCACCATCTCGCGAATCTGGCCCAGCGCCACATCGGTATCCTCGACCAGCACGCTCATATCCACCGTACGGATGATCAGGCGCTCGGCCCCAGGCGCCCCAGCCGCGCCATCGCTACCAGCGGGCAACTCCAGCTCGGCAGCCGACGCCTCGGCCCCGCCAAAGACGCCTCGTTCCTGCGAGGCAGCCGGAACCGCATCACTCATTTGCGTCGACTTGGCAGCACAGGCCGACGTCAAGGCGAGGATCAGCAACAGGCTAAACACCGCCGCCATTCGTTTCATCATGCCTCCTCCCTGGTTTGAAGCTACATCCTCAACGCATGCTCGCAACAAGTGGTTCCGCGCTACCAGCCAAAGCTCAGCCGTGCGATCAGCCGCGGGGCAAAGCCGAGGCTGCGCATCACAGTTTGCATCGCATCCACATCATAGGCCACACGCCGGTGCTCAAATGTGCCCAGCTCTGTCTCAAGCAGCAGATAGGCCGCGGTCGGGTCGCCGTCGCGCGGCTGCCCCACGCTGCCGGGGTTGATGATGTAACGTCCCTCATCGAGTTGCACAGTCAGGCCTGGGTGTGGCGGCAGAACATCCACCTGATCTCCGTCTCTGCCCTGGCCAAAGATGAGCGGCACATGTGTGTGCCCTACCAGACAGACCGGTGTGTCAAAGTGGCCAAAGCTCTCCTCAGCGTTGCGGGCATAGAGCAGGTACTCCCAGATCGGGGCTCGGGGGCTGCCATGGGCCAGGGTGAAGCCGTCAATCACCATCGTCTCGGGGAGCGTGCTGAGATAGGCGCGACTGCGTTCGTCGAGCTGATCACGCGTCCACAGATTGGCCTGGCGTGCGTCACTGTTAAAGTCGTTCAGAGAGATGCGCCCCAACACAGCATGGTCATGGTTGCCGCTGATGGCACTATGGGGATGCTCACAAAGCGTCGCGATGCACTCGTTGGGATAGGGGCCGTAGCCCACGACATCTCCCAGCGACCAGAGCGCGTCGTATTCGCCGCGGGCGTGGGCCAGAACCGCCTCGAGCGCAGGTAGGTTGGCATGCACATCTGAGACCACCAGTACACGCATCGGATTACACTCCTATCGATATCACAGTGTAACACGCCCCATAGCCGCGGCTCAAACCGTAGAGCAAGGTTGATAGACATCAGGCTCACGTTGACCCAACATCTCACCTGATCTATAATCTGGACTGAATGACTCGAGATTTGAGAGGATGATCTATGCTAGAGCAGAAAGAGCAGGCGCTGCTGAGCGCTCTCGCGTCGATGGGCCGAGTCGCGGTGGCCTTTTCAGGCGGCGTCGACAGCAGCCTGCTGTTGGCTCTCTCTGTCGAGGCGCTCGGTAGTGATCGTGTCGTCGCCCTAACGGCCGATTCGCCCCTGCTGCCGCGTCACGAGTATGCTACAGCTGAGCAGGTGGCCTCGCGGCTCAAGGCCAGGCTGGTGGTAGTGCCGTTCGACGAGCTCATAATCGAGGGCGTGCGCGCAAACGGGCCGATGCGCTGCTATCACTGCAAGCGAGCGCGTTTTGAGGCGCTCCAGGCGCACGCAGAGCGGGTGTTGCCGGGCGCTGTGCTCATCCACGGTGAGAACGCCGATGACATCAACGACTATCGTCCGGGTTCGCGGGCCGCACGCGAGTTGGGCGTGCGGGCGCCACTGGCCGAGGCAGGACTCACCAAGGCCGAGATCCGCGAGCTTTCGCGGCGTCGTGGTTTGCCAACGTGGAATCACCCCGCCGCTTCGTGTCTAGCGACGCGGGTGCCCACGGGCACTGCGCTCGAGCCCGAAGCGCTCGGCCGCATCGAGCGCGCTGAGGCCGCCCTGCAAACGTTGCTCGGCGAGCAGCACCTGCGCGTGCGCGATCACTTTCCGCTAGCGCGCATCGAGCTTCCGGCAGAGCGCATCGTCGCCGCGGCCTCAGAACCGCTACGTCAAGAGGTGGTGACGGCACTGCAGGCGCTGGGATACCGTTATATCAGCCTAGACCTGGAAGGCTATCGAATGGGGAGCATGAATGCCGATGTCTGAATCGATGAACCTGAACCGCGTCCCTTTCGCCGAACTCGATCTGCTCCGCGAGCACCGCAAGGGCGCGCCAGAGATCGTCTGGACGGCGAACAAGACCGTTCCGCAATGCATCGAGATTGCACGCCAGTTCTTACAGCACACCGGTCGCGCCATACTCAGCCGAGTGTCTCCCGAGCTGCAGACAGCGCTCGATGCCGAGTTCGGCGACGCGGCCTATGAGTGGTACGACGCTTCGCGTACGGCCATCATCCGCGGCGGTCATCGGGTGCCTGCCACGGGCGGGCGGGTAGGCCTGCTCACCGCGGGCACATCCGATCAGCCACGGGCCGAAGAGGCCGCCATCGTGTGTCAAGAGATGGGCTGTGAAGTGTACCCCTTTTACGACGTGGGCGTTGCAGGGCTGCACCGCCTCTTTGGGCCGCTCGAAGCCCTGTTGAACCAGCATGACGTAGATGTGATCATCGTGGCGGCAGGCATGGACGGCGCGCTGCCGTCAGTAGTCTCTGGACTGGTCGACATCCCTGTGATCGGCCTGCCCACGGCCGTCGGCTATGGCATGGGCGGCCAGGGCGAGGCTGCTCTGTTGACCATGCTGCAGACCTGCGCGCCAGGCCTGGCTGTGGTCAATATCGACAACGGCGTGGGGGCCGGGGTGACGGCGGCGCTGGTGGCCAACCGCGCCGCCAGATGTCGCAAGGCCACCGTAAAGGAATAGCTCCATGTCTACGCCGCAATGTGAGGATGTCGTTCTGCTGACCTGCAACATCGACGATATGACCGGCGAAGAACTGGGGCATGTGCTGGAGGCGATGCTGCGCGAGGGAGCGCTTGATGCCTGGCACACGCCCATCGTGATGAAAAAGAGCCGTCCAGCCGTGGTGTTCAGCGTGCTGGCCCGCCCAGAAGATGCAGCAAGCCTGCGCGACCGCCTCTTGCTGCATACGTCGACGTTGGGTGTGCGCTGGCAGACGTGGCAGCGCATCGTCTGTCAGCGGCAAACCGTCACCGTCTCAACACCCTGGGGCGAAGTGCACTGCAAGCTTAAACTGATCAAGGGGCGTGTGGTGGCCGCCAAGGCCGAGTACGATGACTGCGCCAGCGTGGCAGAGGCCCATGGTGTGCCGCTACGTCAGGTCGCCCGCGAAGCCGAGCGGCTGGCCCTCTCCCGCTGAACTGGCGCTCAGGCCATCGTCTCGGAGACGATGGCCTGAGCCTCCTACTCTACAGCGATCCAGTCGGTCTGCCCGCTACTTCCCGCTATCTTGGCCGACACCTTGGCGCTGGTGCCCGCACCGTTGGCGTTGCCCGTCGTAATCTCGATGGTGTAGGCCTTGCCGAGAGGCAGCATGGGCAAGAAGGGCCTGGGCTGCACCTGGTAGAACTCGCGGATGACGCCGAAATCGATCGTGGGCGTGGGCGTCAGAGCAAGCAGATGGAACGCGCTATCCTCAATCAAGTCCGGTCGTGCCGGCGGTAGACGCCCTTCGATGAGAAAACTGGTTGCGGTGCCACGACACGCCTCGATCATCCCATCGGCCTTGTCAGTGGCCAACCAACGATTGAACGTAAACGAGACAAACCCTGCCCCACCGTCGACGCGCACCTCTGATACGAACCAATCGGGTTCTGGCCCCGCATTATCGTGCCTGATGCAGACCCCCGTCACAGTGCCAACATCGGTGGCTACCACTGCAAACGAGCGGATCTGGTCGGCTGCAAAAACGTGCTCTGGCGTTGGCGACGGGCTCGGCGTCAGCGTCGGCGTGGCCGTAGAGGTGGGCGAGGGTGTGGCGGTGGGCAGCTCGCCGGGGCTGGGGTCAACGTTGTCCTGCTGGCCATCGCCATCGGTGTCTCGATTGACGGGGCTCGTTCCGGTCGCCACTTCGTGGCCGTCTGGTAGGGTGTCCCCATCGGTGTCGATGTTATGAGGGTCTGTGCCATAGGCCTGCTCTTGTGCATTGGTCAGCCCATCTCCATCGGTATCGGCAGCGAGCCAGTCTGCGGTGCTCTTGGCCGCTACAACGGTGGCCGTCTGCATGTTGGCAGTAGCCTCTGCCTGAGCCTGTGACGTCGCCACTGCGGCCAATGCTTCTGCCGTTTGCGTCGCATTGATGGCCATGACCGCTTCAGCGGTTACCGTCGCCTGGTTGATGCCCATCGCGATGGCGGTGCGTTCGGCTGTCCTGCCCTTTTGGGCGTTGTTGTAGGCGAGCGCCACCCCCGCGCAGAGCAGCAACACCAGCGTCGTGAGAATGGGGATGGCCCACGTGGGCACGATCGGTCTCACCGTGAACGAGCCCTGTACCGCGGCGAGCTGTTGCTCCTGGGCGCGCGCCTGCACCTGAAAAGCGCTGGTACTCGGATTGCCGATCAAGGGGCGCCTCCGCTTGGCGACAAGAGGCAGTTCTACCTGCTGGCGCTGCCCTGCCTGCAACACAAGGCGCTGGCTCGAAGGGGGTGTGGCCAACACCCCTGCTGGGTCGACCACGGCCAACTCTATGGTCTCCAGGCTATTGCCTTGGTTCGCTACACCGAGGAACGCCGTGCCCGCGTTGACAAAGGTGCTGGGCTGCAGGTCGAGGCTCATGGCGCGAAACGGCGTGATCTGGCAAGTGCCGGTGGCCTGAGCGCTGATGCTCGGGTCGGCCCGTGATACCACGCGAACATCAAAGACATGCTCGCCACTCACGCTGGTCGCGTCACGAGGCGGCGCTAGGCGCAGAGCCAAGATGCCGGCATCGCCGGGGGCAAGGCGCAATGGCTGGGCAGGGGCTGTAACCCACTGCTGTGGCAGCTGCTCTACCACCGCGACAAAATGATCGACCTGCTGCTGCTGATTGAGCACATGAAGCGTCATGTTCACGGCCTTGCCAGGCTCTACAATCACGCGCTCAGGCTCGAGCGTCAGGGTGACAGGCCTTGCGGTCAGGCGTGGGCCCACAGCGGCAGACAATGCCTCTTGAGCCACCGGTCGTGAGCCGCCCTCGGCCAACCGCAGACGCAGCCAATGCCCCCCTACGCGTACAGGCTGCCCTGGCCGCCAGGGCTCGGCCACGCCCGGCAGCAGCTTGTTGTCGCCCAGAAAGGTACCGTTGGTCGAATTGAGGTCGGTCACAAAAAACCGCCCGTTGTCGGTGCTCACCTGGCAGTGCTGGCGCGAGACTTGCGGATCGTCCAGCGCGATGCTGTTGCCGGGGTCACGGCCGATGGTGAGGGCGCTTCGCGTCCCAAAGGCCACCGCGCTACTCGTGCCATCGGGGGCCATCACCATAACCTGAGCACCAGCTTCGAGATCAGAGGGCGGCGTAGGCCAGGCCGCCTCTTTGGGCGCTGGCGGTGGCGTCTGCTGTGACATCAACGTTGCCAGGCTGGCATAGCCCGCCTGCGTGGGCGCTGCTGTGGAGGCCCCCTGGTCAGCCGACAGACCCTGCCGCGCCAGGCGCAGCGCTTCGGCCATCTCGGCGCCATTCTGAAAGCGCTCCTCGGGCCGCTTGGCCAGTGCCTTGAGGATGACCCTCTCGACAGACGTGGGCAGATCGGGCGCCAGTGTACGTGGTGGAGGCGGCGTCTGTTGTGTGTGAGCCTTCAGCGCCTCGGTGAGGGTGCTGACTGCAAAGGGCACGCGCCCTGCGACCAACTCGTAGAGCACGATGCCCAGCGAGTAGAGGTCAGCGCGACCGTCGATGGGCCTGGCTTCACACTGCTCGGGCGCCATGTAGGCCGGCGTGCCCATCGAGAGCCCTGCCATCGACTGCACGCCGCCCTCAGCCAGTTTGGCCAGGCCAAAGTCGGTCACGATGGGGTGAAAGGTCAGCCCCGCCTCGTTGACCTGTCCCGCCTCCAGCGGTCTAAGGATTATATTGCCGGGCTTGATGTCGCGATGATACACGCCCCGACGATGCGCATAGGCCAAAGCGTCGGCCACCATCTCGGCGATGCCCAGCGTTTCGGAAAGCGAGGCCGTCTGCTGGCGCTGATTGAGCAGATGAAGCCAGTCGGCTAGGTTCTGCCCCTCGATGAACGCCATCACGATATAGAGCTGCTGGGGATCACTACTGAAGGCGTGGATCGGCACGATGCCAGGATGCGACAGAGCGGCGATGGCCCGTGCTTCCTGCAAAAAGCGCTCGCGAAAGCCTTGCTGCGTCGAGATGTGGCTATGCATCAGCTTGATGGCCACGTCTCTGTCCAGTGCGACGTCTCGAGCGCGAAAGACGGCGCCCATGCCCCCCTGGCCAAGCAGCTTGTCAACGCGATAGGAGCTATTGAGCACCGTGCCAACGAGTCTCTCCATGTCAGTCGCCTTTCTCGGCACAGGGCCGTCGTCAGTCTATCCGTAAGGCAAAGCCCACGTGAGCAGGGCAGTGATAGCGGATCACCTCAGAGAGCAGCGGCCGATCGATCGTCTCTTGAGGGGCAGCGATGCGAACGACGATGGTGTGAGGGCGCTCGTCGTTCTCGCTGATCTCGGCCGCACCGCCCGTGCAGATCTCGAGGTGACGCTTTAGGCCAGGCAGCGTACCACGGGCTCGATGCAGCCAGGCGCCATGCTTTACGAGCTGCCGCTTGACGGCCAGTGGCCAGCGCTCGGCAACCTCAACGCCAAGCCACTGCGCCAACAACGGCACCATATCATCGGGGCAGGTCTCGGGGTCAAGGAACAGGTCGAAATGCGCAATCGCCTGTTCGGCTGGCCCCAGCAAATCTTCGAACAGCAGGAGATACCGCCCCAGGAATCCTTCCTCGGCGTAGAGTGGCGGCAGGTGCTGCAACCACCGACTGGCGTCGGTGGGCATGCCTAACCATGGCGGCGGCTCTGACAATACACGCTGCCCTTGAGAGGGGGGGATGGGCGGCTCTGCGCCACCTGGTGTGCCGGGCATTGCCTGCCCACCTGCGGCGATCTCTGCCTCAGCCCTCGCCACAGGAGGCTCGATGGCCAAAGCCTGATCCGACTCGCGGGGTGCCACATAGGTCAGCCGAAAGGGCCCGATGCCAATGATATCGCCGTCAGTCAGGGGCCACATCTCATTAGGGGCCACCGGCGCGTCGTTCAGGGCGGTGCCGTTGCTGCTGCCCACATCTTGCACGCGATAGGGCAAGCGATCGCAGTAGATGCGAGCGTGATAGCGCGACACAGCGCTATGTGGTAGCACCAGGTCGTTCTGTGGCGCAGGGTTACGGCCGATGCGCACCACCGGCTGAGCAAGTGCAAAAACTACGTCGGGGCCATCGGGCATACGGATGATCAATCGTGCGCCCAGGGCATCAGCCATCGCTCACTCTCCCGCCTCAACAGTGACGACGTGGATGTCTGAGATCGCCACCTCATGCGCCAACAAGTCGATTTTGCGCTCGCCCAGGTGCGGCTGGTCGGTCTCATCAAGCCAGGCCATCTGCAGTGTCTGTACGTTGAGCAACCCGTCGACCTGCTGAATACACGTGTACAGGTCAGACAGATAGACCTCACGCCCAAAGGGCCAGCCGGTGCCATCCAATCCCCCCACGAGAGGATTCAGGAAAAGGTCGAGCGCTTGGTGCACATCAGTCCTTAACCGGTGGGCGTCGGTGCCTGGCCTGGCTACGACCGCCACCTGTACAGCAATGCGCTTGTAGCCCGCCTCACGCACGGCCAGCTGCGTCGTCAAGAGACGGCGCTCATCCAGGAAAGCTGTGACCTCTTGCTGCAACTCGGGCGTCAGGGCGAGCCGCGAGGGGGGGATGTAGCGCCGAGCCTCGTCAGGTGACAGCTGGGGAACGACCACCACATAGACCTGCCCTGGCGAGGGTGCGCCACGCCCCATCTGGGCTGCCTGCAGACAGCGCGCACGGGCGATGCGGCCCTGAAAGCCCTGCAGCACCAAGAACTCGAAATCGTCAGGAGCTACCGCCCGATAGCGTGTCCGCAACTCATGGCGGGCACGGAACATCGCTGCCTCTAGATCCTCGGGGTCCCACCCGCCGCTGGCCGGCAGGCGATTCGTCACGCGTGCGACGTAGGGTATGGCAGTGCGCAGCTCGGTGACCGCCCCTGCACGGACATTGCCACGAGTGCCACCGCCATAGCGATAGCGCGTCATGCGCAGCTCGGCGCCGCGCGGGGGTATGGCCCCGTAGCTACGCACCGACCCATCGCGCTGGCGGATGGCAGGGCCAAAGGTTACTTCACCGGTGGCGCTGTCGAGTGTGTAGCACCGATCCTCGGCCGAGGTCTCGGCGAAACTCTCCACCTCGTGCCATTCCTCCCCGCTGTCGAGCCCGGGTTGCCAGATCACGACGCACTCCTCTTTCATGCGCGGCAGAACTGGCGCGTGTTCGAGACTGAACACCTGCCCGGGCGACCCATCACTGCGCCCCAACGGCTCGGCCTGTACCTCGGTGGCATGCATGGCATCGACAGTGGCACCCCAGGTCAGAGCCCGCACATTGCGGATGATCGGCGAGGTCGCATAGGCACGCCGCCCCTGCTCTGCGGCGATCACCTGGCAGCGCACCCAGTACGCCTCAACACCGTTGACGTCGCTGCGGGCCATCTGGGGCAGATGAATCCGCACCTGCCCAGTCCAGCTTAGGCCGCCGGTGGTATCCTGCTCCACATCAACATCGCTCCAGCCCCCCTCGCTCCAAGCCTGCCACACCAGAGGTGGGTTTTCTGGGATGATGTTCAGCCCACCTGCGCGCACACAGTCGAGCTCGAGCCCGAGCACGTGTCGATGCAACTCGCCGCCCAAACCAAAGTAGAGTGCCTCGCCCTGATGCGGATCGGTGGCAGAGAACGGACGAAAGTCGCGCTCGAGCCTTTGCAGGCCGATATCCTGGAATACCATGCCCTGATCGCCGAGACGTCGGCGTGCCACTAGATGCTCTAGCTGGGCCGGCTGGATCGTAAGGTCCTTCTCGGTGGTAAAGACGATCGCCTCCTCACCGCCTGAACGCTTCGTGCTCGCCGCGGTGCCACGAGCCACCTGCACCGGTTGTGCCTGTGGCGTCGATAGATAGAATACCAACGGTGCCATAGCGGCCCTTGGTGGCTGAAGCTGGATGCCAAGCAACTCGAGCAGCTTGACATAGTGCTTGCGTGGCACCTGATTGAGGCGAAATAGGAGCATGTCCATCATCCAGGCAAACAGCTCAATCAGTGTCACCCCGGGGTCACTCACATTGTGATCAGTCCACTCGGGGCAATAGAGCGGGATGCGCTTCTTGGCCTCGTCAACCAGGTCCTGAAACGAGCGATCATCTAGGGGCTGGCTGGGCAGCGGCATGCTGCTTTACTCCTCTGGAATCAGGTAGAATGGGTAGACCAAGGAACGGCTCGAGTGAGTTGCCTTGATGAGATACTCGACGCCGATAGACAACTGCCCCTCATGCTGATTGTCAGTGCTCACGCTCACCGCGGTCACTCGAATGCGCGGCTCCCAGCGCCCTAGCGCCTCGCGTACATAGCGCTCGGCGAGGCCAGCGGTGCGGCTGTTGTTGGGCGCAAAAACGAGTTCTTGAAGCCGACAGCCGAACTCGGGTCGCATGACCCGCTGGCCCGGTGAGGTGCCTAGAATGATCCTTACTGCCTGTTCGATCTCGACCTCGCCACCGACCATGGCGACCTGACCACGCTCATCGAGTCGAGGCGGAAATGTCCAACCACGTCCAATGATATCGCCCGCCAATGGTCTCCTGCCTTTCAGCCAATCAAGACGGTACCTGTGGCAATCACCTGACCGTGCGGAGCTGGTGCGGCGTCATCGCAAGTGAGCGCCATATCACCGTTACGCGCCGCTGGCAGTCCGTTGATCAAGACTGTGGCGCTTCCTTGCACAATGGTGGCACGATTACTGGGCGGCACCTGAAAAGATGGCCCGCCGATGGGTATATGTGGGGGCTGGTTGGTAGCAGTACTGTTCATGGTAGCAGCGGGTCGCCCCATGATGGTGACATTACTGCTCAACCCACCATCGATGGTGCCCGCGAAAGGGTGCCCGGGCATGGGCGTGGGTACAGATCCACCGGGCGTGGGCACCATCACGATGTGGGTGTCCATCGCCTGCACCAAATCGCCCTGCTTGGCCGCCGGCACCGCCGCCATCATCAACTCCTATGGGTTGAGCTGTACAGTGGCGCCACGGATCGTGGTGACGCCACTGGCCTCGAGATCAAGATTGCCGCCCGCTTTGATACTGAGGTTGGTGCTCGACTCGATCTCGATCTGTCCATTGCCCCCGATCTTGAGTGACTGTCCGTTGTCGTCGAGCGTTAGTGTGTTGCCCCCTGCAGTTCTTATCTCAATCCGTGCGTTGTCATCATCGATAACCAGCGTGTTGCCCGCCACACTCTCAATGCGCACCAACGCCGGGTTCTGTTCAGAGAGCACGATCTTGTGCCCTCGTCGCGTCACCCATGCACGCTGGTTGACCTCGCCATTCACCACCACATCAGACGAGTCAGCTGGCAAGGCGTCCTGCCCATTCCATAGACCCCCGAGCACGATCGGCTGTCCGATATCACCCTGCTCAAAGCCGACCAGCACCTCATCGTTCACCTCGGGCAGCACCAAAAGCCCTCGCCGGTTGCCGGCTCCTGGGCTGGCCACACGTGCCCATTGGGCTTCGGCCTCGTCTCCCAGCCATGGCAACCTGACGCGCACTCTGCCCTGCCCCTGCGGATCATCGTTGTTGGTGACAATGCCCACCATGATGGGCCACGTGCGATCCTCTCGTGGTCTGCCAGTAATCAGCTCACGAAGCGTGTCTCCACCTCTGCCCGTCACAGCAAAGTGGGTCAGATAGTCATCTTGAGTATCCCAGATATGGGTAGCCTTGGTAACCGTATAGTGTCCACTAAAGCGCTGGCCCACGGCGCTGATGTTCACAATGGTTCCAGCCTGGATAGCATCATTGCCCACGCAGACACCTTGCGCCTCGACAAAACGGCCGTCATAGTGATCGAATGTGGCGCGTGCCAGCCGGTCGGCCTCCTCTTGCGCTGCAAGCCCCGTTGCCACCACCAGTGCGCTGGCCGCCCCAAAGGAGTCTTCTGCCAGACTGGCCCCGCTGCCAGACTGGCCGATTGCGGGCGCTGCGCTGCCGGTGGTGGCACTCCCCAGAACCTCACGCTTGGCCTCGGGATTCCAGCCGCGCACGGCCACTTCGTTGACCTGTTGTGTTAGCGCCAGCACCGGATGAAACTCGAGCAACCCGCGGCCCCACTCGAGGTCCACAGCATTGCCCGTGGCAGACTCGCGCTTAAAGTAGAGCGTCTGCTCGCGCACCCAGAGATAGTAGCCGATCGCATCGGCACGCTGTTGTAAGAAGGCATAGTCGCTGGTGCCATCCTGGAATACGTGCTCGTGTTGCGTGGTGGTCGTGTCCGCGTCGGCACGCAGCCCCGCCACTTGAGCCACCTCCGTGGCGATGTCGCTATCGGTGACATTCTGAAAGGTGCGCGTCCGCGTACCTCGCTGCAACCGATGGGTGCGGTCGTAGGCTCGCACCAGCAGATCGACCACTGTCCCGCGGCGATACTCGGGCTCGATGCCAGTGATCTCGCCAACAAACAGAGCGTTGTCACCGCGGCCCTGCTCGTCGCCCACCCCCACACTCACTTCGGCCCCCAGCTCAAAGGGACCTTCATCAACAAGTTCGGCGTTGCGATCGTGTAGGTGCAGCACACACATGTCGGGCAGGGTGAGGCTGGTATCGACTTCGACGCGGAACAGGTCGGTCATCAGCCGTGCGTCGAGCTCTTGGCCCCCCACGCTCACATGAATCTGTCTGATCAGTGCTTCCTGATTGGCTGTCATCGTCTCACACCAACGGTGGGATTAGGAGAACCTGCCCAGGCCGCAGGCGTAGCGGATCGGTGATGGCGTTGGCCTCGGCCAACAGACGCCAGCGGGTGGCATCGCCATACACGTCAAAGGCGATCAGGTCGAGGCGATCGCCGGCCAGTACCAGGCGTGTCCTATAGGCGGCACCACCACCCGATGTGGGGTTGGTTGCGGCATGCTCTTCCTCATCGATCACTTGCTGCAGGGCAATGTCAACCTCGCTGCGCACCGGCGTACCGTCACGCAAGAAGAGAGTCATCTTCTCCGTCATGCGGGTGATCACGGCCTCGAATTCGAACCTGCCCCACCGAAAGACACAGTGTGGCGGCTCTCCTTTGCCGGTACGGCTATCAGCCTGATCCTCATCGATCATCATCATGCGCCATAGCGTACCCGTGACGGCCCGCACATCGCTGGCCTCGGCATAGGTGTCGAACAGCAGCCTGAGCCCCAGCGTCTGGGCGCCACCCTGCCGAAAGCGTACACGAGGAATGTTCCGCCCTTTGGTCTCGGCGTTCTCGTACTGATTCTGCTTGCTGATCGTGTACTCAAACGGATTGAACATGCACGCCGTGATTTCGCCCGTGGTCTTGTTGGTAATGGTAGCGGGCTCGAGGCCGCCGCGAGTGGTAGGCATCTCTGCATCCCTCCTAGCGCCAACCTGGCCGGCCGAGGCGATCGGCCTCGATCTGTAGACGACGGCGCAGACGCTGCATAACCTCCTCTGCAAGGCGGTCGATATTGACCTCGGCTGCTGGAGGAGGCCCAGCCTGCGCGCCAGACGTGTTCGCTTCGCCCTGTCCCTCTGGGGCCGTGACCGTTGCGCGCTGCAGAACCACATCGCCACCGGCAGATGCCTCAGGTGCGGCGTGCTTGCTCCTCGACGGTTCGCTGACCATCGGCGGCGTCGAGATCACTCTGGCCCCAACATGCGCCTGCTCGAGCGCGACAGGCTGCTGCACACGCTGTAGCTGCACGCTGCGGTCGCCTTCTGCTGGCGCCATCTGCGGCGATGGGGCCTGCTCAACCGCAGCGCCAGCCCGCGCGAGAGGTCGCACCAGAGACAAGGTCGGGGTGGCGGTACCCAGAGTCTCCGGCTCGGTATGAGCCGAGGGCTCGAGCAGCGAGGCGGAAGCGGCATCCTCTGACCGGAGAGACACTCGCTGCACCATCGAGCCACCTGAGTTCTCAGAGGCTATGGCCGGCGACGCTGAGGCGGCCTCGATGGACGGCTCTGTCTGGCCTGAGCGCACAGCACGATAGGCGTCCAGGGCCGCCTCGTACCGCGCGCTGAGGTCGTACACAGGTGGCCCTGCGGGTGGTCTGTCCAGAGGTTCTGTGGGCCTTTCAGCCTGAGAATGACGCTCCGGCAGGCTTTCGGCTTGATCCAGAGGCTGTGCGACATCGCTACGCTGCACGGCCCTGCGCTGCAGGGGCAATGGACCGTTCACAGCCGCGGGCACCGATCTACTGGTAGCGTCTGCCGCCGCTGTGGGAGGCAGAAAGGAGGTTGGCGGCTCGCCGACGGGCGGCACGGCCGCTAAGGTCAGGGCCACCTCGCTGCTGCGCGGTTCAGCTGTCGTTGATGGTAGCAGCGGCGCCCTTGGGCGGACCATGGTTGTGGGCTGCGGCGAGGCTAGAGCGCGACCGGGCTCGGACAGTGACTCCGCGGCTGGCCGTGTCTCTATGTCGCCACCAGTTGGGCGCGGCCCAGCATCATATTCACCCCCGACACGCGGGGGGGCGATGGATAGGTCGATGAGGGGCATGTTCTGCGCGACCACAGCATCAGCAGAGGATGCGTTGGAGACAATCGGCGGCGCGACTGGCTCCGAGGCTCTCGCCGGCCGGGCGAGAGGTTCGGGTACTTGCATGGCACTGTCTTCAGTCGCGTCGATCGCGTCTTTGTTCGGGGCCTGGCTGGCTGGCGCGGGCGCTGCTGCTCGCGGCGGCATCACATCAGCAGGTGCATCTGGTCGCGCGCTATCGACTCGCTGGCGACGCGCGATTGCTGCTGCGGGCCGCGTGGCCTCAGTGGCTGGTCTGTGTGCGTCGGCGACCGGCCCCCGCTCGGCCGTACTGGCAGGGGCAACCATCTCATCGTCTATACGGCCTGACTCAGCGCGAGGCGCTCTATGAGACGGGGTATCCTCGGCAACTGCGGTGACTGTCGCAGACAATTCGTCGACCTGTGCGCGTCGACGGCGAGGGGGTACCCCCTGTTGTGGGGCCGACTCTGCGGCGCCAGGCAGCAGCTCGCGATCTGGCGCTGGGCCTGAATGCGATGGTTGTTCAGCGGCCGATTGCGTCGGCTCAGCCACAATCTGCGACGCCGCGATGGCCTCAGGTGAGGATACTTTCGGCTGCTCGAGGGCGGCCTGTACCTGCTCCACCGTGAACGGCCACGGCCGCTCATACCAGGCACGCCCTTGGCTGGCTGTAGATACCTCGGGTGGAGCGACCGCCGACCTATCTGGTGTCGTCAGGGACTCTGTGGCTACGGGCGACTCTTGCGCCTCGCCAGGAATCGCCGGAGGTGCCGGCTCGCTCAGGCGCAGCGTCACCTGCGGCCGTAGGCGCACTGGGCCCGTCGAGCCCAGCCCCACAAGCAGCCTCGCTGGCGCATACCGACCGGCCACCTCGTGAGCCAGGTCGCTTACCACGTCTACCTTTGCCGTTCGCTCGGTCACAGTCACCCCACCGTCACATTCTCAAAGCCCAGTTCGAGCGTCTCGACGGCCAGCTCTTTGCTGCCACTGTTGAGTGTAGGACCCGACCACTTGGTTGGATAGGCTCCGACGAAATCCCATCGCAGCACCGTCTCGCCAAGCGAGTCGAGCAAGAGCACCGATACCTGCCGACGGCTCTTGGCGATCTGCCCCTGCATCACTTCGTTGTACCAGCGCAGCAGCGCGCTCTGCCGGGCCACGCCACGCTTGAGAGCCACGGTGCCGCGCTTGACCCGCCCTGGCAAGAGATGCGTGCCATCGTTATAGCCGCCCTCGAGTTGCTCGCGCACGTCTACCTCGAGGGACGGCAAGGTGCATTCGGTGAACATGGCCTCAGTGACGCCCTCGATCTGCACGGCAAACCGAAAGGCCGGATACGCCTCGACTTCCATCAGCCCATCCTACTCACAGCACATGATCTCATGTCACCTGATCATGGTTCGGACGAGGCGAGCAGCGCCTCAAACGTCTGGCCGCAGTGCGGGCAAACGGCCTCGACCACGGAACCGCCGGTCAGGTTGATCTGCCGATAGAGCGCCTGCAAAAAGGCCACGTCGGCCGAGAACAACCCCTCGATGACCTCGGTGGTCACCGTCGGAAGAGATCCCAGCCGTGTGACCACCCGCGCGAGCAACAGCACGGAGAGATAGGCTTCGTTTGCGCGCACGCGCGCGTCGCCAAGCGGCGCGATCTCATCTATGGCCGTCGCCAGGCGCATCGAGCCCTCTCGGTGCACCTGGCCAGCGCCGTCCTGATAGCCCAAGGGCAGGCGGAACGTGAATTCGGTCTGCATGGTTCAGCCGCCAGCCTTAAGGCGCGCGATACAGATACTCGTGCGTGATCACCAGTTCCTCGATCGCAAACTCGTTGCTGTCAGCCTTGACCGCCGGTCCGCTAACCTTGACCGGCCACGCTCGCTCAAAGTTCCAGCGCGCGACCTCTTTGAGCGATTGATCGAACATGATAATCGAGCCGTTGCGTCGCGCATCATCCACCTTGCCGCGGACAACCTCGTCGCGCCAATCCCAGATGTCCATATTGTTGGTGATGCCCCGCTTGAGAGTGATGTTCTCCCACTTGAGGCGTCCAGGGAGCTTCATGATGACCTCGCGGCCCTTTTCGTCGACGACTTTGTGTTCGATGACTTCGTGCTCTGAGCCGATGCCGCTACACTCGGTAAAGTAACCGCGGATCTTGCCTTGCACGTCAATGGCATAGTGAAAACCAACCAATGGGTCCTGACGCTCACCCATCTGTGTTCCTCCTCAATCGCCGCGCTCATGCGCCACGAGTCAGCTACTCGGCCGATGGCCCGGCCCACTGGCTGATACGGAAGATGACAAACTCAGCCGGCTTGACTGGCGCAATGCCGATCTCGATGATCAGCTGGCCCAGATCGCGCACTTCGGGTGGGTTGAGTTCCTCATCACACTTGACGTAAAAGGCTTCGTCGGGCGAAGCCCCGAACAGCGCCCCCGACGACCACACGGTCTTGAGAAAGGCGCGCACATCGCGGCGCACCCGTGCCCACAGGTCGGCGTCGTTCGGCTCAAACACGACCCACTGTGTCCCCCGCTCGATCGACTCTTCAACCATGTTGAACAGCCGGCGCACGTTGATGTAGCGCCAGGCAGGATCACTGCTGAGGGTGCGAGCGCCCCAAACGCGCAGGCCACGCCCTGGGAAGGATCGGATGCAGTTGATGCCGATCGGGTTGAGGCTATCCTGTTCGGCGCGAGTGATCTGGATGGGCAGCCCCGTAGCACCGCGCACCACCTCGTTGGCTGGAGCCTTGTGTACGCCCCGCTCGGCGTCGCTACGCGCATAGACGCCAGCGATGTGGCCCGAAGGCGGAACGCGCACAACGCCCTTGCCACGTACCATGTCGCCCGTCTCGATCCAGGGATAGTAGAGCGCGGCGTACTTGGTGTCGTAGTTGGCTGTGAGGCGCCAATCGCGCATGGCCTGAGGCCCCAGATCGGGTGGGCAATCGAGGATGGCAAAAGCGTACTTGACACGTTCGCAGTGCTCGTACATTGCCTGCTGCACCGCCTGCACGTCGCCCAACGACATCTCACCGGCCTGATAGCTGGCCATGAGATCTGGTGCAGCCAGCATGGTGATCTCTTCCACCGCCTCGAGGCCGCCGATCCCCGTGCGCTCCGCCACCTGCCCGCGATAGTCGGCCGCAGTAACGGCCTTGGTCTGCATAGCGCCGCCGGTCAGCGTGTAGGTGCCCTCTTGGGGCTTGCGCTCGACCAAACTGCCAGCCGCCTTAAGCACCGCCACTTTGACCAGTCGAGACTGGGCGTTGACCACCACCTCGACGTTACGCTCGTCTTTGGCGAGAGTCAGGCCCTCGAAGGTCTCGCTGGCGCCATCGGGCCCGCTGATGACCAGCGTAAAGCGATCCTCCTCGAGCGGACGCACTGCCACCTGAATATCATTGCCGGCGGGGCCACCCGAGCGTGACGTGATCTGTAGGGTATCGGCCGGCTTTTCACCGCCGCTTGGCAGCGCCACCATGGCGGGGCTGGCCAGGCTCGGATCTGTCGAAGCTCCCAATGTCTTGACGCTGACGACATAGCAGCGACTGCCACCGTTCAAAAAGTAGCCGTACACGGCATAGGGCAGGTATGCCCCATCGAGAAAGCCGCCATACCTCTCTACATACTGCGACCAGTTGGTCACCGCAACAGCTTTGCCCAAAAGCGACACCGGTTCATTGACGCCGCCTGGCATCTCGGCCTTGGCGCTAAAGCCGACAAAGGCCGCAACTGCGGTGCCCACCGCCTCAATGGGCCGTGTGCCACGGTCGACCTCTTCGATGTAAACGCCCGGAGACTGATAGATTGGCATGTTCGCTCGTCCTTTTCACAACCTCAGAGCCAGGGTGCCTGCCACAATGTCAGAATAAAGCTGTGCCTCCTTTCGGCATCAGTGCACACCGATGTCATACAGGTCGGTATCGCCCGAACGTAGAGGTACGATGATCTCGCGCTCACCATGCATGCCCTCGTGGGCTGCCACCAGCCGATAGCGACCGCGCGGCACGTTGCGAAAGCGATAGCGCCCCAGCCGATCAGTCAAGGTCTGCTGGGCCGTTTCGACCAGAGTGACGCTGGCGCCCGCAACTGGGGCAGGCGTTCGCCCACCGTTGTGGACGATGCCTCCGATCTGCAGGATCGTCTCGGCCTGAGTTTCGATCACCCCACGTTGCACCACGTCGATCTGTTTGGTAACCACCTGACGACTGTGGATCGGCTCCATGCGCTCCATTGCCATGGTGACCACATAGTTGATCGATGGACGCAAAGGGTTGTCCATCACACTCCACAAATCGGGTAGATCATCGATGGCACGCGTCGCCTGCGCCGTCTTGCAGCGCAGTGGATAGGGCTGGCTTTTCAGGGCCTCATCACAGTACTGGTCTGGGAGCGTCTCGTGCGTCGCCAAGGACTCGAGCACGCGCCAGAGCATGGCATGCTCGTCGTCGATATGGTCTTGCGTCCACACTGTGATGAGATAGCTGACGTCAAAGCGCAGCGGAGCCATTCGCTTGGCCGCATACCCGTTGGGGCCGCGGTCGACGGTCCACTCGGCCGAGCGCAGTTCGTTATTCTCACGAACATCATATAGATAACAGTTGATCACCGGATGCGTCAGGCCAGCTGCCCAATCGCCCGTAGGCTGGCTGAAGCTGACCTCAACATCGGGCGCGGCATAGCCCGTCTCAGTCTGGATCAGTTTACGGATGGCATCATCAAGCAAGTGAATCATCACGGCTCCCTAGCGGCGCAGCGTCGCGATCAGTTGCTGTGCGCGCTCGCGCTCTTCGGGTGCGGCATCGGGCTGCTCCATAAAACCACGATACATGTCTATGGCGGCGCCATTGTTGCCAAGCCGTCGATAACATTGCGCCATGTTGTAGAGCGTCTCGGTATACAACCGCTGCTCGAGCCCATCGGTACGCATGAGCTGTTGCAGGTGCTCGAGTGCTGTGGCATAGTCGCCGTTCTGATAGGCCTGCGATGCCAGGCCATAGAGCGCCTGAGCTCGCTGCTCGGGAACGGTGGGCAGACGTTCGGGCGCCGTCGCCTTGTCGTCGGGGCCAGCCCCTACTCCAGCCTCAGGTTCCGCAGTGCCGGCTTTGCTTTCACGCTCCAGGTCTGCGATGATGCCCTGCGCCACCTCGAGACGCTCGGGGGGCACGGCGGGCTGAGCGATATAGGCGCGGTACATGGCCAGAGCGGCCCTGCTATTGCCCATCCCCTGATAGATGCGGCCTATGTTCCAGATGGCACTAGCGCGGTGGCTCGCAGGCGCCTGATCGATCTCGAGCACCTGCTGGAATCGGTCCAGAGCGCCACGCAACTCGCCCGCGCGATAGGCGCGAACGCCCTCGCGATAGACGGCCCTGGCTCGTGAGGCTGGGTCGGGGGCGGCCTCGGGGCGAGGACGGTGAGGCGCCGACGTCTCGGCAGTGGCGGCCTCGGGCTCTGCAGCGGCCGTTGCCGTCGATCCCATGCCAGCGGCCGGCTCTGCGCCCTCCCGCTGCTCGCTCTCCATTCGCTCCACAATGCGTTCGGCCACCGGACGACGGTCAGCAGAGGCCCCGGGCATGGATAGATACTCGCGATAACATGCCAGCGCGGCGGCCTCGTCGCCCAGCTCCTCATGAATGCGACCAACGTTCCAGGTAGCGCTGGCTCGTTCACGGTCGCTCACCTGAGGATCGTCGCGCACCTGCTGAAAGAGGTCCTGAGCGCTGCGCAACTCGCCGGCCCGATAGGCTTGCATAGCTCGGGCATAGGTTGAGGCCTCGCCGGCCGTCGTGGGCCCTTGCGATGTGACGGCAGGCGCGCTCGACACAGGCTCGACCGGTGACGAACGGCGCAGCGGCTGCGCCAACTCGTCATCCTCGCTCTGGCGGCGCCGCGTCTGAATGGGCTCTTCTTCCTCGGGCTCAACCTGGCGCCGCAGTGCCTGGATGGGCTCCTCTTCCTCAAGTTCTACTTGCCGCTGAATGGGCTGAACCTCGTTCTGCCCCCTGGCTCTATCAAAGGTCAGACGCTGCACGACGGCGTCTGCCAACGCATCGGCCTCCAACTCGGCAGGGTCATTGGCCGCGCCAACCATGACCTTGCGACCAGGGCGCTGCTGTATCACATGAGTCAACTCGTGAGCCAACAGACGCTGACCGTGTGGCGTGTCGGGTGCGAAAGCCCCAGCAGAAAAGTACAGATCTTTGCCATGGGTGAACGCCACCGCGGCCACCTGCTGCGCGAGGCCATCCGCCTCGCCGCCGGTGTGAACGGTAACGCCCTCGAACGAAGCCCCAAAAGCCATCTCCATCTTGGTGCGAGTTGGTTCCGGCAGGGGCTGGCCAAGACCGCGGCGTCGCTCAAGGGCCATCTCTACGTTGTGCGACGCGGAAAAAGCTCCGCCACGCCCCGATCGCAGGATGCCGCTGGGCATTCCGCTCGCCAGCAGGGCGCGCAGACACCTATTCCCTGCCCGCTGAGAGTCCGCGCGCAGCGAATCTGGCCGGGGCGACTCGCCCCTTCGCGCTGTCTCTGTGCGAGGAGTCACTCTCACGCGATCAAAGCGTTTCTCAGGCATCACCCCACCCTTGCATCTCGATACGAGCGCCCAAACGCTCTCCGGTCGCGAACTGCCCAGCCTCAACCAAACGACCGAGCTTTTGATACTCGCGGCGGACAGCCCAGGTCACATAGTCGGTGTTGAGCGGCTGGCCATCACGGGCCGCCAGGAATGCCGCCGTGAGCACCACATTACGAATGCTGCCACCCGACAGCCGAAAGCGTCGGGCGAGATGCTCCAGGTCGAGCTCCCCTACGGGCGTCTGCGGCGTGATGAGCCTGCGCCATATCTGCAAGCGCGTCTGCTCATCAGGAAACGGGAAATCGACCGAGAGCTGCAGCCGCCGCATAAAGGCCTCGTCGAGGTTCTGCCGTAGATTGCTGGTGAGGATCACCAGACCATCGTACTCTTCGATCTTCTGGAGCAGATAACTGACCTCAATATTGGCGTAACGGTCGTGGGCATCACGCGTCTCAGAGCGCTTGCCAAAGAGGGCGTCGGCCTCATCGAATAGCAGGATCGCGTTAGCGTCTCGCGCCAGCGAAAAGATGCGCGCCAGGTTCTTTTCGGTCTCTCCAATGTACTTGCTCACGACGCCAGAAAGGTCGATGCGATAGAGATCGAGCCCTAACTCGCCTGCGATCACTTCAGCGGCCATCGATTTGCCCGTCCCCGATGGACCAGCGAACAGCGCCGACAGGCCGGGCGCGGCACTACGTCGACCATAGCCCCACTGCTCCATCACGACGTGCCGGTAGGCAAGCTGATCGCACATCTCCCTGAGCTGCGCCAGTCGATCGGCCGGGAGCACCAGGTCTTGCCAACCATGCCGTGGCGCGATGCGGTGCGCTAGCTGCCCGATATCCCGACTGCTTGCACGCAGGGCACCATCGGCCAGGTCCGCAAATCGCACCGCCGCCTGCGGCGCGAGCCTGGCCGCCGCCTCTACTGCCACACGGGCTGACCAGGCGATACGCTCTGGCGCCAGACGGTAGCGCCCCGCCACTTTCTCGAGCGCAGCAGCCTCACAGCATGTGCCCGGGGCTATGGCGGCCTGCCATAGCGCCAAACGTTGGGCATAATCAGGGGCGGGCAACTCACAGGTCGCACTGCGTGTATGAGGGGGCGCAGCCAGGGGCACTAGCAGCGAACAGTGCCAGAACACGGGACGCGGAAAGGCGCACAATAGGGCAGCGGCGCGCTCGACCATCAGACGTTGCTCAGAGGGAGCCTGTTCGTCGCCAAGACCACTGATGAACAGAGCGGCGTCTCGCAGCAGCGCCTCAAGCGCAGCCGCCCGCGTGGCGTCTTCGATATCGCCAGTCTGCGACAGGTCCAGCTCGACGAGTGAGAGTTGCCAGCTATCGCAAGCTGCCTGAGCCAGGTTGCGCACAAGTTCGGTGTAGGGGGCCTGTGCCTGCACCCAGAGACGTGTGGGCGACTGATCATTCAGCCAAGCCAGCATGCCGTGCGCCTGCTGGCTGGCTGCCTCCACGAGCAGCGCGCTGGCCGCCAGCACGCGTACGGCGTGCTGCGCGGGCTCAGGGGCGTCGCCCTGCCGCAGCAGATGCTCGGTGGCAATAGGATGTACCAGGACTTGTTGGGCAAGCAGGCCGCAATCACGCTCTCCCTCAGAGCGGAGCATCACGAGGCCCAGCCGTCGCAGAGGCGACTGCGGCCAGAAGAGGCTTCGGGCGGCCAGGCGGTCTCTGGGCGCATCCCACAGCAGGCGTAGCATGAGATCGACCGTCGGGCGCCGCGCAGTGACGTCATCTTGCAGGTAGCCAAAGATGCGCTCGAAAGCACGATCTATCTCGGGCAACAGCGCGATGAGGATGATCAGACCTTCGAGATGCGAGAGCCCCACCCGTACCAGCAGTTGCTCCCAGGCTCCCCCGTGGAGGGCATTATCCAAGGGTTGCAGACAGGCAAAGGGAGATGCGCCCAGTGACTGGCCGAGCAGTTGGTCGAACTCGTCATCTGCGATGACCAGCCCGCGCAGGTTGGGCTCGGTCAGTTGCGCGGCAAGTGCACGAGACCGCTCTCGCAACTCGCGCCCAACACGCTCAAGCAGCGGTAGCAGCTCGAGCCCAGAGTCGCACTGCAGTCCAGCTTGGCTCATGGCCCTTTACCGCCTGACGGGACCCTTCAGTAAGACGTCCTTACCCTACCTCGATTATAGGTCTACGATTTTCGAGTGTCAATGGCCATACAAGACGATACATGTGTATAGATAAGCAGCAACACAACGAATGTCGTCGCTTGCAGCTCAGACACTCCTGGGTAGACTAGTGCTTGGAGGTGGTTGCCATGAGCTTCACGGGGATCTGGCCGGCACTGGTGTCACCGCTAGACGTCGCCGGCAATGTGGACGTACGAGCGACTGAACGATTGGTGGAACTATTGCTTCAGGCCGATATTGGAGGGCTGTACGTTTGCGGCGGCACCGGCGAGGGTGTGCTTCTGAGCCGCGAGCAGCGTCGGCAGATCGCCGAGACGGTGGTGGGCGTGGTTGGTGGTCAGGTGCCGGTCATGGTGCATATAGGCGCCCTGACGACGCGCGAGGCCGTGGCCCTGGCTCAAGACGCTGTGGCCGTGGGCGCAGACGCCATCAGTGCGGTGCCACCGTTCTACTATGCCTACACGTTCGAGGCGATCAAATCGCATTATCGTGCGCTGGCAACGGCTACTGCGCTCCCCCTCTACGTCTACTACATCCCTGGTGCCACCGGCAACCCCATGACGGTAGCACAGCTGCTGGAGATCTGCGGCCTGGACGGCGTAGCAGGCTTCAAGTACACCTCGCAGGATATGCTCTTTTTCTCCGAGGTGATGGCTCAGCGCGATATGACGCGCGTAAACGTGCTCTCAGGGCCCGATGAGCTGTGCATGCTCTGCCAGATGCTCGGTGCCGATGGCGCCATCGGCACCACCTACAACATAGCGCCGCGCCTGTTCAGCGATATCCGCGCCGCCACTCTGGCGGGCAAGGTCGTGGCTGCCCGCGAGTTACACTGGCGCGCCAACCGCATCATCCAGGTGCTACACAAGTACGGCGTCATTCCAGGCATCAAAGCGGCTTTGCGCGTGCTCGGCATCGATGTGGGCCAGGGGGTGCCTCCTATGCCACCTATCACAGGCGAGACGCTGCACGCCTTTGAGCGAGACATGCGTACAGCTGGGCTCTTTGAGCTGCGCGATCGCCCTGCCCTGTCCCCCCAGGCAGGCGATGCGGCACGCGGCAGGCTGGCCTAGTATGACGCAGGCCCCACCCCCCATCGTCTCGATCATCGGGTGGCACAACAGCGGCAAAACCACCATTGCCACCGCATTGGTGCGTTGCCTCAAACAGCGTGGACTGCACGTGGCGGTCATCAAGCACTCGCGAGAAGACGTCGATCTCGACCAGCCGGGCACAGACACCTGGTTGCTGGCGCAGGCAGGCGCCGATCTGGTGGCGATCTCCTCCCAGGGGCGTCTCGCGCTGCTCGAGCAGCCTGCAGTCGAGGTGCCGCTGAGCGATGTCGTCAGGCGCTTGCCACACTATATAGATCTCGTGATCACCGAAGGCTACAAGCGAGAGCCTACGCCGAAAATCGAAGTGATTCGCCCTGGCTATGGGCATGGGCGCATCCAGAGCCCTGGCGAGCTGCTGGCAGTGGTCAGCTCCGATCCAAACGCGGCCGACGACGCGCCGCTGTTCGGCCTCGATGAGGTCGACGCATTGGCCGATCTTGTCGTCATGCACCTGTCTCTGCGAGAGGACGCTGCTAGCGATTAGGTCCCCGTAGGGGTACGATCGCCCATCTTGCGGGTCAGCACCCAAAGCCCTAGCAGGACCAACCCCGCCAACACGAGCAGCACTACCAGCTTGAGGATGCGCGACGGGCTAAAGAGCGCCAGGGCGCCCAGCCCCGCCGTGATAGCATAGTACAATAGTGATATCTGCGGCGCGCTCCAGCCCGAGTCTTGCAGACGGAACTGCAGGTGGCCGCGGTCTCCCAGACTGATGGGCTGCCCGCGTTTCCACCGCGAATAGACCTGCCAGGCGATGTCGACGATGGGCACCCATAGCACCAGCAGCGCTGTGGCCACTTTGGCCCCCGCCACAATCGCTAGCGCGCCGAGGGCATATCCCAGCACATAGGCGCCTCCACCGAGGAACACCTTGGCGGGATAAAAGTTAAACACCAGGAATCCCAGGCAAACGCCCAATAGCGCCAGCGGCAGAAGCGCCACAGTCAGTTGCCCCAACCGCACCATGTGGATGAACAGCACCAATGACGCAATGGCGGTCACACCGGTGGCCAGTCCATCGACACCATCGAGCATGTTGACCGTCTCGGTCATGCCCACCAGCCAGCCAAAAGTAAGCGGTACCATCAGGTACCAGTCTATAAAGACCTGGCGGCCGCTGAAGGGGCTGTTAAAGACCTCGATGAACACCTTGCAGAGGATTGCAGCCACGGCTGCCAATGCCATGCCCAGGAACTGCAGACCAGGGCGCAGCTTGAAGCGGTCGTCGAGCAGGCCCATGACCCAGATGATGCCCACGCCCACTACCACGCCCACCAATCGAATCAGCTCGAGGGGATCCTGCCTGGGCAGTCTGAGGGTTACTGGCAGCAGCGCCGCAACGGCAAAAGCGGGGAAGAGCGCCAAACCACCGATGCGGACGACGACGCCCGTGTGGCGTCGTCGTCCGCCGGGCCGGTCAACGATATCCAGCCGTTTCCCCAGCCAGATGCTCACCGGCGTCAACGCCAGCGTGAGCCCCAGCGCCACCGCGAACACGGCTACAAACGGCCAGATCGTCATTGCGTCACCTCACATCAGGCAGTGCCGAACTGACGATCACCTGCGTCGCCCAGTCCCGGCACGATATAGCCCTCTGGCGGGTCTCCGGGCTTGCTGGGGACGGGCGTCAGGTGATCGTCGATGGCAGCAACGTGGATATCCACATCGGGGTGCGCCTCAGAGAGACGCAGGATGCCCTCGGGCGCGGCGATGATGCCCACAAACTTGATGCGCTTGGCGCCCCAGTCTTTGAGTATCTGACAGGTAGCCACCGCAGAACCGCCGGTGGCCAACATCGGGTCAAGCAACAGGCACACCTGCACCGTGGGGATCACTGGCAACTTGTTATAGTACTGCACCGGCTGCAGCGTCTCGTGATCACGATAGAGCCCGATATGCCAAACCTCGGCGCCAGGCATCATCTCCCAGATGCCATCCACCATCCCTAGCCCCGACCTCAAGATGGGCACCAGGCCGATCTTGTCCTGCAGCTGCCGGCCCGTCATGCGCGCAAGAGGGGTTTGCACATCGGCATCACACAGGCGCAGGTCAAGCGTGGCCTCATAGCCCAGCAGCGTAGACACCTCGCGGATCAGCTCGCGGAACTTTTTCGGTTCGGTGGTTACGCTCCGCATCAGCGTGAGTTTGTGCAGCACCAAAGGATGCTGCGATATGTGAACATTAGGTGGAATGACCATACTCTGGTGCGCTCCTCTGTTACAAAAAGAGGGTAGCCTTGCTCTCTAGGGCTACCCTCTTGTCTGTGCACTCCTTCCTACGAGTTGGCCTCGTCTTTGAGCAGGCGCTCCCACTCAAAGTCGACACGGCTCTGAATCTCTTCGAGCAAGCCGGCATTAGCGGGGCGGAACAGGTGACGGAAGCGGCCCTGAGCACGCAGCCAGTCTGCTACCGGGCGCTTTTCGCGCGGCTTGTAGTTGACAGTCACCTTGTAGCCATCTTCGATCTCGTACAGCGGCCAATAGCAGGTATCGGCGGCCAACTTGGCGATGGCCATGGTTTGGTCGCTCTCGTGGCGCCAGCCGCGCGGGCACGGCGCAAGAACGTTCAGTACCGCTGGGCCATCGGCCGCGACGGCCTTTTTTACCTTGGTCATCAGATCGCGATAGTTGTGGGGCGAGGCCTGAGCCACGTAAGGGATATCGTGAGCGGCCATGATGCGCGTAAAGGGCTTGCGCCACTGAGTCTTGCCCTGAATCACCTCGCCGGCGGGCGATGTGGTGGTGTGGGCTCCCAGCGGCGTGGCGCTCGAGCGCTGAATACCTGTGTTCATATATGCCTCGTTGTTGAGGCAGATGTAAACAACCTTGTGCCCACGCTCTAGAACGCCAGAGATAAACTGAAAGCCGATGTCATAGCTGGCACCATCGCCCCCAAAGGCCAGGAACTTGATGTCCTGATCGGCTGGGATCTTGCCCGTGCGCTTGAGCGCCTTGTAGGCAGCCTCCACGCCGGCAATGGTGGTTGACGCGTTCTCAAAGGCACTGTGTATCCAGGGCACGTTCCAAGACGTGTAAGGATATACTGTGGTTGATACCTCAAGACAGCCGGTCGCAGTGGCCACGACCACCGGCTCATCGATGGCGTGCATGATCTGGCGCACGACCGTCGGTTCTGCACAGCCGGCGCACAGGCGGTGACCCGGAGCCAGCCGTTCTTCCGGCTTGATGATCTCACGCAAGTTGATGCGGATGCGTTCTGCCATGTCGGTCACTCCTTAGCAATAGGGTGCGCAACCAGCAAGGACCTGGCCAAGCTAGTCACGCAGACCCAGGTATCGGACGAGCTCGCCGCGGGTACCTGTCGCTGCAATCTCCTGCAAGTCGGCAAAGGCCGATGCGATGTCAGAGGGCATCGTATCGCGCCCGCCGAGGCCATAGATATAGTTGACCACCGGGAGCTGCACGCCCAGGTTGAAGAGCGCCGATGTCAGGTCGAGGAACAAGGGGCCACACCCGCCCATGGCGCCAAACGAGATTGCGCGATCCATCACGGCCACAGCCTTACAGTTCTTGATGGCATCCACCAGCTGCGTCGCGGGGAAGGGGCGGAACAAGCGCGGCTTGACCACGCCAGCTTTGACGCCCTTAGCCCGCAACTCGCGCACCACCGAACGAGTGGTGCCGGCCTGTGAGCTGAGCACCACGATGGCCACATCGGCATCATCCATGCCGTAGCAGTCCAAGATGGCCTGATCGCGACCCGAGAGCTGCTCATACTCTTTGCTCACTGCCTCGACGATGGGCAGACAGCTATTGAGGACCTCACTCTGCTGGCGCTTGTGCTCAAAGTAATAGTCTGTAAAGTCCCAGGCCCCCATCGTAACAGGATGATCTGTGTCTAGCAGAGCGTACTTGGGGTCATACCCACCGACGAATTCCTTGACGGCCTCGTCTGGCAGCAACCCTACGCGTTCGACGCCATGCCCGGTGATGAACCCATCCTGGCAGCTCATGACGGGCAGCAACACATCGGCATGCTCGGCGATCTTGATGGCCTTGATGGTGTTGTCGTAGGCCTCTTGACCAGTCTCTGCATAAAAGTGAAGCCAACCGGCATCGCGAGCGCCCATGCTGTCAGAGTGATCGCAGTGGATGTTCAGCGGGCTCGACAGGGCGCGGTTGACCACTGTGAGCACAATGGGCAGACGCATGCCAGCTGCGATGTAGAGCATCTCCCACATCAGCGCAAGGCCGTTGGCGGCCGTCGCCGTCATCACCCGCGCACCAGCTGCCGAGGCGCCAATGCAGGCGCTCATAGCCGCGTGCTCGCTCTCAACGGGCACAAATTCTGTGTCGACGATGCCGTCAGCCACGTACTCGGAGAAATTCTGCACCACGGCAGTCTGGGGAGTAATGGGATAGGCGGCGACGACATTGGGGTTGATCTGGCGCATTGCCTGCGAGACAGCATTCGCGCCGTCTAGCGGCATGTATTTGCTGGTAACCATGTGATATTACCTCCTCAGTCGTCGTGCCTACTCGTCGCCTTCGGGCACCATCTGGATCACTTTGCCCAGATTCCCGGTGACGCTGTGAGGCTGCTTGATATTAACAGGGCACTGTTCAGCGCAGATACCGCAACCCTTGCAGTGTGCATAGTCAAACGCAGCCACTTTGCCATCCTCGACAGTGATTGCCGAGTCAGGGCACATGATCCAGCAGATCAGGCACTGTGTGCACTGGTCCATATCACGTACGGGGCGCATAGTGCGCCAAGTGCCGGTGATGTATGTCTCAGAGTTGCCGGTCTCGACGACGACGCCGCCCGGCCTCGCGTCACGCCAGGGCAGATCAAGGCGCGGAGCCTGCTTTTCGGCCATGATAACCTCCACTATCGGACTAAGAGCCATATGAGAACCTCGCTAGGCCGCGCAGCGGCTTTAGCGAGCCGATCAAACCTAGCCCTGCACTGCCTCATCGTAGGCGCGTTGCAGAGTACGCACGTTGGCCTCGACCACCTCAGGACGCAGTTTGCCACCCAGGCGCTCGCGGGTCAGATGTACTACGGTATCGAGGTTGACGATGCCTGTGGCACGACAGACGACGCCGATCATCATCGTGCTGGGGATATCCCGCTTGAACTCTTCCATAGCGATCCGAGAAGCGTCGACACACCAGACCTGGCCCGTGCTATAGCCGAGTCTTTGGCGAATCTCGGCCGGCGTTTGTGGCGTGTTCATGAGGATATAGCCATCCGACTTGAGCCCCTCGGTCAGATCCACCACCCCGATCAAGTTCGGGTTCACGATGATGACCATATCTGGCTCGAGCACCGGCGAGTGCACCTCTACCGGCTCATCGCTGATGCGATTGTACGACTTGATCGGAGCGCCCATACGCTCTGAACCATATTCGGGGAAGGCCTGAAAGTAGTTGCCCTGCTCTAGCGAAGCCTCGGCCAGGAGCTCGCCAGCTGTCACCACCCCTTGACCCGCGCGTCCGTGCCAGCGGATCTCCATCATCTGGCTCATCGATGATACCTCCTCGTATGTCTTGTCAGCAAGGGCCCGTGCGGCGCCCCAGTTGGGCAACAGCGCAGTGTCGCACAGCGGCCCTGCCAGTTGGCCACAGGCACACACAACAACAGCGTTCGCACCCATCACTTGCCAAACCGGCATATAATAGGCCGAACGCTGAATGTTTGTCAAAGGCGGCGAGCGGCGTCAGGGCCGGTGTCGTAGGCTCAGTCGTCGACCTCGTCTTCTTCCTCGTCATCAGGGAGATCGGCATCACGGCGGCGGCGAGAACTGGCATACCGCCGTAGGCCTCGCTCGCGCTCGCTGGCACAGCGCACGCACAGCGTTGTCTCAGGCATGATCTGTAACCGCTCGAGTGGAATCGCTTCGCCGCATTTTTCGCAAATGCCATAGCTGCCGTCGGCCACCAGCTCGAGCGCACGATCCAACGAGTGGATCTTGTTCTCGAGGTTCGCGATCAGAGAGATGATCTTGCCCCGCTCATAGATGTCAGCGGCAGCATCGGCCGAATCGTCATCAGTGGCCGAAGCCGGCTCGATCTCCTCCTTGAGTTGCTCCTCAAGCCGCGCAATCTCGCGGACCGCGTTCTCTCTTTCATTACGAAGACGCTCAGCATGCGGATGTTCAGCGTTCATGTCAGTGTCCTCGATCAGAACTTGATGAGCGAGTACACCGGGTAGCCTGCGAGCCTCTCGGCACCGCCCAGTGACTCTAGTTCGATGACAAAGGTCGCAGCAACGACCTCTCCCCCCAGCCTCTCTACCAGCTGTATGGCCGCCTTGGCCGACCCGCCTGTGGCTAGCAGGTCGTCCACCACCAGCACGCGCTCGCCAGCATGGATGGCATCTGTGTGGATCTCGAGCCGGTTGGTGCCATACTCGAGAGTGTACTCGACAGCAATCGTTTCATCAGGCAGTTTGCCCGGCTTGCGAACGGGCACAAACCCAGCGCCAAGCTCGAGCGCCAGGGGAGCGCCAAAGATGAACCCACGAGACTCTATCGCCAGAACCTGGTCGATATGCGCATCGCGGAACCGTTCTGCCAACTGCCTGACGGCCTGTCCAAATGCTTCGGGCTCGCGCAGCAGCGGGGTGATGTCTTTAAAGAGGATTCCCTTGACGGGAAAATCGGGGATATCTCTGATGATGGCGGCAAGATCCATCCTTGGAGGCCTCCACAAAGCCAAAAGGCTGCCGTGCAGCCCAGATGAATGGGCGTCTCCGCCCCTCTCATTTTCAGTGATTCTATCATCTACCAGGCTAACTGTCAACACATGTCGACCGTCATGAAGGGCGATGAGTCGGTCGGGGCAGGTTGCAGCTGTGCAGTGGTGCACTATAATGAAGGCTCGTCTGGCATTACGATACAGGGGGAGACTGACCGATGGGCGAGCTCAACGTCCTCACTGCGGCCATCATCATTGTAGCCGGAACGCTGGCAGGATTTATCAACACGTTGGCCGGCGGCGGTTCGTTCTTGACCCTTGCTGCGCTCGAGTTGGCTGGCCTGCCGATCTCTATGGCGAACGGCACCAATCGCGTGGCGGTCCTGGTTCAGAACGTCTCGGCAGTCGCAGGCTTTCGCAAAGGCGGCATGTCCGACGTCAAGATGAGTCTGATGCTATCTGTGCCCGCTGTGATCGGCTCGGTGGCGGGGGCGTTGGCAGGCGTCCAGCTCGATCCTAGCTTCTTTAACAAGTTGCTCGTATTCGCCATGGTGGCCATGCTGGTGGTGCTGGTCGTCAACCCGCAGCGCTGGCTAAAGAACAAGCGTGAGATCGAGATGACGCCAACGCGCATCGCCATCGCTGTTGTGGCCCTGTTGGCAATCGGCTTCTACTCGGGAATCGTCCAAGCTGGTGTGGGCTTTTACATCATCGCAGCGCTTGTTCTCACCACCGGTCTGGATCTCGTCAAGACCAACATGCACAAGGTTTTCATCATCGGTGCTACCACGGCCGTAGCGCTGCTCATATTCGCGCTCGGCGGCCAGGTGAACTGGCTTTACGGGCTTTTCCTGGCCATTGGCAATGGCTCTGGTGCCTGGATCGGCAGCCATGCCGCCGTCAAGGGCGGTGAAAAGCTCGTCAAGGTCGTGCTTGGCGTGATGTTGGTGGTCCTGATCGTCCGCTATTTGGGCATCATCCCCTGGTTCTCGGCCTGAACACCACTTGATAGCAGACAACAACGGGGCCCGCTCGATCGAGCGGGCCCTTCGCTTTGGTGGCGAACCTCACCAGCAGGTGTAGCCGCCATCGACGACAAGGTCATGCCCGGTGACATAGTCCGATGCCTGTGAGGCCAGATAGACCACCGCCCCCTGCAGATCACTCACCTGCCCCATACGGCCCAACGGCACGTCTTTGAGCCACCCCGGGATCAGATGCGCGACACTGGCCACAAGAGGCGTTTCAGTGTAGACAGGGCTGATGCTGTTGACACGCACGCCGCGGTCGGCCCACTCTGCTGCGAGAGAGCGCGTCAGGTGCACCACGCCCGCCTTGGACGTGTTGTAGCCCACCTGCTTCTGTGGGCGATTGACGATGTGCGCCGACATCGACGCTGTGTTGATAATCTTGCCATACCCCTGTGCCAGCATGACGCGGGCCTCGGCCTGACAACAGAGAAAGACCGCCTTGAGATTGACGGCCATCAGATCATCCCACTCCGTCGGCGTCATCTCTTCAGCGGCCGCCCAGCAACGCACACCGGCATTGTTAACGCCGATATCGAGCCTGCCCAACCCGTCGACCACGCGAGTCACCATCTCGCTCACCTGCGCGGCATCGCTCACATCTGCCACTACGGCTAACGAGCGTCGGCCAAACCGCTGGACCTCACCAGCCACTGTCCCAGCTGTCTCGGGGTTCAGGTCAACAATGGCTACATCTGCCCCTGCCTCAGCCAGAGCCAAGGCATATGCCTGGCCAATGCCCTGGCCACCGCCAGTGACCAGTGCAACGCGCCCCTTGAGTGAAAAACGATCGAGTATGCCCATGCTGCCTCCGCGCTTCACGTATTCTGCGACTATGGAGTGGACGTCAGTAAAAGCAACGGGGCGGCCTGACGGCCGCCCCGTTGTGGATATTCACCGGAGCGATCAGCCGACCGCAGCCTCTTCAGTCGCAGCGCTCGAAGGGCCAATCTCATCCAGCCACTTGTTCCAGCCCCAGAGCAGATCGCCCCCGACCTTTAGCTCGCGCCAGTAAATGCCATCGGCAGGCACGACTTTGCCGTTAGGCGACTCAAGCACGGTGCCATAGGGCACGATGAAGGCGACATCGCTGTACCCGGCCTCTTCGCGCAGCTTGAGCCCGGCAGGCGCCTTGACCATGAAAAAGCCCTCGGGCAAGTCTGGCATGACAGGCGTATCGACGTTCCAAAAGCCAGGGTAGTTGTCCAGATGGGCCGCTGCACACCAGCCCGTGCCACGCTCGGTCTCGACTTTGGACCAGAGGATGTGGTCTAGCCATACTGAAGGCTCGTTAGGGTCTACCCAGACCAGCTCGCGGTGCTTGAGCGTGAACATCTCAAACCCATCGAGACCTGGCTCGAGGCGCAGCTTGAGCCCCACTGGGGCGTTCACCTTGGCCTCCTCAGCCGACACCATCATGGGGACGGCCAGGATCCCCAGCAAAACCAACACCACCACAAACAACACTGTGCGCCTTCTCATGCTTGCCTCCATGTATGCTCTACCAAATCCGACACAGACCAGCACACTTCTCCAGGCGAACTCACCTCACCAATGGTGAGGTGATCACAACAACTGACCACACTCAACAAGACTCTGCACAAGAGCGTACAACCATTATAGCACCAGCGTCATAGAAGTAAACCAGAATGAATGTTCGGTCTCTAGAGCTCAAAACTGGCCACCAGAAAAGTGTGGTCTGACGGTCGTTCTGCTCGACGCGGCTCGACATCAATCCAGCAATCGCGCGAGCGCTCGGCCAGAGCTGGCGTCGCCATGATGTGGTCGATGCGCCAACCCACGTTGCGCTCGACGGCGTTGCGCACGCGGTAATCCCAGTAGGTGTATTGTCCGTCCTCGTCGGGGTGATGCATGCGAAAGACGTCGACGAGTCCCCAGGCCATGGCCTGGGCATGGGCTTCGCGCACCTCGGGGTGAAAATCAACGTGATTGCGGTTCCCCTTGGGGTCGTGGAGGTCGCGTTCTTCAGGGGCAACATTGAGATCGCCTACCCACGCCAAGAGATCGTCAGTGACATAGTGCCGCTTGAGCAGCGCCCGCAACCTCCCATACCAGGCGAGCTTGTATTGGAAGACGGGATCATCTACCGAGCGTCCTTGAGGCACGTACGTATTGATGATGTTGATTCCGGCCACCCGGGCGCGGATCAGCCTGGGCTCGTCGCGATCGCCATCATCATCAAAGCCATACATCACCTCGTCGGGCTCGGCGCGCGACAGGAGCGCTACCCCTGCATGAGACTTTTGCCCGCGGAACACCACGTGGAACCCTGCGGCCTTGATCTCACTCTGCGGAAAGTCTGCATCCTGAACTTTGGTCTCTTGCACCGCCAGGATATCGATGTTCTCGCGGTCGAGCCATGTGAGCATCTGTTCGAGACGCACACGGATCGAGTTGGCGTTAAAGGTGGCAAGCTTCAGCAGCGTCATGGTCTATTGGGCCTCCTTTGGCGGCTGTGTCAGCAACTCAACCCTGTTGTTTTCATGCTAGCCGCTGCCACCGCGTTGGTCAAGGAAGGCCGTAGGCTCTGTATCGAGCAGTGGTTGGCGGCGTTCTAGCGCCCAAACCGATAGGCGCTACCCTGGTGCACGATCACCACGTCCAGGCCCAGGGCCAGCCAGCGCCCCCACTCCGGATGCATCTGCAGCAGTTCTGTGTAACGGGCGCACCCCAGTGCCACCTGCTCTTCGGCCATGCCCTCTACATACGCCGCATCGACCCAGGTGTCGCCCTGAAGCGCAAAGGTCTTGCCAGCAATGGTCTTGACGACGTCCAAACCGATGGGCCGATCGCTATCACGGAGTGACTGCTCAGCGATGCTATGTTCGACCGCCTTCTCACCGGTTACGGCCGAGGCGCCCAGCCCATATTCCGCCAGTTGACTCGCGCCTTGCACAGCGCCGACGCCATCCTCGCGAGAAGCTGGACCGCGCAGCATGGGGGCCACGGGCGGGATGGCATCTTCTCCCTCATCAGCCAGGAACGATGTGTAGGGTGTCAGAATGCCATAGCGCTTGGCCAGCGCAACCACCTCGTCAACCAGCTCCTCTTGAGCCCCGTGTAGTCGGATCTGTGCCAGCAGGTAACCCACCTTGCGCGCCGCCCAAACGGCCGGTACATGGTCAGCGCCGCCAGATGAGGCCAATGTCAGGCCGGTGATCGTCTGTACCACGCGGCCCTCTGCACGTGTGCCGCTCAGCTTGATCACCATCTCCCCGGGCTCGCTGTAGCGCCCTACCAACACCAACTGCTCGCCAGCAAAGAGATCGGGCAACGGCGTCGGATAGAGGTCGTAGGCGCCCACCCCAGTGATATCCAGCGTTACATCGGTAAGGGCGGGCTGGCTGATCTTGTCGTACAGAGCCGAGACACGCTGCTCGATGTTCTCTCCGGGGCGCACATAGGTCGCCGTACCATGGTGCCCGAGAGCGGCGCGGTCGAGCAGCAACGTGTTCACATCATAACCCACGCCAAAGGCGAAAAGGCGAACGTTGGGGCGCATGTCCCGGTCCAGATCGTCCAGAAGCCTGTCCACCGATACCTGCCCCACAGTGGGCAGCCCATCGGTCAGAAAGAGGATTACCTGCGCGCGATTGGCCACCGTCAGGTCAATGGCTGCATTAAATGCGCCTCCGATGTTTGTTCCCCCTTCGGCGCGCAGCTCCTGGATATGCTGTATAGCATCATCGACTCGCTCGAGCCCCAGCAGCTCGCTCGCAAAAGGCCGCACACTGCTACCAAAGCTCACGAGCCCGAAACGATCGCCGCGATTGAGGTTGCGCAACACATAGATGGCTGCCGCCTTGGCCTGGTCGAGCTTTTCGCCCCGCATGCTGCCTGAGGTGTCTAGCACGATGGTCACATCACGGCTCACGACGCGCGCCCCAGCGGCCGGCCCGGGCGGCATCAGCAGGAGCATAAAGTGGCCATCGCCGTCACCCTCGCGGTAAGAGAGCACCGAAGCGGCCACATCTTCTTCCTGGAGGCCATAGTAGAGTAGCACACCTGGCACAGTGGCTATCGATGCCCCACGGACAGTAACAAGCGTCTGCTCCGTGTCACGGTCTATGTCTAGGTCATGCGTGGGAGAGTAGACGACACCAATACCTTCAGAGGAGCGCAGCGCTGCTGCGAACGACCTCTGCAAGTCCTCGTCAGCCACAAGGCTCGTTTGGAAGGCATAGTCGAGCCGAATAAGGTCTCCCTCGCGAGGAAGCACCTGCGCATACCGCAGGGCAACCTGCACAGAGCCATCGGCCGGCACAGGAAAGACCCTGGCTCGCAGGGCGCCCTCGCCAGCGTATTCCAGCAGCGCAGGGTCGAGCCTCTGCCTCACTATATCGGTATAGGCCTGCAGGGCTTCATCAGCGTCGAGCAGTCGAGCCTCAAGACGCCGACCATCGATCCACAGGCCGAGGTCGGTTACGGCGGCTTGAGCAGGTAGAGGCATGACCAGATCGGCCTCAGCGTCGCGACGACCACGGTTAGAGAGCTCCAGTGTTACCTCAAAGACGGCCACCTGCTCGTCGACAGTGATCTTGACGTCGTGCGCCGACACCGTCACGAGATTCCGCTCCGGTTGAGCAGGCGGCTCGATGGGCACAGGAGGCAACAGCCTCTGCGCCTGGACAGGCAGTGCACCTGCCAGCAGAGCCAGTACTGCTATGCAAAGCAACAGTCGTCGCCTCATTCCTTCTACCCCCAGAAATGCCCTCTTGCCTGTACAACGTTAGCAGTACGCCGTCGGTTCCCACAGGGGCGATTGCGTCTGGAGACTGTCGTGCTATACTCGCAGCCGACAGCCTGCTCAAGCGAGGAGCGCCCATGCAAGATCGCGCTGACGTCCGTTGGCCCGCGTCCATTCTGGCGTTGCTCACGCTGGTCGTATTGCTGGCCACACCGCTACTCATCTATGTACGGCCAGGCTTTGCCGCGTTACAGTACAGGCAGTCTCGCTTTCCGGCGGCCGAAAGATTCGCTGATTCGGAGCGTGTACGCCTCTCCAATGCCCTCATCGACTATCTGCGCCACCGCGTGACAGACGACGAGCTAGCGGCATTGCGCACCGACGCAGGTGCCGTCGCTCTGAACGCTGCAGAGCTCAATCACATGGCCGACGTACAACGCGTGATGGATGGATTCTTTTGGGCAGAGGGCGTGGCCGCCGTAGTCTCGATCAGTATCGCTGCCTGGCTGTTACGAACCGGCCGCTGGCAGGCGCTGGTCCGCGGCCTGCGTCACGGCGTTTTGCTGACGGCGGCCCTCATTGGGGTCATATTGCTCTCGGTAGCCCTAGACTTTGAGCGCTTTTTCACGGTCTTTCATGGCCTGTTCTTCCAGAGCGGGACCTGGGTGTTTGACTACCGTGACACGTTGATTCAGCTCTATCCCCTGCCTTTCTGGGTGAATGCAGTGGTCGCCTACGTGATCACGATGCTGTTCATGGCGGCACTCTTGTGGGGGCTGACGATGCTCATCAAGCGCAGGAGCCGCGTATGATCTCGCTGGATCAAGCCCGAGCGCACTATGCCGACCACGACAGCGCCCACGGCTTTGAGCATGTGTTACGCGTCTGGCGGCTTGCGATGCGCATCGCGCGAGAGGAGGGAGCAGATCTCCAAGTGGTCAACGACGCTGCCCTGCTGCACGATGCTGGCCGAGCCCAGCAGTTGGCCACGGGCCAAGACCACGCGGCGATCAGCGCCGACTTGGCGCACAGCCTGCTGAGCACCGCAACGCCGATGCACCGCGAGGCGGTCTGCCGCGCGATACGCGAACACCGCTTTCGCAGCGATCGACGACCAACCACACTCGAGTCGCAAGTGCTGTTTGACGCCGACAAGCTTGATGCCATCGGCGCTGTGGGTGTGGCCCGCGCCTATGCCGTCGCAGGGGCCATGCATCAGCAACTATGGGCCGAGGTCGCGAACAATCTCTCCGAGCGACTGCCCGTTGACGGCGCCGACGATTTGACCAACGACACTCACACGCCGCTGCACGAGTTCCGCTTCAAGTTGCAGCGCCTGCGCGAACTCGTGGTGACCCCCACGGCCAGGCAGTTGGCAGAGGAGCGTCACGTCTTCATGTGCGCCTACTTTGAGCGACTTGAGCGGGAGGTCAAGGGCGACCTATGAAGTGCGCGCCCGCTGGCTCTGAGCCAGATGGACTTCTTCGGCGGCAAGGTCAGCGAATGAAGTTTCATCGAGGATGCGTCGTGTGGCATCGGTAACACGCTGCCACACGTGGCGAACAGCGCAGCGCTCGCCAAAGGGGCAATCGTCCACCACATCAGGTTGCACGCAGCCAGTGGGCGCCAGCGGCCCTTCGAGGGCGATCACCACCTCAGACAGGCTGATGTCGACGGGCGGACGTGCCAGCATATGCCCACCCTGCGGCCCTCGACGACTGCGAATCACGCCTGCCTTGCGCAGGGTGATCAGGAGCTGATAGAGGTAGTTGGCAGGGATGTTGCGCGCCTCGGCGATCTCGGTGCTCTGCACATAGCCCTGGCCGTAGCGTGCCGTCAACTCTAGCATCGCCCTGATGCCGTACTCGCCCTTTGTCGATATCTTCATCGCGCCCTGCCCGCCCTCTAGTACATATTCTACATCAACTTACTGCGATTATAACACAACCAGAGTGTCTGTCAATCGGCCAATTGTCGGCGCCTCAAGGAGCTAGTATCATCCCCTCTACCATGATGCGACCTACTGCGCCAGAGCGCACCGATAAACTCGCCCACTATCTCAATAAGGCGATCACCAAGGCTGACAAGCGCTTTCGGCTGCTTGAGGATGGCGACCGCATTCTTGTGGCAGTGTCTGGCGGTAAGGATAGCCTCTCGCTGCTCGATCTGCTACACCGCCGTCAAACGTCGTCACGAGCCCACTACGCTCTGGTGGCCGGGCATGTGCGTAGTGATGCCCATTGCGGCCGAGCTGTGGCGTTGCCGTGGCTCGAGGCATGGTGCCACGAACGCGCCATACCACTAGCCATGGCCGCCATGGAAGTCGCCGCTCAGCTCGATACCACGGACAAGAGCGCCTGTTTTGTTTGCTCGTGGCATCGGCGCAAGGCCCTGTTTGAGCTGGCATACTCGCTCGGCTGCAACAAAGTGGCCCTGGGGCACCATGGCGACGATGCCGCCGAGACCGTATTGCTCAATCTGCTGTACGCCTCACGTATCGAGGGCATGGCAGGCAGATCGTCGTTCTTTGAGGGAGAGCTACAGTTGATTCGCCCCCTGCTGCTGATAGAAGAACGTGACCTTGTGGACTTCGCTCAGGCCAGCGGCTACCCCATCGAGGGATCGCCCTGCCCCGCAGGTGTCGACTCGCAGCGTGCCCAGATCAAGCGCATGCTGCGCGAACTGGAGGTAGGCCGACACCGCATCAAGCGCTCGATCTTCCGCGCCCTCGATCGCTACGAAACCGAGATGAACCGAGCTAGATGGGCGCGAGAAGCGCTCGCACGTCAGAATGAGGAGCAGACAGATGCCTGAACAGACCGTGCCATGCACCTATTTTGCTCAAGCCGGTCCCGATAACACAGATCGCGCGTTAGAGCTGGCCTTTGGGCGGGCGCGCGCACTGGGCATCGGACACGTCGTGGTGCCCTCGACCACTGGCGCCACGGGCCGCAAGGCGCTGCAGTTGCGCCGCGACGAGCAGGTGGTGGTGGTGACCCACTCGGCCGGATTCGTGCGCCCCAACCAGCAGGAGATGCCCGCTGATGTGCGCCAAGAGTTGATCGCAGCCGGTGCTCAGGTCATCACCTGCCAGCATGCTCTGGGCGGCGTCGGTCGAGCTGTGCGCCGCAAACTGGGCAGCTATCAGATCGACGAGATCATCGCCTTTACGCTACGAACCATGTGTCAAGGAGTCAAAGTTGCTTGCGAACTCGCCCTCATGGCAGCAGATTGCGGCGCCATCCCCGTGGGCCCAGAGATCGTCTCACTGGGCGGCACGGGTGGCGGCGTTGACGCCGCGCTGGTGGTACGAGCAGCGAACGCGCAGGACCTGTTCGACCTGCGCGTTCTAGAGCTGATCTGCAAACCGCGCTGCTGGGAATGAGCAACCTAGACGTTGGGCCCTGGCTGCTGCCAGGTGATGGCCTCGGGAGGCGGCGTCTGCTGCAACTCGCCCCTCAGATAGAGGGCCGTCTCACGGGTATTGCGCTCAATATCCAAGAAGAGCATCACAAACTCGCTGCCGGCCCACATGATGATAAAGAGCAGCGCGGTGTAGAGCAGCATCACAACCGCCGCCACCAGGCCGCCCACAATCCCAGTGCCAACCGGCATCATGGGCACGTTCTCCAGCATAGAGCCCATGCCTTGGCCCCTGGCCGTTATGCTGGCAATGATCATGCCGATGGACGCCAGCACGCCGAGAGCCAGCACCACCCAGGCCAAGACGCGATAGAGCCCAACCACGAATCGCAGTGCACGGTACTTTTTCTGCATCCCTTCCGCTCCTTTGTGCCCAGCGTCGCTGACGATAGAGGCCCTGCTGAGCAGTGCTATTGTAGGTCGCAACAACGCTTCTCTCAAGGAAGGTTGCGTGGTCGCCGATAGAGCCGTCACGCGGCGCCGTGTGGCAGTTGTGTCCGATGATCTGACCGGCGCCCTCGACGCTGGCCTGCAGTTGGCCACCTGCGGGCTGGACACGCGCGTTTCGCTTGGTCTGATGCCGCAGCCCGCCGCCGATGCGATGGTCTTTAACACCGCAACCCGCGCGGCAGAGCGTGGTGTAGCGCTGACCCGCGTGAGACAGGCTGCAACCATGTGCACCGGGCGGCTCGTCTACAAAAAGCTCGACTCGACGCTACGAGGCCACGTAGGGCCAGAGTGCGTCGCCCTGCGAGACGCGCTCGGGTACAACGTGGCCGTGATCGCGCCGGCGTTCGTCGAGACCGGGCGCACCGTCGAGGACGGGCGACTGTTGGTGGACGGCGTGCCAGTGCACAAGACGGGGCTGGCCAATGACCCGCAGTGGCCAGCACACACCGCCGACCTAGTGTCGATCGTGCGACGAGGTATTGACGAGCCTGTGGCGCTCATCGGCGTGGACACAGTGCGCAGCGAACGCCCGTGGCTGATGCGTGCCCTGAACGCGGTTCGGCTGGCCGTCGTCGAGACGCAGAACCGTGATGATCTAGACCGGCTGGCACACGCCATTGCGGCGAGCGACAGTGCCATGCTGCCCTGTGGTTCGGCTGGCCTGGCGGCGTCCTGGGCTGATGCAATGCGTCTGGAGGGCGAATACCACCCCATCTACACCGGCAGTGCCGGCCCTGTGCTGCTGGTTTCAGGAAGCCTCAATGCCGCAACCCGCTCGCAACTCGATACCCTCCGTAGCGCCCGTATCACCTGGTGCGAGCTCGACCCTCCGACCTCCGCTCAGGCAGCGGAGGATGCCGGGCATATGGCGGCAGCCGCCCTACTGGCCGGTGATGATGTTGCTCTGACGACCTCGTTCGGGCCGTCGGTATCTGGCGTAAGGTCGGCAACCATAGCCGGCAACCTGGGGCGAGCAGCCAAACTTGCGCTTTCCGCCAGGCCGCGTTTGGCGGGCCTGGTGCTCACGGGCGGCGACACGGCGCTCGAGGTGGGGCGCGCGCTGGGCATCACATCACTGGAGATCATAGCGGCGATAGAGCCAGGCATCCCTGGCTCGCTGGTAGCAGATGGCCCTCTGGCCGGCCTAGCTGTGGTCACCAAGGCCGGTGGTTTTGGTTCGCCACGCGCCCTGCTGGCGGCCAGCGAGTGGATTCGACATGGAGCGACGAGGTGAGCAGCATGACGACAAAGCCATTGCTCGGCATTACAATGGGTGACCCTAACGGCATCGGTCCCGAGATCATTGCCAAGCTCCTGGGCGATACGGCGTTCAAACCAAAGGCACGCGCTCTGGTGATCGGTGACGCTGGCTGCATCGAGCGCTCTCTCCAAAAGCTGCGCATACAGCGTGCCGTGCGTCGGCTGGCTTCGGCCGTTGAGCTTCCCCCTGAGGAGCCAGAGTGCATCGATGTGCTCGACCTCAAGAATGTCGATGAGCATGCTCAGCGTATGGGCACAGTTCAGCCCGCCGCAGGCCACGCCGCCCACGAGGCGCTGATCATGGCCGCCGATCTCGCTCTGGCAGGGCAGATCGATGCCATCGTCACAGCGCCTCTCAACAAAGAGGCACTCCACCTCGCCGGCATACAGGAGCCGGGGCATACCGAGATCCTGGCTGCACGGGCCGGCGTGCGCAACGTGACGATGATGCTTGTGGCGGGGGCCTTTCGCGTCACCCACGTGAGCACGCACTGCTCACTACGCGAGGCCATCGAGCGGGTGCAGGTGGCCCGCATACAAACCGTCATCGAGCTCACGCATTGCACGGTGCACCAACTCGGTATCGCTCGCCCCCGCCTTGCCGTTGCCGGCCTGAATCCGCACGCTGGAGAGGGTGGCCTGTTTGGCGACGAAGAACGACTCGAGATTCAGCCGGCCATCGACGCGGCACGCGCTGCAGGCATCGATGTCGCCCAGCGGCCACAGCCGCCCGACACAGTCTTTCACCAAATGCACGCCCAGGGCCGCTATGATGCTGTGGTGGCCATGTACCACGATCAAGGGCACATCCCCACCAAGCTGCTGGCCTTTGACGAGGGCGTCAACGTGACCTTAGGTTTGCCGATCATCAGAACGTCTGTCGATCACGGCACCGCCTATGACATCGTTGGTCAGGGTGTGGCCAACCCTTCGAGCCTGCGACAAGCCTTTGAGCTGGCCGCAACCATGGCCCGCAGTAAAAGTGCTGGCCAGTGACAATCGACGCCCCGCCGGGTCGGGCGGGGCGTCGATGATTGCGCGTTGAGGTCAGCGCAGATAATCGAGCAATTGCTTGCTGCGATAGGGGTGCCGAAGCCGAGCCAGAGCCTGGTGTTCGATCTGCCGAATGCGCTCACGCGTTAGGCCGAACTTTTCGCCCACCTCTTCGAGCGTGTGCGCCTTGCCATCTCGCAGGCCAAAGCGCATGCGCAAGATGCGAGACTCGCGCTGCGATAGCGACGACATCACCTCTTGCAGCGCCTCGCGCAAGAGCTGTCGGTAGGCCATGTCGCTGGGCGCAGGTGAGTCCTCATCCTCGATAAAGTCTCCGAACTCGGTATCGCCCTCATCGCCCACCGGCCGCTCGAGCGATACCGGATAGCGCGAGATCCGCATGAGGCGATCAACTTTGGATTCAGGGATGCCCGTCTGCTCGGCGATCTCCTCGGGCGTCGGGCGACGCCCCTCATCTTGCTCGAACTGCTCCACCACACGATAGATACGCCTGATCTGATCACCAGCGTGAACAGGCAAGCGAATCAGCCGGCTCTGTTGTGCTAGGGCACGGGTGATGCCCTGGCGAATCCACCATGTGGCGTAGGTGCTGAACTTGAAGCCACGGTGATAGTCGAACTTTTCGACGGCCTTCATCAGCCCGATATTGCCTTCCTGCACAAGGTCTAGCAGGGGCACCCCCTGGCCAATGTACTTTTTGGCCACACTAACGACCAGACGCGTGTTGGCCTCGATTAGACGGTTGCGGGCCAACTCACCACGGTAAACCACATCCTTGAGGTCCTCGATGCTGTCCTGATCAAGGTCTTGCTCGCAGCGCAACCGCTCGACAGCCTGAACACCCCGCTCGATACGCTGAGCCAACATGACCTCTTCTTCTGCGGTGAGCAGAGGCACTTGGCCCATCTGCTTGAGGTACAGGCTGACTGTATCGTCGGGAGAGATGCTGTCCAGGTCAGCTTCTATGCGGCGGTGCGGTCGTTCCAGAGCTCCATCGTCGTAAGCATCCGTGCGAGTCAAGTCTCTGCTCCTTTGCCTAACTCAGTGCCGTCCCTATTGGATTCTGTTAATGAGGCCAAAAGCGCAGATCGATGTCTTGGATGACTGCTGGCAAAGATGGCGCCACGGCCGGCGACCCCGGGCCGGCCGGGCCTCACGATGAATCGAGTACACCTCCTCTCGTCAAAAAGACGGGCACGCTGCGCATAAAAAAGCGCTCGCCACCAGCACCCTCAGCGGGGCCAGACAACGAGGCTTTGCAACATCAACGTTTGGCGCGACCTACACTGACTGCATGTGTTCACCTTCACATTATACCCAAGCCCGCCGCCAAGGTCAACCCTATCGTCGCGCTTCTTTACGTTTCGCTACTCCAAGCAGCGCCACTGGGCAGGCCACCAGCGCTCTCGCAGACCCACACCGCATTCGCCACGGCGCGCGCTACGGCCTCGGTGGCCAACTCGCCAAGGAGCACGGCGTTGGGGCGCACATCGCCCAGCGCCAGGGCAAACACCGTATCGCCATCATACAGCGTGTGCACGGGCCGAATCACTCTGGCAAGCCCGTCTTGCCCAGCCTGTGCCAGCCGATTGGCCTCGGCCTGGTCGAGACAGGCGTTACAGGCCACTACGCCGATGACCGTATTGCCCACCGCGCCTCCTGCAGAGGCCGCTAGCAGTGTGTCCGCTGGCAGCCAGCCAGGCGAGACGTCAGCTCGCACGCCCGCCAAGATGCGCCCATTGGCAGGCGAGCGCACTTCGCCCAGCGCGTTGACTGCCATCAGTGCGGCAACCGTCAGTGAGCCAGCCGTGAGGCTCGCCATGCCAAGCCCGCCCTTGGTGGCGCGCCCCAACCCCGCCAGCTTGCCTACGGTGGCTCCCATACCTGCGCCCACATTGCCCTGTTCAACGGCGGGCGCGCTGGCGTGGACGCAGGCAGCGTATCCCATAGCCATGTCTGGTCGCACCTGAGCCGAGCCGATCGCCAGGTCAAAGAGCACGGCTGCCGGTACGATGGGCACGCGCGCAGCACCCGCATCAAAGCCGATCTCTCGCTCTTCCAGATAGCGCATCACCCCGTCGGCAGCCGCAAGGCCAAAGGCACTTCCGCCTGCGAGTAGCACAGCATGCGCCTGCTGCACCAGTCCGCCTGGCTCGAGCAATGCCGTCTCGCGGGTGCCGGGCGCTCTGCCGCGCACCTCGCCCCCGACGGTGGCTGACCAATCGCACAACACCACTGTGCAGCCCGTCAGCGCCGCGGCGTCGTGGGCGTGGCCAACACGCAAGCCAAGCACATCCGTCAGCGAGCCCGGATAGAGTGTCATCGACGCACCTCGAACAGACTGGCCACACGCTGGATGATCCGCGCGGCCAAGTCTGCTTTGGACATCAGCGGCAGGTTCTCTTCTGTCTCTTGGTCGATGAGGGTGGCGCGGTTGGTGTCCACCGCAAAGCCGCTGTCGCTGGCCGAGACATCGTTAGCGACGATCAGATCGAGGCGCTTTCGCACCAACTTGTCGCGGGCGTTGGCGAGCACATGCTCGGTCTCGGCTGCGAACCCCACCACCACGCCAGGCCGAGCGTCAGGCTGGGCACGGCGTTCAGCCACCGCAGCCAGAATATCGGTGGTGCGAGCCAACGATAAGGCCAGATCGCCGGAGCCCTTTTTGATCTTTTGCTGCGACACCTCGGCGGGGCGATAGTCGGCCACTGCAGCGGCCATCAGTAGCACGTCAGCCTGTTCGAGGGCTGACAGCACCGTTGCAGCCATCTCCGCCGCTGTCTGAACGGGACGCAGCTCAACGCCAAAGGGCGTCTCTAGGGCTGTGGGGGCCGACACAAGCACCACTCGCGCACCGGCATCGCGCGCGGCCTCGGCCAGGGCATAGCCCATCTTGCCCGATGACCGATTGCCCAGATAGCGCACGGGATCGAGCGGCTCCTGAGTGCCGCCCGCCGTAACCACCACGCTACGACCAGCCAGGGCCCCTCGGCTGCCCAAGGCCTGCCGGATGGCCCCGAGGATCTGACTCGTGTCGACGAGCCGGCCCCGGCCCATGCGGCCCGATGCCAGCCGTCCCTCGCCGGGCCCCACCACCCAGGCGCCTCGTTCGACCAGCACTGCTACATTTCGTTGGACAGCAGGGTGAGCCCACATATCAGCGTCCATCGCAGGCGCCAGCACCAACGGCGCTGTGCAGGCCAGAGCCGTGCTGGATAGCAGATTGTCGGCCACCCCGTTAGCGAGTTTGGCAATGGTGTTGGCCGTCGCCGGCGCAATCACCAGCACATCGGCCTTCTTCGAGAGCTCGATGTGGGCCATATCCATGTCTCGTAGTAGCCGAAACTGGTCTACCGAGACTGGCCGCTTTGAGATGGTCTGAAAGGGCAGCGGCGTCACAAAGTGCGTGGCAGCGTCTGTCATGACGACGTCAACGCCTGCACCGGCTTGCACCAGCTTGCTGCACAGGTCAACCGCCTTGTAGGCGGCGATGCCACCCGTCACGCCCAACACTATATCGGCGCCCTGCAAGATCATGGCTACACCTCGTTGAGCTGGTAGATAATGCGCAATCCCTTCAGGGTAAGCCAGGGCTCGATATGCTCGATCACCGACGTCTCGGCGGCGATGATCTCTGCCAGGCCACCGGTAGCGATAACGCGCATCTCAGGCCCTAGCTCTTGCCGGAAGCGCCCCACCATTCCCTCGACCAACCCCACATATCCAAACAGAATGCCCGAGCGCATGGCGTCGACGGTGTTCGCGCCGATGGCTTTGGGCGGACGTCGCAGGTCGATTCGGGGCAGCTTGGCTGTGCGGGCAAAGAGCGCCTCGGCGCCCAGGCGTATGCCAGGTGCGATGGCACCACCCAGATAGTCGCCTTGCTCTGAGAGTGCATCAAAGGTGGTGGCCGTGCCCAGATCGACGATGCAGGCGGGGCCGCCATACAGTCGGTAGGCCGCCGCGGCATTGACAATGCGGTCGGCGCCCACGTCTCGCGGCGCATCGTAGCGCACGGCGACGCCCGTGCGCACTCCGGCGCCGACCACAAGGGGGCGCTGCCCAACGTATTCGGCGAGCATCTCCAACATCAGATCGGTTACCGGTGGAACTACACTTGCCATGCAGATGCCGGTGATATCTTGGGGCGTGACCCCCACCCGCTGTAGAAATCCCAGCGTCTGCAGTCCGTACTCATCGGGCATCTTTTGACTGTCGGTGGCCACCCGCCAGTGAGCAACCAACTGCTGGTCAGCATACACGCCAAAGACGATATTGGTGTTGCCGACATCGATGCACAATAGCATCTCATCCCCCCTTACGGCCACTCATTGCCGACGACCTTTTGGCCTGCCGACGTCGTCGCCCGCCCAGATTGCGCACCGCCGCCACAACACCGATGGTGATCAGCGCCGACACGATCATCTCGGGCAGACCATGGGTCAACCCAATGCCAGCTGCCACCGGTAGTGTCAGATAGGCGCGCACCACGGCCATGCCCAACACCAGCACCGTGTTGGTCAACGAGCCTGCCCCCGCCGCTATGCCCACTCGCACCAGCGCAACGTCTTCGCGCTGCAGCCAGAACCACAGGGCCGCGGCCGCCGCCAGAGCCACCGCAGCCCAGATCACGCCCATGATGGGCCTCTCGCGCCCGAGCTGCCAGCTAGCACCCAACAAGAGCAGCAGCATCGCCACGCCGATGGCGAGCAGGCCTCGCTTGTCGAGCCTGCGTACACCGGCATAGACCAGCGCTGCCACCACGCCGATGAACAGTCGTGGCATGATAGCCACCATTGGGTCCTTGAACATGGGCACCGTGGCGTTCACGAACGAGGCAAAGCCGAGCCCCAGGCCAACGATCAGGCCCACCAGGGGCCCTTCGAGCAGGCCGCCCACAATGGCAGGGATATGCGCCACCGTGGCATTGCCCGCGGGTGTTGGCATGGGGATCATTCCCACACGCGTAAAGACGAGGAGCAGCGTCAGGGCCAGCAAAAACCCGGCGAGCACCACCCGGCGAATCCCCCGATCATCCATCATAGCCCCCTTTCACGGCAATCTTTGTAGCCAGATGGCCAAAGCGGCCAATAACGTCAACGCGGCCAACGCCAGCCAGTCTTGGCCGACCAGGTGCTGCTCTATCAGATGGGTGCGGCCCTTGCCGCCGTTATAGCAGCGCGCTTGCATGGCCAGCGCCAGCTCTTCGGAGCGCCGATAGACATCGACGAACAATGGCACGATAGTCTGCGCCACGCGGCGTGCGTTAGCTACGAGATGCCAGCGCCCCCGTGTCTCGGCCAGGCCGCGCGATGCTTGCGCCATGGCGATCGACTCGAGCTGCTCGCCCAATAGCGGCAGAAAGCGCAGCGCCACCGAGCCCACCAATGCCAGCTCGTGGGCCGGCAGCCCAAGCCGGACAAGTGGGCGCAATAGCCCCTCCACGCCGCGAATCAGTGCTCCCGAGGTCGTGCTCCCCGTCAGCACACCCACGGCCAGCATCAACGCAGCAAAGCGCAGCAACGCCACGATGACAAGGCGTAGCGCCGGCCATGTGAGGCGAATAGCGCCCCAGGCGAGCAGGATGCGATCGTCTGGCTGAGCCGGTGTATACAGCAGTTGCAGCAGCAAGAGCACGATGATGATCGGCAACGCCGGTCTGATGCTGCTCCACATGTAGCCCAAGCCGATCCGCGCCAGCAGCGTCAGGGCCAGCATAGCCAGCGTGAGCATAGCCAGCCCACTGATGCCACTCAGTACGGCCACCAGCATCACCAGGACTCCAAGGCCGCCAACTTTGACGCGCGGGTCAAGCCGGTGCACCGGCGAGTCTCGGGGCACATAGCGTCCGATAGAGACATGCCTCAGCCCTTCCAGGCCAGCCATAGCTCCTCCTCGGCCTCTGCTGGCGTCAGCGGCGCGCCCCGAAGTGATAACCCGCGCGCCCTTAGCGAACTGAACAGCGCCGGGGCAAAGGGTGCACTTAGCCCGGAGCGCTCGAGCAGCGAGATGTCGGCCAGCACGTCACGCGTAGGGCCTTGCACCTCTGTTCGGCCTGCGTGAATGACAATAACCTCGTCGGCCAGTTCAGCCACCTCATCGAGATCGTTGGACACGAACAAGAACGTAACACCCTCATCGTACTTGAGGCGCCGCAACAGGGCATGCAACTGCCGGCGGCCCTCAGGGTCTAGCCCGGTGGTAACCTCGTCGAGTACCAGCACTGCAGGGCGTGTAGCCAGCACACCAGCAATGGCCGCCCGACGCATTTCGCCACCGCTCAGCGAGAGTGTCGGCCGATCGGCAAAGATGGCGGGATCGAGGGCCACTGCCTCGAGTGCCCACTGCACGCGCCGATCGACTTCGTCCTCATCGAGCCCCATCTGACGAGGCCCATAGGCCACATCGTCACCCACAAAGCGTTCAAAGAGCTGGTGATGCGGGTTTTGAAAGACTAGGCCAACTTGCCGCCGCAAGGCTGCCAGATCGACATCGCGCCCCATATCATGCCCCAAGACGATGACGCGTCCGCTCTCTCGGGGCCGCAGCAAGCCATTGCAGAAATGCAAAAGCGTCGACTTGCCCGCCCCTGTGGGCCCGATCAGCGCTACAGATTGCCCTGCCAGCACCTGCAGGCTGGCATCGAACAGTGCCTCACGGTGGGCTAGCGTTCCTGCCAGGTAGGTATGCTGCAGGTGTGAGATCTCGATGATGGGGGTCATGCCCGTTGACTCCACGCCGTCACCAGATCGTCGACGAGCGCTTCGGTCTGCAGCGCAACCGGCCGCACAGGTAGCCCGCGTGCCGCCAGCCCCTGGGCCACCTGCACCGAGGGTGGTAGCCCCAGCCCCAGCGCCTCACAGAGCGCCATGTCGGCAAACAGCTCGGCTGGCGAGCCATCAAAGCCGATGCGTCCGTGGTCGAGGGCCACCACACGCTCCATGTGGGCAACCTCATCCATGTGGTGGGTAACCCAGATCACCGCGATGCCACGATCGCGCAGCTGACGCGCCATCGCCAGCGTTTCGCGTCGCGCCAGGGGGTCCATCAGGGCCGTCGTCTCATCCAGCACCAGACAGCGAGGCTGGAGCGCCAACATGGCGGCTATCGCCAGCCGCCCCTTACCCCCCGCGGAAAGATGCTGCGGGTCCGCATCAGCCACGTCTTCAAGGCCTGTGGCCCGCAGTGCCTGCTCTACGCGATTCGCCAACTCGGGCATAGGCACGCCCAGGTTCTCTGGGCCAAAAGCGACCTCCTCACGCACGGTGGACATGACGAACTGGTTGTCTGGATTCTGAAAGACCATGCCCACCGTTGAGCGGATGGCGATGCGGTCACTGCGCGATCGTGTATCCAGGCCGTCTACCAGCACGCGACCGCTGGTTGGCTGCAGTAGACCATTCATGCAACGCGCCAGGCTCGACTTGCCGGAGCCATTGCGGCCCACTAACGCCACAAAGCTGCCTGCGCCGATAGACAGATCGATGCCACGCAAAGCCTGAATCGGCGTATCACCGTCTAAACCATAGCTCAGGGCGAGTTGTTCACAAACCAACAGCGACATGACACCTCTGCAAACAAAACGAACCCACGCCAACAGGCGCGGGCTCAACTCCACTGTATGGGCCGTATCGGTCATCGCTCAAGGATACTCCGACCGGCCATGGCCATCGCTCACTGGGCGCCCGCGCGCGGGTCACCTGTACGATAGGATTCTACGACATTACTGCGCTCGAGGCAATTGCGGGCCATCGCCTGCGGGTCTATACTCGCCGATAGAGACGCCCAGGAGGTGTGCAGATGAAGATCGCCATGATCGGCGCTGGCAGCCACGTGTTTGCCCGCCGTCTGATCGCCGATGTCCTCTCCTTCCCCGCCCTCGAGGCCGCTGAGATCGCCCTTATGGATCTCGACGCCGACCGGCTCAGGACTATGAAAGCGCTGGCCGACCGTATGGTGTTGCAGGGCAACAAGCCCGCGCGTATCACCGCCACTACAGACCTGACGACAGCGCTGCAGGGCGCCGATTATGTCACTGTGTCGGTCCGCGCTTCAGACAGTCGGCACCACATCACCATCCCTGAGCGCTATGGCATCAACCAGGCTGTCGGCGACACCAGCGGGCCGGGCGGCGTCTTTTACTTTCTCAAGAACGTGCAGGCAATGGTCGATATCGCCCAGGCCATGGAGATCTGCTGCCCGAACGCGCTGATGCTTAACTACACCAACCCGATGGTGATGCTTTCGTGGACCATCACCGACCTGACCGACATCCGCTACGTCGGCCTGTGCCATTCGGTACAGGGCACCGCACAGACGTTGGCCGGCTATATCGGGGTGCCCTTCAATGAGGTATCCTATTGGGCGGCGGGCATCAACCACATGGCCTGGTTCCTCGAGTACAGGCACCGCGGCAAAGATGCCTATCCCAGAATCTACGAGGCCATGCAGAACCCCGACGTCTATGAGAGCGACATCGTCAAGTTCGAGACGCTCAAGCACTTTGGCGCCTTTGTCTCCGAGTCGTCAGTCCATCTATCCGAGTATTTGCCCTACTTTAGGCGCACCCCCGAGATGATCGCCCGCTACACCAACCCACGCATGTGGGGCGTTGTCGATGGCGATCTCAGCCCCGAGGCGCGCTGGCAGCGCGCCCTCGCTCGCCGTGCAGAGCAGGATGCTCATCTCCACGAGATGGCCTATGGCGACGCTCCCATCGAGATGGGGCGCTCGCACGAGTACTGCACACGTATCATCAATGCGATCGAGACCAACGAGCCGTATGTGTTCAACGGCAACGTGCCCAACACGCACCTGATCACCAACCTGCCACCACGCGCCGTCGTCGAGGTGCCGATTCTGGCCGATGGCTGCGGCCTCCACGCTTGCCATGTGGGCGATCTGCCCGAGGCGCTGGCCGGCCTGAACCGCAGCAACCTCACCGTACAGGCGTTGGCCGTCGAAGGCTATGAGCAGCACGATCGGGAGTGTATCTACCGCGCGATCCAGCTCGACCCACTGACCGCCTCGCTGCTTACGCTGGATCAGGCTCGCGACATGGTCGACGAGTTGTTCGCCGCCGAGGCAGACGACATCCCACTTTAGATAGCCATACCGAACGAGGGGCGACAAGATGCGCATCACTGCAATCGAAACCTTCCTAGTCAAACCACGCTGGCTGTTCCTCAAGATGCATACCGACGAAGGCCTGGTGGGCCTTGGCGAGCCTATCCTGGAGGGGCGCGCCCTGACCGTGGCAACGGCCGTCAAAGAACTCGAGCCTTATCTCATCGGCCAAGACCCCACTCGCGTGGTGCACCACTGGCAGGCGATGTACAAGCATGCCTTCTATAGAGGTGGACCCATCCTGACGAGCGCGCTCTCGGGCGTAGAGCATGCTCTGTGGGACCTAGCTGGCAAGGCCGTGGGCCTGCCGGTCTACAAACTGCTTGGCGGGCCGGTGCGAGACCGCATCAAGATATACGGCCGCTGCGGTGGACGCACCCCTGAAGAGGCCCGCGAGAGCGCGGCAAAGGGGCGCGAGGATGGCTTTTTGGCCCTCAAGACAGGCATCAGTGGCGAGCGGCCCGCGCGCATCGTCGAAACGATGGGCTTTGTCGAGCGCGTGGCCGAGCGTTTCGCAGCCATGCGCGAGGGCGCCGGCAAAGAGGTTGACATCGCCATCGACTTTCACGGAGCGGTGCCGCCGCAAACAGCGGCCTTGTTGATCAAGGCGCTCGAGCCCTACCACCCGCTGTTTATCGAAGAGCCGGTGCAGTGTCAGAACGTCGATGTGCTCGCCGATCTGGCGCACAAGACTCATATTCCTATCGCTGCCGGCGAGCGCCTCTTTACCAAATGGGCATTTCGCGAGGTACTAGAGAAGCGAGCCGCCTCGATCCTACAGCCCGACATCGCCCATGTGGGCGGCATTTTCGAGGGGCGCCTCATCGCTGGCATGGCTGAGGCTTACTACGCCGCCATCGCCCCACACTGCCCACTGGGGCCAGTTGCTTTGGCGGCATGCGTACAGCTCGATGCGGCCACACCCAACTTTCTGGCGCAAGAACAGGTCAGTCTGGGAGAGGGGTACCTCAAAGAACCCTTTGAGTTCAGCGATGGCTACATCAATCTGCCCACCGCCCCCGGGCTGGGCATCGAGCTCGATGAAGAGGCGTTGGCCGACAAGATCGGGCATGATTGGACCAACCCGCAGACATTCCATCCAGATGACGGCGCGGCGGTGGACTGGTGAGGCCCGTGGGACCGGCCAAAACTCGTGCAGCCGCAAGACGGGTCATCGCTAACGTCAGTACTGTCGTCATCGGCCAGGAGCGGACGATCGAGCTATTGTTTGTGGCCCTGCTGTGCCGCGGCCATGTGCTCCTCGAGGATGTCCCGGGCACCGGCAAGACCACTCTGGCCAAAGCCCTTGCCAGCAGCCTCGACTGCACCTTTGGGCGCATTCAGTTCACGCCTGATCTGCTGCCCAGCGATGTTACCGGCGTAGGTGTGTACAACCAACGCGAGCAGACGTTCGTGTTTAGGCCTGGGCCGGTTTTTAACCAGGTGATCCTGGCCGACGAGATCAACCGCGCCGGGCCCCGCACGCAAAGCGCCCTGCTCGAAGCCATGCAGGAGAGGCAGGTATCTACCGAGGGGGCCACGCGCCCCCTCCCTGAGCCGTTTCTGGTGCTGGCGACACAAAATCCCATCGACCTCGAGGGCACCTTCCCATTGCCTGAGGCACAGCTCGACCGCTTCCTGATGCGCCTCAGCGTGGGCTATCCCGAGGCCGAAGAAGAGCGCGCGATTCTGCGCCGCTATCGCGACGACGATCCACTCGTTGGCCTGCAGCCCGTGCTGACGGTGCCAGAGTTGCTTGAGCTCGAGCGTGCTTGTCGCGAGGTGATGGTGCATGCCGACATCGAGGCGTATATCGTAGCGCTGGCCCGCGCCACCCGCGCCAGCGAAGAGCTGGCGCTTGGCCTGAGCCCGCGCGGCACGCTGGCCCTCTATCGCGCCGCTCAGGCTCTGGCTGCCTGTCGAGGGCGGGGTTATGTGACGCCTGACGACGTGCAAGAGCTGGTGCAGCCGGTGGTGGCTCACCGAGTAATGCTTACTGCGCAGCGTCGCTTTCAGGGGATGCGCATCAACGAGGTTCTCGCCGCCATCCTGAGCGAGGTGCCGGTGCCGGTGGAAGAACGCTGGTCTGTGCCTGACGCTGCAGGTTCGGAGACAACGGGAACAGCGTGAGGCGCCTACTGGGGCCGGTGGCGGCCCTGATCGTCTTTGCCCTGGCGGTGACACGCGGCCAGACGGCTCTGGCGGTGTTTGCCTCAGTACTGGCACTGGCCATGCTTGTATCTGAGCTGTGGGTGCGCCTGTGTTTTCAGGGCCTTACCTATCAGCGCAGGCTCGAGCGTGAGCGTGTCTCTGCCGGTGAACAGGCGATGCTGGAGATCGCCCTCGTCAATGCCAAACCGCTGCCGCTCGCCTGGCTCTTGGCACGTGATCGCCTGCCCAAGGGCCTGACGTTGATCGATAGCGACGGCGCCGAGTCGGCCCCCGAGTGGCTGAACTCGCTGGCGTCGCTGCGCTGGTACGAGCGTGTTGTGCGACGCGTGCCATTGCGCTGCACTGCACGTGGCGTGTACACCATCGGGCCGGCCCAGCTCATCACCGGCGATGTTTTTGGCTATCGTCGCGTCACCAGAGACATGGCCGGCACCATCCGCCTGGTGGTATACCCACGTGTTTGGAGCGTTGCACAACTGACTGTCAACGCCGGCGTTCCTCAGGGCGAAGCCCCTTTCCACCGGCGCCTGGGGCCCGATCCGCTCAGCTTTAGCCAGTTGCGCGACTATCGCCCGGGAGACAACCCACGACACATTCACTGGCGGGCCAGCGCCCGCAGCGGTGCCCTGCAGATGCGCGAGTTTGAACCCTCGGCCAGCACCGCGGCCATTGTTGCTCTCGACGTGCAGACCATGGAGCGCTCGTACGAGCATATCCCCTCGCACCTCGAGTATGCCATCTCGATGGCAGCAAGCCTGGCGGTGGCCCTGCTCGAGGCTCGCTGGCAGACCGGCCTGCTGGTGAATGGCCCTTCGCCAGCGGGGGTGCCCTGGCAGTACGTCGAGCCCTCGCGCCACCCGCAGCAGGCGGCAGCATTGCTGACCGTTCTCGCCGGACTAACACCCTACCGGGGCGATCCCTTTGAGGTGATGCTCGGCGCCATTCAGACGCGCTTGAGGCCAGGTGCGTCGCTAGTGTGCATCAGCTCCTGGGTGCGACCACCGCTGCTGCAGACGTTGCTGGCGCTGCGACGAGCACATCATCCAGTCTGTCTCTATACCATCGGCAACAGCCACGTTGCGCCTGCCGAGGGACTTGAGATCATCCACATGGGAGGCAGCGATGCCTGGGAGCAACTCCAGACACTGGCAGTGGAATGAGCATCTCTGGCTCCCATTGCTGGGGGCAACGGCTCGTGCCGCCTGGTACTGGCTCCTGGCGGAACGTGTCTTTGCCAGCCCGCTGGTCGCACCTGGAGCACACCTGCCGGTGTGGATGGTGCTCGTCTTGCTGTTGATGCCCGGGCTTCTCAGAGTTGCGCTAGATGGGCGCCGTGGCACCCGAGCTGTTCAGGTGTTGGCGGGCCTGCTGGGAGCAGTTGCCGCGGCATGCGGCATTGTGGCTGCGTCGCCGGGGCGCCTTTTGGCCGAAACTTTACTCTTGTTCGGGCCCTCGGAAGCACTCACACACCTGCCCGCTGCGGCGCCAGCGTTAACCATTGCGCTGTTGCTCTGGCTCGATGGCAGTCGTGCTCGTTGGCTGCGCTATGATGATGCCTGGCGCAGCACAGCCATCGGCGTCGTCGCTCTGGTGCTGCTCGCCCTTGTGCCAGGCCCGCGAGACACCCACACCACCACAGCACTGGCGATGGTAGCTTTCCTGATCAGCAACCTGCTCTTGCTGGCCCTTCTATCAGCGCGCGGCACTGTGGCCATCGAGGAGACCCGCCTGAACCGCCGCCTGAGGCTGAGTCGGTCCTGGCTGGGCGCCCTGCTGACGCTCGTTCTGCTGCTGCTCTTGGCCGGCTGGGGCATCGCCAGCCTGACCGACCCCGCCCTGGTTCGGGCAGTGGCCGGCGCCATGACCGCAGGCCTGCGCTGGTTAGGGCGGTTGCTGACAGGCGGCCTGGTCTGGCTCGTCTATGGGGTTTTCGCCCTGCTAGAGCCGCTGATCCGCTGGCTTCAGAGCCTGACGAGCGTGAGCCCCAACCCCACAGCAGCGGCCGAGATGGGCGATCAGATCAGGCAGTTGGCCGAGGAGTCAACCAGAGGTGGCAATGCCCCTGCGTGGCTGCAGTCGCTGACAACCGCTCTTGGTGTTGCTGCGACAGTAGCCATCGCTACATGGCTCCTGCTCCTGGCCGCCCGCAAGTCTCGCCCCGGTCTGGTTACAGCTGAAGAAGAGCGCGAGTCGATCTTTAGTGTAGCGCTGCTGGGCACACAGTTGCGCTCCCTGTTCGACCGCCTCAGGCCAGAGTCCCGACGTGCACGCTACCTGCCCATCGAGGGCAACACGCCCGCCGATAGCGTACGTCGTGCCTATCAGAGCGTGTTACACGCCCTCGAGCAGCGCCATCTGTCACGCGCACCGGGACAAACGCCAGCGCTACTGGGCAACAGGCTTATGGAGCTGCTGCCCTTGGGTGACACGGACATCGCCGTTCTCACCAGCGCCTATGAGGTAGCACGCTATGGCGGCACCGTCGATGCCACCACAGCAAGTCGGGCTTGTGATGCTGCCCAGTCTCTTGTGGCTCTATTGAGTGCCCTGAACGCCTAGCCGAGCGTCGGCACCCCGAAGCTGGCTAGCTGTCCCTGCACCTCCCACAGATGACGATAGAGACCATCCTGGGCGATCAGTTCATCGTGAGTGCCCTGCTGAGAGATGCCCTTGCCTTCAAGCACAACGATCTTATCGGCGTTGCGAATGGTCGACAGCCGGTGAGCGATCACCAGCGTGGTACGACCAACCATCAACCGCTCCAGTGCCTGCTGAATGAGCACCTCGGTCTCGGTATCGACCGACGAGGTAGCCTCGTCCAGCACCAGGATGGGAGCATCTTTCAGCACGGCGCGAGCGATGGAGATGCGCTGCTTCTGGCCGCCCGACAGTTTGACGCCGCGCTCACCGATGAGTGTGTCATAGCCCTCGGGCATATGCATGATGAAATCATGGGCGTTGGCCACCTTGGCAGCGTTGATCATCTCCTCTTCGGTGGCCCCGGGACGCCCGAAGAGGATATTCTCACGTACGGTGCCGGTGAACAAAAAGACATCCTGCAATACCATGGACACCTGCTGCCGCAGACCGGCAAGCTGTAGATCACGCAGATCGCGACCATCGAGCAAGACCGCGCCCTCGGTGACATCGTAAAAGCGAGGAATGAGGCTGGCCAGAGTCGTCTTGCCCACACCGGTGGGCCCCACCAGGGCCACCACCTGGCCCGATTCGATCGCTAGATCGATATGCTCGAGGACGGTTTCGCCCTCCTGGTAGGCAAAGGTGACGTCATCCAGCACGATGCGAGCGGTGACGGGGGCCTCGAGTGGATCGGCTCCAGGCCGGTCGGCCACGTCTGGCTGCTCGCTGAGCAGCTCATTGATGCGATCTGCGCCCGCGAGACTCTCTTGCACACGCTCCCACACACCACCCAGCACGCGCACCGGCTGATAGAACAGCTCCAGGTAAAGGAAAAAGGCCACCAGGTCTTCCAGGGGCAGCGTCTTGCCAAAGGCCAAGCGCCCGCCAAAGTAGATGACCACCACGGTGCCCAGAGACGAGGCGAACTCAATCAGCGGACCAAACATGGCCATCAGCCTGAGTGCCCTAAGCATCGAGTCGCGATAGCGATCGATGTGTCGGCTGATGTGGCGCTGCTGCTTTTCCTCCTGCGTGAACGCCATGATCTCGCGCACGCCCGACAGGCTATCGTTTAGCGAGGCGTTGAGGTCAGACAGCGCTGCCTGGCGCTGACGAAAGGCGGGGCGCACGTACTTGCCAAAGCCGCGCATTGCTACGGCCAGCAGTGGCACAGGCAACATCGTCAGCACAGCCAGCAACGGGTTCATCGAGAACATGACAGCCAGCACGCCAACCAGCATCAGCGCGTTTACCAGCAGGTCAGGCACAGCGTGTGAGATCAGATGCTCGAACAGTTCGGTGTCGTTGATAACCCGCGACATCAACTGCCCGGTCTGCTGATTCTCATAAAAGCGCAGCGATAGCCGCTGTAGATGCTGGTACACCGCACGGCGCGTATCTGCCACCACGCCCCAGCCGGCGCAGTGCGACATATAGCTACTCAGAAACTGCATCAGACCGCGGATCACATAGATGACCAGCAGCCCGACGGCCAGCCGCGTGATTTGCGGCATCGCCTCCATTCCGGCGCCTTCAGAGACCAGGGCGATGAGCGTACGGATGATCTGCGGAGAGATCAGGCGCACAGCCACCAGGACCACCATGCTGACGATTGCGATCAACATGGGCTTGATGTAGCGTCGCGTGTAACCGAGCACAAAAAGTAGCGTTTTCAGAACCTCACCTCCCAGCAGACGTCAACCCTCATTATAGTGCAGAGTGACATTTTCACAATGAGCTCCGGCGGCTATTTGACAGTCTGTTACAGCGGCCTTACCATGACGAGGCTTTCGGCCAGCGGGGGCACGTCCCCGCATCATCTCAAGCAAAGTGGGGCGAACATGTCGGAAGGCGTCATCACCAACATTCAGCGATTCTCCATTCACGACGGTCCTGGTATCCGGACAACCGTCTTTCTCAAGGGGTGCAATCTGCGCTGCTTTTGGTGCCATAACCCCGAGACTCTGGCGCCAAAGCCCGAGATCCAGTTCTTTCCCGAGCGCTGCATCGCTTGCGGAGCATGCTTCCGGGTATGCCCTGTAGGTGCACACGTCATGGTTGATGACGTTCATGTGTTCAAGCGCGAGCTATGCACTGGCTGCGGCCTGTGCGCTGACAACTGCTTCTCCGAGGCGCTGGTGCTCGTGGGCGAGGTAAAAACCCACGAAGAGGTGCTCCAAGAGATCATGCGCGACAAGGCCTTCTATGAGACGTCAGAGGGCGGGGTCACGCTGTCTGGTGGCGAGCCGCTGCTGCAGCTCGAGTTCTCGTATGACATCCTCGAAGGGTGCCGCCGCGAGGGTATTCAGACCGCCATCGAGACCGCTGCAAACTTTCCCTGGGAGCGGGTCGAGGCCATCTTGCCAGTGGTAGACATCGTGATGATGGACATCAAAGTGATGGACTCGGACAAGCACCGCGAGTGCACCAGCGTGCCCAACGAGCGCATCCTCGCCAACGCTGTCCGACTGGGCCAGCAGCCGCAACCATTGCTCATTCGCACGCCGATCATCCCTGGTATCAACGATAACAAAGAGGAGATTGGCAAAATCGCCGAGTTCGTCAGCAAGCTTCCCAACCTGATGTACTATGAGCTGCTGCCCTTCCACCCGATGGCCACCAGCAAGTATGATAGCCTGGACATTGACTATCGCGCGCGCGACCTCAAGCGTCCGACAACCGACCTCATGGACGAGCTCACCGAACATGCCAAGTCATACGGCATTCCCGCGCGGCACAACTAGTCAGCGGCGTTAGCTAGGCGGGGCACTGTGGTGCCCCGCTTGATCGTTTCACCCGATGGTGGCCTTGAGGACTCGCAACCAGTTGCCACCCAGTATCGCCAAGAGTTCATCCTCAGTATATCCACGACATGCCAGCGCATCGACCAGCCGCGGCAGCTCGGTGACGTCGTTCAGCAGGGTGCCGCCGCCATCAAAGTCGCTTCCGAGCGCAACCGTCTCGATGCCAGCCACCTCTGTGACGTGCACGGCGTGATCGACCCAGCGCTCTACTGAGGCTTTGTCCTCATCATCGATAAAGTAGCGCACCAGGCTCAGTCCGATCACCCCGCCATTGCGCGCCAGAGCGCGCAACTGATCGTCACTGAGGTTGCGCGGATGGTCGCGCAGGGCGCGAGCATTCCCATGCGAAAAGATCACTGGCCGCGAACTGACTTCTATGGCGTGAGCAAAGGCTCCAGGGCTGACATGGGCCAGATCAACGATCATGCCCAGTCGGTTCATCTCTTGCACCAACGAAACGCCGAACGTTGTCAGGCCCACGCCCTCGCGCGCCTGTAGACAACCATCAGCCGCCCAACTGCTGACATTGTGCGTCAGCCCGATGGAACGCACGCCCAGCTCATAGAGCGCCCGCAGGACATTGAGGCTACGCGCCGTGGCATCGGCATGCTCGATAGCGAGCAACACACCCACGGCGCCGCGCTCGCGAGCAGCGTACAGGTCGGTCAGGCAACGAATCACCTGCACATTACTGCACCCGTCGACATCGTTCAGAAAGTAGCCCACCCCATCGAGGGCGTACGCCAGGTTGTTGGGAAAGGCAGGCGTCACGTCGATCGCGAAAAAGCCCATATCCAACCCGACCTCGCGCATGCGGGGCAAATCGAGCTGTAAGCTGCCGGTCGGCTGCAGATTCTCATGCTCCCAGGCGAACGAGATAGTGCCAGAGTGCCGGCGCGCCGCATCGCGGCGACCGGCCAGACTGCTGTTGTGGTGGCGCACATGCGCCACGATGGCATCGTTATGACCATCGATCGTCAGGTGCTGGCGCAGCAACGTGCGCGCCGCCTCGATTCGGTCTTGATCGCTTGACATGCCCCTTCCCTTTCTCTATGCTCACGCCCAACCTCGACTGCGCTCGACTCTGGGCACAGATCGCTCCGGGAGGCCCCACTATGACTGACAACTATGAGCACACGCTCGCGCACGTCAACACCCATTCATCGCCCTCGGCGCTCAAGATCACCGACATCCGCATCGCCACCGTTGGTCGCTGGCCCATGATCAAGGTCTACACAAACCAGGGCCTGGTGGGCTATGGTGAGGTGCGCGACGGCGCCAGCAAGACCTATGCCCTCATGCTCAAGGGCCGCCTCTTGGGCGAGAACCCCTGTAATGTAGACCGCATCTTTCGCCGCATCAAACAGTTTGGCTATCATGCCCGGCAGGGCGGCGGCGTGTCGGGCCTTGAGGTAGCCTTGTGGGACCTGGCTGGCAAGGCCTATGGCGTGCCCGTGTATCAGATGCTCGGCGGCAAGTTCCGCGATCGCATCCGCTGCTATTGCGATACCGATGTGCAGGGAAAGGACACCGGCCAGGCCATGGGCGAGGCGCTCAAGAAGCGCATGGAGCGTGGCTTTACCTTTCTCAAGATGGACGTTGGCATCGGTATGCTACGCGATGTTCCCGGTGCCCTGACGGCGCCGCTCGGCCACCTGGAGGCCTTTTGGCACACGCCACGCCACGCTCCGGCAGGGGCCTCGGTCGAGGAGCAGCGCCAGGTGCGTAATCGCCGCTACGATCTGGATAACATCCCCCACCAATTCACCGGCATACGTGTTACCGAAAAGGGGCTTGACCAGATGGAGCAGTACGTAGCCGATGTACGCAGCGTCATCGGCTACGATGTGCCTTTGGCTAGCGATCACTTTGGCCATATCGGCATCGAGGACTGCTGCAAGATCGCTCAACGCCTCGACAAGTACAATCTGGCCTGGTATGAGGACATGGTGCCCTGGCGACTCACCGAGCAGTATGCGCGGCTGGCGCAATCGTGTCATACACCCATCTGCACCGGTGAAGACATCTACCTCAAAGAGGGCTTTGTACCATTACTCACTTCGGGGGGCGTCACGGTGGTGCATCCAGACGTGCTCACCTGTGGCGGCATCTATGAACTCAAAAAGATCGGTGATCTGGCGCAAGAGCACGCGGCCGTCATGGCCATCCATATGGCCGAGACGCCCATCGCCTGCATGGCTGCAGCCCATGCCGCAGCGGCCACCGAGAACTTTGTCGCGCTCGAGGTTCACTCGGTAGACCTGCCCTGGTGGGACGACCTCGTGATCGGCCCACACAAGCCAATCGTCGACCAGGGCTATGTGACCGTGAGCGATGCGCCTGGCCTTGGCATCGAGGCGCTCAATGACGAGGTCATCGCTGCCCATATCAGCTCGGATGATCCAGAGCTCTGGGCGCCCACTGACGCCTGGAACGACGAATACGCTCATGACAGACTGTGGAGTTAGGGAGGCGAAAAGTGCGCATAGGACTGGTCCTTCCGGATCTCGAAGAAGGCACGCTCAGGTTGGCGCGCCAGATCGGCGCGACAGATGTCGTCACGTCGTTGGGAGCCCATGAGGGGGGTGGCACCGGCGTCTGGGATTTCCAGTCGCTCTTGGTCAAACAGCGCAAGGTATCGGATGCAGGGCTGTGCTGGTCTGTCATCGAGAGCATGCCCATCAGCGACCGCGTCAAACTCGGGCTTGATGGCCGCGATGAGGATATCGAGAACTGGCAGCAATCGTTGCGCAATGTGGGTGCGGTAGGCATCCCCATCATCTGTTACAACTGGATGGCCGCCTTTGGCTGGCTGCGCACTTCGTTCACCACCCGCGTACGCGGCGACGCGCTGGCCACTAGCTACAACCACGAGCTGATGCAGCGCGGGCCAATGAACCCCTACGGACCGATCGACGAGGAGCAGCTCTGGGATGCCCTTGGCTACTTTTTGCGCGCGGTGGTGCCGGTGGCCGAGGAGGCTGGTGTAAAGCTTGCCATGCACCCCGACGATCCACCTCTGTCGCCCATTCGCGGCATGGCCCGCATCATGACCAGCCCCGAGGCATTCCAGCGGATGATCGACCTGGTGCCCAGCCCGGCGAACGGGCTCACTTTCTGCCAGGGGTGCTTTGCCGAGATGGGCATCGATGTGCCAGCGACCATCACCAGGTTTGGTCGTCAAGGCAGGCTGTTCTTTGCGCATTTCCGCAACCTGCACGGCCTGGCAACCGACTTTTGCGAGATGTTCCACGACGATGGCGACACCGACATGTTCGCGGCCATGCGTGCCTACTATGATGCTGGCTTCGAGGGGCCCATGCGCCCAGATCATGTGCCCACCATCGAAGGCGACACCAACGCCCGCCCTGGATACAGCCTGTGGGGGCGGCTGTTCGCTGTCGGCTATATGAAGGGACTGATCGAGGCAGTCGAAAAGACGCGCTAGAACAAGAAGGGCGCCCCTAAGGGGCGCCCTTCTTGTTCACTGGACGCACATCGGCTAGAGATGCGCACGAATATGGGCTTCGGCCTCGTCCCAAGTGGGTTGCCCATTGAACCCCCCCAGGATGGTGGTGGTCAGACTGCCACAAGCCGTGCCAAAGCGCAGGCACTCCTCAAGTGACTTGCCAGCCAGCCAGGCCGCCAGGAAGCCACCATCAAAGGTATCTCCAGCACCGGTCGTATCCTTGACATCGACAGGAAAGGCTGGCACGTCGATGCGCTGCCCACGCTGCACGCCGGTGGCGCCGTCACCTCCTCGCTTGACTGCCAGCACAGGCACCTGCGGAGCCATCATCTGGATGGCCGCATCCAGATCGCTCCTGCCCGTGATGGCCATGAGCTCACCCTCATTGGGCAGGAATACGTCGAGATGGTCGAACATGCCGTCGAGATGCCACGACTCCTCAGGGTCCCAGTTGGTGTCGAGCGACACCGTCATCCCGTCTGCCTTGGCCTCACGCATCAGGGTGGGCATGTGCGGGCGCAGCCCCGTCAGCAAAAAGGGACTGGCAACATGCAGGTGCCGCACTCGCGAGAACCAGGCGGGATCGACGTCTCGCCGCGAGATAACGCTCAGCGAGCCCAGATAGGTGAGCATCGCTCGGTCCTGCCCGCGAGACAGAATGACCGTGGCGCCGGTCTTGATCTCGGGATCTACTCTGACATAGCGGGTGTCGATCCCGATCGCCTGCAACGCATCGATCATGTAATGGCCAAAGATATCATCGCCCACACGGCTGGCGTAGAGCACCTTGAGGCCCATTTTGGCGGCGCTCGCCGCAAAGATCGAGCTCGAGCCGCCTGGCGCCACTGTGAAATCATCGACAAGCTTCTCAACCTGACCAAACTCGGGGTCAACATTGCCCTTGAGGATCAGATCAGGGTTGAGCTCGCCAACGACCAGCAAGTCATAGTCTCTCATGCGCCCATCTCCGTTCCAGTGAGTTTGATCGCCATCACCACGTTGCGGGGGCGATCAGGGTTCAGCCCTCGATGCATTGACCGGTAGTAGGCCATGAGCTGCACCAGCGGCAGGTAGAGCACAGGGCGAGCTCGCTCGCCAACGGTAGCCTGTAGCGCATAGGCGTCGTCGAACTCGGCCAAATCATCGACTCTATTGCTCACAGCCAGCACGCGCGCCCCCCGCGCTTTCAGATCGCGGAGCACAGCCAGCTCATATTCACGCACACTGTCTGAGAGCAGCGCCACGATGAGATGCTCCTGGTCGACCAGCGACATGGGCCCATGCCTGAACTCCATAAAGTGATAGGGCTCGGCCATTGAAAGGGACATCTCCTTCATCTTGACCATAGCCTCACTTGCCAGACCATAGACCCAGCCCGAGCCGAGATACGTGATGCGCTTGATCGTCTCATCTTCGCCCCAGCGCTGTGCCACCGGCTGCGCGCGCGAGATGACGCCCTGGGCCAGGCCAGGCAGCCGACCCAGCTCGGTCAACAGGGCAGCATCCCCCGCCACAAGCGCAGCCACCACCTGCGCTGCCACCAACATGCCAGCGAACGAGCGCGTTTGCGCAAAGCTCTCCTCACGACCTTCGGGGATGCCGATGGTCAGATCTGACACACGCGCCAGCCCAACATCCTCGTAGCAGCTGATGGTGAGCGTCGGGCAGCCAAGCTGAGCTGCCTTTTGCATGGCCATAATCGTCTCGCTCGTCTCACCTGAGCGCGACAGCGCCACCACCGCTGGCCGATCACCACGGGCGATCACCGTTTCGGTCTGCAGCAGCAGTTCGGACGAGGGCACGGCCTGGCTGGCACAGCCCGTTACCACCTGGTAAAAAGGCGCTGCAAACTGGGCCAGATAGTGCGTCGAGCCACAGCCTATAAAGAGCACTCGATTGACGGGGGCCAGCAGAGCTTTGGCGGCCTGGCCCTTGGCGCTGGCGGCCATTAACGCCCCCTGCCAGCTACTCGCCTGAGTGACGATTTCATGCCATGAGAAGGCGCCGCGCTCGGTCATCTCGGTCATGTCTATCTCCCTCTAGCTATACTCGATCACTAGATCAACCAGCCTGATAAAGTGCCGCGCTGCGCGCTCACCAAACAGACTCGATGAAGTGCCGCCCAACACAAAGCGCTTTGGGCCCACGGTGTTCAGCAGCTCGCGCGCCAGTGGCTCGATCTCGGTCCAGGGCCGCGTTTCGAGCACTTCCATATCATCGAGGCCTCCCACCAGACAGACGCGGTCGCCGATGCGTCGATGAGCCTCGCTCATGGTCATATCGCCATAGGGCGGCTGCTCGATAGGGTCCAGAGAGTCCACGCCCAGGTCAGCAATACACTCCAGCCAACGCTGCATGCGGCCGTGATTGTGATAGTGCACCAACGCCCCTTC